>Ga0208989_10000661_pt1 | contig 10470 bp, 9 predicted proteins | sample MedBloCAOM3_M1_FD_187852 | JGI IMG/M metagenome (GOLD analysis project Ga0208989, IMG submission 187852) | Forest soil microbial communities from El Dorado National Forest, California, USA - Mediterranean Blodgett CA OM3_M1 (SPAdes) (version 2) | ecosystem: Environmental > Terrestrial > Soil >...
GGCCTTGCGCCGGTCATGACATGGACGTAGTTCCCCAAGGCCGACCTTCGCGAAGGTCCGCAGTGGGTTCATTCGCGTCGATATTGCCGTACCCCGCAGCGCTGGCATATCCATAGATGGCAACGCGGCCGAGGCGTTCGTAAGTTGCTCCTCCTTGGGAACTGTTCTGGCAAATGTCCTGTACAGTTTGCGAGCTAGCAATCCATGTGTAACGGGTGGATGTTGCGCCTCTTGCCTATGCTGGCCGTCACCAAATTGCCGCGGCATGACCCGGTCAAGGTGACCTATGGAAGTCCTTCTGATTGATATGGGCGCTCTCGCTATGTTCCTTGCTTATATGGCGATTGTGTATTGGCGCGGGGTATCACACGAAGCGCAACGACCAGGTAACAACTCGCCGGTGCGGGTAACTGCGTGGGGTAACTTTCTGGCACGAACTTTTCATGAGTGACCCGCAACCGCGGCGAGACACTTTCTCAATCTGCGCTCTGCATTAATGCCCAAGTGAAGGTCTGAGCAACTGCGTAACTGGATTCGTATCTCCGTTCACACCCAGACAATCAACGAAGCGAACGATCGATGCACGCCAATAAGTGCTTCCTTGATTCACAGAAGACGTAGACATGCATCGTCAAACAGCAATTTTTGTTGCATTCGCTGTGTTGAGCCTATGGGTTGTGTCCGCTTTTGCGCAAAACGGTCCTACCGGTACAGGGGCCGCGCGCCCCGCAGCCTTCGACATCGAAGCGCACCGCGGCGGGCGCGCGCTGCGCCCGGAGAACACGTTGCCATCCTTCGCGAATGCACTGTCGATGGGCGTCGACACGCTCGAACTCGACATGGGAGTCACCAAGGACGGCGTGATCGTTGTTTCGCATGAGCGCGGTCTCAATCCGGATCTCGCGCGCGCTCCCGACGGAAGCTACGTGCCCGCCCCCGGCATTCCTTACGTCAAGTTGACGCTTGCGCAAGTCAAGAAGTATGACGTTGGACAGATCCGTCCGGGCAGCGCTTATGCGAGGCGGTTCCCCGATCAGCTCGCGGTGCCAGGGACCCGGATACCGACACTCGCCGAGGTATTCGAACTGGTGCGCAGGTCGGGCGATCATCATGTGCGCCTCAACATCGAAACCAAGATCGATCCGAACCATCCGGACGAGTCGACGGACCCGGAGCGCTTCGTCGCTCTGGTACTCGATCTGCTGCGTCGGGAAGACTTCGCCGGCCGCGTCATGATCGAATCCTTTGACTGGAGGACTTTGCAGCTGGTGCAAAAGCAGGCACCCGCAATCCCGACGGTCTACTTGACGCACCAACGTGAACCGGATGCCAATATCTATCTCGACAAGCCCTCACCGTGGACCGCGGGTTTCGATCCGCGCAAATACAGACGCTCAGTCCCGCGTGCTGTCAAGGCCGCCGGTGGAAAGATCTGGTCGCCGCTCTTCGAAGACGTCGACCGACGGTCGATCCGTGAGGCGCACGAGCTCGGGCTCACGATTGTGGTCTGGACCGTAAACCGCCCCGAGGACATGGCCCGCCTCATTGACATGGGTGTCGATGGCATCATCTCGGACCGCCCAGACGTGCTACGCGCCGTAGCTGGCAAGAAGGGCATCAAGTTACCGCGGTCATCACCGGTGTCGCCCTGAACGAAACGGCGGTACCAATTCTCGAAAGCGGAGCCTTCAAATATTCAAAGTGTTTGTCGGTACCCTTTGACCTCACGGTGTTGTGGACAAAGCGAAGGAGTGCCGCGGGCGAGTGCGGATGAGCGCCGGACGGCGCTGCGTGGTGGCTGATGCCCTCTCATGCGTCCGGCAACCTCTGACGCGGGAAGCGGGTTCTGTCTCAAGACCAAGCTTCGCGGCCTTGAAAGGACATATGCTCGCCTTCCCGATACTTTGGAAGCGGCAGATAGGTGTTGACGTCCGGTACGGCGACGCCGCGCAGATGGAAAGCCGATGGCCAGGGCTCGCTCGAAACGATTCGAGTGGTCGTGGGAATGTATCGAATCGTAAGGCCACATCTGCGCTTTGACGAAGTATTGGCGTTGGAGCCGTGTACGACGTTCGGGTGATGCACGGAAACGTCACCGGCCCGGAGCACGAGGTCGATGGCCTTGGATTCATCCACCGCGGCGTCGTCCATACCGGATCGCAACACGTTCGCAATCTCGGTCCGCGCCTTCAACTGCTGCAAGTCGAGGTGCTGTGTCCCAGGAATCACACGCATACAGCCGTTCTCCGGCGTCGAGTCGTCCACGGCTAACCACAGCGACACGACCTCCATCGGCTCGAGCGGCCAATAGCTGCCATCCTGATGCCACAGGACCGGTTGGCCGTCGCGCGGTGGCTTGCAGATGTAGTGCGAAGCGAACAGCGCGATGTTACGACCAATGAACAGCTCGGCGATATCGAGCAGCCGGGAGTCGCTCACCAAGCGCAGCCAGAAGGGATCCTTGCCGAGTAATTGATGGTCTAGATTCTCGGGTCGAACCCCAGGATTGCGTGCCTGCAACCATTCGACGTGACCGCTTGCCTCGCTCACGAGCGCGGAATCCAGCACTCCCCTGAAGATTGTGTAGCCGTCTCGCCGAAAGCTCTCTAGCGGGCTTGACGCGGGCTGCGAGTCTGCCTGGGCGATCGTGACTGACATATTGACTCCTAGTGGCAACCGCGTGGCCCAACTTTATGTGTGCACTCAAAGAACTTCTGTGGAAAGCGACCGTGAGGTTGCTTCGCGAAAGGCGGTCTCGGCCCATTGCGCGAAAGACGGCTCATCGGTGAATCGGTGCCTTGCGGTGCCAATTGTCGAGTTTGCGCACACCGCTATGAGGCCGCATCGCCCACTCGATTCCATTGCCGATAATCTTGCGCACCATCGGATCGTGATAGATCGGAAATGTCTCGTGACCGGGCGAGAAATAGAAGATGCGCCCCAGGCCGCGGTAAAATGTCAGCCCACTGCGGAACACTTCCCCGCCCTTGTACCAAGAGAGAGTAATGATTTCGTCGGCAGCCGGAATGTCGAAGGGTTCGCCATACATCTCCGACTGCGGAATCTCGAAATAGGGCGGCAGCCCCTCAGCGATCGGATGGCCGGGATTGGTTACCCAGACGCGTTCAAGCTCGCCCTGCGGCAACTCGCGCCAGGCCAAATTGCAATTTGTACCCATCATGCGACGAAACATCTTGGAGTGATGACCTGAGTGGAGCACTACCAGTCCCATGCCAGCGAGAATGCGCTGCTGCACCCGATCGATCACCGCATCCGCGACCTCCTCGTGGGCGACATGTCCCCACCACACGAGCACGTCGGTACGGTCTAGCAATTCCGGAGGCAGGCCCTGCGCGGGGTCATCGAGAGTGGCGCGTTCGATTTCAAAATCGCGGTCGGCCAGGCCCGCCGCAAGCGCGCCGTCGATCCGGTCCGGATAGATTGCCTGGACTGGCGCATCGGTCTTTTCGTGCCGGCCTTCGTTCCAGATCGTTACTCGAATTGTCACGATTGCCTCCAAGGAATAGTCAAATTGCCCGTCTCAGGCCGGAAAAACTCGATCCGCTTGATCGAAAAGATGAAAACTCGCACGATCTAGCACCAACCGCACGGTGTCTCCGGAGCGCAGCGCGATGTCGCCCCGCATCCGCACCAGAAGCGTCTCGGTGCCCTTGACGACGTTGACGTAAGTCTCCGCGCCGAGCCGCTCGACAATGGTGACCTTGCCGGAGAAATCGGCCTCACAGTTCGTATCGACGAGCCGAATGTCTTCGGGTCGAATTCCCAGCCAGACAGGCTGCGTGTCCGTTGCCGCCAGGTCTTTGCCTGCAAGCGGAACTGTCCAGCCCTCCGCTGCGGTAAAAGACGACGTCACATCTTGACTGGCGACGACACCCTTGATCAGGTTCATTCGGGGCGACCCAATGAAGGTCGCAACGAACATGTTCTTTGGACGGCGGTAAAGCTCAATCGGGGGGGCCCATTGCGCCACGTTCCCCTGATTGAGGACCCCGATCGTGTCGGCCATCGTCATCGCCTCGACCTGGTCGTGAGTGACGTAGACGATCGTGGGGTGAAGTTCCTGATGTAGGCGCTGCAATTCGGCGCGCATCTGAACCCGCAGTGATGCATCGAGATTGCTCAACGGCTCATCAAAAAGGATGACCCGCGGCTTCTTGATGATCGCCCTGCCGATCGCCACTCTTTGTCGCTGACCGCCCGACAGCGCCGCAGGCCGGCGGTCCAGCAATTCCGAAAGCTGCAGTAATTCGGCCACTTGCCCGACTTCCTTGCGGATTTTCGCCTTGGGAACCTTCTTGAGATCGAGGCAAAAGCCGATATTTTCGGCCACGGTCATGTGCGGGTAGAGCGCGTAGGATTGAAAGACCATTGCGATCCCGCGCCGGTCCGGGGGCACATCGTTGATCCGCTTGCCGTCAAGTTTGATGTCGCCTGCGGTTACGGATTCCAGTCCCGCAATCATGCGCAGGAGCGTCGATTTTCCGCATCCGCTGGGACCGACCAGAACGGCAAATTGCCCGTCCGCAACTTCGAAGCTCACACCCTTGATGACTTCGACCGCGCCATAATTTTTGCGCACGTTTTCGATTGAGATGGTGGCCATTTCTATCCCTTGATTCCGCCGGTGAAGGTCTGAACGAGGAAGCGGCGAGCAAGACCAAAAGCAACCACCGCCGGCAGCATGTACAGCACGGCGAGCGCGCTCAGATAGCCGTAGTCGATGGTGTTCGCTCGCTGGAAAGCCCGAAACAGTCCGATCGGCAACAGTTGCAGATTGGATGACGAGATGAACGTCAAGGGCATCAGGAAATCACCCCAGGCACCGATGAAAGTCAGCAATCCCGCCGCACCCAGACCGGGTAGCGCCAAGGGCACCAAAATGCGACGAATGCGCTGAAAGACATTGGCCCCATCCATCAGGGCTGCTTCCTCGTAGTCCTTGGGGGTCAGATCGAAGAAGGTCTTGATGATCCAAAGCGCCAGCGGCAGCTGCATGGCGGACAACACCAGGATCAACCCCAGATATCCGTCGACGAAGCCGAAGATCTGCATCGCCGAACGAATACTGTCAGGGGGCACGATGCTGCGCACCAGGGCGCCCATCACGCCATTGGAGATCAGCATGACCTTGTACAGCGGAACGATGAGCGCCGTGGGCGGGAGGACTCGGACCAGAATGATGGCGTACAAAAACGGGCGCTTCCACCAAGCGTTAGTCCGCGAAAGCGCATATCCTCCCATCCCTCCGACTATGATCACGAGTGCCGTTGTCGCACCTACAGTCACCAGCGAATTGAAGAACCAGCGCCCCCCATTCTCCGCCGTAAAGATCTTGACGAAGTGATCCGCAGTGATCCCTTTGGGAAGCGACAGGAACAGGGAGGCGTTCGGATCGACGGAGGCTAGAACCACCCAGACAAAAGGAAGCAGGCAGAAAACAAGCGTTACCGTGAGAAACCCGTAGGCAGTCGCCTCGGCTCGCGAGAATTTGCGCACACCGGTCATACCTGCACTTTCAGGACGCGAACATAAACGGTTCCGATTGCGACAGATACTCCGAGCATGATGACGGCAACCGCCGATCCATAGCCGAGTTGGTATGCGGTGAAGGACTGGTTGTAGATGTAGATGCCGATGATTTCAGTCGCCCCGCCGGGACCGCCCCGGGTAAGCGTGTAAATCAGCCCGAAAATGGCGATCGTCCCTGCTGTTGAGACCAGCATGTAGAGAAAGATGGTGGGCCGCAGCAGCGGCAAGGTGATCCGCCAGAATATCTGGCGCGGCGTTGCACCATCCATCCGGGCGGCCTCATACACGTCCGTCGGGACGGCGCTCAGACCCGAGGTCATCAATATCATCGCGAACGCGATGCCGCGCCACGTGTTCACGACGATGATCATCAATAGCGGCAAGGACCCCAGCCAGTTCTGGGGCGGAATACCGACGAGCCCGACGATTCGACTGACTGTCGAATATTTGCCCCCCGCCAGCATGGATATCCAGATGAAGCCGGCGACGACCTCGGGGACGGCATTGGGTAAGAGAATGGCGGCATTGAAAACGGGCCTAAAAGCAATCGGCCGACTTAACGCCATCGCTGATGCCAGCCCGAGCACAAACTGACCGACGATCGACGAGCCGAAAACAAAGAAGGCGGTGACGACCAGCGAATTCCAGAATCCGTCGTCGGAGAACAGCCGCACATAGTTCTTCAACCCCACAAGTTGGGGATGGGCTGCCGCAAAACCGCTCAATGCCTCATTAGTGAAGCTGATATAGATGGCTGCCCCGGCCGGTATCAGGATGAAGCACGCGAGCAGTACCAGGGCCGGCACCAGCAACATCCGATTCTGCCAGGCCACTCGCGTTTCATAAGTCATGGCCATGGCGAATTGTCTCGAACGATCCGGTCTCGGGCGCCAGCTCGAAAAGGGGAAGACGCCCCTCCTCTTTTCAATATCCGCGTTGCAAACAATCTGTTTATTTGACGACCTTGTCGCCGAGCAGATCCTTGACATATTTGACGAGGATCGCCTGTGCCCCCACCGCGTCGGTTTGCTTGCGCAACAAGGCTTCAGTCGCGCGCGCGACCCCCTCGGATACGACAGAGAAGCCGGGCGCGGATTTCAGGAATGTTCCGTTTTCGACGTTCTTGAGGACCGGCACAAGTTCTGTGAGAGCCTGGAAATCCCTGTTGTCGGCGGCATCCTTGCGCGCCGGAATATTGCCTAGCAACTGGGCATAGGCCACTGTCGCGTTGACTGAGCTCAATGCCAAGAGCACTTTCTTGGCCAACACGAGATGCGCTGATTTTGCGTTGACCGCCCAAATGTTTCTGCCGCTGACCGTGACGCTTGAACCGCCGGCCATGCCGGGCACCGCCCAGGTTCCGACGTTTTTGATAACGTCAGGTACGGGATTCTTGCTGTCCTTGCCCCAGTCATAGATGTAGCACCAAGTACCGCAGGTCGTGGCTATCAAATCCCCGGCCGGGAACATCGTATATTTGGGTATCACCCACGGTTCAGGCCCGAGGAGCGGTTCGATCGGCATCAGGTCCTCGTCGATGAGGGACCTATAGAGGCCAAGGATGTCCCTCACCCCCTCCCCGTTCAAATTCAGCGTGCCGTCGTCATTGGCGATCTGGGGTGTTTTGGATCCCGGCACAAATAGCGCGAAGCCCTCGTTGAACGCCCCTCCTCCCCAGCTGATCCCCGCGGGCAGCAGCAGGCCGTACTTACCGGTCTTCTTCTTTATCTCCCTGGCTCGATCGAGCAAGTCTTTCCAGCTCGTTGGCTGAGCGGTCGAAATCCCCGCCTTATCGAGCAAATCACGGCGGAAGTAGATTTGCTCCACGCCCAGCATTGAATCCAGCGCATAAATCTCGCCGTTCGCCCGGGTAGACAGCTTTTTGGCGACATCGAAAAGGTGGGCGTAGCCGTCCCAGGCCTTAACCTCGGCAGTGATGGGGGCAAGATACCCGGCGGACACCAAATCGGCCACGTCGGAATCAAAATTGGCCGTGAACAGGTCTGGCGCATTGCCGGCGCCGAGCTCGGTCAGAAGCTTGCTCATGTAGTCTCTTTCGGGGGCGGGGTATTCAACCACCTCGATGCTGATCCCAAGCTGCTTCTCAACGCTCGGGATCGACTTGTTCAGCGCGTCGATGCGCGCTGGGCGATGCTCGGCAACGCGAATGGTCTGGGCGGATGTGCACGAACTAACAACCGCGCCCGAAATGGCGGCCACCATGATGGCCAAACCTAGAGCCGCACGAAGCACGGTTGATTTCATCGCATGCCCCCCGAGGCGGCATTTCAGCCGCTTGCATACCTCGACAATCTCGAATGTACACGTCTACATAAATTAGGCAATAGCATGTTGGGGCCGTACGTGCCTGCAACCGATAGAGCATACTATGTGGGCATTGCGGGTCAGTTTTTTTTCCACGTCATAATGTATACGTGTGCACAAATGGAGAAATACCTTGATGTTGCGGTTTGGGATTGTTGGCGCGGGACTGAAGGCGGCAGAGTATGCTCGCGGGTGGACGGCAATGCCGGACGTCGAGATCGCTGCGCTCGCCGAGATCGATCCGGCCTCTCGTAATCGTTTGAGTGACATTTGCGCCGCCGCCGGCCGGCCGCGCCCGGCCGAATACGCCTCCGACAAAGCCATGCTTGAGGCTGAGGCCAGTCGGCTAGATGCCGTATACGTATCGACGCCCCACGTCTTCCATGCTGCCCATGCCCTGGCGGTGATCGATGCCGGTCTCGACCTGTTGCTCGAAAAGCCTATGGTGACCACGGTCGCGGAAGCACTAGCCTTGGTCGAAGCAGAAAAGCGCAGCGCGCGAACCATCGTCATCGCCTATCAGGCGGGACTGTCTCCTTTAATCCACGACACCATCGCGCGAGCTCGGCGTGGCGAATTCGGCGATCTGGTCAGCGTCTCGGCTTCGATCTGGGAAGGCTGGGCCAAGCGCTACGCGGGACAATGGAAGCAGAAGCCGTCTATTTCGGGCGGCGGCTTCATGTTCGACACCGGCGCGCACATGATGAACACGGTCTGCGTAGTGGGAGATGCCGAGTTCGAGCGGCTATCCGCCTTTACCAACAATCGTGGGCTCGATGTGGATCTGGTCTGTGCGGTGGCTGCGCGTCTCTCCAACGGCGCGCTCGTGACGTTCAATGCTGCTGGCGACGGGCCGCCCGGCTGTGCGTCGGCGATTTCCTTCTTTTATTCCAACGCGCTCGTGCGGGTCGACGCCTGGGGCGGCTGGCGCGAGGTTTCCATTGGAGGCGGCGCCGCGGTCCGAGAAGTCAACGAAATTGTCGATACGCCGATGCACACCTTCAAGGCTGTGCGGGAGGGTCGGATGCCCAATCCGTCAACAGTGATAAACGGTTTGCGATTTGCCCGGCTCTGGGATGCGATCAAGGCATCGGCGGCTGCCGACGGCAAATCGATTGCGATTGAAGTCGGCGCAAATTGAGATCAGCGAAGGGATTGCAATGCGCCGAAAGGGGGTGACCTCGATAGAGCTGGCCAAGATTGCGGGAGTCTCGTCGGCGACCATCTCGCGGGCGTTCAGTGCGAATTCGCGCATCAGCACGGTTACGCGCGAGCGCATCCTGTCGGTTGCACGAGAGCACAATTATCATCCCAATGCGGTGGCGCGATCTCTCAATAACCGCCAGTCTCGCCTTGTCGCGCTAGTGGTCAATACCATCGCCAATCCATGCGAGGCCGAAGACTTGAACACCCTGGTCCACCGGCTGCAGCAGCACGAACGCATGCCCTTGGTGCTGTGCTGCGCCGATCACAACGACCGCAATCAGCTCATGCGCCTGGCTTCGGCCTATCAGGTCGAACATGTGGTGCTGTTTTCGGACATGGTGTCGATCGCCGAGGCCGTCGACATCTTCCGGTCTGCCACACCCATCATCGCCTCGTTCGAGCCGGTTAGCGGGCCGTCGCTGGCCTGTGTGCGCATCGACGGCGCGGCCGCCTCCACCGAAGTCGTGGATCGGCTGGTTGCGGACGGGCGCCGGTCCTTCGCCTACATTTCGGGCCGCGCTTCGAGCTGGGTGGACAAGAAGCGCAGGGGCTGGTTTTCCGACGCCCTAGCGCCCCACGGCCTGGCATTCGAGGCGGGCGCCCAGGGCGACTACTCCTACGATTCGGGCTACAAGGAAGCGGTCATGCTGTTGCGGCGCCGGCGAGTGGATGCCGTGATCTGCGGCAACGACGTTATGGCGATCGGCGTGCGTGACGCAGCCGAGCGGCTGCTGGGGCTCAATGTCCCGAAGAATCTCGCCATTGTCGGTCATGATGGGATTTCCATGGGCACCTGGGAATGCCACAGCATCACCACAGTGGCGTTCGACCGCGTCGCCTATTTCGATGCGATCGTTGACTTCATCGAGCGCAAAGACGAACCCCACGGGAGCAACGAAACGGTCATGCCCTGCCATGTGCGGTGGGGAAGTTCAACCTGACACCCTGTCGAAGTCGACGATTTAGTTTGTACCAGATCTTATGGAACCGAAGGCACTTTCAACAACCGCTTGATGGATGCTCTTTCGTTCGAAAGTAACGCAACATATGAGGCAAGACCGACTGGGTTCGGCGACCAAAAATATGCCTGAGCTCCCACCCACTGCTCAGTCAAAGGCCCGAGCGGAGCGATACGGGTCCCGAGGGAGCGCGGCAAACCTGATTCCGCGCCTCGCGGAACACTAGCCGGACGCAATCGCGGCGATCGCCGTGTTCCCGGCCTCGGACGACTCCCACTGGTTGACCGGAGAGCAACTTCTTGCAGGCGGCGGCGTGCGCTGACCGGCGTAGAACGCTCGACGGGGCGCATTCAGACGCAGGAATACGTCCCGAAATTCATCCGGGCATTGCCGCATGCATGGCTGTGCGGAAAGTCGGGTGGTCGAACAC
>Ga0208989_10000664_pt1 | contig 10459 bp, 10 predicted proteins | sample MedBloCAOM3_M1_FD_187852 | JGI IMG/M metagenome (GOLD analysis project Ga0208989, IMG submission 187852) | Forest soil microbial communities from El Dorado National Forest, California, USA - Mediterranean Blodgett CA OM3_M1 (SPAdes) (version 2) | ecosystem: Environmental > Terrestrial > Soil >...
GGCGCCGGGGATGGCGTCGGAGTCGATGTTGAAACCGGTGTCGGCGTTGGCGTTGGCGATGCTGTCGGCGTCGGGGATGGCGTCGGAGTCGATGTTGAAACCAGCGTCGGCGTTGGAGAAGCTGTTGGTGTTTCGGTTGGGCTCGGACTTTGTCCGAACGAGAACAGCGCGATGAGAAATGCGCTTAAGGCCAATCCACCGGCAAGAAACTGTTTTCGCATCACAAGTTAAGGCGTCAAACGTTAGATGCGTAAAGGTTAAGGCACGGATTCAACCAATCCAGATTATCTTTTACCACTGCCGGCCAATGAATGGCAATCATTTCGATTGGCAGTAATCGTAAATCTTACTGTAGATCTGCAGCCAACCTTTCTGTTCCTCGGGCTCGAGATGGCCCATGATCTTCATGATATTGCCGACCATTTCCTCGCGGATACGACGCACTAACGCCGAACCTTTCGGCGTAATGCACACCATCACTTTGCGACGGTCCTCGCGCGCGCTCGAACGCACGACGTAGCCAAGGTTCTCCAGACGCGCGACTAGTCCACTCGCCGCCGCCGTGGTGTGTCCCATTTTCTGCGCGATCGCCGACATGGTGAGCACTTCCTTTTGATCGAGATAAGCGAGCAGAAAAAATTGCGGAAACGAGACGTTGCCCGGCGCGAGCTCCTTGCACAGACGCAGCACAAAACAGCGCTGCATCTCCATGATGATGTCTGAGAGACGTTCGGCGTCGGCACGAATCCGAGAGGAAGAGTCACTTCGTGCAGGTGGAGTCGCGATTCCCGTATTCAACGGAGTAAGCTAAAATGCGCCCGCAGCCTGTCAACGAACCAATGTTCTCTTCAATCCCAAACGTCCACCTCCACGACGCTGTCTTTCTTGAATTCCGCGCCCGCTGGCACAGGCAGCATTGCGTTCGATTGACTCAAACCAAATATGGCGTGCGATTCCTGACGGCCGACGGGCGAAAATTCTCCCTTCTCAAATTTTCCACGAACGTAATGCACGCGATCCCCGTCGTTGCGAAGATCGACAATCAACTTTGCCGAGATCTTTTGTAGATCGAGACTGGCATCGGATGCCCCCATCATTTTGAGCAGAGAAGGACGCACGAGGCGCTGAAAAGTGACAAACGCGGAGACTGGATTGCCCGGCAAACCAAAGACAAGAGCGGTCCCGAGACGGCCAAACAGAAATGGTTTGCCCGGCTTGATCGCCACGCGCCAGATGTCGATCTTGGCCCCGAGATCGCGCAGCACTGACTGGACGAAATCGTGTTCGCCTACCGATACGCCGCCACTGATGATGACAACGTGATTTTGCGCGGCGCGAGCGACGGCTTCGCGCAAAGATTTCGGATCATCCGGACAATGTTCGACCGATTTCAGGACCGCGCCGGAGCGTTGCACCAACGCCGTCACGAGCGCTGAATTGCTGTCGTAAATCTGTCCGGGCTGAAGTGATGCACCGGGCGTGACAAGTTCATCACCAGTCGAAACAAGCGCGGCCCGGACTTCGCCGCCGACTTCCACATCGCCGAACCCCTGCGACGCGAGCAACCCGACAGTCACCGAACGAAGCCGCTCGCCCGCGGCGACAATTCTCTGGCCCTCGCTCAAATCGCAGCCGCGCCTCCGAATGTAAGCGCCAAGATCGACATCTTCATTAATCGCGATCTCTTCGCCATCGCGCTTCACATCTTCCTGCATGACGATCGCGTCGGCCCCGGCGGGAATTGGCGCACCCGTGAAAATCCGCACTGATTCACCGGGCGAAACGTGCAATTGTCGATCTACGCCCGCCGGCTGTTCGCCCACGACACGCAATCGTTTTCCCCGCCCGCATGATTTTGCGACGACGGCGTAGCCATCCATCGCCGAATTGTCGAATCCTGGCAGCGGGATTCGCGCGAGACAATCTTTCGCCGCAAAACAATTGAGCGCCTCATGCAGCGCTAAAGAGCGCGGAGCCAGCGCCTGGACCTGGTGCAAAACTTTCGCGCGCGCTTCCGTTTCCGAGATCACAAGCACCTTTCAGTTAGTAATCGATGGCGGTGAGGGAGGGATTCGAACCCTCGGTACCCTTTTGAGGTACGGCGCTTTAGCAAAGCGCTGCTTTCGACCACTCAGCCACCTCACCTGTAGCCACGGTCCTGCGGACCGTGCGCGCACGCGCCATAGGCGCGTGGCTACATCCGCGGGCGAGAATATGACGAAGAATTGACAGCTGTCGACACCGACGTGCGTCGCGTGCTCGCGATTTCATCGGAGTTGCCAACACCGACATCCGTCGCGACTTCGATAGAATCCTGTAGGGGAAGCTGATAGCTTCCCTTTAAATAAAATGGGACGCTAGCAGCGTCCCCTACAGCAATGATTACAGAAGACGAGGCGCGCGCAAAAATTCTGGGAAGCATTCGGCCGCTGCCCGGGCGGCGCGTCGCGCTTTCGGCTGCGCTGGATTGCTTTGCCACGCGTGATCTCGTTGCGCGAATCGCACTGCCGAACTTCGATAACTCGGCCATGGACGGTTACGCAGTCGTGGCGAACGGGTGTCGCAAAGGCAATCGACTGCGCGTGATCGGCGAGCAACCGGCTGGGGAAGATCGACATCTACGCGTTGCTTCCGGAGAAGCGGTCCGCATTTTCACTGGCGCGCCGATTCCAAGCGGCGCAGACGCAATCATCATGCAGGAAGATGTGACGCGTATTGATCATGAGATTGTCGCAAATGTAGATATCGATTCTGGCGAATTCATCCGCCGTCGCGGCTGCGATTTGGCCGAGGGTCAAAAGATTTTGGCCAAGGGAGAACGCGTTCGATCGGTCACACTGGCGCTGCTTGTCTCGCAGGGAGTTGTCGATCTTGAAGTCGGCGGGGAAGTGCGTGCCTCAGTCATTTCAACAGGCGATGAACTTGTCGCCGCTGGCAAACCGCTTCAACCAGGTCAAATCTACGATAGTAACTCGACGCTGCTGGAGTCGCTGGCTCAACGTTGCGGAGCCGTTGCAGAATCAGTTCAACATTGTGCTGATGATCGCGAGGCTCTGACAAAAGCGATTCAATCTGCAAGCAAAAGCTATGTGCTCATCATCACTGGCGGTGTTTCCGTTGGCGAACACGATCTTGTTCAATCGGCGCTGCGCGATCTCGGCGCCAGGATCGACATCTGGCGGGTGGCAATCAAACCGGGCAAACCATTTCTCTTCGGGCGCATCGGCGATTGCGCGGTGTTCGGTCTGCCGGGTAACGCTGTTTCCGCCTTTGTCACGTTCTTGCGCTTCGTGCGACCAGCAATTCTGATGATGATGGGCGCGGCGGAATCGCACCTCTCATTGCCAAAGGTTTCCGCCCGGTTGGATGTCGATCTTACGAACGACGGTGATCGCACGCATTACTTTCGCGGACGACTGGGCGACGGGAAATTCAAACCGGTCGGTCGCCAGGAATCGCACGCACTTTTCGGCTTGAGTCAGTCGAACGCCCTCCTGCAAGTGCGCCCGGGCGAGACGTTTGATCGCGGCGCATTAGTGGACGTTGAAATTTGGGACTAGGTAAAATTACCAGGTTCGTTTGACAGCGCGCGCGCGCATTTTTAGCTTACGCGCGCTGCTTATGGGAACCGCCACCGCTCTCGCGCGAAATTCGACCGACGAAATTCGAGCCGATGCCGAGCGTCTTTCTCACATCATTTTGGAAATGCAACGCTGTTTCGTGTTGCACCTCTGCAAAGAACTGGCGCCGGGCAACGTTTCGTTCCCGCAGTTTTTCCTGCTCGCCTATCTCGATCACAAGGAAGTGCTCACCATGTCGGCGATCGCGCAGAAAATGGGACATACCACCGCCGCGGCCAGCGGTCTGGTCGCGCGACTGGAAAATCTCGGCTTCGTTGTTCGTTCCAGTGCGCGGGAAGATCGTCGCAAAGTCATGGTTTGCATTACGCCGAAAGGTTCCGCACTGGTGCGGCGCATTCGCGAAGAGATGGTCGGCAATCTGGTTAAGATCATGGAGCATCTCACCCCCGGCGAGCAAAAGGCCTGGCTTCAGATCTACACAAAAATTTATGACATCTGCCAATCGAAATGATTGTCATCCGTTCGGCGGCAGTGTTATCAGGGAGCGTGACAATTGCTAGCGGCTGGAATCCGGGCTGAACGATTTAGCGCAGGTTTCACCGAGTAAACTTCAATGCGAACCAAGCTCTTCATACCGGCGATTGCTATACCAATGTTTTTGGGCGGTGCCATCGGATTCGCCGGAGAAAATGGAACTTCCTCCTCGTCGACTTCGTCAAGGTCGACGACATCAACTTCTTCAACGTTGGCAGTCCGCACCTTCACGATCGATCAGGCGGTGCAAACGGCGTTGCAACAAAATCCCGACGTCTTGCGTGCGCGCCAGGAAATCCGGCGTTCGACTGGTGTGTTTATTGAATTGCTCGCGCAAGTGCTGCCGCACGTAGTCGAGAGCAACCAATTTCAGCGCACCGATCCGCATCTGGGGTCCACGTTTTCCGGTACCGGCAGCACCGGTGGCAGTAGCGGGCTCGGCACCAATAACAGCTATTTTCTTCGGGTCCAAACCACGCAGCTTATTTTCTCAGGTTCGGCCATTCCTTCGATTCGCGGCGCGGATTTTCAACGCGACAGTGCCTTCTTCGCATTTCGTAACATCATCGACCAAACCATCACCTTCGTGCGCCAGCAATTCTATCAAGTCATTCTCAACAAAGCGCTCATTGGTGTGCAGGAGGAATCAGTTCGCTTGCTCGAAAGTCAGTTGAAAGACCAACAGAATCGCTTCGAGGCCGGGACTGTCCCGCGCTTCAATGTTCTTCAGGCGGAAGTCGCGCTCGCCAATCAGCAGCCTGTGCTCATCGCTGCGCGCAACGCCTATCGCATCTCGCAGCTTACCCTGGCCAAGACGCTCGGCTTGGACTTCGATCCGCGGCGCGGTGGGGGACCGCCCTTGGAATGCAAAGGAGAACTCACTTATCAGCCCCGCGTCATCAGACTCGAGGACGCGATCGAGATGGCCAAGGAACGACGTCCGTTTTTGAAACAACAAGATGCCAACGTGCAAAACGCGCGACAACAAGTGGGCGTCGCGGTTGGCGGCTTCTTCCCCACCATCGATGCGAATGCTGCTTACGAATGGGCCAGCTCGCCCTTCAGTTCCGACATTTCCCAGGTGAAAAAAGGCTGGTTCTGGGGCGGCACCGGCACCTGGAATATTTTTGACGGGGGCGCCACGATCGGGCGAGTAAAACAACAGAGGGCGCTCCTTTCCGAAACGCAAATCACCTACGACGATTCCGTGCGGCAGGTCGAACTGGAAGTTCAGACTGCCGTTGCCAATCTCCAGAGAGATGTTGAGACGATTCAAAGCCAGCAGAAAACGGTCGAGCAGGCGCAGGAAGCCTTCCGTCTCGCCACCGCGCGGCTTGGCGCCGGCGCCGGCACGCAGCTCGATGTGCTGAACGCGCAGGTCGCGCTGACGCAAGCGTCCTCCACGCTGTTGCAAGCGCTCTTCAGCTACAATGCCGATCTCGCCGAATTCGATCGTGCCACCGCCACGCAAACAATTTATTCGACCATGATCGATGTGAAGCGGGGCGCAAGATCGACAACGACTCAGACGACCACGAAGACGACAACCACCCGGACGAAAGCGAAAACCAAGAGCGCAAAGACAATCTCAACGCCCTCGCCAATCTTAGCGCTCACGCCAACTCCAACCCCGACGCCCTCGCCGACGGCAACTCCGACGTTTTCGTCAACACCAACACCGACATCAACACCAACACCGACATCAACCCCAACTCCAACCCCAACCCCAACTCCGACGCCAACGCCTTCCCCGACGGGGACACCTTGATTGGCGAGTTCGCTCAGGATCAATTTGTCATGTCGAGTCCCGCCGTGGCGGGAAGACATCTCTTACGGTTAATAGATGTCAGAGTCTTTTGAACGTTTCGATGCGTTAACTGCCCTGCCGTCTTGCGTTCACGTCTTTACGAGACGCATTCCCGGCGTGGACGTCTCGCACGACAAAGCCGAAGCGTTGCGCCGTCTCGATGCCGCGCATCTTGAAATTCGCCGCGAAATCGGAAGGGCAGACTGGCCATTGCTAACCGCCGAACAAATTCACGGCGACAAAATTGCGATTGTCGATGTTGCGCCGACGTCCGACAAAGAATTCGCCGGTTGCGACGGGTTCATTACCAATCAGCGCGAGATCGCGCTTGGCATTCATGTGGCCGATTGCTGCGCCGTGTATATTGTCGATCCAACCACGCCCGCGATTGGTCTCGCGCATTCCGGCAAGAAAGGGACGGCATTAGGCATCGCCGGAAAAGCGATCCAGCTAATGAAGGAAACGTTCGGCTCAAATCCCGCAAACACGATTGTGCAGCTCAGTCCCTGCATTCGCCCGCCGCATTATGAAATCGATTTCGCGGCAAAGATTGTCGAGCAATGTCGTGCCCAAGGCGTCAAACGAATCCATGACAACAGTGTCTGCACCGCGTGTCATCTCGATTTTTATTATTCTTACCGCGCCGAAAAGGGGAAAACGGGCCGCATGCTTGCAGTCCTCGGCCTTTCGCTGTAGCTACGGCGCTCTGTCGCGGTGTCAGACGCCCCGGCTGAGCGGGGCGGCTACAATTATTTCGCAGACTCGCTCGCGCAACTGATAAATTGTAGGGCAACCGCTCCGGTTGCCGTCTGAAAAAAATGGCAGGCGATGCGCCTCTCCTACAACGACTCGCTTAAATCGACCTATCCTCGCCACCGCTGCCTTTGTAAGGACAAATTCCGCGCTTCTTCGCATTGGCGACGAAGTCGAAAAACTCGCGCGCGGGCGGGCCAAGTTTCATTGATGCCGCTTTCTCCAGCGCCTGCGAAATGTTTAGGCCGCTTGTGTAAAGCAGCTTGAACGCGTTCTTGATTTCGTCGCGGTCTTTCGCGCTGAACCCCGCGCGCTTCAAACCAATGGCGTTGATTCCGAAAATGGAATTGCGCTCGGCCGCCATGGTGAACGGCGGCAAATCTTTTCCGAACGCGGAACTGCCCTGCACCATGACGAGTCGCCCCACGTGCATGAACTGATGAAATGTCGATCCTCCGCCGAGAAACGCCTGGTCGTCCACGCGCACGTGTCCGGCGAGCAAACAATTGTTGGCAATGATGACGTTGTTCCCGATCTCGCAGTTGTGCCCGACGTGAACTCCGACCATCAGGAAATTATTGTCGCCAATTTTGGTCGCGCTTCCCTCCGGGCTGCCGCGATGAATTGTGCAGTATTCGCGGATGACGTTTTCATTACCGATATCGATCTTGGTTTTTCGTTCGGGCGAATATCCAAGGTCCTGCGGCGCAGTCCCAATGATCGCGCCGTGACCGATAAAATTCTTTTCGCCGATCGTGACGTCGCCTTCGATCACGACGTGCGATTGAACGACCGTGTCGTTGCCGATCTTCGCTTGCGCGCCGATCACTGAGTACGGACCGATCTCGCTGGCGCCTCCGATCTGCGCGCCAGGATCGACAATCGCCGTGGGATGAATCTTCATCCCAGGCCTCCGTTTGGAGGGACACGCGCCGTCGTGTCCCAAATATTTGGGCGCCGACAGCGCGGACGCCCTCCATTCACCTGTCGGCGGTTCAATATTTTCACAGCACGCCCGCCTCCTTGAAACTGAAATAGCCGGGGCTTTGGTCGCTCGGCGCGCCGATGATGATGTGATCGAGCAACTTGATTTGCAAAAGCTCGGCTGCTTCCGCCAATCGTCGCGTCAGGCTGTGATCGGTCTGGCTCGGAGATGAATCGCCGGACGGATGATTGTGCACAACAATGACAGCGTAGGCGGACGCGATCACGGCCGGTCGAAATACATCGCGCGGATGCGCGATACTTTCATTCACGCTGCCGACCGACACTTCCTCGACGCGAATCAAATGATAACGCGTATCGAGCAGGATCACGCGCAACGATTCCTTGTGCAGTCTCCGCATCTCCGGACCAATCAATTCGCTGACCAACTCCGGCGAATCGATTTTCTGTTTCGACAACGTTTCGCGTGCGAGACGCTGACCAAGACCAAAGGCGGCGACGAGTTGCACCGCCTTGGCAAAACCGATTCCGTGAATCCTCGCGAGCTCGTCGACGGAACACCGACTCAGACCACCGAGCGAGCCGAATTCCTTCAAGAGATGTCGCGCAACCTCGAGAACATTTTTGCCGGCAACACCGGTGCGCAAGAGAATGGCGATCAGTTCCGGGTCGGTCAGCGCCGCCGCGCCATGGGCGGCCAATTTTTCGCGTGGCCGCTCGTCGGGCGGCATCTCGCGAATCTTCATCTGCGACATTGGGGGGATGCGCGTTGGATCGACAGGCGTTAACAAAAAGTTTTCGAAGAATTTAGACGCGCAGTCGATCGAACATTTCGCGCAACGCCTCGCCCAGAGCGAAGAGCGCGTCCGTGTACGGATTCGGAGGAACTGCCTCGAGTGTTGCTTGCGCTTGCCGAATCAAATCGCTCCCGGCCGTAATCGATTCGTCGAGCGCGCCATTGGTTGCGCCATTCTTCAAAATCTCCGCCATCTCTTCGCATTTTTCTTCGAGGACGAGACGGCAACAACGTTCTCGTTCGAACTCCGAGGCCGATTGCAGGAAGATCAGAACCGGCAACGTGAACTTTCCTTTGCGCAAATCTGTCCCGAGGGTTTTGCCGGTCACGCTCTCGCTGCCCGCGAGGTCGAGGCAATCGTCGTAAATCTGATACGCCGTACCGACCTGCATCCCGAAAGTCTTGAATGTTTCGATTACGCCCGGCTCAGCCTCGCTAATCGTGGCCGCCAATTCGCCCGCTGCGGAAAAGAGCGAACCCGTTTTCATTTCCACGATGTGCAAATAATCCTCGACGCTCAGTTTCAAATCGAAGCGGCGCTGCGTCTGGATCATCTCGCCCGAGCAAACCGTCGTGGCCGTGCGCGCGATGGCGCGACCGATCGCCGAGTTTTCAAAATTCGTCGACAGATTCAGCGCGTGCGCAAAAAGGCAATCGCCCAGCAGCACGCTGAGCGAGTTTCCCCAGCGCGCGTTGACCGTCGGTTGCGAACGACGGCGCTCGGCTTCGTCCATGATGTCGTCGTGCACGAGCGTGGCCACGTGGATGAGTTCGACGATTACGGCAAGATCGACATGTCCGGAGTTGAGATTGCCGGTGGCACCGCCCGCCAACAGGGCGAGCAAGGGCCGCAGACGTTTCCCGCGTCCACCCATCGCATATGCGACGTAACCTTCGATGGCGGGATCAAACTCGCTGGCCTGCTTTGCAATTCGCGCTTCGACTTCTTCGAGTTGCGGTTGCACCAGTTGCGCCACTCGCACTAGCGAAGCGAGCGTAGGAGCGGTGGCCGAGATCTCGGCCCGGCTCGGACCCGTGCGTGCGAAAACTTCCACGAAGCGAGAATAGAGGGGCGGCTCGCGAGTTGTCAAAGCAACACGTTCGAAGTTACAACAAAACTTAGTGGCTGTTGTAGCGGCGGTTGTGTCAACCGCCGAATCTAAAACATAGGCACTCGCCGTCTATAATTCAACGCTGACGCAACCAGGTATCGGTGCCGTATTTTTGCGCGGCAATCTCATTAGCATTCTCGATTACGGCGCCGTTCAACTGCCGATAATGACGAGTCGACGCCAATTGCGCCGCGAATCGATCTGCAAAATCCTCGGTAAGATCGACATGTTGAATGCTGCCCTGCTGCAACAAACCAGCGCGCGTCTTGCGTTGGGCTGCGCCGGCAACCTTCTCGCCATTCACGAGAACGTCCGCGCGAACCGGATTCGCGAAACACTCGTCTTTGTTGTAGCGACGGTCTCCGACCGCCGAATTAATTTGCTTCCGGCGGTCAGAGACCGCCGCTACAGAGATCAGTTCTGCGCGCTGGCCATTTGTAACGAGTGCATCGCACAGAGCACGATGAACTTTCTCGTAGATCGACATCGTCGAATGAGCGAACGCCGGATCGCCCGCCGGAATGACAATCGAGTAAGTGAGATCGTCGCCGTGAAGAACAATGCCGCCGCCCGTCCAGCGACGCACGAGTTCGCGTTCCTTCCCGTGCGCTACGACGTCCGTGAATTTGCCGAAATAACCGAACGAAAGAGCTGCGTGGTCCCATCGGTAGAAACGAAGTGAAGGAACTTTCGCGTTTTGCAAAAGCACTTCGTCGATGGCCATGTTCATCGCCGCGCAACGCGACGCATTGTCGTGATAAACTTCCAGCGCTCGGAATAATCGCGTAACACAGGCATCCTGCCGGTTAGCTTCATTGGGCAGGCTGGAAGCTCGCGTTACGGTGGATGCTGGCAAGGTCGACATATACTGCGTCAGCCTTTGAGTTCGTCCAAAATTATGGCGACGGCTTGGTGCGGTTTCGGATGCGCC
>Ga0208989_10000666_pt1 | contig 10455 bp, 7 predicted proteins | sample MedBloCAOM3_M1_FD_187852 | JGI IMG/M metagenome (GOLD analysis project Ga0208989, IMG submission 187852) | Forest soil microbial communities from El Dorado National Forest, California, USA - Mediterranean Blodgett CA OM3_M1 (SPAdes) (version 2) | ecosystem: Environmental > Terrestrial > Soil >...
CAGGTGTTCGCGGAATTGCAGGAGATCGAACTGCCGACCGCGAGCTATTCGCTGGCGTACCTCTCTGCGTCGGGCGGACTGGTCCAAACCGATGTCGGGATGATGGTCGATACCGCGCCGATCTCCAGCGTCAGGCCGCACGAGGTCGATACCCTGGTCATCCCCGGCGGTCCCGGCATATGGGAGTTGCGGCAGGACGCCACCCTGATGAACTGGATTTTGGAAGTGCTGCCGAAGGCAAGGCGAATTGCCTCGGTGTGCCTGGGGGCGTTCGTGCTGGCCTGGACCGGCGCGCTGGACGGCAAGCGCGCGGCGACGCATTGGCGCTACTGCCCGAGGCTGGCGGACAGCTTCCCCTCTATCCGCGTCGAGCCGAATGCGATTTTCGTCAAGGACGGTCGGGTGTGGTCATCGGCCGGCGTAAGCGCCGGTATCGACCTGGCGCTCGCCATGATCGAGGAGGATTTCGGCCATACCACCGCGCTCGACATTGCGCGACGGCTGGTGGTGTTTCTCAAACGCCCCGGCGGCCAAAGCCAGTTCTCGACCGTGCTGGCGGCGCAGGCCTCCGACGTGGAGGGACGTTTCAGCGCGCTGCACGCCTGGATCATCGAGAACATTGCTGGCGATCTCAAGGTCGAGACGCTGGCCGAAAAAGCCGGAATGAGTCCCCGAACCTTCGCGCGCGCCTATGCCAGCCGCACCGGCATGACGCCGGCAAACGGGGTCGAGGCGCTACGGGTGGAAACCGCGCGGCTGTTGCTCGAGAGCCGCGAAATCGGCGGCGTGGTCGAGGTGGCGCAGCGGGCAGGATTTGGCGACGACGAGCGCATGCGGCGGGCCTTCATGCGGCACCTCGGTGTATCGCCTTCGGAATACAGGAGCCGGTTTGCGGGTTGAAGGGCGATCTCCTCCAGGCGTCGCATACGCAGGCAGCTTTTTTCGGGAGGCGGAAAATAGTTTTGCGTCGCAGTTGCTGCGCAGTCCGTTTCACCAAAAAGCCATTTGACTGGCAAGGAATTAGCGAAGATGCTGACGGTATAAAAAGAAGGAAGGGAGGAGCGTGCTTCGCGGCTGTGCCTGCCACTTCCGTTGGATGAAGTACAGTTGAAGCGTGACAGGAGACCAATCATGGCTCTCGACTCGCCGATCGCGCCTGTCTCCTCCGCTCGCATCCGCGCTAGTTTCGTCAAACCCAATCAAGAGCAAATCGTTTTACTCATTACAATCGTATTGTTGTTTGTCTTCGGGCTAACCCTGAATGGCTTCGCAACGTGGAGCAACTTGCTCAATCTGTTGCGCAGCATTTCCATCCTTGGCGTTTTGGGTCTTGGCATGGGTCTGATTGTGATCAGCCGCGGAATTGACCTTAGCGAAGTGGCCATCATGGCTGGCTCCTGGTCGATAGCCCTGATCGAAATCCAAAACGGAATGCCGATCGCCTTGGCCGTCGTGGTGGCTTTGGTGATTGCGCTCTGTATCGGCGTCATCAATGGTTTGATGGTGGCTTTCGTCGAGGCTCCCGCGCTGTTTGTAACGCTGGCTGCCGGCTTTGTGATCTATGGTCTCGCTTTCTGGTTTGCGCCTGCGTGGGTGGTTTATGGCCCGAAAGACGCGCCGGCGCTGTTGTTCCTCGGCGCGGGACGAATCTTCGGAATCCCCGTGCCGATTTTTGTCTTCGCCGCCGCCGCATTGGCGATGGAGTTGTTTCTGTCGCGAACCTCGATCGGCCGCTTCATCTATGCCCAGGGCGACAATCCCGAAGCGGCGAGACTTGCGGGCATTCCGTTGAGGCCGTTGATTGTGCTTGAATACGCATTGGTTGCGCTGCTCGCCTGGCTCGCGGGCTTCGTCTGGATCGGTACCACCGGCAGTATGCAAATGGCGATCACACAGGGCACGATGATATTCGATGTCGTCCTGGTCGTCGTGATTGGCGGAATTAGTCTGATCGGCGGCCGTGGAGGCGTGTTGAGTGTCGTCGCCGGCTGTGTGCTGATCGGAACATTGCTGAACGCCTTTACGATCATGGATGTCAACAGCGAAGTGCAAAACATCATCAAGGGGATTGTTCTGCTGGCGGCCATCGTGCTCGACAATTGGCTTCATCCGCGCGACGAGGAGACCGCGCGCCAGGGAGACTAGGTTTGATATGAAATAGTGACGGCACAAAACAAAACCGGGAGGAACCGAAAATGCTGAGGTCGAGGAAATGGCTGGCTGCGCTAGCCGCAGTCGCGTATGCGGCGGTACCGTTGCTGGCGGCTGCGCAAGAAGAGACGGGAACAAAAACTGCGCGCGAGCTTCGCGCTTCCTACGACAAGGCCTTGCAAGGCAAGACGATTGCCTATCTGCCCATCGCATTGGGCGTGCCGCTTTCGGACGAATGGGGCCGTGTCGTGCGGGAGGAGGCCGAATGGCGCGGCATGAAATATGTAGTGCGCGATCCGAACAACAATCCATCGGCCATGCAGCAGGCACTGACGGCCCTCGTCGACCAGAAGCCGGATGTGCTGATCGTGCAAAATCCGAGCGTGACATTGTTGATGAAGGATCTGAAGCGCGCGGAGAGCCAGGGCACCCACGTCATTCAGATCAACATGTCGTCGAACTACAAATCGGGCGCCTTCGTTGGCGCTGACTGGCACGAAATCGGACGATTGCTCGCGACCGACGTCGTCAAGCAATGCGGTACGGGCTCGGGCAAGTCGGGAAAGGTGCAGATCATTCAGGGTGAATTGACGGCTGCAGCCAGCGTCGACCAGATCGGTGGCATCATGGAAGTCTTTAACAAGGATTCGGCGATCAAGGTCGTCTCCAACCAGGCCGCGAACTGGGACGCCAATACCGCGCTCAACGTCACGGCCACGGTTATTCAGCAACACCCCGATCTCTGCGCCAGTATTGGATTCTGGGGCATCATGGAGTCGGGGGCGGCGCAGGCGATCCGCAACGCCGGCAAGATCGACGACGTCAAGGTGTACGCTTCCGGCGAGGGATCGCAGCTTGATTGCGATCAGGTCAATCAGGGTAGTTTTTACAAATTCCTGAGCTACAAGGCCACCGAACAAGGCCATGATCTCGTGCTTGCGGCGCTGTCACTGTTGGAATCCGGAGACAAACCGGGGACGAAGAACCTCGAATACTTCACGCGCCCGATTTGGCTCGACAAAACCAACGCCAACGGAGCGAATTGCTTCGCGCTTCCAAAGAAATAACAAGATGACAATACCGCTGGCTCCGCCTTTTGCGGGCCGGCGGACGTTGCCGAGGCGTACCGACGATGTCACTGACGACAATGGATTCGCTTGCCGCTTCCGTAAAGCGCTTCTCGCCGCGGCTGTTACTGTCTGAGCTGTTGCTGAAGCAGTGGTTTGAGCCCGTCATTCCATTTACGGTCATGATCGGATTGTGGCTCTATTTCGCCCTCGTCATTCCCGACTATGCAAGCGTTCAGAACGCTCTTTCGTTGCTGCGCCTGTTCGCAGAGTTTGGCTTCGTTGCGCTTGCGATGGCATTTTGTCTGATAACGGGCGGCATCGACCTTAGTGTCGGCGCGATCTTTGCGTTTTGTAATTTCGCGGCATTGTTCTTTCTTTTCGTGCTGGAACAGCCCGTCGGCGTCGTCATTCTCTTGACGCTGGCGGTAGGGGCGGTGCTGGGAAGCATTAATGGGTTCTTGATCGGGTTCCTGAAGACGCGGCCCTTTCTAACGACACTTGTTACGCTGATTATCCTGCGCGCATCGGTCAATCTTCTAAATACGCGTTATGCGCAAGTGTTCGCCACCAACTCGGTCGACAGCGACGCGTGGGATTTCTTGGGTGTCGGCAGCGTATTGGGCATCCCCATCAACGCGGCAACTTTGTTCATTGTGCTTTTGGTCTGTCATATTTTTCTCTCGCGTTCGCGCTACGGCTGGCATCTCACAGCCATCGGTGCGAGCCGCAAGGCTGCGCGGCACGCCGGCATTCGCGTCCGGCTGATGCTTTTTGCAACCTACGCCCTTTCCGGAACACTTTGCGCCGCAAGCGGGATCTTCTACGCGGCACGTCAATCAAGCACGGATTCGACGACCGGCGTTGGCTGGGAATTTCAGGCGTTGACCGCGGTTGTGCTTGGTGGCGTGTCGCTGGCGGGCGGCAAGGGGACGGTCTGGCGAGCGATGATCGGCGCGCTGATCATCTTTCTGCTCATCAATGGTCTCGTGCGGATGGGAATTCCCGGCTACGTCACTTCCGCGGTGATCGGATTGATTTTGCTGGCCGCGGTCGGCATCGATGTGAAATGGTCGAAGAATCGCGGCAAGGCGATTCAAAAGATTTACGTCAACCCGGCATTTGTCGCGCTCGCGGCCGCGCCTTCGGTCCAGCCTGGTGATGCATCGCCCTATGCCCAAAACGATCGCCTGATCGGCGCCCAGGCGATTGGCCTGGGTCAAGTCGAAGGGCCCGAGGATGTCATCCTCGATCAGCAGGATCGCGTCTATGGCAGCACCCGCGACGGCAATATCATCCGTTTCTCCGGACCAAACTTTGAGAAACGTGAGGTGTTCGCGCATATCGGTGGCCGTCCGCTCGGCATGCAGTTCGACCGGGATGAAAACCTGATCGTCGCGGTTGCCGGCATGGGAGTCTACGGTGTCGCACCGGACGGACGGGTTTTTAAGGTGACAGATGAGACTAATCGCACCTGGTACAAACTGAATGACGATTCTCGTCTGCGGATGGCTGACGACCTTGATATCGCGCCGGACGGCAAGATCTACTTTAGCGACTGCACGACGCGCTATGAGATGACCACGAATACCCTCGATATTCTCGAGGCGCGTCCAAATGGCAGGGTAGTCTGCTATGATCCCATGGCCAAGACCACGCGGACCATCATCAATCACTTCTACTTCCCCAACGGGGTCTGCGTATCGCACGACGGCAAGTCGGTACTGATCGCGAGCACCTCGCTTTGCAAGGTGTTTCGTTACTGGCTGGCCGGTCCGAAGCAGGGCAGAACCGAGGTGTTGATTGATGAGCTGCCGGGCAATCCCGACAACATCAATCGGGCTTCCGACGGAACCTATTGGCTGGCGCTGGTCGGCATTCGCACCCCGACATTCGATCTCGCTGCGCGCAAGCCTGGATTCAGGCTGCGCATGGTTAAGCAGGTGCCCACCGACGAATGGCTTGCGCCGGCGCTGAACCACGGTTGCGTGTTGAAATTCAACGAAGCCGGCGAGACCCTGGAATCATTTTGGGATCCAACCGGTATTTCTCACTCGACGCTGACTTCGATGCGTGAACACAAAGGCTATCTCTATCTCGGCGGACTTGAGAACAACCGGATTGGCCGCATCAAACTGGAAGCCGCCGATGAGACATGGACAGGCTTTGACGCGTATTGGGGACCAAGAAGCATGACTGCCGGATAGCAAGCGTGGGTATGTTCGATCATTTCATGAGAGACGTTCGCAGCGTCATCAATCGTGACGGCGAGCAGAATGCCATTCCTCCGCTTGACGGCGCGTTCAGTCCGAACGACCGGCTTGATGCGTGCACGCCGATTGGCGATCCGCTTCCCGGTCTCGACGACGCCGTCGCCGACATCGGCGGTGCGATCTATGTCTCTGCGGGCAACAGCGTCCTGAAGTTATCCGGCAGTGGATTTGAAGCGCGTCAGCTGGTTGCGGAATTTGATGGCGAGGCAGGCGGCCTGGCGATGCATCCCGATGGCCGGCTGCTGGTTTGTGTTGCCGGTCGCGGACTTGCGGCAATCGATCCTGCAAAACCTCAGCCGCTATGGCTTGAAAGGGTCGAAGGCCGATCCCTTGCCGGGTTGTTGTCGGTCGCCGCGGCGTCGGACGGTCGGATTTTCGCGGTTGAAGGTTCTGCCGGCCGCGTTCCCAATCAATGGCGCCACGATTTGATGGAAAAACGCAGTAACGGACGTCTGATCATCTGCGATGCTGCAATGGCTTCTGCCCATGTGGAGCTATCGAACCTGCAATACCCTTACGGGGTCTCGGTTGCAGCGGACTCAAACAGTTTGTGGTTTACCGAGAGCTGGTCGCATTGTGTGAGCCGCATTCCACTCCGACCAAACGGCCAGCAACAGGGCGAAGCCGTGTTGCGCAATCTACCCGGCTATCCCTCCCGGATTCACTCCGACGGTCGCGGCGGCTTTTATCTGGGCGTGTTCGCAAGGCGCACCCATCTCATCGAATTTGTCTTGAAGGAAGATGATTTTCGGAAGGAAATGATGGCAACGGTCGCGCCAGACTATTGGGTGGCGCCGGCATTCGCCGGCGGAGTCGATTGTCTTGAGCCGATGCAGATTGGCTCCGTTAAGGCGCTTGGCATCCAAAAGCCCTGGGCTCCGCCCCGTTCGTACGGCCTTCTGGTTCACCTCGACGGCGATGGCGAAGCGATAGGCAGCATCCATAGCCAGGCTGGCGGCCGTTTTCACGGCATCACTGGCGCCTGTGCAACGGAGCAGGGTACGGTGATCATGGCGCGCGGCGCCGGTCGGCTGCTGCTGCAGCCCGGAGGTTTATGATGAACGACATCGCAGCGCCGGCGCAGCAGGCGATCAATGTCGGCAGCGAGGGCCGAGAACCTGTATTGCGCGTTGTAAAAGGCAGCAAGATTTATGGCGGTGTTCACGCCATCGAAGGTGTCAATTTCGATCTTTATTCAGGCGAGGTGCACGCGCTGGTCGGCGAAAACGGAGCGGGCAAATCGACGCTCTGCAAGGCCATCGCCGGCGCAATTCGTCTGACGTCGGGTGACTGTTTCGTCGACGGACGACGAGTTGATTTCGAACAGCCGCGCGATGCGCTCGCCGCTGGAATTTGCATGGTCTACCAGGAGACCAGTCTGGTGCCGACGATGACTGCCGCGCAGAACATCGAGCTTGGCAATGAAAAGCTGCTGACGCGGTTTCGAACACTTAACATTCAGGCACAGCAACTGCTTCAATCGCTGAATTTTCACGTTGATCCCGCCACGCCGGTCGGTCTGTTGGGCACAGCGAAGAAGCAAATGGTTGAGATCGCAAGGGCAGTCTACAACAAGGCCCGCATCATCATATTCGATGAGCCCACCGCCAGTCTGACGCCCGAAGAGATCGTTCATTTCTTTCATCTGGTACGCGATCTGCGCGCCCGCGGTGTCGCAATCATCTATATTTCCCACGCCCTGGAAGAATCGTTGCAAATCGCCGACCGCATCACGGTGCTTCGCGATGGCAGGCTTGTCATCACCGCGCCGGCAAAGCAACTAACACGCGCCGCACTTGTCCAGCATATGGTGGGCCGGGAAGTGGCGCAGGCGGTCTACGGCAAGCGCAAGCAGTCAGGTCATGTTCGGCGCGAGAAGGTTCTGACCGTCGAAAATGTCACCATGGGCATGGCTGTCAAAAACATGTCGTTCTCAGTTTATGCCGGCGAAGTGGTTGGCATCGCCGGGCTGATCGGGTCAGGCCGCACCGAGATTGCGAAAATCATTTTTGGCGCGCTGAAACGAAACCTGATAAATGGCGGGACAATTCGGCTGCGTGGAAAATCGGTTCGCTACCGCGTGCCGCGACAAGCGATCGACGATGGTATTGCCTATATCACGGAGGATCGAAAGGCCAATGGCTTCTTTGAAACGATGATCGTCGATGACAACGTGTACATTGGTAACCTGGCGACACGTCGGGGATGGCGGTTTCTTCTTTCCCGGGTCCGCCGCGGCGAGCTCGCCAACTACTGGGTCGACCGGCTAAAGATCAATGCGCTGCAGCGCAAGGCAAAGATCGTCGAACTGTCCGGTGGTAACCAGCAGAAGGTCGTCTTGGCGAAAACGATGGCACAGGATCCATCCATTATCATTTTCGATGAACCAACACGCGGTGTCGACGTCGGTACCATCCCGCACATTCATGCTGAAATCCGCAGGCTTGCCGAGGAGGGCAAGGCAGTGGTCGTCATTTCATCTTATCTTCCGGAGGTGCTGGCAGTCTCGGACCGTATTCTGGTGGCGCGGACCGGGCGCATCGTGGCGGAATTCGACGCTGCCGAGGCGACTGAGGACAGGATTCTCTACGCGGCGATTCACTAGTGGAGGCACTCGAGGCAGGTCACAACTGCGGGGCCACGCAACGAGCTCGCCGTCGGGGAAGGACGCTTTCGCCGCCAGCAAGTCCTTAGTTCATCCGCTTTGGTCTCTGCTTCAAGAGGATCGATCATGGACAATGACCAGCAATACCTTCGGGCAAAACGTATCGTCAAATCGATCAAAGGATTCTATCTGCATCTCCTGATCTTCGTTCTGGTGATGACACTTCTGGTTGTCATCAATGCCGTAACCGGCGGCCGGTGGTGGGTGCAATGGCCGTTTATCGGTTGGGGTATTGGAGTTGCAGCCCATGCGGTTTCTGTATTTGGTTCGGGGGGCTGGCTGGGTGCGGATTGGGAGGCAAGGAAGATCAAGGAAATCATGGAGAGAAGACCCGAACAGTGACCATCGGCTGGGCTTCCGCCTCAGCGTTGCTGGTTCTTGGCCGCCGCCGTCAATGTTGACGCCGTCGCGGCATTCGATAAAGCCATCGACCCGCCGATTCTCATTTTTGATGCATGTGACGTTCCGCTTCGAGGGTGTTCCCCGACCGCTACAATTGCAGATTGTGCTGTCGTCCTGGGCCAACATCAGATCGGGCTATTCGGTGCCGAAAGCGGCCCGAACCGGTTCCGGCCAAGCCGCCTTTCTGACGTCCGCCTTTCTGACGTCGCATTGACTTAGTTCAATGTGTTCGTCGTCAAAATTGGCAAGTTGCTTCCATGAAAATATCAGACTTCACCTGCCCGTCCTGCGCGTCGTCTTATGAAGTTGCCGAGTCGATGTCGGCGGAGGGAAGCCCAGGCCGGGCCGAATGCGTGGTCTGCGGTGCCCTCCTGGAAGCCTGGCAAGAACCCAGGATGAAGGCCTATCGGTTGGTTTTAGCTCCGAAACACAAGTACCCGCAAATTCCTGTGCCGCCGTCTCCGCCCCGTTCCATTGTCGCCTGATCGCCAAACACGCTACCAAGCAGGTCAGGTGTTGTGGCAGCCAACTCAGGCAACTAGCCACCGGCGATGAAACGCCTGGCAGGTGGCCGCCTGCATCTTGAAATGTGAACCCGGCAAGGCTGGCATGTCACGCGAGATCGACCGGCTGACAGTGGCGCGCCGCCAACTTGTGCGTGATTTACGCAGTGCAATGAATTCGAGTCTGCGGAGCGAACAACTTGCGGGAAATCTAAGAATCAGGGCTGATTACTCCGATCAATCCAGATTGGCAACGCTCCGCAGCATTGCCGGATGATCGAGGGCTCATGTCGGCTACCCGTGTTATCGTTGTGGCGAACGAAAAAGGTGGGTCGGGCAAATCTACGGTCGCAGTGCATATGGCAATTGCGCTGATCAAGTCGGGCCAGCGCGTCGCCACTATCGATCTCGATGCGAGACAAAAAAGCTTTACCCATTTTATCGAGAACCGACGCGTTTGGGCCAAGCAGGTTGCTCGCGATCTCGAAATGCCTGATCATTTTTGTTTTGGTAAAGTCCACTATCCCAGTGCCGAAGACGAAGCGGCGGGATGCAAGGCTCTCAGCGACACGGTCGAAACGCTGGCGCGTACATACGGCGTGATTGTAATTGATACTCCCGGTCACGATAGCTATTTGATGCGGCTCGCGCATTCACTGGCGGACACGCTGATTACGCCGCTGAACGACAGCTTTGTCGATCTGGATGTGCTTGGCACCGTCGACCCCAGCACCTTCGAGGTCACCGGGACCGGCCACTATTCCCAGATGGTGCAGGCGGCACGTCGGCAGCGCCAGCTCGACCAGGCATCGACTGATTGGATCGTTTTGCGAAACCGGCTTTCGACCATTAGTTCGCGCAACAAGCGCCTCGTCGGCGGAGGGCTGCAACAGCTTTCCCGATGGCTCGATTTTCGCTGCATTGAAGGATTGGGCGAGCGGGTCATCTTCCGCGAGCTTTACCCGCGCGGATTGACGGCCGTCGATGACATCGATGAAATAACGCTGGGCACACGGCCAACCATGTCGCATGTCACCGCTCGGCTGGAAATGCAAAATTTGCTTGCGGCGATCTTGTTGGGCGAGTCGCGTTCAAGTGCGGCAATGACAGGCTTCGACCGCGCGACGGGCTGATTTGACGGCGCGTATCGCTCTAAAGCGAAGCCGCTCGAAGACGATCAAGAGAATAACGGGGGCGACGGTGCTGAGGTCGGCTGGCTTCGGAAAGCCTGCCTATATCGCGCACCACTATTTCATTTGACGGAAGCGATGGGGTTACCTGGCCGTTCCTGACCCCAATGGCTGGTGGTATTGCGCAGGCCGCCAAACGCCGCTGAAATGGCCCGATGGGAGGCCGCAGCCGGCAGCGAATCTTTGGCGATCGCGTCAGGGGCG
>Ga0208989_10000671_pt1 | contig 10432 bp, 7 predicted proteins | sample MedBloCAOM3_M1_FD_187852 | JGI IMG/M metagenome (GOLD analysis project Ga0208989, IMG submission 187852) | Forest soil microbial communities from El Dorado National Forest, California, USA - Mediterranean Blodgett CA OM3_M1 (SPAdes) (version 2) | ecosystem: Environmental > Terrestrial > Soil >...
CCCGCCTCATCAATCTGCCATCGGACGCGCTGGTCTCTCGCATCATGCTCGATGCCGACTATGAAATGAAGCGCATCAACTATGGTTTGGTGAAAGTCGATTTCAAGACCTATGTTGACGTGCTTAAGGACGAAAAATATCGGCCCTATCTTGGCCGATGGTGGTTCCAGCCGATCCCACTCAACTCGAATACCGTGCGGGTTTCCGCTTCGGGCCGTGTGCTCCTTTATGACGCGGGCGTGCAGCTTCTCTCGGAATCAATGACGGTCGAGAATGCTGCTTTGGCCGGAACGGGCGAGGCTGACCCTCTCACGGAGCGGGCGGCTGAAGAGTTCACTCGGGGTTACCAGCATCTTGAGTCCTCACCGACGGTGAAGCCAGCTGGAGTCTTTGCGCTGCTGCGCGGCATCACCGATATCGTCACCATGGGCAAAGTCCTGCGCGACAGCGAGGTGGATTACTCCGTTCTCGATGAGTTTCGGCGGCTGCCTTACCGCCATCTCAGCGGCGCGGAAGCGGTGCCGACATCCTATCCAGTACTGACAACCAAGTTCGTTAGAAGAGATGGGACGAGTGGGGGAGCCCGGGGGGGGTCACGCTTCCGAGCCGACCGACGCGCCGCTCCCTCGATCGTTTCGATGATGATGTCGGTGTCACGTTCGAGCGGGCAGCGGCAGATTTCCAGGGTGACGGCTTCATGCAGCGCGTGGCGCTGACCTTCACCCTCGCGACCCAGCAGGTCGGGGGCAGTCCGGCCGCCGAACTCGCAAAGGTGGCTGGCCGACGCCTGCTGCAAAGAAATGAGCCCGCGGCGGCCGGCCAGCGCTTCCGTGAGGCGACGACAAAGGATCCCGTGGACATTGACGCATGGATTTATCTTGCGTGGGCGGAAGCGCAGGCGGGCCAGCACCTGCCGGCACGCGAAGCGATCGAGCAGGCGCGGGCCATCGATCCCAATGACTCGCTGGTGCGCAAGGTCGCCGTTCAAATCGCCCGGCTCGCCAAACGCGATTTCGCATTCGATGCCGTTGATCCGATCGTCCGTCGCGAGCTCAGCGATGAATATGCTGAAAAGGCATTCTCGGCATTACGCAGGAACGATCGATCTCCCGCCATTTTGAATGCTGAGCTCGCCATCAAATGGTGGCCTGAGAACCCCCAACCCTACATCGCACGGGGTTGGATCCGGCAGGTCAACGATCAGGTCGATCTCGCAATTCAGGATTATGACCAGGCGATCCGGCTCGATCCCAACTATGCGCTGGCTCATAATTTCCGAGGCGACGCCTACACCGACAAGTCCCAGTACGGCCGCGCCATTCGAGATTTCGACCGGGCAATCGAGCTCGATCCGAAATATGCAACGGCCTTCGTTAACCGGGCCGATGCTTACCGAAAAAAGGAGGAATACGACCGCGCGCTTCTGGACTACAACCGAGCGATCGAGCTCAGTCCTCGCTACGCTTCCGCATTCAATAACCGCGGCCTTGCGTACAGCGAGAAAGGCGAGACAAATCTTGCAATTCAAGACTTCAGCGAAGCTATTGCGCTCGATCCTGAACACCGGCCCGCCTTCCGTAACCGAGGCGCGGCGTTCGTGGCCAAACGCGATTACGATCGCGCGATCCAGGACTACGATCAGGCGATCCGCATGAACGCCGAAAGCTGGTTGACCTTCGTTGAACGGGGTGATGCCTACGACTTAAAAGGCGATTTGAGCCGGGCCATCGCGGACTACGATGAGGCAGTTCGCATCAGCATGAAGGAGGGGACCCTCTCGGGCCTCATCCTCATTTGGCGGGGCGAGAAGTATGAGAAGTGGGGCGAACTCGATCGGGCGATTCAAGATTATGGTCAGGCGATTGGACTCAGCAGACTCTGGGCCAAAGAGGGTTATGAAAATCGGGGTAATGCCTACTTGAAGAAAAATGAATTTGAGCGTGCCATCCAGGATTACAACGAAACAGCGAGTCGCAGGACGCCTGACGCAAACGGGTTCAATAATCGAGGCTTGGCGTATCTCGGCAAACGTGAATACGATAGCGCGATTCAAAACTACACCAAGGCTATCGAGCGCGATCCCAAATTCACAACCGCTATAGTGAATCGTGCCAATGCATATCGGGGTAAAGGTGACTTCGATCGTGCCCTTGCCGACTACACCGAGGCCATCCGAATCGCTCCGAAATCAGCCGCAGCGTTCGCCAACCGTGGTTATTCCCACTTCTACCGGGGGGATTTCCCTGCTGCGGCGCGTGACTTGTTGCGCGCGAACGATCTAGCGGACGACGTGGACTCGATGCTCTGGCGCTTCCTGGCTCGCACCCGGATGGGGCAGGATGGCGCTGAGGAACTTCGCGCCAACGCGGAACGACTGAAGAACAAGGAGTGGTCGCAGAACGTCATTGATCTGTTGCTTGGACGACGCTCATTGCAAGAAGTGCGTGCTTCTGCTGGGAAGCCTGAGGAGAAATGTAAGGCCGAGTTCTATGCCGGAGAGTTGCATCTGCAGCGCGGCGCGCGGACCGACGCCGCAGCCGCGTTACGGGCGGCGGCGGACATCTGCCCGAAGGACTTCATCGAACACCAGGGAGCGGTGGCCGAACTGAAGCGGCTCAACCCATAGCAAGGGGAAGAGCGGACTGAGTAAAGATGGACACTACGCCATGCCCACTGGAGGGGATGATGCGCCTCTTTTCCGCAATCGCTCTTGGCGCCGTTCTGGTCGCTGCGCCGGCTCTCGGCGCGAGCCAGCAGGATCGCGACGATTGCAACGCCAAGGATGCCGATCGCAGCATTGCCGCATGCACTCGCATCATCGAAGACAAAGGTGAGACTGACAAGAATCGCGTTGATGCTTACAAGAGCCGTGCGCGCGCTTGGCGCAGTAAACGCGAGTATGACCGCGCCATCGCCGATTTCACTGAGGCCATCCGCCTCGACCCCCAAAACGCCGATGCCTATCGCGGGCGTGGGATCGCCTGGAGGCGCAAGGGTGATAACAATAGCGCGATCCAAGACTTCAGCGAAGCGATTCGGCTCGACCCAAAGGACGAGGTAGCCTACAACAACCGCGGCATTGTTTATGAAGAGCGAAAGGACTATGACCGCGCGATCCAAGATTATAGCGAAGCGATCAAGCTAGATCCTAAGTATGGAGCCGCCTTCAGAAATCGGGGCGACGTGTATCGCAAAAAAGGGGAGGCCGATCGCGCGATCCAAGACTACAGCGAAGCGGTTCGGCTCAACCCAAAGGACGACGTAGCCTACAACAACCGCGGTAGAGCCTGGCACCTCATCAAGGGGGATGCGGATCGTGCCATCGCCGATTATAATCAGGCCATCAGGCTCGACCCGAAGGATCAGGATTACTACTCCAACCGAGCCAAAGCCTGGAAAGACAAGGGCGACTACGACAGCGCCATCGCCGATTATACCCACGTCATCAGGCTCGACCCTAACGATAGCCACAACTACTACAACCGGGGCGTTGCCTGGTACAACGAGCGCGACTCCGATCGCGCCATCGCCGACTTCAACGAGGCCATCAGGCTCGACCCCAAGAACGCGGGCGCGTTCAATTTTCGCGGTATGGCCTACGAGCGAAAGGGCGACATTGACCGCGCGTTCGCGGACTACAGCGAATCCATCCGACTGAAACCTAAGAATGAGACCGCTTTCAAAAATCGAGGCGACGTGCATCTCCTGAAGGGCGCATTCGACCGCGCGATCGAAGATTATGGCGAGGCCATCCGGCTCGAACCCAAATGGGCGCCTTCCTTGGTCGGCCGCGGCGATGCGCATCGCCAAAAGGGCGACTGTGAGCCTGCCATTGCCGACTATACTGAGGCCATCCGACTCGACCCGAAAGACGTCAAAACCTATACAAAGCGAGGCGTTGGGAATTTTTGTAAGGGAGATTTTGCAGCAGCCGCGGCCGATTTTGTGCGGAATCTGGAGGCCGATGAAACCAATATGTTGTGGCTTTATCTCGCACGCAGGCATGGCGGCCAAGACGCTGCAGCTGAGCTTTCGGCCAATGCGGCGCGATTGAAGGACAAGAATAAAAGCTGGCCGTATCCGATCATCGATTTCTATCTCGGGCGGCGCTCGGCCGACGAAATGTTGTCGGAGGGACCCGAACCTGGGGAACAATGCGAGGCCCATTTTTTTCACGGTGAATGGCAACTCCTGCGCGGCAACAAAACGGACGCAAAATCCGCGTTCCAGGCCGCGGTCGATGTCTGCCCCAAGAACTTCTTCGTCCACGACGCCGCAGTCGCCGAACTCACGCGTCTAAAACGATAGGAACAAGAGACCTTCTGACGAGAGCGGCGGCGAGGAGTCCGAACGCCGTTCTCCGACCAGATCCGCAACGAGGCCTGGCTCGCCACCATGTGCGTCGGCGCCATCACCACCGCCGACCAGGTCAACAGCATCATCGCGGCTGGGCGCGCCGACCTCGTCGCGCTCGCCCGCCCGCACCTGGTCGATCCCTATTTCACCATGCGGGCGGCGGCCTGGTACGGCGCGCCGGCCATCCACTGTCCGCCGCAATATCCCGCCGGGAAGGACCAGGTCTTCCGCAACAGCGTTCGCGACCGCGAGGAGCTGCGCGACTTGCGGCTGAAGGCAAAACCCAAGGGCCACCGCGACACCTGGAAGGAAGCGGCGGAGTAGCGCGGAGCGGAGGAAATCCGCGGTGGCATCCGCGGTATTGTGCAAGCTCTCAATCGGCCTCATGCTGAGGAGGCCGCGCCGATGTCGGGTATACCCGACATCGGCGTATAGTGCGCAAGTCGGCTACAGCCGACTTGCGTGCGGCGGCCGTCTCGAAGCATGGGCCCGGCAAGGATCGGGCCGCCCGTCCCTCGAGACGCGCGCAACGCCAGTCCGGCTTGGCCGAACGCGCCTGCTTGGCGCGCTCCTCGGGACGAGGGCGGAGCGGCGCCGCAGATGACTGGACAGGAGCACGCTGCATGCACGAGACGCTGAACCACGCCAAGCTCGCGATGCTGTTCCGCAAGGAATTCGAGCTCTGCAACGTGACGAAGAGCGAGACCATCGTGCTCCTCAGCGATCTCGGCGCGCGCCGCGATTACGTCTCCGCCGCGTTTGCCGCGGCCGAGGATCTCGGGGCCGATGCCTACGAGATGTGCGTCAATGCCATGCCGTCATGGACCAAGGTCGGGGTCGAGACCATCGGACGCTGCAAGGGTACGCTCGAGGCGATCAAGTCGGCCGACATGCTGGTCTGCCTGCACATCCCGCTGTTCACGCGGTGGCTCAAGGAGGCGCGCGATGCCGGCACCCGCGTGCTGATGGTGATCGACGCCCCCGACGAGCTCGAAACCCTGATGGCCCCCGCCGGCCTCAAGCAGGCGGTGACCTATGCCGGCGCCCGGCTCGAACGCGCCCGGACGATGCGCATCACGCGGCCCGGAGGCACCGACCTCAGCGTGAAACTGGGCGAATATCCGACCATGATCCAGTACGGATACGCGGAGACGCCGGGCCGCTTCGATCATTGGGGCGCCGGGCACGTGCATACATTTCCAAACGAGGGCTCCGCCAACGGCACCGTGGTATTCGCGCCCGGCGATATCGTGGTGCTGCCCTATTGCCGCTACGTGCAGGACGAGGTGCGGCTCGATATCCGCGACGGCTTCATCCGCAAGATCGAGGGCGGCCTCGACGCCAAACTGATGAGCGATTGGCTCGACGGCAACAAGGCGCATGCGCAGGACATGGACGGCCATGCGATCTCGCATCTCGGCTGGGGCCTCAATCCGCAGGGGCGGTGGGATGCGATCGCGCTCAACGGCGCCGACCCGACGCGCCACCATGCCGGCGCGCGCTGCTTCGCCGGGAATTTCCTGTTCTCGACCGGCCCGAACTCGCAAGGCGGCGGCAAGCGCACGACCAAGGGTCATTACGACGTGCCGTTGCGGGACTGCACCGTCGCGCTCGACAACGACGTCATCATCGAGCGCGGCAAGTTCACCGACGAAAAGATGCAGGTCGCGTTCGTTCCGCGTTGATTCGATGAGCCATCCGGCCGCCAGCGCTGAGGGCGTGAGCAAGCATTTCGGCGCGACGGTCGCCCTCGACGGCGTCGACTTCGATGTTGCCGTCGGCGAAATCCACGCCATCGTCGGCGAGAACGGCGCCGGCAAGTCCACGCTGATCCGCATTCTGGGCGGGGTCTGGCGTCCCGATCGCGGCACGATCGGGGTCGACGGGGCGGAGAGGCACTTTGCGAGCCCGCGCGACGCCATCGCCGCCGGCATCGTGACCATCCCGCAGGAACTGCGCCTTGTGCCGGCGCTCTCGATCGCGGAGAACATCGTGCTCGGCGATCTGCCGGTGCGCCGGTTCGGTCCGGTCGCGATCGTCGATCGCGGGCGCATGCGCGCTGCGGCCCGCGCGGTGCTTGCCCAGCTCGACTTCGACCCCGATCCGGACCGTCCGGTGGCTTCGCTCGGCTTCGCCGAGCGCCAGCTCGTGGCGATCGCCAAGGCGCTCCGCCGCCAATGCCGCGTCTTCATTCTCGACGAGCCGACGGCGGCACTGGAAAAACGCGAGGTCGAGCGACTGTTCGCCGTGCTCACGCGAATGAAGGTGCAGGGCACCGCGATCATCTACATCTCCCATCATCTGGACGAGGTGGTCACGATCGCCGACCGCTGCACCATCTTGCGCGACGGACGGGTGGCGGCGGTGAGCCGGCGCGGCGGCTTTTCCGCGCACGATCTTGTCGCCGCGATGACCGGACGCGCGGCGCAAGCCACGGTCGTCGCTCCGCTTGTGCCCGGGGAGATCCTACTCGAAGCCCGGCCCGACGGGATCGCTGCGCTACGCCTGCGTGCCCGCGAGGTGATGGGACTGGCCGGTCTCCTCGGCAGCGGCAGCGGCCGCATCATCCGTGCCCTGTTCGGGGTGGCGAGCGAGCCGATGCCGGTTAGAGTATTTTCCGGAAAAGTGGACTTCCGATTTTCCGCAGAAAATACGACCACACAGAGGAATCTGGAGCGCGTCTCAGCACACGATCGAGTCAGCGTAAACGGAACGCGCTCCAAGCTTGGTGACCGGGAGCGCCGGTTGAGGAGCCCGGCCGACGCCATTGCCGCCGGCATCGGCATGGTGCCGGGCGAGCGCTCGCTCGGTCTGGTCGTCAATCAATCCGTGCGTGACAACATCCTGCTGCCGAACCTCGACGCGCTCTCGCGCATGGGCTGGCTCGACCGCCGCGCCGGCGATCGCATCGTGGCGGAGATCATGGAGCTCGTGGATATTCGGCCGCGAAGGCCGCAGCTCAGGGCAGGCGCGCTGTCGGGCGGCAACCAGCAGAAGGTGATCCTGGCGAAATGGCTGGCGCGGCGGATTGCCGTGCTGCTGCTCGATGAGCCCACCCAAGGCATCGATGTCGCGGCCAAAGCCCAGATCCATGGCCTCATCCGCGACTTCGTGGCCCGCGGCGGCGGCGCTCTGATCCATTCCAGCGATCTCGCCGAGCTCGCGCGGCTGTGCGACGGCGTGCTCGCGGTGCGGCAGGGGCGGATCGCGGCGACGCTCGATCGCGCCAGCGGCGTCGACGAGCCCACCTTGCGCGCGGCGATCGGCGGGTGAGGATGGGCGATATGTCCCTGGCCAACGGTTCGCTCAGCGCGCGCCACGTCGTCGCACGCGCCCTGTGCTCGTTCGCCTCAGCATGAGGCCGATCGAGAACACATGACCAAGCGTTTCAACCTCGCAGGCCAGATGCCGCTGATCTCGCTGATCGTGCTGTGCGCGGTGACCGCGCTGCTGACCAATCGTTTTCTGTCGCCGCTCAACCTCACCAACATCCTGGTGCAGTCCTCGATCATGGCGGTGATCGCCATGGGCATGACCTTCGTCATCGTCGGGGGCGGCTTCGATCTCTCGGTCGGTTCGACCGCCGCGCTGTCGGGTTGCGTCGCGGCCATGGTCATGCTCGAGGCCGGGATCGCGGCCGGCGTGGTGGCCGGGGTCGCCGCCGGCGCGGCGGTCGGGTTGGCAAACGGGCTGGTGATCGCATTTCTCAACGTCAATCCGTTCATCACCACGCTCGGGACCATGGTGCTGGTGCGCGGCGTCGTGTTTCTCATCACCGGCGGTGCGCCGGTGAGCGGCGAGACCGGCCTGCCCGGTGCTTTCGTCGCCTTCGGCTCCGACCGCTTCCTCGGCATCCACTATCTGGTCTGGGTACCGGCGGTCCTGCTGGCCGTGCTCTCCTTCGTCATGCATGCGACCCCGTACGGCCGGCGCGTCTACGCCACCGGCGGCGGGCGGGAGGCCGCGTACCTGTCGGGTGTGCCGGTGCGCCGGGTGATCGCCTCGACCTACGTCTGGTGCGGCGCGCTCGCCGGCGTCGCCGGCGTGATGCTCGCCGCCCGGCTGCAGTCGGGCCAGCCGACCGCTGGCGAGTTCTATGAATTGACTGCGATCGCGGCGGTGGTTCTCGGTGGAGCCGCGCTCCAGGGCGGCGAAGGCATGCTCTACAAGAGCGTGATCGGGGTCTTCATCATGATCGTGCTCGGCAACGCGCTCAATCTGCTCAATGTCGATTCCTATTGGCAGCGCGTGGCGGTGGGCGCGGTGATCATTGCGGCCGCCGCCGCCGAGAGGCTACGCTCGACCAGAGCATGATCCCGAAAAGTTGCAGACTTTTCGGATGAGATCATGCGACCAAAAGAGAGCATGATCCCGAAAAGTTGCAGACTTTTCGGGTGAGATCATGCGACCAAAAGAGAGCATGATCCCGAAAAGTTGCAGACTTTTCGGACGAGATCATGCGACGAATAGAGCCAGTGATCAGGGTCAATCGTCAACAATCAGAGGGGATTGTCATGTTCAAGCTTCGGATGGCCGCGCTTGCCGCGGCGCTCGTGCTTCCGGCGCCGTTCCTGCTGATGGCGCCAGCGACCGGCCAGCAGAAGATCACCATCGGCGTCTCGCTCGCCCAGGACGACAATCCGTTCTACATCGCCATGCTGCGCGGCATCCGCGCCCGCGCCCAGGAGCTCGGCTGGGACGTGGCGGCGGTCTCCGCCAACGAGGACAAGCTCAAGCAGATCAACGGCGTGCAGGACCTGATCGCGGGCGGGGTCAAGGGCATTCTGATCTCGCCGATCGACGCCGTGGGCGTGAACGCCGCCTATGACGCGGCGGCGGCGGCGAAGGTTCCGATCGTCTCGGTCGCGCGCGGCTCGGCCTCACCCAACCAGACCATTCACGTGGCCATGGACGAGAAGCAGATCGGCCGCGACATCGCGGAGTGGACGGCCAAGAAGCTCGGCGGCAAGGGCAAGGTGGCGCTGTTCATGGGTCCGAGCGGCGTGCCCACGTTCAAGAATCTCGGCGACGGCTACGCCGAGGTGATGACGAAATATCCCGGCATCCAGATCGTGTTCCGCGGCGACGGCCCGCTCACGCGCGAGCGCGGCGTCAAGCAGGCGGAGGACGTGCTGGCTGCTAATCCCGACCTGGCCGCGATTTACACCGCCAACGACGATGTCGCGCTTGGCGCCACCCAGGCCGTCAATGCCGTCAACCGCAAGGGCAAGACCCTGGTCACCGGGATGAACGCAATGCCGCCGGCGCTGCGGGCGGTGAAGGAGGAGAACCTGGCGATGACGGTCGAGCTCAACCCGGTGGAATGGGGCCGGCTCGGCGTCGACGTGCTCGCCACGTTCTTCAAGGGCGACAAGGTCGAGCCGCGCGTGTTCATCAAGCACATCATCATCGACGGCGCGAATATCGACGCGAAGCTGCCGAAGACGTGAGGCGTCAAAGACTGCCGTCATTGCCGGGCTTGACCCGGCAATGATCGCTCTTGCGAAAAAAAGATCGATGCGCGGATCAAGCCCCATAGGCGCTAAGCCGTCAGGTGTCCCGGATGCGGTGCAGCGCGAGCGAAAGCGAAGCGGTGCACCGCTGATCCGGGACCGTCGCGAAGGTGGTGTGCGTAACGATCCCGGGTCTGCAGCGCACCACTCGCCTCAGGCTCGCGCTGCGCTGCGCCCGGGACACGCACCTATCTTAGCGCCTATGGGGTCAAGCCCGCGCATGACGACGCGGGTGGTGTATCGCCGGCGACTGGTTTCTCGTAGGCTGCGGTTGATAGACGAGCTTTGGGCCGAGCTGTTGGAAGGTGGGACATGTCCGGACCGTCGACCGTTTCTTTGATCGCTGCCGCCGTTTTCGCGTTGGTCCCGTTCGCCGCCCAAGGTCAGGAGCAGGGCCGACCTGCCGCACTGCCGCAAGGCGCAGGCAAGGAGACGGTCGAAGCAGTCTGTACCCAGTGCCATCAGACCAACATGATCACCGGCAGTTCCGGCTACACGAGCGACGGCTGGAAAGAACTGGTCGGCACAATGATCGACCTGTCTTCCAGTCCAGAGTGGCGGGG
>Ga0208989_10000672_pt1 | contig 10430 bp, 9 predicted proteins | sample MedBloCAOM3_M1_FD_187852 | JGI IMG/M metagenome (GOLD analysis project Ga0208989, IMG submission 187852) | Forest soil microbial communities from El Dorado National Forest, California, USA - Mediterranean Blodgett CA OM3_M1 (SPAdes) (version 2) | ecosystem: Environmental > Terrestrial > Soil >...
GCCGCTCCGGCCGAATCTCGGCGCTGAGCCGCGCCACGAGCTCCTCGCGAGCGACCGCGAGATGCTCCTGAACCGAGCTAGGCGGCGACGCGGCTGCCGGAGGCGGAGCCGCGGCCGGAACGGCTGGAATCACCGGAGCAGATGGAGCGGCTGGAACAGCCGCCGGCGCCGCCGCATTTTCCGGCGGCGGCGGGAGCGCGGCCTTCTCCGCGGCGATGTCAGATTCGGCACGGCCGCGCCGCAACCCGGCGATGCGCGCGTCGAGTCCTTCCTCGGCGCCGGGCCGTTTGAAGAGTGTCACCATTTCGGAAACCCAAAGATCTTGCGCTTCTTGGTCTTTTCAGCCGGCCCGGCGGTGATGGATGCGACGAGTTTTTCGAGTTCGCGGGCCACCGGACTGCGCGGCGCGGCCAGCGGCAGCGGCTGACCGGCATTGGTCGCCGCGCCCGCCGATTTGGCATCGTAGGGCAGCGCTGCGTCGAGCGCCTTGCCGACCGCCTTTTCGAATTCGCTCTTGGCGACAGTCGCGCGTTCGCCGGAGGCGCCGGCTTCCACCATCAGCAGACTCGTCTGGGGCGCATGCTCGCGCAGCAGCGTCTGCAGGCGGATCGTATCGCGCAGCCCGGCTAGGCTGCGCTCGCACAGCACGATGACGCGGCTCGCCGCGCCCAGCACGACGCGCTGCGTCGGCGTCACCCAACGCGGCAAATCGACCACGACCCAGGCGAACTTGCGGCGCAGTTCGTAGAGCAGAACATCGATCGCGCCGGGATCGACGGTGAGCTGCTGGGTCATCGCAGCTTCGGCAGCCAAGATCCGGAGATTCTCCGACACCTTCACCATCGCCCGTTCGACAAACAGGCTGTCAATGCGCGAGGGCTGTTCGAGCGCATCGGACAATCCGCTCCCAGGGTCGGTATCGAGCTTCAGAGCAACGGTGCCGAAATGCAGATCGAGATCGAGCAATGCGGTGGGCTCGTTGCGCTTCTCGGACAAAATCCACGCGCAGGAAACTGCGGTCATCGTCGTACCGACACCGCCGCGGCTGCCGATGAACGCAATGACCTGGCCCAACCCGCCGCCGACGGTAGCCGTCGAGCTGCGTTTTTCCAGAGCTGCCGCAAGCGCCTCGCGGCTCACCGGTTTGACGACATAATCGGTGGCGCCGGCGGCGAGAAGGTCGCGGAACAAGGCGACGTCGTTGACGACGCCGAGCGCGACGATCTTGATCTCGTCCCCACCCACTGTGCGGGCCGCGCTGAGCTCGGCGATCGGCGCCGCCGAATCGCTGAGGTCGATGATCAGAACGCGCGGGCTCTCGCCCTCGCGCATCCGCCGCAGTGCCGCATCGAGCGTCGCTTCAAGGCTCAGCTCGTCATCCAGGTGAAGCTCACGAACGATCGCCTGGATGCGTTCGAGGGTGGGCTGATCCTGAAGTATAGCAATGACGCCCACGCGCTCGGGTTTTTGCGCGGACGGCTTCTCGGCAACTGCGGCGACTGCACTCATTACTGACTCCCTGTATTATCCGAGGACCCCCCCGGGGATCCGCCGCCACCGCCACCGCCGCCGCCACCCGAAGCAGCCGAGACAGGCGCCTTGACCTTATCGCTCAGGTACCGCTGGACCGCGGCCACAGCGGGCGGCCCGGCGGCGGGCCCAAGCGGTTGGCCGGATACGAGATCGGCCGGGCTGGCAACCATCTGGCCCAAATTCGTCTGCGTGGCGCAGGCGAAATTACTGGCGAACGAGTTGGTGAAATCGGTGCCCGCGGATTTGCTCCAATTGGGGCAGGGCGGCAGCGTCACGACATAGCGCCCGACCTGCACGACTGCCTGGTTGGCCGGCACGCCGGCGAGCGGCAAGGGGCTGGTGACGATGCCGTAAGGCAACAGCGCGGCGGAGACCGCATCGCGGCGGGCTTCGCCGAGGCCCGGGCCTCCGCCCACCGCGACCGAGACCCGGTCGGATGGTGAAATTGTGCCCGCCGCTGCCATCGCCCGCAGCCGCTGGGCGTCAGCGGGCACCAGGTAGGCCGATCCAGCCGCGAACCTGACCTTGACAGACACCGTCGCATCGTCGAGCCGCAGGCGGTTCGGCGCTTCGCTTTCGGTCCATTCGGTCGCTCCCGGCCGGCAGGCGGCGAGCAGCAGAACGATCGCGACGACCATCGGGTAGGGATGCATTCTCATGGCGCCCTCCCTCAATCGAGCCGAAAGCCGACCGGGCCAACCAGCCCTTGCGAGCCGGGACTCAACCGGACTCTTTCGGCGGCCGGCAATCTCTGGCGGTAAGTCGCGCCGTTGATGATCGTCTGGACATCATGCGGCGGGATATACCCGTCGGTCGGTGCCGCCAGCGCGCTGACCGTCTCGGTCGGCCTGACGAGGTAGGGCGTAACGATGAAGACCAGCTCGGTTTCGCCCTTCTGGAACCGTTCGGAGCGGAACAGCTGGCCGAGGACCGGAATGTCCCCGAGGCCGGGAACCTTCGAGATGTCTTGCGTCACGGTGTGCTGCAACAGCCCGGCGAGCGCAAAGCTCTCGCCGCTGCCGAGCTCCACCGTCGTCTCGGCACTCCGCTTCGTCAGTGCCGGGATCGTGATCGTCGCTCCGGCGCCAATAGGCGTGGACACTGCCCCGGTATTCGTGAGTTCGCTGACTTCCGGCCGGACGCGCAGGCTGACATGCTGAGCGTCGATAATCGTCGGCGTGAAATCGAGCTTCACGCCAAACTCCTTGAAGGCGACGGTGATTGTAGGAATGCCGTTGTTCGTCGATCCGGCCACCGGCACCGGAAACTCACCGCCGGCATGGAAGCTGGCGGGCTGCCCCGATGTCGCGGTCAGGTTCGGTTCGGCGAGGATCGTGATCAGTCCCTCCGATGCCAGGGCGTCAATCGTCGCATTGATTGGATTGTGACTTTGGCCGAAGGCAATATTGAGTGCATTCGTCGCGGCGATCTGGCCGCCCGTGACGGGATTTATCGTGGCAAATGTGATTTTGCCGTTGAGCTTGCTCCAATTGACACCGAGCGCCTTCAGCACGGTGCGATTGACTTCGGCGACCTTGACCCGAAGATTGACCTGGTTTGGGGTAGCCACCGAGAGCTGGTTGACAACCTTGCCCTTCGCTTCGCTGGCGATCGCTGTAGCCAGCGTGTTCGCCCTCTCGGCGCGTCCGGCGGTCGAGATGTTGCCTTTCAGAACCAGCGAGCCATCGACCGACTCCACCGTCACGTTCTCGCCGGGGATAAGCGCGTGCAGCGACTCCCGCAGCCGCGACACGTCATGTTCGACGCGGATCGGCGCGTTCAGCAGAACGTTGTCGTCCGCGTCGACGGCATAGAGCACCGTCTCGCCCGGCGTTTTGGCATTGACATAGATCAGCGACGGCGATTTGACCTGCACGTCGGCGACCTCGGGATTGGCGATGAACACGGTGCCCGCCGGCCGCGGCAGCCGGATCAGCGTACCCTTGCCGGCTTCCAGCAGGACCGGCGGGCCCTTGGGTGGTACCTGGGCCACTCTGGCAGCGACATCGCTGCTGCCGGGTGGCGGCGTCCCAGTTGCCGCTACGGTCGTAGCAGCAGAGGCGGCGGGCGGTGATAGGAGTTCCGCGGCATTACTCGCCGCTACTCCAATAAAAACCGATCCCGCAGCCGCGAGGACCAGCAATTTATGCATCAGGAACCTCTTGACGCAGGTTGCGATGCAGTAGACTCGCTCCCTTTACCGCCGCCGCGCAAGATCGTGACCAGTCCGCTGTCGGAATTATCCGTGCCACGTAAGGACTTGGGCAGCAGTGGGCTAATTTCGCTGTCAACGGTATAGGTTGGGCCGCGGGTGCCGCCGGACGAATCGGCAGCTTGGTTTGCGCCGGTGGCGGCGGCCGGATCGGCGCTCGTAGCGGCATCGCTCGCGGCGGGAACAAGGCTGCGCAGGCTCAGCGACAGTTTGCCGATCTCGCCCGCCACGGCGATCATCTCGGTCTGCTTCGGCGTCACCTCGAGCGTCGCGGTGTGAGCGACGACAGCTTCGCCCGACTTGCTTTCCAGCCGTTGATCGATGGCGATCACCCGGACATCATGCAACACGGTCTCGGCGGCCTTGTGCTCATAGCCGCCCGAATTGCCACCGGCGGTGCCGGTCGGGATTTGATGGGTGATCATCAGATCCACCTGATCGCCCGGGAAAATGAAGCCTGAAATCCCCGAAGTGATCGTCACCGGAACCGAGATCGCGCGCATGCCGGGCCGCAGCACCGCGGCAAGGAAGCCGCGATTGCCTGGGGCGATGATCTTGGTCTCGCTGAGCGGTTCGCCGGCCGAGATCGGGTTGCGGGCAACCCACCCGGCAAATGATTCAGGCGTGCGGGTGCCGAGCACAACATAGCTCTTGTCGAGCCCGCCTTCCGGCCAGACCTGCCACGACAGGTCCTCGGGCTTCATGATCTGCCCACGCCTGATTTCGGTACGCGCGACCAGAACCGATTTGGCCGGCGCCGGCAGTGCCATTGGCGACGCTTCGGCAATCTCCGCCGCGCGTTGCGCGGCGAGCCAGGCGCGAGCCAGCATGGCGGTGCCACCGGCAAGACCGACGGCCAGGAAGAGCAGCAGCAGGGTGCGAAGGCGCATGGTGTCAACCGAAGTGAGGTGAGAGGATGACGATCAGGCCGGCGCCGGCGATCGCGACGCCGTATGGCACCGATTTCGCCGCGTCATGGTCGGCGGAAATGGCGGATGGAGCCAAGAAGGCCCGGCTCGCCTCGGCGAGCTGGGCGCCAAACGGCATCAGCAGAAAGAGAGTCAGCGCACCGCCCAACACGCCGGTCAGCACCAGCAGCGACGGCGTGCCGGCCGCGCCGGCCCACAAGGTCGCGGCGGTCAACAGCTTGACGTCGCCGCCGCCGAGAAAGCCGCGCGCGAACAGCGCCGCGCCGACGAGGAAGACGGCCAGCGCGCAACCAATCGCACCGAGAGCGCCAATGAGGCTCGGCGCGGCCGCAAAATGCAGCGGCCAAGCGATGCACAAGATCACCGGCAACAGGTTCGGGATAACGAGTCGCCGAAAATCCTCGAAAGCGGCGACCGCCATCACGACAGCGAATACCGGGAGGGCGATGATTTCGGGTTGCAGAAACATCAGACCGGCAGGTTGCGGGTTGGGCTATCCACCATCTTGCGGCGGGTTGGTTAACGAAGGCATAACGGCGACCTGTGAGCGGCCCCGATTGGCTACGGTCCAGGCCGTTCTCCAGTGCCTCCAGCAGAATTCTTGCGGCTAAAAATGTTAAAATGCCGAAGGATCATGAGCGTGCAGCTTTTTCAGCGACGCGCCGGTCGACCAGCGGCGGCATCGGCCCGCGTCAGATGATCGCGCGAGCGATCGGCGGCGTGGCGCTGCTGGTTTGCATGATCGTAGGGGGCGGCGGCCTGTACCTGCTGTCGTCATTGCCGCAACTCGATGGGCGAATTGCGGTGCGGGGTCCGATGGGCGAGGTGCGGATCGCGCGCGATGCGGATGGCGTTCCGCTGATCACCGCCGCAAATGACGAGGACGCCGCCTTCGGGCTCGGCTTTGCGCATGCCCAGGACCGGCTGTTCCAGATGGAGTTGCAGCGGCGCTACGGTGCCGGCCAGCTCGCCGAGATTTTTGGGCCGCAGGCGCTGGCAACCGACCGTCAGATGCGGGTGCTTGGGCTTTATCGCGCCGCCGAGGCGGAAATTCCGACATTGTCGCCGGCAGTGCGGCGCGCGGTCGAGGCCTATGCCGCGGGGGTCAATGCCTTTCTCGCGACACGACGCGGCGCGCTGCCGCCCGAGTTTCCGCTGCTCCGCTTCCGGCCGGATCCGTGGCGCCCGGCCGACAGCCTGGTTTGGGGCAAGCTGATGGATCTTGAGCTGGCGGGCAATTACCGCGGCGAGCTGCAACGAGCCCGGCTCGCGCGATCCGTATCGCCCGATGATCTCGCCGTGCTCTACCCGGAATACCCGAAGGAGGCGCCGACGACATTGGCCGAGCTTTCGGCGATCTATCGCCGGCTGCCGCTCGACCGGCTCTACGCGGCTTTGCCGCCGCTCGTTGGACCGATCTATGCCTCCAATAATTGGGTGGTCGACGGGGCGCACACCGACAGCGGCAAGCCGGTCCTTGCCAACGACCCGCATCTCGGTTTCGCCGCGCCCGGCTTCTGGTATCTGGCGCGGCTTAAGACACCGCAGCACGAAATCGCCGGCGGCACCGTCGCTGGCGTCCCCGTCGTCGTCGTCGGCCATAACGAGCGCATCGCCTGGGGCTTTACGACGACCGGCGGCGATGTCGAGGATCTGTTCATCGAGCGCCTCGATCCCGCCGACCCCAATCGCTACTTGACCCCCGATGGGAGCGCCGCGTTCGCCACCCGCGAAGAGCTGATCAAGGTGCGCGGCGCCGAACCCGTCACGATGACGGTCCGCGGCACCCGGCATGGTCCGGTGCTGTCGGACGTGCTGCCCGAAGGCACCGCCGAGAGCGGCTACGTCCTGGCGCTGCAGACCAGTTTTCTCGATGCCGACGACCGCTCCGCCGAGGCGCTTTGGAACATCGACCGGGCCCGCGATTGGGGCGGATTCCGTGCCGCGCTGGCCAATTTTACCGGCCCGCAGCAGAACATGGTCTACGCGGATGTCGACGGTACGACCGGCTTCATCGCCCCGGCGCGCATTCCGATCCGCAAAAGCGGCAATGGCTGGCTGCCGGTGCCGGGTTGGACTGGAGCCTATGACTGGGCCGGCGTCATTCCGTTTGCCGAACTGCCGCAAGGGACGGATCCGGCCGCGGGCCATTTCGTCAGCGCCAACAACAAGATCGTGCCAGACAGTTATCCTTATTTTCTGTCGCGCGATTGGGATCTCCCCAACCGCGCCGAACGCATCGAGGAGCTGCTCGCCGCCGAGCCGCGCCACTCGGCCGCCGCCAGCGCGGCGATGCAGGCCGATACGTTGTCGATCATGGCGCGGCGCCTGGTGCCGCTGATGACGCGCATCGAGCCCGGTGACGATATGGCGCGGGAGGCCATCGAGCGTCTGCGTGGATGGGATTTCCGGATGGATGCCGACAAGATCGAGCCGCTGCTGTTTACCGCCTGGTTGCGCGCCTTCGCCCGGGCGGTACTGTTTGGCCGGCTCGGCGACGCTGCCGCCGATGTTTGGGATTTGAAGCCGCAGGTCATGGAATCGGTGCTGATTCGGCATCCGGAATGGTGCGCCAACCCGCAACATCCGAACGACAGCTGCGAGACGCGCCTGGAGGCGGCGCTCGACGCCGCGCTGGCTCAGCTGCGCGAGGCCTATGGTCCGCAGATCGCGCAATGGCAGTGGGGGCGCGCCCACATCGCCCATTTCCCGAGCCCGGTGCTGGAGCGCATCGCGGTGTTGCGCGATTTATTCCGGGTGGCCGTGCCGACCCCCGGCGGCTATGACACGGTGAACCGGGGGCCGAGCACGATCCGCGACAACGCCCACCCGTTTGACCAGCGTTTCGGCGCCGGGCTGCGCATCGTGACCGATCTTGCCGCGCCCGCCGACTCGCGGATGATGACGACCCCCGGCCAGTCGGGCAATCCGCTGTCGCCGCATTATGCCGATCTGCTGTTGCGCTGGCGCCAGTTCGAGTGGCTGGTTCCCGGCCGCGCCGCGGCGACGGCGACGCTCGTTCTGGAGCCCGCCCATGACTGACCTGCCGGTGACGATCGCCGATATCCGAAAGGCCGAGGCGGCGATCGCCGGCGCGGTCGCCCGCACGCCGCTGATCCGGGCGGCCGCGCTGTCCGAGCTGGCCGGCTGCGAGGTTCATTTGAAGCTCGAGACGATGCACTCGACCGGCTCCTTCAAGGAGCGCGGCGCGCTGAACAAGCTGCTGACCCTCGGCAACGCGGAACGGAAGGCCGGCGTCGTCGCGATGTCGGCCGGCAATCACGCGCAGGGCGTCGCCTACCACGCGCGCCGCCTGGGCATTCCGGCAACGATCGTGATGCCGGCCGCGACCCCTTTCACCAAGATCGACCGCACCGAGGCGCTCGGCGCCACTGTCGTGCTGCGCGGCGAGAGTCTTGTCGAGGCTCGCCAGGCCGCCGATCGGCTGGCGAGCGAGCAAGGCCTGGTTCCGGTGCATCCCTATGACGATCCGGCGGTGATCGCCGGCCAGGGCACGATGGCGTTCGAAATGCTCGCCGACGAGCCCGGCCTCGAGGTGCTGCTCGTGCCGGTTGGCGGCGGCGGGCTGATCTCGGGCATCGCCGTCGCCGCCAAGGCGCTGTCGCCGAAGCTCGAAATCATCGGCGTGCAGTCGGCCCTTTACCCGTCGATGTATCGAATCCTGCGCGGCATCGATCCGGGCTTGCCGACCGAGGGGACGACGCTCGCGGAAGGAATCGCGGTGAAGGAGCCCGGGCAATTGACCCGCCGCATCGTCGCGGCGCTGGTCGGGACGGTGCAGCTGGTCAGCGAACGGCAGCTCGAAGACGCGGTCGAGCTGTTGATCGAACGCCAGAAGCTGATCGTCGAAGGCGCCGGCGCGGCGGGCATCGCCGCCCTGATGGCCGAACCGGAACGGTTCCGCGGCCGCAAGGTCGGGATCGTGCTGACCGGCGGCAACATCGATGCGCGGCTCCTGTCTTCGCTCCTGATGCGCGGCCTGGTGCGCGGCGGACGGCTGGTGCGGCTGCGCGCCGAATTGCCCGATCTGCCGGGCGCCCTGTCACGGGTTGCCGGGATCATCGGCGGGCTGGGTGCCAACATCGTCGAGGTGCACCACCAGCGCCTCTTCCACGACACCTCGGTCAAGCGCGCCGAACTCGATGTCGTCGTCGAGACGCAGAACCGCCGGCATGTTGACACGCTCGTCGATGCGCTCGTCGCCGCCGGCTTTCCGACGCGGCTTCTGTCGGGCAGCGAAGACGCGGCCGAGCCTATTCCCGCAGACCCTTCGCATTGACCGGCGCGACCAGCACCCGGTCGACGCGGCGGCCGTCCATCTCGACGATCTCGAACCGCCAGTCGCCGGCGATGACCCGGTCGGCGACCATCGGCACGCGGTTGAGCCGCGCCATCAGATAGCCGCCGAGGGTGTGGAAATCGGGATCCTCGCCGGGTAATTGCGAGACCCCCAGCACCTGCTTCAGCTCGTCGAGCCCGACCATGCCGTCGATCAGCCAGGTGCCGTCCTCGCGCTTGACGACGCGCGGATCCGTCACCCCGGCCTCGTCGGGCAATTCGCCGACCAGCGCTTCGAGGATGTCGGTCAGCGTCACCAACCCTTCAAGATCGCCGTATTCATCGACCACCAGCGCCATCTGCTCGCCGCTGGTCTTGAACACTTCGAGGGCGCGCAGCACCGTCACCGTATTCGGCAGAAACAGAGGCGGGCGCAGCGCCGCGCGCAAATTGAATGGTTGCCCGTCGAATGCGGCGGCCAGCAGATCCTTGACCTGGACGATGCCGGCGAGCTGATGCGTGCCGCCCTGCACGACCGGAAAGCGCGAATAGGCGCTGTCACGGATATGCCGCCGGATCTCGTCTTCGGGATCATCGAGATCGAGAAACTCGATCTGGGTGCGCGGCGTCATGACCGCGCTGACCCGGCGTTCCCCGAGCCGGAGCGCCATCTCGACGATCGCGGTCTCGCCCTGCGAGATGTGACCGGTCGCAACCCCTTCGCGCAGCATAAAGCCGATTTCCTGGTCGGTGACGGGCGCGGGCTCGCCGCGTAGCGGCAACAGACGCAACAACAGGTCCGTTGTCGTGCTCAGCAACCATTCGATCGGCGCGCCGACCAAAGGTATTTCGCTCTATGTGGCCACCAAGCATGCGGTGCTCGGCATGGCGGAAGCATTCCGCACCGAATATGGCGATGCCATCGGTGTCAGTGTGCTATGTCCCGGCATCGTCAGCACCAATCTCTGGGATTCCGGCCGTACCCGGCCCGAGGAATTTGGCGGTCATTACCGAGTGGATCAAGCGGCGGGCAACCACTCCCGAACTCTCGGATTGTCGCCGCGGTATGTGGGCCAGATGGTGGTGGATGGGATCCAAGCGGGCGATTTTTGGATCTGGACGCATCCTCAGGACATCGACCTGATCGAGAAACGATACCGGGAGAGCGTCGAGTCCATCAAGCGTCAATGGCCGAACGGCCCGACGGAAGTCCATAAATCGACGCCGACCGAAGTACGTTGACGGCGTCTCTTCAACCTAAAGGCAACACAGATGAAACGACTGACGAGCACCGAGGCCGAACATTTCCGCGAAAGCGGTTTTCATTTTCCGAACCGGGTGGTGACCGAAGCTCAGGCCGCCGAACTCCGCGCGAAATTCGAGCGGCACGAGCAGGCGCATGGTCCCATCAAGGATGTGAAGCCCCACCTGCTGTTCACGTGGCTCGACGGGCTCGT
>Ga0208989_10000675_pt1 | contig 10416 bp, 11 predicted proteins | sample MedBloCAOM3_M1_FD_187852 | JGI IMG/M metagenome (GOLD analysis project Ga0208989, IMG submission 187852) | Forest soil microbial communities from El Dorado National Forest, California, USA - Mediterranean Blodgett CA OM3_M1 (SPAdes) (version 2) | ecosystem: Environmental > Terrestrial > Soil >...
CCTCTTCTCGCAGGAGGCGCTTGTTCCAGCCGATCCCGGCGGCCTGCAAAAGTTCGATTCAGGAGGCTTTCTGCAGGACTCTGGTGAAGCTCTTCTTGATCGGCTCGGCCGTCTCGCTCGCGACTTTCTGAGCGAGCTCCCAAAGTTCCCGGTTCTGCGCGGACGTGACTTCGAAGTTCTTGCGGCTCTGCGTGGCTGCCAGCTGTATGATTTCCGATAGCGACTTCGTGTCCATGAGATTGGTGAGAAAATCGAAAGCTGAGTTGGTGTTGACGCCCGAGATCTCGATGACCTTGACCCCGTAGTCCGCGGCGCCCTTTGCGTTGGTCGAATACGCTTCTCGGAGAATGTCGGCTATCTCCCCCGAGGCAGCCTTTATCCTCTCGCAGTTGTCCCTCGCCCGCACGACGCCCTGGTCGGCGATGCCACGAAAGATTCCCGGCATCGCGAAAAGCGGCATGTCAAAGCCTCGCTTTTCGTTCGCTTCGACCTTCGCATTCGGCGTATTGGTATTCACTTCGACTTTCATATTGGCATCATTCACGGGTTTTCATCCTTTCAAGCGAAATTGTAACCAACAGTAATCGGATTTGCGTCCCGGACCTTCCGAGGCAACCTCCACCATGGTCAGGTGCTGCCGCGGATAACCGCCTCGCGCCTGCCTGACCAAGATATGGCAGACTAACGTCGGAGCTTCCGTTCGCTTTCTGACTCTCACATCGGATTTTTCGATCGGGATGTCTTGCGCGGCGAGGAGTTCGTTACAGCCGGCGCTTGCGGGACAGCTTCCTGGCATCCTTATTGTCACGCAATTGTCACGCAACTTTCACGCAGTTCGTGGCGGTGCCGTCGAGCGCGACCTTGCCTAGTTTTCCCGACGACGGAGCTGTGGCTCGCGACCGGCCCGTGCTAGGCGTCGGCTGACGTCTGGTCATGGTCCTCTGGTCCGTTGCGGACGTGGAGTGAGGCGCGTCTTTCCCGAATTATTGAAAAGCGAACAAATTCCTGATCTTACAGCAACGCCGCGGCTTCCTGCTCCACGTCGTATTGAAATATCCATCCCGCCGCCGACATCCATTTGCCCGTTCGCTCGCTTCGTTCCGACGCATCCTCGTTCTCGGATCGATAGAATCTGCCGGCGTCGCGCGAGGCCGCCTGCACCCGGCTGGTGTGACCGAGTCGCAATTTTTCGTAAGCCTTCAGCCGCGCAGGAACGTCCGCCGGTTTTGCATCCTCAAGCAAAATGGCAAGCGCAAAGCCGTCTTCGATTGCCTGCCCGGCGCCTTGGCCAAAATGCGGCACCATCGGGTGAGCCGCGTCACCGAGAAGCGTGGTGCGCGCCGTTGACCAGTATGGCAATGGCGCACGATCATAAATTCCCCAACGAAAGGTTTCATCGAGCGCGCCGATCGCTTCCAACACATGGGCGTGCCATCCGGTATATTCGGCGGCCAACGCCTTCAGATCGCCTGGAGCCGACCAGGATTCTTCCGCCTCAAGATTGCTTGGTACGAAGGCGGCCATGTTGATCGCTCGTCCCTGTGATACCGGAAAACACACGAAGCTGCGGCCCGAACCCGTCCACATCTTCAATCCGCGGAGATCCTTTGCCCATGAAAGTCGCTCCGACCGGATCAAGCCTCTGTAGGCCATGATCCCTTCACTCGTCGGATGTGTTGTCAGGCCGACCTCGCGTTGCACGATCGAGTGGATACCGTCCGCTCCTATGACGATATCCGCATCGGCGGTGACGCCGTCGGCGAAGGTGAGCCGTACACCGGCGTCTGTTTCCCTGACTCTGGTACAATGATGCCCAAAGCGAACCGCGCCTTCCGCCTGCGCGTCATTGAGCATATCCAGTAATTCCACTCGATGGACCTGGTAGCTCGGACTGTCGGCAGACGCAGGCGGCGTTGGAACGGGCTCGCCGCGCGACGTCCACAGTGAAAGACCCACCGTCCTGCTGCCGATATTCTCGAGGCGGTCGTGAAGCCCGATGCGCTTGAGCAGGCGTACTGCATTGGGCTGGATCGAAATCCCGGCTCCGGCCTCACGGGGCGAGAGAGCCCGTTCGAAAACCGTCACGTTCAGACCGCGCGCCCGTAGCGCAAGTGCAGCAGTCAAGCCGCCGATCCCGGCTCCCACGATAGCAATTTGAAGTTTGTCCGTCATTGCTTCCTTCCAAAAGGGCGAGCATCGCTGCCGTTGTCGATCCCGCTGCTCGCTTCGAACAAAACGCTCAGTTGTCAGCGGGAAAGGCAAGGACGTCGCCGAACAGCACCCATTTGACGCCATCGAAACGCGCCATACTTGCTTTCCGCCATGCGACACGGCTGGTCGGCGAGATATTTATCTTCACGTCCGAAAGGAATAGCGGCAATTGCAGATCGCGCATGTTCGTCGCCTGCTTCAGGAGATTTGCGCGAGAGAGATCGTCGCCGCATCTTTTCAACACTTCCACGATCATTTGAGCGCTGGAGTATGCAAAGATCGAATCTTCAACCAACTCTCCCGGCGCCCATTGCTTCATGAAAGCTCGATACTCTTTCATGTCAGCGTCGTCGTTCCACAATGGATTTTCGGACGACTTCAGCCAGACGGACGTTACCGCGCCCGTCGACGCTTCGAGTCCCGCGGGTCGAAGTACCGTTGCAATACCGCTGACACCGGAAAGCAGCACATGCTGAACCTTCCACCCAAGCTCATGGGCTTTGCGGATCGACTGAGCGGCGAACCTTGAATTGGATGCATGAAACAGGGTATCGGCGCCCGATGCTTTTAGTAACAAAATCTGCGAATCGATCGTCGGCTCCGTCACATCGTAAGCCGCCTCCTTCACGACCACGGTCGAGGCTTTGGCTCCAAGTGCAGCCTTGAAACCGGCTAGATTGCCCTTCCCGAGATCGTCGTTCTGATAGATCACCGCGATCTTGGCATCGGGCTTCGATTTTAGCAGAAACTCCGCGTAGATCCTGGTTTCGACCAGCTGGGACATCATGAACGTCGTTGTCCACGGCAGGTTGTCAGGATCGTCGAGCTTCGGCGTGCTCGCGAGGAGCAGTATTTGCGGCACTCCTTTGCTGTTAAGATATTTGGACGTGGCGAGGTTGGTCGGCGTTCCGATCGATCCGACGATCGCGAGAACCTCGTCGCTTTCGACGAGCTTGCGCGTTTGTTCGACCGTCCTGGGCGGCGAGAAGGCGTCGTCAAGCGAGATCAGCGTAACTTTCCGGCCATTGATGCCACCGGACGCGTTGATCTTCCTGAGATAGGCCGCCTCAATGCGGCCAAAGATGCTAAGCGACGAGAGCGGGCCGCTATATGGCGCGGTTTGCCCTATCTTGATCTCGGTATCGGTAACGCCCGGACCATATTTCCTTTGCGCTGTCGCATCGGACGAAAAGCCGACCGCGAGCGGGATCGCCGCGGCTGCGAAGATCATTGAAAACTTCATGATGCAAACCCAATAATCTCAGATTTCAGAGGTCTGAACGCGCGGCAGGCCTCGGAACGTTTTTGAAGTATATTGTGGCGCGCGTCCCGAAATCGTTCCGAAATTTTCCGAAAGCCACCTTGGCGGCCAAGCCGGATGAAGGCATCTCAGCAGACGATTGTGATCGGAAACCATGCGGTGGATCTTTCCCGCGAGGCGCTGATCGACCCAAGCGGATCCGTTGTTCCGCTACGCCCGCGAGCCTGGATGGTGCTCAGGTTTCTCGCCCTTCATGCCGGGCGGTTGGTCAGCAAAAGCGAACTGATGGACGAGGTCTGGGCCGATTGCGTAGTTACCGAAGACTCTCTCGTGCAGGCAGTTGGAGACGTTCGCCGGGCACTGGGCAACGCTGGGCGGACAGCACTGCGCACCTTGCCGCGTCGCGGCTACATGCTCGTCACAGACGAGAGCCGGCCCGGCACGGTCCCTAAAGACAGATTGCCGAGTATTGGTGATCGCCTGAGCGCCAAGGCCTCGAAGCGCTTCGTTGGAAGAGAGAGCGAACTTGCTCTCCTTCGCGAGGCGATTTCGCCGGGCCAGCCAACCACGCCGCTGTTCTTCGTGCACGGCCCGGGCGGTATCGGTAAGACGACCCTGATGGAGCATTTACGGACCGAGGCGGCCGCCGAAGGGATCGTCTTTGTCAGGATCGACGCCTTGGGCGTATCACCTGAGCCAAACGCCATACTGGCTGCCCTGGCCAACGCTCTTGGAATGAGCGAACCCCCAGGCACGATCGAGGAATTGGTGGCGGGCTTTTCACGGCAGCGCAGCGTGCTGGTCGTCGATTCGTTTGAAGGCCTGGAGCCGATAAGTGGCTGGGTACGCGACACGCTGCTGCCAGCGCTGCCTTCGCAGGTCACCGTGGTATTGGCCGGTCGCCAAGTGCCTGACACGCGTTGGACGGCACACCCACTGTGGGGCGACGCCATACGCTGCATCGGCCTGGATTCGCTCTCGCCAGCGGAATCGGCTCGTTCATGGCGTTGCCGCCGACGCGCATTCGGGGTTGCTTGACCTCTGCCATGGCCACCCCCTGGCGTTGGTGCTGATTGCCGATGAAGTGCGGCGGCTCGGCCGAGTCCCGTCGGGATTAGGCCCGGATCTCGTACGGGCACTGACCAAGTGTTGCGTCGCACAGGCGCCGACAGGGTTGCACCGCGCGGCGCTTGAGGTCTGTGCTCGAACGCGCACCACAACGGTCTCCTTGCTATCCGAAGTGGTTGATGCGACGGGTGCGGTCATGCTGTTCGAGTGGCTTGCCGAGCAGAGCTACGTCAGCTCAGGTCCGGAGGGACTTTGGCCACACGAGCTTGTGCGTGACGCCATTGACGAAGAGCTGCGTTGGCGAGACCCGGAGAGTTCGCGCGCGCTTCATCACGCAGTTAACCGACACTTGATTCGGCAGCTGCAAAAAGGTCCGGGCAGCTCGCATACCATATTGGAATTGCATTACCTTGAGCGCCGTTCGCCAGTGATGCAGCGGTTCTTCGATTTTTCGGCGCTGGGCAGCGTCTCGGTCAAACCGGCGACAGCGGCTGACGCGAGCGGCATCGCACGCTTGCGGGATGCCGGGCTCCCGCCCGGCGAACGGGCGCTGTTTGATCACTGGCGCCACCACAGTGCAACGCGGACTTTGGCGGCGCACCGCCGTAGCGGTGAGTTGTGTGGCGTAACCCAGATATTGCGACTCGACGGGTTAGACGATCTCAGCGCGGCCGCCGACCCGGTTGTGTCCGCCGTGCGGCAGGCGCTGGGCGACGCGCTGGCCGACCGGGCTGCGGCGCAGGTGTCATTGATGTCCAGGTTCACCGTGCCCGAGGGCGAACGGCGCGGACTGAACCCGGCGATGAATGCGCTGCAGAATAGCCACATGATGCTCTGGGGCCACCGAACCGAATTTGCGGTTCTATGTGGTGGTTGCGATTCACCCAGATCATTTCGCGCCGCTGTTGGAGGGTACCCGCTTCCAGCGTCTCGCCGGTTGCGACCGCGTCGTCGACGGGACGCCGATTGGCTGTTTTGTACATGATTGGCAGGCTGAACCCTGGAGGGAGTGGCGTGACCGGAAAATGGATTTTTGAGTTGCCGCAGCCCGAGGGGCCGAAGCGCCCGCACTATCGTCGACCAAGGATCTTCAATTGCTTGAAGAAGCGTTCCGGATAACGGGCATGCCGGAATGACCATTGTTGCGCACTTTTCGGGTCTAAGCGGTCACGCTGACGATGCCATTGCGCGCGCGCAGTCCAAAAATGGCCCTTAACGCTGCGGGAGCGCCTGCTTACCAGTGAATGTGAGGCTGTCGGTTGCATACTTGGCATGGGCGGGAACCCGACGTGTTGGAGTGGGTTAGTTTGGTCGGTACAATTCTTGGTTCCTAGTTGACGTGGTTCCTATGACAATCGAGTTGCGGTTTACGCGGAAGCGGTCTGGAATGGTGAAGCGCATCGGCCGCCGGCGCGTGCTTCGATATCTCTCGGCGCGCCGTAGAATTCCATCGCAAGCGGCTCAGCAAACGTCACTGGCGTTGGCCGCGGCCGCGATAGCCCGCCTCCACCTCGCGGTGCTTATCCAGAGGCGTTCCCTAAGTCGCGAGACTAGAAGCGGTTGAGCGGATGAAAGCGCCGCAGAGAGAGAGACGGCGCGAATGACCCACCCCGGAAATTCGGTCCAAAATTCGGTCCAAGCGTCTTGCAAATCAAGTTTGCCGATTAGGAGGGCTCCCGATGACAGAGACAAAGATCGGTGCAACCGACCCACATCCGCGAAAAAGCGTGCGCGTACTCGACACGGTTATGAGCTACGTTGATACGGGGAGCGGCCATCCCATAGTATTTCTCCATGGCAATCCTACTTGGTCATACCTTTGGCGAAACATCATTCCCTATGTCGGCGACTGCGGACGCTGTCTTGCACCGGACTTGGTTGGGATGGGACAGTCCGGAAAGTCGCCGACCGGCGCCTATCGGTTCGTGGACCATGCGCGCTATCTCGATGCGTGGTTCAGCGCTTTGGACCTGAACGACATTGTTCTTGTACTGCACGATTGGGGATCCGCCCTTGGCTTCTATTGGGCGTTTCGCCATCGAGAAAAGGTCCGGGCAATCGTTTATATGGAGGCGATCGTGCAGCCGCGGCGATGGGAAGATTTTCCGGTCAGGCGAGATGAGATGTTTCGGGCTCTGCGGTCAGATCAGGGCGAGCACATGGTGCTAGATGAAAATTTCTTTATTGAGGTCGTCCTGCCGAAGAGCATCATACGGAGGCTGACCGCGGAGGAAATGGCCGCTTACCGCGCACCGTTTCAGAATCGCGAAGCGCGGATCCCAACGCTTGTGTGGCCACGCGAATTGCCGATCGAGGACGCGCCGGTCGATGTTGTCGAGATCGTCGACCATTATGGGGAATGGCTTTCGGAAAGCAGAATTCCAAAGCTTTTCATTAGTGCTGAGCCTGGTGCCATACTCATCGGACGTGGCCGCGATTTCTGCCGCAACTGGCCCAACCAGCGCGAGGTGACCGTTGACGGCATCCATTTCGTCCCGGAGGACTCTCCCAACAAAATCGGCGTCGCAATACGGGAATTCGTGAGCGAACTGCTCCCGTGAGGTGCGCATTCGGACAGCCACCTGGCCGTGCTGTACAATGCTTTCCTTTTGTGAGTAATCGACAATGTGAGGTCCGGCCGGACGTTGAAAATCAGTCAACCGGAATGGACGGGCCCTCGGCGGGAAACAACCTCTCGGGCATTCATCGGTGCGGGAGACGAGCATGACACTCATATGGCTTGGTGTGCTCTTTGTTTTCGGCGGCGTGCTCCAGATGGCGTTTCAGCCGATCTGGCGAGGCCGACTAAGTGGCAGAAGGCGGCTTCGCTCCGGGCGACCCAGTGACACCCTGGAACCTGAAACACCGGCTAGCGGCTTTGGGATCAAATCGAATTGGCCTGGACTTGCACTGGTCGCGCTTGGCGCCGCGTTGTTGCTAACCGGGGCTGCCATCTGAGGGGTTCCTGTGATCGAACAGCCTTTAACGTCGGCCTCTCAACCGTCGAGATGGGCTGCTTAGGAAGCCTAAACTACGGATGGAAGGAATACGCTGATGAGCATAGCAGAGATAGACCCGGAATCGAGATCTCGCATACCATTGCCTCGGCGCGACGACCTCAACCCCGAGGGTCAGAAAATCTTTGATTACTTCACATCGGGGTCGAAAGGGGTTCTGCGCGGGCAAGGAGGGAGGACTGAAAAGTGAAGACAACGATTATCGCACTTTCTGCCGCCGCTCTCATCGCCGCCGCACCGGCCGTGCTTGCGCGGGGTGTACCGGGCAAAACACCGGGTCTGCAGCATAAGGTCTCCAAGAAACATCACCTGGGCGTCTCCGGCTACGCTCCGCTGCGTGAGATGCAAGCCAAGGGCTCGAAGAAGGGCTACCCGGGAGCTTTCGGTTACGCGCCTGGTGAATCCACTGGTCTAAACAGAGATCTCGAAGCGTCCAGACAAGCTGGCGGCGGTGGAGGCGGAGGGAGTGGCATGTGAGCCCTCGCGCTGCGCGATCTTTTGCTCAGGGCTGCCGCGCGGCCTATGTGACGATCTACGATCGCCACGATGATGCTGACGCCATCGAGCCGTTGAAGGCGCTCGGCCAGGACGATCACCCGAACGTCGCCAACCTGATCGGCAATTCCTATCGCAAACTCGGCGACTACAAGCTCTCGATGGCGAGATCTTCCTGCTGCGCCGAGGCCGATCCGCACCGCAGAAGCAGGAACGTTGCGGCCAGCCGCAGGGCGTGCCAATCCCATCTCGCTTCCTCCCAAACTCAGTCCGGCTTGATGCCGGCGAATTTGGCGACCTTGCCCCACTTGTCGGCTTCCGCGAGCACGTAACGCTGCATGTCGTCGGGCGATCCGCCGGCCGGCTCGGCGCCAAGCTTGCGCAGGCGCGCGGTGCCGTCGTCGGATTTGAGAAATTTGTCCACGCTGGCGTTGAGCCGGGCGATAATCTCGTCGGGCGTCCTGGCCGGCGCGCCGATAGTGAACCACGCCGCCGCCTCGTAGCCGGGGACGCCGGCTTCGGCGATGGTCGGAAGGTCCGGCAATAGCGGCCACCGCGTCGCGGTCGAAACCGCGAGTGGACGGATCGAGCCGGATTCGGCGAACGGCTGCGCCGCCGGAAGATTGTCGATCATCAGATGGACGCGGCCGGCGATCAGGTCGGTCAGCGCCGGCGCGCTGCCTTTGTAGGGCACGTGGGTGATCTCGATGCCCGTCATCGATTTGAACAATTCGCATGAGACATGCGCGGTGCTGCCGAGCCCCGGCGTGCCGTAGAACAATTCGCACGGCCTCGACTTGGCATAGGCGATCAGTTCGGCGACGGATTTCACCGGCAGTGCATTGGTGACCGAGCAGAGGTTAGGCACCCGGGCGATGACGATCACCGGCGCGATATCCTTGAGCTGGTCGTAGGGCATGTTCTTGAACACGAACTGGTTGATGGCGTGAATGCCCGGCGTGCCCACCATGAAGGTAGCCGTCGGGATCGGCCTTGGCGACCGCATCGGCCGCGATGTTGCCGCCGGCGCCGGCCTTGTTCTCGACAATGAACTGCTGGCCGAATTCCTCCGAGACCTTGGCGGCGACCACCCGCGCCAAAATGTCGGTGGTGCCGCCGGCTGCGAACGGAACCACCAGCTTGACCGGCCGTGACGGCCACTGCTCGGCGCGCGCCCCGCGCGGCATCGATGTCAACGCGCCGAATGCTGTGCCGCCGATCAGGACGGAGCGGCGGCTGGGACGCGACGGGAAATTCGATGATCGCATGCTGATGTTGTCCTTGATTGAATGAAGCGCTGAGGTCACGGCAAAACGCTGACCGGAGGCCTCTACAGCGCCGGTCAGCGTATCGCGCGAGGCCTGGCGTGCCTCCAAATCGGTCACCCGTCCTTGCGATCCGGGCGCGTGCGGTTCTAGTGGCCCATGCGCGCCGAAGCTGGATGCCCCGGCACTTTAAAACGCTTGCCGGTGTCGGTGACTTTGGTGCCGCTGACTTTCAGGATCGAGAAATCCTGGCTCATGTAGTTTCCGGCCAGTATGTACTTGCCATCCGGGGTGAACAGGACAGCCTCGGGCAATCCGCCGACCTCGATATCCTGGGTCTTGCTCACCTTCTTGCCGTCGATCTTCAGGATCGAGAGGCTGCCGTTCTTCTGGTAGAAAAACGCCTTCTTGTTGTTGGAGCCGCGCAGGATGGCGGCGACCGCGAGATCGCCTTTTGGTGACATCGCCAGGCCTTCCGGGCCGTCGCCGACCACCACCCGGTCGATGATACGCGGCGGGTTGGCCTCGAGATCGATCACGCTCGTGGTGTCGACGCTGCCGTCGGACGAGCCGGCACCGCCATTGTCGGAAGTCAGCGCGATCTTGCCGTTGGGCGTGACCACGACGTTGTAGGGCCACTGGCCGGTCGGTAGATCGAGCTTGTTGTAGGTCACCTTGTCGCCGGCGATATCGAGCACCGAGACCTTGTGTGCCGGAAATCTCACGGCGAGCGCCCGCTTGCCGTCCGGCGTGAACACCACATGCGCGACGCTGTCGGGGAAGTTGATGGTGTCGGTGACCTTGACGTCGGTACCGTTGATCGAGAGCACGCTGATCGAATTGTCGCCGCGGTTGGCGACCAGCGCCATCTTGCCGAACGGGCTGATGCTCAGGCCCGACGGCTGCTTGCCGCCGGTGACCGTCGCCGCCAGTTTGGGCGGGTTGGCCTTGAGGTCGATGACGTAGATCTTGTTGTCCGGCACCTGCTTCAGCGCGTCGCCATCCTTGGTGACATCGACCGAATCCGCCACCAGCGCGACCGCGCCGGTCGGATCGATGTCGAGATTGACCGGCGGTCCGACGATCGAATTCTTCAGCG
>Ga0208989_10000676_pt1 | contig 10415 bp, 10 predicted proteins | sample MedBloCAOM3_M1_FD_187852 | JGI IMG/M metagenome (GOLD analysis project Ga0208989, IMG submission 187852) | Forest soil microbial communities from El Dorado National Forest, California, USA - Mediterranean Blodgett CA OM3_M1 (SPAdes) (version 2) | ecosystem: Environmental > Terrestrial > Soil >...
AATCAGCCAGCAGCCGCGGATAAACGCCGTTTCCCGCGATGATCCCGAGAATGTGTAGCGGTGCTTGTGCCAAGCACCGAATCTAACACACGGGCGCTCGCCGCGGCGAGCGCCTCTACAATTGCGTGCGCTACCCACGCCGGCGGCGACGCTTGACGTGCAACTGCGCGAGCGCTTTTTGCAGCGACGCCTGAATGGCCGCGACTTGCTCGCCGGTGTGATCTTCCTTCATGGCTGCTTTCGCGCGTTCCACCGCCGCTTCCGCAGCGGCCGTATCGATTTGCTCCGGTTCCAGCGCCATGTCGGTCAAAACTGAAACCGCGTCCGCTCTGATCTCGGCAAAACCCTCGCCGATGGCCAGGAAAGTTTCCTGGCCGTTCTTCAAAATTCGAAGTTCACCCGGTTTGATCGCGGTCAAAAGTGGAACGTGTTTCGGGTAAACGCCGAACTCGCCTTCCGTTCCCGGCAGAGTGACAAAATCGACATCTTCCGAGTATGCGGTGGTCTCGGGCGTGACGATTTCTAGACGGAGGGTGGCCATTACGATTGGTTACTTGTTCTCGTCGGTCGCGGTTACACTGTCGATGTTGCCCTTCATGTAGAAATCCTGCTCGGGAACTTCATCATGCTTGCCATCGAGGATTTCCTTAAAGCCGCGCACTGTTTCAGCGATCGGAACATACTCTCCCTTTGTCCCGGTAAAGACTTCGGCGACATGGAACGGCTGGCTGAGGAAGCGTTGAATCTTGCGCGCGCGCAAAACGGAAAGTTTGTCTTCAGGGCTTAGTTCATCCATTCCCAGAATGGCGATGATGTCCTGAAGATCGCGATAGCGTTGGAGCACTTTTTGCACACCACGCGCCACGGCGTAATGCTCTTCGCCGACAATTTCCGGCGCGAGCGACTTGGAAGTCGAGGCCAGCGGATCAACCGCAGGATAAATTCCGAGCTCGGCGATGGAACGCTCGAGCACGATGGTCGAATCCAAATGCGCGAAGGTGTTGGCCGGCGCCGGATCCGTCAGATCGTCCGCCGGCACGTAAACCGCCTGCACGGAAGTGATGGAGCCTTTCTTGGTCGAGGTGATGCGCTCTTGCAGATCGCCCATCTCCGCGGCCAGCGTCGGCTGATAACCGACGGCCGACGGCGTGCGTCCGAGCAACGCCGAAACTTCCGAGCCGGCTTGCGAGAAACGAAAGATGTTGTCGATGAAAAGTAGAACGTCCTGATTGCGTTCGTCGCGAAAGTATTCTGTCATGGCCAGCGCGGAGAGGGCGACACGCAGACGCGCGCCGGGTGGTTCGTTCATCTGGCCGTAGACGAGCGCGACTTTCGATTTGCTCAAATCCTTCTGATCGATAACGCCTGCTTCGCTCATCTCGGTATAAAGATCGTTTCCCTCGCGCGTGCGTTCGCCCACCCCGCCGAAAACGGAGAAACCGCCGTGGCCTTTCGCGATGTTGTTGATCAACTCGAGGATGACGACGGTCTTGCCGACACCGGCGCCGCCGAACGCGCCAACTTTCCCGCCCTTGGTGAACGGACAGATGAGATCGATGACTTTAATGCCGGTCTCGAGAATCTGGAATTTGACATCTTGCTCCATGAGCGAAGGAGCCGGCCGATGAATCGGATAGCGCTTCGTGAATTTGACGGGACCTTTGTTATCCACCGGATCGCCGGTAACATTAAAAATGCGACCGAGTGTCCCCTCGCCCACCGGGACGGTGATCGGCCCGCCGGTATCGTTCACGTTCATTCCGCGCTTGAGGCCCTCGGTGGAGGACATCGCGATCGTGCGCACCCAGTTCTCGCCAAGATGCTGCTGCACTTCGAGAGTGAGTTTGGTCGGGTTGCCGTTGACCTCAAACTCGATTTCGAGCGCGTTATAGATTCCCGGCAAGTCGCCTTCTTGCGGGAATTCAACGTCCACTACGGGACCAATCACCTGAACAATATTTCCTTTATTCATAAATCGTAATTAAGAGCCGAGCGCCATTTGCGCGGTCGCGATCTCGAGCAACTCGGTGGTGATGCTGGCCTGGCGCATCTTGTTGTATTCGAGGGTGAGATCCTTGATGAACTGGTTGGCGTTGTCGGTCGCGTTCTTCATCGCCACCATGCGGGCACTGTGTTCGGACGCGCGCGCATCGAGAATCATCTGAAAAACCTGATACTGAATGTAGTACGGCAGCATGACGTCGAGCACCGCTTCCGCGTTCGGCTCGAAAGTGTAGGTCGCCATAAGATCGACATCTTCATTCGCGCCCTCGGCCTCGCCTTTCGGTAAATCGAAACTGCTGATCGGGAGCAATGTTCGCAGGACGGGCTTCTGATTGACCGTGTTGATGAATTGCGTGTAGAGCACCGAAACTTTGTCCACTTCGAGGCTCAGAAATTTCTCCGTGACGAACTTTGCGATCGGTTTCGTCTCAACGAAGGAGGGCGCATCTTTTAATTCGAAGTCGGCGAGCAACTCTCGTTTCGTGCGCGTAACAAACTGCCGCGCCTTGCGTCCCGTGACTACGTAGACACTTTTCGACGCCTCAAAATGCGACGCCTCGCGAAAAAGGTTCGTGTTGAGCGCGCCGGCCAATCCTTTGTCCGTGCTGATAATCAACACGAGCTCCTTGTTTATCGGTCGAATATGCAGAAGCGGGTGCGTTGTCGGGTCGGTGCGCTTCTGCAACGAGACAAGAACTTTGTTCATCAATGTGGCGTAAGGCCGGCCAGCCAGCGCGTGCTGCTGCGCCTTGCGCATTTTCGACGCGGCCACCATCTGCATCGCCTTTGTCAGCTGGCCAATGTTGCGGATCGATTTGATCCGCCGCCGTATATCCTTTGTGTTTGCCATTTAAATTATTGCCAGGTCGCCTTGAAATCCTCGAGCGCGTCTTTCAGTTGCGATTCCAGCTCCTGATCGAGCTGTTTCTTCTCCCGAATGCCGCGGAGCAATCCTTCCTTCCGCGTTTGTAAATAATCCTGCAGCCTGGTTTGAAATTCTTTCACGCGATCGACCGGGACAGGATCGATATAACCATTCTGCATCGCCCACATGATGGCGACCTGCTCTTCCACCGGGATCGGGTTGTATTGAACCTGTTTGAACAGTTCGACGATGCGCTGGCCACGATCGAGACGCGCTTTCGTCGCGGCATCGAGATCGGAACCAAACTGCGCAAATGCAGCAAGCTCGCGGAATTGGGCAAGGTCGAGCTTCACTTTGCCGGCCACTTGCTTGATCGCCTTGATCTGCGCGGCCGAACCGACACGGCTCACGGAAAGTCCGACCGAAATGGCCGGCCGAACACCCTGGTAGAATAGATCCGTCTCGAGATAAATCTGACCGTCGGTGATAGAAATCACATTTGTCGGAATGTAGGCGGAAACATCGCCAGCCTGAGTCTCGATAATCGGCAATGCCGTTACAGATCCGCCTCCGAATTCTTTTTTCACGCGCGCGGAACGCTCCAGCAACCGCGAGTGCAAATAGAAAACGTCACCCGGGTACGCTTCGCGACCAGAGGGCCGCTTGAGCACGAGCGAAACCTGCCGATAAGCCACCGCGTGCTTCGACAAGTCGTCATAGATAATGAGCGCGTCCATGTCGTTATCCATGAACCACTCGCCCATGGCGGCGCCGGCGAATGGCGCCAGATATTGATTCGTCGCCGTGTCGGAAGCGGGCGCGGAGATAATTGTGGTGTAAGGCATTGCACCTTCTTTTTCGAGAACGGAGAGCGCGCGCGCCACGTTCGAATTTTTCTGCCCGATCGCGACGTAGATGCAATAGAGCGGCCGATAAACCTTGCCGCCTGATTCCTCGGCGGCTTTGTTGAGACGCGCCTGGCTGATAATCGTGTCGATGGCGATTGTAGTTTTGCCGGTCGCGCGATCCCCAATGATCAACTCACGCTGGCCGCGTCCAATCGGAATCATGGCGTCGATCGCCATGATGCCGGTTTGCACCGGTTGGCTCACGCTCTGTCGCTTGATCACGCCGGGCGCGATCTTCTCGAGCGGATAAAAAGTTTCGGTTTTGATCGGACCTTTGTCGTCAAGCGGCTGACCGAGAGTGTTGACGACGCGGCCGAGGAGGGCCTTGCCCACGGGAACCTGCAAAAGCTTGCCCGTGGTTTTGACTTCGTCGCCTTCCGAAATCTTCGTGTTATCACCAAGCAAAATCGCGCCGACCTCGGTTTCCTCGAGGTTCAAGGCAAGTCCGTAAACACCGTTCGGAAACTCAATCATTTCGTTGAGCATGACGTCGCTCAGGCCTTCGATGCGCGCCACGCCGTCGCCGGTTTCACGCACGACACCGACGTTGCTTTTCGTGGTCGATGTTTTCAGTCCCGCGATTTTCGTTTCGATCTCTTCAAGTATGCTGCTCATAGTTCTGGTTGGTTAAAGTTGTTGCTTAAGACGCTCGAGCCGGCTGCGCACCGTGCCGTCCCACACATCGCTGCCGATGCGAACGCGCATGCCGCCAAGCAGCTGTGGATTCACGACAAACTCTGTCGTCAGATCCTTGCTATATTTCTTCTGCAGGTTGCCGAGAACACGCGACTTGACCTCGGATACAAGTTCGGCGGCGCTTTCAATCCTGGCGTGACGCTTCTCTACCTCGAGCCGGATCAGCCGTTTGTAATTCTCCAGGATGGCGAGGTAATGACGCGGCCTTTTTGTGACCAACGATTGCACGAGTGACGAGATCTTGCCGCGGTCGAGCTGACCGTCGGTGAAGCTCGCGCGCAGAAGTTGTCGAGAAAGTTGCCGGATCTCTTTATTAATTTTCATCAGGCCACCTGTCGCGCGGCCTCTTCCTGCAGCCGCTTTTGATCCTCCGGGGTCAGGACCTTGCCCGTGACTTTCGCAGTGGTCTCGACAACCAGTCGCCCCAGTTCGTGCTTCAACTGCGCCATGGTTCGCTCGCGCTCGAGCGCAGCAGCCTCGCGCGCTTTGGTGATAATTTGCTCCGCGGCCGTGACTGCTTCCTGTTGTTTGCGCTCGCTGAGATGCGCGCTGCTTTCGCGCGCCTCGTCGATCATCTTCTGCGCCTGTGCATTGGCTTTTGCCAAAATCTCGGCGTAACGCTTCTCCGCTTCGGCCAGCTCCTGTTTGATCTTCTCCGCGTTGAGCAGACCCTCTTCGATACGACGGCGCCGTTCTTCCAAGATTCCGAGAATCGGTTTGTAAGCAAAACGACGCAGCAGCAAAGCGACAATCGTGAAGCTGATTACCTGCGAGAGAAATAACTGCCAATTCCAACCAAAGGTCTCAGCCAGATCTCTGGCCGTATCGGTGAAGCCGCTCGCGGCGAGAAGCGCGGAGTACATATCGATCTTGGGTTTGGCTATTCCTTCTGCTCCTTATTTCGGAACGAGGAAGAGCGCGTAAAAGACGATCGCTTCGGTGAAGGCGATTGCCAGAATCGCTTGCACGAGAATCGGTGTGGCCGCGCCCGGATTTCGACCGACGGCCGAAGCCGCGCCCAAGCCGGTGAGGCCCACGCCAATTCCGCAGCCCGCGGCGGCGAGTCCCACGTGAATGTTTCCGCTTATCTCTGCCAGTAGTGGTAGTATCATATTTGTCTCTTTGGTTGGTTTAACGATCCGTTTGGATCGCTGAAATCTCTAATGCGCCGCTTCGTGCCCCGGTTGATGTTGCGCAATCAAAAGTGTAAAGACGGCCGTGAGCAGCATAAAAACGAGGGCCTGCACAAGGCCCACGAGCACTTCCATGAAATAAAACGGAATCGGAATGAGCCAGGAAAGCGCGGGCACAATCGTAGCCATCGCCTCGAGCATGTTTTCTCCCGCGTAAATATTTCCGAAGAGCCGGAAGCTGAGCGAGATCGGCCGGAACAAGATGGAAACGATTTCCAGCCAGCCGACCATGAAGAAGATGAAGTACATCGCTACTTTCAAGATACCCGATGTCTCACCCTTCGGACCAAAAATGTGCAAGAGAACGCCACCGACTCCGTTAGCTTGAATTGCCCAGACGATCCAGAGCACAAAAAATATCACGGCCATGGCCGAGGTCATGTTGAGATCGGCATTACCGCCGCGCAGGAGCGGTTCATCGACATGGAAGACGCCCGTGACCGGATCGTAATGTCCCCAGCCGATCGTTCCAACACCGGGGATTAACCCGAACCAGTTCACGAACAAGATGAAAATGAAAATGGTCGCAAAGAACCAGAACGTCTTTTGCACGAGCTCGCGGCCGATGATGCTCTCGAGAAAATTGTGAAGGCTTTCGACGAGCCATTCCCAAAAATTCTGAATGCCGTCCGGAACCGGTTTTACTTTTCGCGTGGCGACCTGCGCGAAAACAATCAGACCTGCTGCTACGATCCAGGTAACGAACATCGAGTTCGTGACCGAAAATTTCCCGATCTGAAATATCGGCGCGGGCTTGAGCGGCACAGCTTCATGCTCCTCCTTCTCCGGCGCGTAGGCCGGCTCAGCCGCGATTGTCGATGTTGCGAGGGCGCATCCGCAAACCACCGCCAGGATCGACAATAGAATATAAGAATAACGTTTTTGCATTCGGTTGGCGGCAAGCAAGCTCGCCTCACTGATGCGCCGGCCGCGCAGGCCATGCACTCAAACGCTTGCGCCGCGCATAGCAAAGCCGGTTTTGCGCGGATGACAAGAAACAAAATTCTATTTTACGGGACCTGTTCGGCCAATCGTGGAGCCGATGCGCGCGCGTCCTGCATGGACATCTCTTGCTTCGCCGCGCGCAACGCGATCGCTTCCTCGTAAAACGATTCGAGGAGACGGGCTTGCGCTTCCTGCTCGAAACGCGCGCTCACCGCCATACGGGCGCTCATTCCCATTTGGCAAAGCCCGCTCGGATTGTTCGCGATCTCTTTCATCGATTGCGCCAACCCAAGGTAATCCTCCTCCTGCACAAGAACTCCGCTCTGGCCATGTTCGACCGCTTCCGGAATCCCGCCGTGTCGCGTTGCCAGAACGGGAAGACCCGTGGCCATCGCTTCCAGGATTGAGTTTGGAATCCCTTCCTGGTTTTCGTCCGGCGGTGTTTCGCTAGGATGCAAAAAAAGATGCGAGCTCAGGTACAATCCGAGCAACTTCGATTGCGAAAGGAACCCGACGAAATGCACGTCGTTGGAAACGCCGAGCCCGGCCGCAAGCATCTCCAGCTCGGATTGCAACGGGCCCTTGCCGGCAATGAAGAATTCGGCATTTGGAAAATCTCTTTTGAAAACCGCGAAGGCGCGCAGACTCGTGGCCACGCCTTTTTTCGGAATCAACCGACACGCCTGCATGATTCGCCAGCGGCCATTTGGTGGTGCTTGTCGTTCCACCAGCGGAAATTCATCCAGCGGAATACCGGTGCGGTTGACTCTCAATTTTTCGCGCGGACAACCAAATTGCATGAGTCGATTGGCGAGCGACTGCGAGCGGGCGAGCACGAGCGGCACCGCGTTGAATAAAGAACGAAGCTTCGTCGGATAGTTGGCAATGTCTTGCTTCACAGCCACGTCGGCGCCGTGAAAAGAAACCAGGCATGGCTTTTTCCATTGTTTGATGAACGGCAGCAGATGCACGCCGGTGTGACCAAAGTAAATGTGCATCAAGTCCGCGCCGCGCCGCTGCAGCAAAGACGAGAGCATTTGAAACTCGCCGCGATACACGATCGGGGGGCGCCGTCTCACAAACTTGAGCCAGCCGTGCCGCAATAGATTCATGTGCGGTTGCGGAATCAATTCGATATCGCGAAATGGAAAACGCTCCGGATTTTGCACCGCCTTTGTCATGACAAAGGTGTCGACGCCCCGGAGCGCGCACACCTGCCGGTAAATATGCAGCATCTCCGACTTCAGAAAGGAGGTGCAGTAGCTGGCTACGACGCGCTTGTCCATCGCGAATTCCCTGAGTGTTCTTGGAGGTTGTTGTTAACTCTTAATCGGCGCCCACTAGGCGATTGGTTTGGTCGATTCTAGATGTCGATCTTGTGTTTGTCGATTTTGTTCGTGCGCGTCGCCCAGCCATTTTGCCAGCGTGGCTTTTAGCTCCTCGATCCCCTCACCTTTCATGGCCGAGACCGGCACGATTTCGATCGACGGAAAGCGGTTTTGCAGCGCTGACAGATTTTCCGGCGCGCCGGGCAGATCCATTTTGTTGGCCACAATAAACCAGGCACGCTGCGACAGGGTCGGATCGTAGAGATCGATTTCGCGGCGAAGATTCTGCACATCCTCAATTGGATTACGGCCTTCGCTGCCCGCCGCATCGACCACGAAGATCAACAAGCGGCAGCGCGTGATGTGTCGCAGAAAGTCGTGGCCCAATCCAAGATTGCGATGCGCGCCTTCAATCAAGCCCGGGATATCTGCGATGGTCGCGCGCCGATAACCGGAGAATTCAACCACGCCGATGATCGGATGAAGCGTGGTGAATGGGTAGGGCGCGACCTTCGGACGCGCTGCGGAAATCTTGCGCAGCAAGGTCGACTTTCCCGCGTTGGGATAACCAACCAGGCCGGCGTCCCCGATCGTGCGCAGCTCAAAGAGAAAATGCCCTTGCTCGCCTTCTTCGCCCTCGGTGTATTCGCGCGGGGCGCGATTGCGCGAGCTTTTGAAATGCACGTTGCCCTTCCCACCCTTGCCGCCCGCACAAAGAACGAACTCCTGGCCCTCCTCGACAAGATCGACCACCAGCTCAGTTGAGAGTTGAGAGTTGAGAGTTGAGAGTTCGACGGCTTCCGAATTGGACGTTGAGCGGTGGACGTTGAGCGCCTCCCGCGCCGTAACCTCGCGAAGCCGGGTTGGACGTTTCCCTTCCTCTCCTTCAATCCTGTACACAATTGTTCCTACCGGAACTTTCACAATTTTGGCGGGCGCGGCACGGCCATACATCTTTTTTCCCATACCGTGCCCCCCGCTCTTCGCTTTGATGATCGGTTCGTAGAAAAGATTCGTCAGATTATCAACGTGCCGATCGGCGCGCAGCACGACATCGCCGCCGCGCCCGCCGTCGCCGCCGTCCGGTCCGCCCTTCGGCACAAATTTTTCCCGGCGAAAACTGACACAGCCGCGCCCGCCGTCACCGGCTTGCGCAAAGGCTTTGATGCGATCGACAAACATGTTTAACGTTTAAGAGTGACACTGTGCCGAAACTGACACCATCGTGGCCAACGTTACGGCAACGTCACCATTTCGCGAATCTGCCCGTGCACTGGCGCCGCGGCGAATTTGCGATCATTCTTGAAGATCATCATCGGAAGTCCCTGGCGCGGTTGCATAGTAATGCGGACAATTCGATCAATGCGCGTTCCAGGAATTACCGCCAAACGAAATCGCTGCAGGATCATGGTAAGCGAAATTTTTAAGAGCTGGGTGGCGAACGCCGCGCCGATGCACATGCGCGGTCCGGCACTGAAGGGCATGTACTCGTATTGATTCGGATCGATATCGCGCCAGCGCTCCGGACGAAACCGTTCCGGTTCAGGATAGAGCTCGGGCAAATGATGGGTGAGATAATGGCTGCAAAAGATGCGCGCGCCGGTAGGCACCCGATGAGGCCCCATGTCCAAATACTTTGTCGTTGCGCGTACAGTGTACGGAACGGGCGGCAACACGCGCATGCTTTCCTTGATGACGTTGTTGAGAAATGGCAATTGTGCGAGCTGCCCTTCCGGCCGCGGATTACCGCCAAGGACGGTGTCGAGTTCGTTCATCAACTCGTGCATCGCGGCAGGATGTTGCGCCAAAAGGAAAAGTGTCCAGCAGAGCGCGCTCGCGGTGGTTTCGAAACTGGCCATGAAAAGGATGGCGGTTTGACCAACCAGCTCGGTGTCGGTCATGCCGTGATTTTCCTCATCGCGGGCTGCCATCAAGAGCGACAACACATCGTTGTGCTTCTCGGGGCGGCTGCGCCGTTTCGCGATCATGGCGAGAATTTCATCTTCGATCTGTTCGGCCAACCGCAGCAGCGTGTGATACGGAGACCCCGGAACGTTCACGGGGAAAAGCCAGACCAGTCCGGCAAAGCTCAAGCGCAACCATCGATCAATGAGGCGGCCGATAGGTAAGGCCTCACCCGGATCATGGCTGAAGAGGACGGCGCTCGCGATCTGGAGCGTTAGCTCCCGCATTTCGGCATAAATGTCGTAACGGTTGTCTGGTCGCCAGCGCTCTAACATTTGGCCGGTGAGCCCCGACATTAACCCGTGATAAGTCTGAACCGCTGTCTTGTGAAACGGCGGCATGACGAGCTGGCGTTGTTGTCGATGTTGCGCACCGGTCATGCGTGTAAGTCCAAAACGCACGCGGCGTTGCGCAGAATTCTTCGGCCCGCGCAGAAAAAGACCGGTAGGACGGAACCTGGCCGGATCCCCCAAAATCTGGCGGTTAAACTCCGGACCTACGGCCAGGACAT
>Ga0208989_10000677_pt1 | contig 10414 bp, 10 predicted proteins | sample MedBloCAOM3_M1_FD_187852 | JGI IMG/M metagenome (GOLD analysis project Ga0208989, IMG submission 187852) | Forest soil microbial communities from El Dorado National Forest, California, USA - Mediterranean Blodgett CA OM3_M1 (SPAdes) (version 2) | ecosystem: Environmental > Terrestrial > Soil >...
AGGCGTCAGCGTCTTCCCGAGCCGCCGCAACCATTGTGTTCGCTGATGCCTTAAGAGCCAAGCCAGACCTGCCATCTCACATTTACTGGCATGCCGAATCGCTGCATGCAAATTTCGGCTCGTCATTCGGACTCATCTTCGTCGGCAGCATCGTCTGCGCGGGGTAACAGCCGGATGTCGGCCAGCCGCCCGTCCTCGTGAAACCAGAGGTCCACGATCTTGGTATCGTCGCTGCGGGGTCGCGGTGACGCCTCCCGCACCTTGAAGGTGGTCGGGAGATTGACCGATGTCCCAAAAACCAAGGCGTGCTGCTTTGGCAGCGAGGGAAGGCGTTTGAGGACGGCGTCAGAAATGAATGGCGTCATCTGGCGGATCTGCGAGAGGTCGTCAGGGTTCTGGATCCGATGCACTACGAAATTGGAGCACTGGCTTAAAACCGTCTTCGAGAGCTCACTCGGACGCTGCGATGCGAGGAGAATAAACATCCCATACTTGCGGCCCTCCTTGGCGATCCGTTCGAAGCCTTTGGTAGCGTCTACTGCATAGCGCGACGGCGTCGCGGCGATGTAGCGATGGGCTTCCTCAAGCAGCAGGTGGATGGGAAACCGATTCCTGGGATCGGCACGTCGGAGCAGTTTGAACAACATGCGGGCCGTAACCGAACTCACAAGCTCGACCACTTCATCCTCGACGTCGTTCATGTCGAGGATGAAGATCTGGTTCTTCTTGATGACGCTTGCACCCGCTGCCTCCAGCCCCAAAAGCTGGGTGAGGAAATCTACGGCGGACGGCGCGCGGGCCAGTTCCGCGCTGTTGTGCCGAAGGAAGGCATACTCGGCGCGCTCCTGCAGCGACTTCAGCCTGGTGACCATGGATGAGCAGTAGTCGCGAATTTGCCGATTTCCGTGCGCTTCCTCGTAGAGGATCGCAAAGTCCAGGCACTCTTCCAGGTCGTCGAAGGCGAAGGGTGTCTGGTCATAGGACGGCAAACGAATGTCTTCGCGGATTTTAGAACGCACCGCTCGAGAAAGCGCTCCTGACTGTTCGGCCCAACGAAGTTGCCGAACTGGAGGTTGGGCTGAAATTGATTCAGCAGAGCCATGTTAAGGTCGGCGGTCGGATATTTTTGAAGCAGCGAAACGACCCGCTGAAACTTCGCGACCGGTGAATCTCCGTCTGCTCCGCGGAAGCATTCGATGATGCACGTTGCGATGAAATGCTCTTTGACCGCCAGCGCAGCGGGGGAGTTGCCTCGGAAGAGGCTTGTCAGCCCAAGCGCCGTCCGCAGAACCGGCAGCTGGGTCTTTTCGCTGGCCTGAAGAAGCAGTTCCCACTCGGCCATTTCGAGAAACCAGTGCGGCACCCGGAAGCCTGCCGCGGTTCCGTCCAGGATGACGCGATCGACGCCAATCGCGCCATCTCCTGCGAACGGCTGGAGGGCCTCCCAATATTCCCCGTTTACATCGAAAACGACGAACGTGGCGCCGCGGGCGTGATGCTCCCGCGGTTTCTCAAAAAGGGACTGGAGCACGGACGCGACCGTGCACGACTTACCACTGCCGGTGTTCCCTAGGATCGCAACGTGACCGCCGAAAAATTCGTCGAGGCGGACCTTCACCTCGTAGTTCTCGAAGACCACCGACTTACCGATCGGAAGCGCGCTATAGCGGGTGGCGTCTACAGGTGTACAGGATTCGCCATTTAGGCCGATGGAGGGTTCAACAGCGGGCTGAGTTTCAAAGATGCGATCGAGTTCGTCGTCCAGCGCATATAGCGCATCGGTATATAGCGACGGGAAGACCGACACGCCGAAGCGGAATGACCCGCCCTGCGCCGGCAGCATCCCTACAGGCACTACATCAAGAAACTTGGAGGAGCCCGCTCGGTCGAAGTCAGACCGCTCGCCAGGCCCTTCCAAGTCCCGTTCCCGCAGTCCGGCGACCTCAACGACTACATACTCGGACTGGGCCGGGATCATCAGGAAGGAACCCAGCCTAGCGACGTAGTGGACATCGTCAAATCCGACGACCGTGAAGTTGTCCGTACCGGCGTGCATCTCAATGACGAAGTGGTCGGCGCAGACACCACCTGCCCGATCGCCCGTTTGCGATCGTCGTTGCTCATTCCTCTTCCTCCTTCGGGCGCGGTGCCATCTCCTGCATCACCTTACGCACCGCGTCGTCTATGCGGTCGCTAGGGCGCTGAGGCATGAACTGCTCGACGATGGTGTCGAAGTAATGAGCGCGCGAGCCTTCGCTTGGCCCATCGCCACCGATGATCCAGATCCTAGGATCGCGAAGAGCCAAAAGTTTAGCGATTTCCCCCTCAGTGTCCGGCGATGCAAAAATGATGAGCCGGAAGGTGGGGATCGTGAGCGCTTGGTAAATGATGTTATTGAGGTGCTCGTCCCCGAAGGCATAGCCGGCCGTGATCAGCACGCTCTGTTCACGCACGACGCGCGATTGAAACTCGCGGAACAGGTCCGCATAAGGCGAGGCCAGAGACGCGTGCTGTTTGGCAGGCGTCGGATAGATCAGCATTCGCTTGGAGTCGTTCTGAGGCCAAGCTTCACGGATCGGGAACAGTCCGTGGTCGTCTTCCGTCCAGGTCACGGAGCCGTGCAGCTTGCACAGGTATACGAATGCATCGACCGCGACCCACTTGCGACTCCCGACATCGAGCTGCTCAGCCAGAGCATAGCGGAAGCTCGCGGGATTGAACCGACGTTCGATGAAGCCGGTGAAGCCATTGGCGTAGGGGATGCCGAGACGGTCCATCGCCGTCTCACTAAAGACGTCGTAGTTGGTCGTGAAGACCCAGGGTCTCGGCAGGGAACGATCGCGAAGAACAAGCTTTTTGTAGAAACGCTCGTAGAGATCGCAGACCGTCGTGTCGCCTTCGTTGAAGGCGCCGTCATTGATGCGCGACCACAAGAAGGCTTGGACTTTCTCGATGACACGATTGATCAGATCGAGCTGGGGCCAATGAGACGCCTTATCGCTCTGACGCAACACAAAGCGCTGACCGAAAAGGACCTCCATCAAGCGTTCAAGATTACGGTTGTATCCTTTTTCAAGATCAATCCCGAGCGCCGTGAGATACTTGAACTCTTCCTTGGCGAGCCGCCAGGGCGCGGCTCCAGCGGCAGGCTGGGGGTCTGCGTCCTCGGCGATTTCGGGCTTGATCAGGACAGCTGCGCCGTCCGCGCCTCTGACCCAGTACTCCTGGGAGCCGGCCAGGTCTTCGACGTCTTCACCCGACTGGTCCTCCGCGCTGGCAGACCGTGCCGCATTGAATCCAGCGGCGACGGCGGCTAGCGTTTCCCCGCAAAATTCCTTTGCCAGCGGCGCCATCGTAGGGATGCCGACTTCCTTGCCGTCCTTCATCAGCGAAGAACATCCTGCGCCAAGCAAGAATGCGACATTCTTAGCGTTCATCGCTTCTGAGATGGTCTGGCGGGCGGTCTCGATCCCCTTGTTCCAGTCCATATCGACGGGCTTGGTCTCGCCGTTTCGCAAGAACTTGAAGGTTCTCGCGACGCCGTCACCCTCGCTCATAAGCTCCGCCCCGCGCTCGCCCCGATTCTAGACCGGTCGTCAAGTACCCATAGCATGAGACTGATCTATCAACCTAAGCGTTAGCAAGTTGCGGAAAGACCGTCTCTGGACAAAGGCGAAGCTAAACGGCGCGAGGTTCTCTTTTTGGCGGCAGGCCACTGGAAAAGGTCAACTGCGGGTCATCAACAGGCCGGCGACGGCTGGCACTCAATTCAAGATCCGCATGGCAATTGGCTCCCCAACCTGTTGCGCTCCCTTGTCCGATGGGGATTCAAACCGTTTCGAGGGCCGCAGCTCCAGACACCTTAAACGGCGGCCGTTCAGAACCGTACCAAATGGCCGCAGTACGAAGCTTTGGAGAAAAATAGCGTCTCCAAGCCTAGATCTTCGAAATCGGTGCATCTCTAGTACGGCGCCACCTTGGCGAGGGGCCCCTTTTATTGGGTTTTACGAGGCTTTGGCCATCGCTGAACACCAGCGCGAGAGGACGGTGGCGGAGGGAGAGGAACTGGGGTCGAACCTTCTCCGCGTAGACCAGCGTAGTTGCAAGCAATGGAGCGAAAGGACCCGAGGGAAAAGCCCAGATGTGGGCAGCCGACCAATGCGGGCTCAACCGATCGCCTGCCTTTCAGCTCCGGAATTGCCACCTCAGATCGACGCCAGCTTGCCAGCGCGCCTTCCTGGCAGCGACATTTACGGCATGATCCAACCGTCGAGACATTGCGCGATCGGGGGCTACGTTTTGCGGCAACAGCGCAGACGCTGGATTGAGAAACCTTGATTGCGACATCGCTGCGGGCGTGACGGGATAGTTCGATGGCTGACGTTTTCGGTCCATCTCACGATAAACAAAGAACGCGAGCTGCACCGACGAAGGAGGCAGCCCGCTTTGATCTAACCAGCTCAAGCGAATGACCGTTTTGATCCACTCGTCACCGTCGGCGCTACTGCGCTTGCGTGGCCCGCGAAAAACGCGGCCAGAGCCCCCAGCAAAAGAGCCAGGGCTCCGAACAGCGCCCCCCGCGACACCGTCTTGGCTGTTGTATCCGCAGCTTGCTTTGCTTGTTCTTTGGTTTTCGCAACCGCTTCTCGATATTGCTGTTGGTACTCCGCCACCTGAGCCTTGGCCTGATCGGTAGAGATATTCTGCGCCTTGGCCAGGGCGTCAGCAGCCTTGTCTGTTGCAGCCGCCTGTTGGGCAGGGACTCCGGAGAGCGCCGCGCGAACAGCTGTTGCGGCAGCGTCTCGAAGCGCTGCAGGATCCTGGCCGCCCGAGGCGCTGCGAACCCTGTTCTCGATGGTAGCCATTGGATCGCTCATATTGTTCAAAGAAGGCGCTGCGGTCTGAACTACAGTTTGAACGGATCCGCCGATGGCTTTGCCGGCTCCGCCAAGTGCAGACGATGCCGTGCTCAAGGCTCCGCCAATCAGGCCCGAGGCAGCCGACGAGAGCAGATACACTACGGTAAGCGTCGAAATCGCCCATGCAATCAAGCCGTGATAGGCCGTTGTCGATTGGGATGGCTTTCCTGAAAGCCGCCCCGCGATGTAGCCGCCAACCGCCGCAGCAACAATTCCGGAGATAACCCACCAGATGCCGGCACCTACTGAGAGGGACCCTGCGCTCGGCGTATCCCCTTCGGCTACGTCGATGGTTGAAAGGCCGACGCCGACTCCAACCATGTTGAGGATTATCTGCACTACGAGGGCAACCGTGGCACCGGCGAGCACCGCACCCCAGGAGACCTGATTCAGCATTATCGTGCGGACGTCGTCAGCGGGACCGACTGCACTCGCTTGGGGAGGATTTCGGTCGTTTGGACGAGCCACTTCGGGTGAATAAGCCATTTTGAGCGCGCCTTCTGCAAGTTGAAAACTTTGCCTGTAACCTCCTCTTTCGAACGATGTTCCTTTGCTTGCTGAATTTAATGTGCGTCCGGCTTAACCGGCCAAACCGTCCCTTGGCAGCTTCGGCAATGTACATTCCGATCAAAGGCGATGGGCAGACGGCAATAGCCGCGAGACCTCAAGGACAGCGATTCCGACATCGCCACTCAGGATGGACTGGACGACCAACTCCCGTTCCGCGACTGGCAAGGAGTGGGGATGGTGTGATGAACACGCCCGCAACCCAGAAGCCGCCATGCGGACTTTTTGGCTATGACTTCGACGACGTCACTCGCTCGGATATGCCTTTTCCCGCTGCGTCCGCAACTCGGCCGACCTTTGCAGAAATATCACCGGCTGCGGATTTTGCGTTTTCCAAAGTTAGGCCCTGCTTTCGTGCTTCTTCGGTAACAGCATCCACCACGTTTTCTGCAACCCTTGTCACGCGATTGGTTTGTTCCGCCGCAAATTCGGCGGCCTTTGCCTTGACGGTATCGGTCGTTTCACCGAAGTAATCAGTTTCTAGCTGGGTCGCCGGCAGAGCAGCTGCGATGCCGGCGCCGATCGCAATTCCGATGGCACCAAGCGCAAATGGCTGGACCCTGAAAACATCCGACAGATTTGAACGGACGGTGTCGAAAATCTCCGCACTGGTCCCCGGGATCGAGGTGACATACTCGGAAGCCCTATCGGCGTAATCTCGCCCGTACCGAGTCACGTTATCGAGAGCGTCAACTGCGCCTTCTCTCGCGGCGCCCTTTACTGACGCAACACGCTCGCCGATGGCGTCGGTGCCGGATCTGACGGTTGAACGAGCGGCGTCAAAAGCATTGCCTGCCGGGTGCGGAATGCGGTCCAAGCCAGCGTTACGAACGAAGTCACCGGCCGTTTCAACAGGTCGGCTACCGGTGAAAAGCCATAAAACACCCATCCCTATCAACGCCGCGGAAAGCGGGTTCTTGCGGACGGCTTCGCCGAGATCCTGGATAAAATCTGAGCCTTTTTCCGAAACACCATTCATCGCACCATCTCCTTTGCCGCAACTTTATCGCGTTGCACCTGGTCGAGCGTGACCGACGGCTTGAGAGCATCGCCGGAAAGACGACTTAGACCTGTTACGATCAACGCCACTGAAACCAGCGCCGCGCCCGCGCCAGTTAATAAATACGCGACCGGCTCCGAAAACCCGCCGCGTATCAACGCTGATGAAAGGGCGAATAATAGCAAGACCAACGCCGGTATCAGAACCACTGCGCCCGCCCCGATCATTGCAGCGGCGCGACCAGCTTGAGTCGCCTTTTCCGACAGCTCCGCGCGCGCTAGTTCGAACTCATTGCCGACGAGTTTGGCAAGTTGCCCTACCGCGTCGCTGAAAAGCTCGGGTATCGAACGGCTACTTTGTGAATTCATTACGATACCCTGTGCTGTCATACGACCGATTGACGCTGGTCCCGGAATGTCTGTCGCCGATCGGCTGATGCGAGGTGGGAAGCTCGGCTTCGTTTGTCGAACCTTTCAAAAATCGCACGACGCCGAACCCGGCGAGGACCGCCATTCCGAGAAATGCGGTCGGCTGCCGTCGCGCAAAGGATTGGGCCCCTCGCACGAGATCGTTAAAGTTGCCGGTCCTGATCGTGTCGGCTACACCTTCGACTTGCGATGCCGCCTTCCGGATATAAGTTCCGGCGATTGGAAGGTCGCCATCAAATTCCTTGGCCGCGCGACGAATCGTGTCGGCAAGGCTCCCGACATACTCCGCGCCCGCACTCTTCTGGCCATCCACCGTCTGTTTAAGCTTATCCGTTGCCTGCGACGCAACATCCTTGGCGGCATCGACGAATTCCGAAGCCTGATCCTGGATCGTTTCGGACGATGCCGCCGCGAGGCCGATAGCCTGATCCTTGATGTCCCTGCCGGCGGAAAGCGCTTGGTCCGCTACGCTCTTGGTAGAGGTCGCGGCCTTCTCGAAGCCGTGAGACGAGCCGGATCCAGTTTGAGCCCCAGTCTTGGAAGTTTTGTCAGCCATGGTCGTTCTCTCCGTGAGCGTTGGGTTGATGATCTTGTTCTGAGGGCGCAAGAGCTGTCGTCATCGCAGCCTCGCCGACTCGGCGGACGCGCTGGCTGATGTCTTGTGCGGCCCTACCTATGCCGTCGGTCGTCAGACCTTCCGCTTCTGCCTGCCGAGCCGTTTCTTCGTAAACCTCACCGACGGCGGTCTTGGCGGCATCGAAGCCTTGAGATGCGGCGGCTTGGGCGCGGCGCTTTGCCGCGGTGCTGGCGCCCCCAACCAGGTCGTCCTCGAAATCGAAACGGGGCAACGCGCTGGCGATCAGACCACCCACAAGCAGCCCTACCCCAGCTACCAGCAAAGGATTCTGTTCGATGGTTTGAAAGATAGTCTTTCCTGCCCGGTCAGAGGCATCGGATGCCTTGTTTCTTGTCGTCCTCGCGGCATCCATTCCGCTATCCGCAACCGTATTGGCCGCACTACGAGCGGCTGCTGTCGCGCCGGTTGCGATGTTCTGAACCGTGGCCGCTGCCGAACCAGCGAGTCCGACACCGTCGTCCTTTAGACTGTCAGCGCGCTCGGAAATGATTGCACCGACAGACCCAGCGTCGTCCGCAATCTTTTGGGAATTAGAAGCGACGGCTGCCTCTGCTGCGTCGGCCACCCCCATCATCTGATTGGTTCCATCTGCAACAGCAGGGCTTACGCGGTCAAACTGTTCGGGCGCAGAAGTTCTCGCGGCCGACGCCGTCTCCTGCATCCCACCCATTTCGCGGGGGCGGCGCGCCACCGCGCCCGGAACATCGGCCGCTACGTCCGACGCTTTCTGCGAAGTGGCTTGTCCGGTCTTGGAGCCTGCGAAAAACAAACCAGCGCCCACCATCAGCACCGGTAAAGGTATAGCTCGCGCCAATCTGAGTAGCGGATAGGCGACGCTCGCTCCGACCGCCACCGCATGCATTGGGTTTCTGCGGGCCGCGGAGGTAACGTCGTTCAACAGTTGCTCGCCCCTGCTTTTGATGTAGCCCGACACCTCCGCCTTGATGGCCTCGGGGCTGATACGATGGCGGATGTCGCTCGCAGTCTCCGCAACGCTGGTCTTTAGCTGCTCGACGGTATCGGTCAGGCCGGCCCGCGTTTGTTCGGTCTCGCGTTTGATCTGCTGCAGCGAACGGGTGTCGGTAAGGGGCATGGCGCATTTCCTCACGGCGGGTTTATTTCAAGCCTGAACCTTTGGAGGTGTCATTAGTTCCCGCGGACGCATTCGGATGACCTCTAGGATTTTTCAAAGCGGCAATCGTCGCCGTCAGCGAGCACGACTGGTCTTCTCCATGTCGAGGAGCGGGCGACACCTCAGAGGTTCGCTCTCCGACAACAGACACACAGTGATCCAGGCAGAAGATTTCTTCGAAAGCTTCCTGACGGCGTAGTCGAGCTTCGCGGCCCGCTCGGAACGTCCCCGTCAGCGCTGACTCACACAGACCTTCAAGACGCCAAGTTGCGCGCGCGGTACAGATACGGGCCAAAGCAGATAGAGTCTTTGCGATTGCGCTTGGGTGGGATATTGGCCCACGCGCCTTGCTGGGCGGGCAGGTTCCCTGATCCAGTCTGCGTCGTATCCGCGACACGCGAGTAACATGGTTTGTGGAAGCAAGGCGCTGAGGAGAGTCGAACACAGCCGATTGTCGTGCGCCTGGCGATCCAACGGCCGGTCAGTGCGTGTTGGTATCGTGCCACTTTTCCAGGTCTATCCTGTCCTCGTTCCTTTGTTCTCTCTCAACCGGTCCTTTCCAGGGGTGATCGGTCTGCTTGGTGTTCTTCCAATCCGTCTGCTGGCGCGGATCTTAATTTGGTTCTTTGCTCATGGAATTGCTCCTCAAAAGGCCCGAACGCAACTGTTCAAGCGGGGGCCAGCGCGCAGTTGAGCCGCGGCACGGCGCGAATGTTCAACTACGCCCTGGCGTGGAGGGGCCGGAAAGATACATCCGCTTCCGGCCCATGGTGACTAGGCTGCCGCCCGCGCTTCGCGGGCAACGTAGGCCAGCGTCACTTTCTCAACATTGTCAGCGACCCACTGGGCCATCTGTTCCTCTTCCCTGAGCGAAGCCTCGAGATGCGCCCGTGCGTTGTCTGCGCCGGCTGGCCCGCAAAGCGCCAGCAGCGATTTGTAGGCTGCAATCTCGAAATTTTCGAAGGCGTTGTTGGCGAAGGTGTTCTTGAGGATCTCGTCGCCAGCCATCGCATGGGTCATTGCCATGGCGTTTGCCATGACGGACTGGGCCGTGTCCTTTAGAGCGGACGTTGTTTCACCGCAGGCCTCAAGGCATTGCTCCAGACGCTTGAGCTGCTCATTTGTCTCTTGGAGATGGGCGGTCAATTTCGTCTTGACCTCCGGATATTCGTCAAGCCGCTCCGACTGACGCTCCATCAACTCGCGGGCCTGGGTCTCCATGGCGTGCGCATTGCGCAAGCCAACAATGAAAATCTCTCGTGCTGTTTGTGCCATCGATGGCTCCATCATTTGGTTGTTAGCCATTAAACCCGCAGGTCCGATGTTGTTCCTGTCTTCCTCGTGGTAGGTCGTTGCGTGCCCTCCATGCAGCCGCGGACTTAACTTTTGTTATGGCGCCTTCGCTGGTTGGCGCAGACAATGTCTTGATCCATGGTTTTCATCGGAGAGCGCCGAGTGCGCTCCCGCGCCACATTACAGGCTGCAGCGTCATGCAAAGAGACCTTTTTACAGAAGCGATTACATTCCGCGACCGCTTGTTGCATGAGGCTGAGCGCCTAAGACGAAAGGCCCTTACGGCGCCGACAAGCAAAGAGCGCCAGGCGCTCTTGCGGAAAGCTCGCCACACAGAGACCGCAGCGCACATCGACAAATGGCTGTCGTCTCCCGGCCTGCAAGCGCCGCGATGAGATGGACCCCGCGGCGACGCCTGCCACAAGCAGGCGGCTGTTT
>Ga0208989_10000679_pt1 | contig 10404 bp, 8 predicted proteins | sample MedBloCAOM3_M1_FD_187852 | JGI IMG/M metagenome (GOLD analysis project Ga0208989, IMG submission 187852) | Forest soil microbial communities from El Dorado National Forest, California, USA - Mediterranean Blodgett CA OM3_M1 (SPAdes) (version 2) | ecosystem: Environmental > Terrestrial > Soil >...
CGGCGTATCACTCCTTCAGTGGAGAAGTGGAGGCGTCGAACACCCCCACGATACGCCGCCTTATCCCTTCATGCCGTCACCAACTTTCGCCCATAGCTCGTCCACAAGTCCATTCGCTTGTCTCCCGCCATGGCGGCAGGCATCACGGACAAGCTGTGGTCGGGTCGAGGACATCGTCAGCTTGGTTGACGCAGCCGCGCCGGTCGCGAGCACGCGAGGGCCATACAAGAAGCGGGTCGCGTCGGCCTAGATTTCAAAGTGAATGGAACTGGCATGCTGTCGCCGGCAGAATACAGGAAAAGTGCGAAGCTGTGCACTGAACTGCCAGAACAAGCACAAGATCCGGTCGAACGGAAAGTACTCTTGCACATAGCCGCTCAGTGGCGACGCCTTGCGAACCACAAGGAAAAACAGAGGAACCATCAACAGTCAAAAAATTCAAACTGAGGCACTACCAGAAGCGCGGCGGAACATCTTTAGAACAGAAGAATCGCTGTATGCGAGGCAACCATAATCGTAAATGGCTTCGGAGAGTTCGACGGCCCGCCTGCGTGACGAATGCTCAACGAGCATCTGTGCAACAGCCTCGACAGGTAAATTGAGAGGACCGCCAAATGGATCGTTTAAAGCCGTCAACCCGAATTGAGCCGCTTCCGCCAAAGCATTCTACGAAGCTGAAGGAGCAGTTCGAGGCGATGCGAAAAAATGTTGGGTTCATTCCCAACAGCATTCTCATCGATGCAGGCGCCGCAGCTTCGGGTCCCGAACGCAGCGACCGATGAATATTTACCAAGATGCGGAAGTACTGGAGCGAAGAGCAGATTCTCGCAATCTTCGGCGTGAGAATGACACACGCTGGCAATAGCGATGATTGACGTCAATCGCGCCGAGCAAGGCCTTCGGCGTCGTTGGCGGACGGGTTATGGCGCTCCGTCGTGTAAGGAAAAGGCGATTCTGCAAGGACGGTCCGATCGATTGCTCCAGGCGTGGTTGGTGCCGCGCTGCACCACCGTATCGCCGGCTCTGAGATGAACCTCCGTGGTGTCGAGCACCAGCGTGATCTCGCCCTGGAGCACGAGACAGAAATCAAGCGTGCGGGTCTTCTGCATGTAGGGATGTGGCGCCTGCGGCGAATAGGTCGATGCCGAAGGCGAGCCCATCGAGCGGAAGAAAGCCTCGACTTCGTTCGCGCCGACGTTGCCACGGAACGTCTCGTCCGGCGGGAAAGTCACGATCCGGCAAACCGAGCCGCGCGGCGGCGGCTCAATCGTGTGCGGTGAAAGGACCGTGTCGTGGTATTGGCCGATCCGCACGGGCGAGGAGTCCGCAACCCAGATGCGTGCCGACGAAAACCCCGGCCGTGCCGGGTCAGAGCGTACATCCGGTGGCGGGCCGTCCGATTTTCCTTCTTGGTCGTCGATGGTGACGATCCGGCACACCGGTTTCATTTGCTCGTCCATGGCTGCTCCTGGACCTTCGGTTCGGCTTCGAACGTCGCACCCATCATGACGAACGCCATGAGGCTGCCGCCATTGACATTGGTCCAGCCATGCCAATTGCCGAGTTGCACCACGACGTCGCCCGGCTTCAACACGACGTTGCCGCGGTCAAGGAGGAGCGTCCGCTCACCTTCGAGCAGGATACCGTAATCCACCGTGGCCGATTTGTGCACCGGCGAGCTGAATAGATTCTGTCCACCGCGATCCCAGACGCCGTCGGGGCGCAGTCGCGTCGGACCAAGAGGCTTATAAGCTGGGTCCTTGGATTGGTCGTAATCGGCAGGCTTGCCGGTCGATTGCACGATCCGCAGATGTCCACCTTCGTGCGGCGGCTCGAAATGAAAAGGCAGGTTGCCGTCGTCGCGCCCGCCCGAGATGATCGCGGGCGCGGTTTTGTAGACCCAGATATCCGTCATGCAGGTTCCGCGGCTGATCGCGCCGGGGTTTACATTGGGGGCCGCGCTGTCGAACAGCACGCACGATCGTCCTTGATCGTCATTTCCCGTTACCACACGCCGAATAGGCTTCAGCTCGTCCGCCATCAGTTTACCTCTGGTTCAAGCCCTACTCGAAGCTAGATCAGGTCGAACCGCATTGTCATCCCACCCCATCATCGATCATGATGCTCGACGAAGGGCACCAAGACCCCGTAAGTATGGAGGTAAGCCCATGCGAGTCAGCCGTCTCGTCGCTTTGATCATTGTTCTAGCGGCGGGATTTTCGCAGGTAGGGCGCGCTGCGGCGCAGGCGCTGGGTTTCCCCAACCATCCGATCAAGATCATTGTCGGGCCGAGTCCGGATATCTTCTCACGCATCGTCGCGGAGCATCTGCAACAGGTTTGGGGCCAGCCGGTGGTGGTTGAGCCGCGGCCGGGCGCGGGCGGCAAGCTTGCCGTTATGGCCGTATCCTCCGCCGTACCGGACGGCCACACCCTTCTGTTTGCCACACCGACTTACACGCTCAACACCGCGATGAAGGTCGCAACTTACGACCTGAAGGAGTTCGCGCCGGTTGCGAACATCGGGCTAATCTCCTACGCGCTCGTCACGCACTCTAGCGTGCCCGCGACCTCCGTAGCGGAGCTCGTCGCTTACGCCAAGCAGAATCCTGGCAAGCTCAATTGCGCCTCGGCTGGCATCGGCACCGTCCCGCATCTCGCCTGCGAATACCTTAACAAGGTTGCCGGCACCAATATCCTTCATGTGCCCTATAGGGATGTGAATTCAGGAATGGTGGCAACCGTCGCTAACGTTACGCAGATGTTTTTCGGCGTTTCCACCAGCGCCAAGTCGCAGATCGAATCTGGAACGTTGCGCGGGCTTGCAGTAAGCACCTCCCAGCGCTCCGTTTTATTGCCTACGCTGCCGACGATGATCGAGTCCGGTTATCCGACGTTCAACATGCCGGGATGGGGTGGATTGCTTGCGACAACCGGTACTCCCAAAGACATTGTCGAGAAGCTGAATATCGAGGTCTTGCGAGCGGTACAGCGGCCGGAACTGCAGAAGCGGCTTATCGCGGCCGGGATGGAGCCTGCGCCGCCACTCGATCCCGACGGCTTTCGGACATTCATCGAAAACGACATCGCGCGTTGGATGCAATTCGTCGAAACGGTCGGTGTCGATAGGTTGAAGGGTCCGCCGCAGTGAATAGGCGCATTACCCCCAAATATTTCAACTATCAGGGACACAAAGTAGAGCGAGGACGACTAGCATGACTACACGACGAGGCTTTCTCAAGAGTGCAGGGGCTGCCGGGATTTTGTTCTGCAGTTGCGGGATGCTGGACACCGCAAACGCGCAGAACGGCGCCCGGCGATTGCCGGTCACGGTCAACGGCAAGCGAGTCAGGACCATCGACGTCCACTCGCACTGCCTGTTTCACGAGTCGCTCACCCTTATGGGTGACGAGGCTTCCAACGTGATCCCCCCAACCAAGGGGGCCCAGGAACACTTCATCGCCATTGAGAGTCGCCTCAGGGCCATGGATGCCATGGTGATCGACATGGAGGTGCTGTCGGTCAATCCGTTTTGGTATCGCAAGGACCGCGACACCGCAGCTCAGATCGTCAACCTCAATAATGAAAAACTCGCAGAGCTTTGCGCCGGGCGACCGGATCGCTTTGCAGCCTTTGCGTCTCTCAGCTTGCAATTTCCCGACCTCGCGGTGCAGCAGCTTGAGACCGCGATGAAGAAACAGGGGCTCAAGGGCGCCGCGATTGGCGGTAGCGTGCTGGGGGAGGACTTTTCAGATCCCAAGTATCATCCGGTCTGGGCTAAGGCAGAAGAACTCGGCGCCGTGCTGTTTATTCATCCACAGAGCACTCCGCCGCTCGCCGCCCGCTTCAAGGGAAACGGGTGGCTTTCGAACACTATCGGCAATCCGCTCGACACCACGATCGCGCTACAGCACCTCATTTTCGAGGGCACGCTCGACAAATATCCGGGCTTGAAGATAATCGCAGCGCACGGCGGAGGATATCTACCCTCGTACGCGCCACGGTCGGATCACGCCTGCTTTGTTTCGCCGCAGAACTGCAACCCCGACATCAACCTCAAGAAGAAGCCGACAGAATATCTCAACCAACTCTATTTCGACGCGCTGGTATTTACGCCGGAGGCGCTTCGTCATCTCGTCGCGCAAGTCGGCGCTAGCCAAATCATGCTAGGCACGGATCACCCGATTCCGTGGGAAGAGCATCCTGTGGACCACGTCTTCGCCACGACGTCGCTCAGCGATGAGGACAAAGCCGCGATCTTGGGCGGCAATGCTGAGCGTCTGTTCGGGATGACGATTTAGGAGTACGTAGGCGACTTCTGGTCGCAGCGGACGATCTGGCGCACCGAACACCTGGCTCGTTCATTGCCCTCGCTTCGGGCTGGCAAGGCAAGAAAAGCGCCAACCCGCCAGGCCTTGCGCTTGCCGGTCGCGCGGGTACTTCTCAGCATTCGGCAAGTGACTCGGTAGTTCCGAAAGCAGCTATGTCCGCTCTATCCCTGCCTTGGCGATGAGGTCGCGATAACGCGAAACCTCATCGGCGATGCGGCGGCGCATGGCGTCCGGGCCTTTGCCGATCACCTCGAATCCGAGTCTGCGCAGCCTCTCCTGGAATTGTGGCTGCTTCAGGCTGTCCATCGATATTGCGGCTAGGCGATCGACGATCTCCGGCGGCGTGCCGGCGGGCGCCAGCATGCCGTGGAACGTTTCAAACACGAAGCCAGCAAAGCCCAGCTCCAGCATGGTCGGCACATCGGGCATGTCGTACCAGCGCTGCGTGCCGGTGACGGCGAGTGCGCGCACGGTCCCGTTTAGGATGCTCGGATTGGCACCCGGCAGCGAGGCGCACATCAGCGGCACTGTGCCGCTTAGCACGCTCTGCATGGCGGGACCTGCCCCCTGATACGGAATATGCGTGACGCTAATGCCGGCCGCGATCTTCAGCAGCTCGCCCGCCAAATGCGGCGTCGTTCCGATGCCGGCGCTTGCGTAGCTTAGCTCGTTGGGCTTGGCTTTCGCGCGCGCCACCAGCTCCTTCATCGATGTGATCCCGGAGGCAGGCGTTGCGATGAACACGTTGGGCGACGTGTCCAACTCGGTGATTGGCGCGAAGTCTTTGACCGGGTCATACGGTACCTGCTTGTAAAGCCCCGGATTGACCACGAAGGCGCTCGACGTCACCAGCAGCGTGTAGCCATCCGGAGCGGCACGCGCGACCGCCGCTGTGCCAATGTTGCTGCCCGCGCCAGCGCGGTTTTCCACGAAGAACGTTTGGCCGAGCGCTTCGGCCAGCTTCACGCTCATGAGCCGGGCCGTCAGGTCGCTGGGGCCGCCCGCTGCGAATGGCACCACGATCCGGACCGGACGATCCGGATATGCGGCGGCCGCAGTGGAGTGGCCGAACGCGCTCGCGCCGGCCGCGCTGATCGCCAACGCGCCCGTCGCCCGCAGCACAGCACGACGCGTGGGCCAAGTGTTATCAGCCATGATCATCTTCCCTTGTCCGCCGCCGTTTCGGCGGTATGTTTTATCCGGCTCGCAAGGGCAGCGTGACCGGCAGGCCGATTCGCATCGAGTGTTCGATCGCCAGTGTCGCCTCCAGCGTGGCGCGCGCGTCTTGCGGAGTCGCCAGCGTGCAGGGGCGGCCGGTCGCGAGATAATCCAGCCAGGCCCGCGTTTCGCTGGCAACCGGTCCCCAGAATTCGCCCAGCGCCCAGTCGCCCGGCGTCCCACTCTGCAGGAATACCAAGTTGACGACATGGTCGGGCAGGTAAACGTGTGGCACGCCGCTCTCGCTGTACATCAACTGGTCGGTGTGATCGTCGTCCAGGATTATGACGCCGCCGGTGCCAAGCACCTCGACCCGAGCGGCATGTCCGAGCGCGGGGTACTGTTCGGGGAGCGCGTAACTGACGCCGAGGTTGACTACCGCGCCGTCATCATAGGTCAGCACCGAATAGCTCACGTCCGGCACGTCGTAGCCGGCTTCTTTCAGCACCCCAGTTTGGCCGCGCGCATAGATCTCGACCAGCTTGCGGCCTTCGAACAGCCAGTTCATCAGGTCGACATAGTAAGTCAGCGCATCCACTACCGGCGTGGCGTGCGGATTGCGCTTGAGCATCGCCAGCGCCTGCGAGCGCGAATTGAACACCCGCGACGCGCCCCCGGTGAGTGTGCCAACGCGGCCCTTCACCACCTGCTCTTTGGCGATCTGGTAGCGTTCTTTATATCGCCGGCTGTAGCCGACGCGCAGATCGCCGTCGAAGCGCTTCAGCGCGTCCAACACCTGGTCGGCCTCGCGCACGGTGAGTGCGATCGGCTTTTCGACCAGCACCGGCTTGCCGCGCTCGATCGCGGCTAGCATCGGAGCAAGGTGCTCGCCCTCGCTGGTCGAGACGATCACGGCGGTCACCTCGGGATCCTCGATTACTGCCAGATTGTCGTCGCCGTGTGAGCGGCCGCAGACCAACTCCGAAAGCTTTTCCGCATTGGCGGGGTCCAAATCTGAAACCGCGATGCTTGTGACGGCCGAGTGCACGGCGGCAAGGCGCGCGCGCAACGTGCCGATACGGCCAGACCCGATGATGCCGAGTCCGATCTCGCGCGCCCGAGCGGTCGTTGACACTTGCGTCACTTGACCAGGATAGGCATCGGCGCCGGGCCGCCGTTGGGAATACCCACCCGCCCGGCGGCGATCACGGCCGACACCATCACGTAGAAGCCCGTGACGGCGGCGAGATCCACCACTTGCTGGTCTCCCAGAATTTGCTTCGCCCGCGCGAAGGTCTCGTCGGATAGTTGCTTCTTGAGCAGAAGCTCCGTCACAAAGTCGTACACGATGGCTTCATCCGACTGCAACGCCGACGGGCGCTTGCCGTCGCGGATGTCGTTGATGATGGCCTCCGACAGGCCGGCCTTGCGCGCCAGCGGTTCGTGCGCCCACCACTCGTATTGCGCATCCCAAATCCGGGCTTCCAGCAGGATTGCCATCTCGTTTAGGTGCTTAGGCAGCGACGTCTTCTGGCGAAGATATTCGGTCATCAACAGATAGCGCCTGAGCAACTCAGGGCTGTTGATTAGCATCGCGTAGGGGCCGCCGAGCCCAGCGCTCGACTGCTTTAGGACCTCGGCCGCCACCGCCTTCTGCTCGGGATTGAGCTGTTCGATCGTGCGCGTCGAAAAGCGTGGCCCATCATCCGCGCGCGCTGGAAGCGGCCCCGTCTGCAAGAGCATCGCGCTAGCGATTGTCACTGCCATCGCGGATCGTCGTATCATGTGTATCCTTCCCTAAAAGGCTTTGGTGTGTCTTTCGCACACATATGATGTGTTTGGACCGCGAATGTGGACCCGGCCGTCTTGAATGGGGCGATCACCGGGTTCCAATCGAACGCGGCTGCTGGATGCGCGACGACTATATTGCGATCGCAAAAACCTTATTCCGCGCTCGATACGGTGTAAAGCGACCTGGACTTCGAACCCTTTGCCTGGCAGGCAGCCAAACCGGCTCTGAAATTAAGGTGGTCGGCTGGGTCCCTAGGCCGGCCGGCGCGGTGATTGCGCCGCAAATCCGTATCTGCGCACCTTCTCTCTCGGGAGCTGGGGCGAATTTCGGATTGCTGCCGGTGAGCCTTGCCATGCTGGAATTCATTTACATGAGTGCGTCGAGCATGTCGTTGTCCTGGAGGCCGGCCTTACCGGAAAACCCCGCCTTGCGGGAGCGACCTCCAAGGCGGGGTTAGATTAGGCCCCTCTGGGACGATGGATGAAAGGAGCCGCACCGCCAACGCCAACGGCCGCCCCACGTTCCCAGAAAAAATCGGCCCCCGCGAGGCGGTGGGGCTTGATTGAAGGGATGAAACGCGTGGGGAAAGGTTCGACTGGAAGGTTACGGCGGCCGCTCGTCCACAAGCATCTGGCGCCGGCCGGGGAGTCGCAGAAGCGCCGAAAGATTTTCCTGCGTCCGAACAAGGTCAAAAACGTGGACACCCACGTAAAAATCGTGAAAAGTTCAATTAATTCAACATAATTGTGACGAGCAGTCGTCGTTGTTTTGAACGCGGGCCTATTTGCGGCGCTTGGTTTGTCTTCATTGCCGGGCTTGACCCGGCAATCCACCATTCTGCGAAAAGGATGGAGGCGCGGGTCAAGCCCGCGCATGACGGACGCGCTACAGCACCTTGCCGGGATTGAGGATGCCCTTGGGATCGAGCGTACGCTTGAGCGTGCGCATCAGCTCGAACGCCACCGGATCCTTCACCTTCGGCAAGAGGTCGCGCTTGATCACGCCGATGCCGTGCTCGGCGGAGATCGAGCCGCCATGTTTCGCCACCACGTCGAATACGACGGCGTTGACCTCGTCCCAGCGCTTGAGGAAATCGGCTTTGTCAGCGCCCACGGGCTGGGCGACGTTGTAATGGATGTTGCCATCGCCGAGATGCCCGAACGGCAATGGACGGCTGCCGGGGATCAGCTTGGTGACGGCGGCGCTCGCCTCGCTGATGAAGGCCGGCACCGCCGCGACCGGGACCGAGATGTCGTGCTTGATCGAGCCGCCTTCATGCCGCTGCACCTCGCCGAACAGTTCGCGGATGCGCCAGAACACTTTGCCCTGCTCGAGGCTGTCGGCGATGGTGGCGTTCTCGACGAGCCCGCGCTCCAGGCCCTCGGCCAGGATCTCCTCCATCACCGCGCGCAAGCCGGAGCGTGCCTGCGACGAAAGCTCGATCAGCACATACCAGGGGTGAGTCTCGGGCAGCGGATCGCGGCAACCCGCACCATGCCGAAGCACCAGCTCGACCCCGAGCCGCAGCATCAGTTCGAAGCTGGTCACGCCGCCCGCGGTGCGCTCGGTCGCAAGCCCCAGGAGGTCGAGGGCTGCCTCCGGCGAGGGGACGCCCACAAAGGCGGTCTCGACTGTGCGCGGGCGCGGGACGAGTCGCAGCACCGCGGCGGTGATCACGCCGAGCGTTCCCTCGGCGCCGATGAACAGGTTCTTGAGATCGTAGCCGGTATTGTCCTTCTTGAGCTTGTTGAGGTTGTTCAGCACTCGTCCGTCGGCAAGCACCACTTCGATGCCGAGCGCATGCGAGCGCGCGATGCCATGGGCGAGCGCGGCGGTGCCGCCGGCGTTGGTCGAGAGATTGCCGCCGATGGTGCAGGTCCCCTCCGAGGGGAGCAATTGCGGATAGAGCCGGTCCACGCCCGCCGCCGCCTCGCGTGCCCGCAGCAGCGTCACGCCGGCCTCGCAGGTCATGGTGTTGGAAACGGGATCGACCTCGCGAATGCGATCGAGACGGTTGAGCGAGAGCACGATCTCCCCGTGCTGCGCGATCTGCCCGCCCACGAGGCCGGTATTGCCGCCCTGGGGAACGATAGGCGTGGACGTTTCGTTCGCGAGCTTGAGGATATCGGCGACCTCCGCCACCGAGCCCGGCCGCAGCACGACCGGCGTGTGGCCGCGGAACATGTCGCGCATTTCCAGGAGATAGGGCGCCTGCGCCTGCGGATCGGTGATGGCGTGCTTGTCGCCTACGATCGCAATGAAGCGGGCCAGGAGATCGGTCGACAGGAACTTGGCGGGTGTTTGGACGATATTCATCACGCGAGCTCGCTCAGATGGACGCGCCCTGACTATAGCGCGTCGAGCAATGGATTTCCTACTTCATGCGCGCGGGGCGGCCGCCCGTGCGAGGCGGTCATTGATCGCTTCGCCCAGGCCCGCGTGCGGGACTGGCATCACCGCGATGGTGGCGGCGCCTGCGGCATCGAGCGCGCGCAGGTGGGAGAACAGGTTGGCGGCCGCTTCGATGAGATCGCCGCGCGTCGACAGATTGAGCACGAGAGCGGCACGCTCGGCACCCTCGGCCGCGACCGGGCCGAAGGCGAGCAGCGCTTCGCCCGTTTGTACATTCTGCGCGTGGAGCCGCAACCGCGCCCGCGGGGCATAGTGGGAGGCGAGTTGTCCGGGCGCCACGGGCGCCGCGTCCGCGTGGGTTGATGATGGCTCGCCGAGATGAACCACGCGCTCGATCTGCGTGCGCGGCAGCGCGCCCGGCCGCAGCAGCACGGCCGCATCGAGGCAGGCGACGATGGTCGATTCGAGTCCCATCGGCGTCGACCCGCCGTCGACGATCAACTCGATACGGCCGCGCAGGTCGGCGAGCACGTGTTGCGCGGTTGTTGGCGACACGTGTCCGGACCGGTTCGCGGACGGCGCCACCAGCGGGCGGCCGACCGCGGCCAGGATGTCGCGCGCGACCGGATGGCTGGGAACGCGCACGGCGATGGTATCGAGGCCGGCGGTGGCAAGCTCCGCCACCGGGCAATCCGAACGCCTGGGCAGCACCAGGGTGAGGGGGCCCGGCCAGAACGCCGCCGCGAGCCGTTCGGCGGCAGGGTCGAGGCGGG
>Ga0208989_10000680_pt1 | contig 10403 bp, 10 predicted proteins | sample MedBloCAOM3_M1_FD_187852 | JGI IMG/M metagenome (GOLD analysis project Ga0208989, IMG submission 187852) | Forest soil microbial communities from El Dorado National Forest, California, USA - Mediterranean Blodgett CA OM3_M1 (SPAdes) (version 2) | ecosystem: Environmental > Terrestrial > Soil >...
GTCGACGGCGCGGCCTCGACCAGGTAGCGGACGATGTTGCCCAGAAAGGAGACGCGCCGCACACGCCCCTCGACGCGGTTGCCGCTGCGCTCGCCGGCGCCGGGCAACCGGATCGCGACCCTTTCAGGGCGGACGAACAAGGAGGCGCGACTTCCGACCGTGACGGCGTCGCGTACCCTGGCCAGCAACACCAGGCCGCCGACCCGCAAGGTCGCGCAGTCTCCCTCGAGCCCGTCGATCGTTCCGTCCAGGATATTGGCCTCGCCCAGGAAACGTCCGACGAAGGCGTTGGATGGCCGCTCGTAGACCTCGGACGGCATGCCGACCTGCTCGATCCGGCCGCGGTTCATGATCGCGATGCGGTCGGACATGTTCATCGCTTCTTCCTGATCGTGTGTCACGTAGACAACGGTCATGCCAAGGCGGCGCTGGATCTCCTTGATCTCGACCTGCATGTCGTAGCGCAAGTTCTTGTCGAGGGCGCCCAGCGGCTCGTCCATCAGCACGATGCGCGGCTCGAACACGATGGCGCGGGCGATGGCGACTCTCTGCTGCTGGCCGCCGGACAGTTGCCGGGCGAAGCGGTCGGCGAAGGCGCCGAGCTGCACGAGGTCGAGCGCCCAGTTGACCCGTTCGCGGACGGCGGCCTCGGGCTGGCGCCGGGCCCGCAACGGAAAGGCGACGTTTTCGAAGACGTTGAGGTGCGGGAAGATGGCGTAGTTCTGGAAGACCATGCCGAAGCCGCGATGCTGCGGCTGCATCCCCGAGATATCGGCGCCGTCGACGGCGATCGCACCCTCGTCGACGCCGGCAAAGCCCGCGATCATCATCAGGGTAGTGGTCTTGCCGGAGCCCGACGGCCCCAGCAGCGAGAAGAATTCGCCGGGCTGGATGGCGAGGCTGACATCATCGACGACGCGCTCGGCGCCGTACCGCTTGGTCACCCCGCGAAGGTCGATTGCCCCCTTGAGATTGCCGGAGGGTGTTCGGACGTTCATGCCTTGTGGAGATTGACGTGCGCCACGATCTCGACGAGGCAGCCTTCTCCCATGAGCTCCGCGACGATCGTCGCGCGACTGGGATAAGGGTCGTGAAAGAACTCCTTGTAGACCTCGTTCATGCCGGGGAAGTCGGACTTGCGGGTGATGTAGATGATCACCATCGCGACATCGGCGAGACTGCCGCCGCCGGCCTCGACGGCCTGCTTCAGGTTCGCCAGCGTCTGGCGCATCTGCACCTTTATGTCGCCCACCGCCGTCTTGCCGGTGGTCTGGTCGCGGGGGACCTGGACGCTGTAGATCATGTTGCCGGACTTGACGGTCCCGTTGACGGGAGCCGGCGATGGCAGAAGCCCGGTCTTGACGACTTCGAACATGAGGCTGCGCTTTCCTGAGGGTTTCGGAACGGCGATTGGCCGCTACTGGGCGATCCATTTCGACCAGGCCGCGTTCACCTTCGGGCGGTTCTCCGACCACCAGACGATGTCGCGGACATAGCCCTTGGATTTCGTCCACGGCAAGTTCGTCGCCGGATCGAGCAACTCGGGCGAGGTCGCCGAATAGGACTTCTGATTGACCGGAATGGCCTTGTAGGGCTTCAGCCAGGCGCCCTGGATTTCGGGACTGAGACTGAAATCGATGAAGGCATAGGCGGCCTCGGCGTTGCGGCTGCCCTTCGGGATGCCATAGGCCTGGCCCAGGACGGCGTTCTGGTTCCATTGCGCGCCGAGCGGCGCGCCCTTGTCGATCGCCACGCCCAGCCGCGTGCTCCACAGGGCGGCGAGTACCACTTCCTTGTCGGCAAGCATCTGCGCCGACAAGGCGCCGGTATCCCAGAACTTGGTGATGGCAGGCCGCACCCGCGACAGCGACTTGAACGCCCGGTCGATGTCGAGCGGATAAAGCTTGTCCATCGCAACGCCGTCGGCGAGCAGCGCGAATTCGAGGTCCGGCGCGCCGCTCGCCATGTCGGCCAGCGTCCGTGGTCCGGGAAAGGCCTTGATGTCCCAGAACTCGGCCCAGGATTTTGGCTCCTTGCCCTTGGGATAGGCAGCGGTGTGGAAGCCCATCACCATGGCGTAGTTGAAACAGCCGACGAAGGCCTTGTGCTTGACGGTCGCCTCGATGTCGTCCGGATTCGTCCGCTTGAAGCCCTTCAGGTCGAGCGGCTCGAGCGCGCCCGCCAGATCGAGCTGCAACAGAACATCATCGCCGGTATCGATGAGATCGACTTCCATCTGGCCCGACCGATGCATGGCCAGCAACTTCGCCACCGTCGCGGGGACGGGAATGATCTCGATGCCCGTCGCCTTGCGGAAGGGCTCATAGACGGTCGGGCCTTTGACCTCGTCGTAGGCGCCACCCGGCGTGCGAACCGTGAGCTGCTGGGCGGCATGCGCCCGCCTCGTCCAGAAATAAGGCAGCGCGACCGAAGCGCCAGCCAGGCCCGTCAGCGCCGATCTGCGGCCGAGCCGCCGCCTTGATTTGTCGCTCATTTTTACCCCCTCGTGCCCCTGATGAAGGTTGTGAGAAAAACCTTGCGCGCACAATACCGCGGCGCTCTCATCCGCGTTAAATCTAGTTATGGCTCATCAGCAAAACTTGTTCCGCACCCATCAAGCCGACGCATGACGGTCAAGCTCAGATTTCGGCATATCGAGGGCTTCCGGGCGGTCATGCAGACCGGCACCGCGACCGGCGCTGCGTCGCTTCTCAACGTGACCCAGCCCGCCGTCAGCCAGTTGATGACGGAAATGGAGGGCGCGGTCGGCTTCGCCCTGTTCGACCGGCGGGGCGGGCGGCTCGTGCCGACATCCCACGCTGCCTTGTTGTTCGACGAGATCGAGCGCTGCTTCACCGGCCTCGACCACGTCAACGCCTTCTGTGCTCGGCTACAGAATTCGGATGCGCACGCCGTCGTCGTCGCAGCGGTGCCGAGCATGGCGCTGACCCTGCTGCCGGTCGCGATCGGCCGCTACATGACCGACGTGGCCAAGGACTTCTTCACCCTGTTCCCCCGCCATTCCAACGAGGCGATCCGGCTGGTCGGCTCCCAGAAAGCGGACATCGGCTTCGGCTCGACCCCGGTGGCCCTGCCCGGCATTCACTGCGAGCCCATCAGCACGCACGAGGCCATCTGCGCGCTGCCGCCGGGCCATCCGCTGGCAGCCAAGCCCACCATCCGTGCCCGCGATCTCCATGGCCAGCCTTTCATCACCATGTCGCGGACGGAAGGCGTGCACGAGCTCGTCGAAGGCATCTTCCACCGGGAAAAGGTCGAGGTTGCGACTGTAGCGGAGTGTTCGATGTCGACGGCCGCCTGTGCCCTGGTCGAGAACGGGGTGGGCGTCACGCTCGTCGAACAGGGCGCCGCAACCCTGTTCGCCGGACGGCCCGTCGTGCTGAGACGCTTTCTACCCACCGTCCCGGTCACCTTCTATGCCTACTGGGTCGACAAGGTGACGCCGCATTTCCGTCGAAACGCCTTTGTCGACATCCTCAAGAGGGAAGCGCTCAAGATGGAAGCCGCGCTCGACCTGCAACTCGACGGTCCGGTCGTGCGCCCTCGACGCCAGGCAACGTCCCTGCCAGATGCGGCCGCGCTCGCGGACGTCAGCCACCCCGGCGACTAGAACGGCTCTTTGTAAGGCCGCAGATCGATCTCGTGTGTCCAGGCGCTGCGGTGCTGTTTGTGCAGGTGCCAGTAGCTGTCGGCGATGGCTTCGATGTTCAAAAGACCGTCGGCGCCGGCCTTGTCCTTGCGGTCGGGCATGCGCGACAGCAGACGGTCGCCCTCGATGCCGCCGTCGATGATGGCGTGGGCGATGTGGATGCCCTGCGGGCCGAACTCGCGTGCCAGCGACTGCACCAGGAGCCTGAGGCCGCCCTTGGTGGCGTTGAAAGCGGCGAAGCGCGGCCGGCCGCGCAACGAGCCCGAGGCGCCAGTGAAGATCACCGTGCCGCGGCCGAGCGGCGCCAGTCGACGCACCGCTTCGCGGCCGAACAGGAAACCGGCGAAACAGCCGACCCGCCAGGAATCCTCGAAATGCTGCGCCGTCATCTCGCGGACATCGACGGCGGCGTTATTGCCCATGTTGAACACAGCCAGGTCGACCGGCGATCCCTCGGCATCGTCAGCCATTGCGTTGTCGAACAGGGCGATCATCTCCGCTTCCTTCGTGCCGTCGACCGTGACCGGCGTCGCCGAGCCGCCGGCAGCGCGGATGGAGTCTGCGATCTTCTCGACCTTGGCTACCGTCCGGCCGGCCACCAGCACGTGATAGCCCTCTTTCGCAAAGCGGCGACTGGCGGCGGCGCCGAGTCCGCGTTCCGCACCCACGCCCAGCACGACTGCCTTCTTTTTCGCCATGTCGATCCTCGCAATAACAGATCGTGCGGAACTTGCGGTGCGAGGCCCGCCTTCGCTACGGTCCGCCCGCATGAAATTACCTCCGTACCCCATGATCGATCTCGATCTTGGCGCTCCCCTCGACCGCCATCGCGCCACCGTCCTGCCGGAATGGATCGACTGGAACGGCCACATGAATGTCGGCTTCTATGTGGTGGCCTTCGACAAGGCGACCGACACTCTGTGCGCGCAGTTCGGCTGCAGCTTCGAATACACGCGCGACAAGATCGGCATGACCTTCGTGCTGGAGGCGCATGTCACCTACGACCAGGAGGTCAAGGAGGGCGACGCGCTGCGCATCACCACCCAGATCCTCGATCACGACGCCAAGCGCCTGCATTACATCCACGCCATGTACCATGCCGACGAGGGCTACCTCGCCGCCACCAACGAGCTGATGCTGATGAACATCGACTATGCGACCCGCCGCTCCGCGCCCTGGCCCGACTTCGCCATGGAACGCATCGAGAAGCTCGCCGCCGCCCACAAAAGCCTGCCGGTGCCCCGCCAGGCCGGGCGCCTGATCGGCATCAAGAAGAAGAAATAGCCATGCTCGCCTCACTGCCCTACGAGCTGCCCGAGCTGGTCATGTCGGCGCCGCTCGACACCCACCGCTCGACTGTGCTGCCGGAATGGGTCGACTGGAACGGCCATATGAACGTCGCCTTCTATGTCACGGCCTTCGACCAGGCGTCGGGCGCCTTCATGCGCAACATGGGGCTGGGCCGGCGCTACGTCGACGGCAAGCTCGGCATGACCTTCGTGCTGGAGACCCACGTCACCTACGATCGCGAGATGCGGGAGGGCGCGCCGATGCGCTTCACCAGCCAGCTCCTCGAACGCGATGCCAAGAAGGTCCATCTCTATCACGAGATGTTCCACGCCGAGCGGGGCTACCTGGCGGCGACCAACGAGGTGATCGTGATGAACATCGACTACGCCTCCCGCCGCTCCGCGCCCTGGCCGGCGCCGGTGGCCGAGCGGCTGGAGGTGTTGTGGGAGGCCCACGGGGCCTTGCCGCGACCGGCCAAGGCCGGCCGGGTGATGGGGCTGAGGAAGAAATAGTCTTGCCGGACCGCGTATGTGGACGGCCCCCTTCCTGCAAGAGCTTTTTAGAGGAGGAGTGCCGAGGCGAATGCGGTCGTAAACGCCGGCCAACCCCGAAGTCGCCGCGCCGCAAGCTTATCGGCCGAGTGTCGGCGATTTGATGACGATTGCCGTTCAGCCGCGCCACATCAAGCTGGGGCTGGCCGGTCAGGAGAGGAACTGGACATACGCAGCGTATGAACTTCGCGAGCTACGGGGAGCGTTCGAAAGGATGGCACGCGCGGTACCGACCTACAGATCGATGAACATGGCCGATCTGATCGCCGCAACCACCAAGGCCCCGATGGAGGACGTGGCGGCGGCCCTCAAGAATGGCGATGCGGCCAGGTTTGCCACGACCTACGCACAGCTTACGGCAACCTGCAACGCTTGCCACCAAAGCACCGAACACAGCGCCGTGGTCATACAGGTTCCGAAAGCGTCGTCATATCCGGATCAGGACTTTAGGCTGCCGAAGCCTTGAGGCTCGGCTGCAGGTGCTACCCCGTCCGCGTGTCGGCGGGCTGCGCTTGGTTTCCGGATCCGGAAAGCACGAGACGGATTGGCACCGCCTTCGACGACGGCGTGTGGCTGCGGGCGTCGCGGCCATAGAGCGGCACCAGCGGATTGGTTTCGGGATAGTATGCGGCGCAGCAGCCGTCCGGGAACTTGTATTCCACGACCCGGAAATTGCGCACGACGCGCGCCAGACCGTCGCTCGAGGCCGTGACGAGGTCAACGCGGTCGTCGGGCTTGAGGCCCCGTTTGAGCATCTCCCGGGCATTGATGAAGAGGACGTCTCGCTGGCCAGACACGCCGCGATAGCGGTCCGACATCGAATAGACGGTGGTGTTGTATTGATCGTGGCTACGTACCGTTGTGAGCCACAGCACTTCCGGATCGTTCTCGTACGGATCCTCCGCCAGTCCCTCGAACACCAGGAAGTTGGCCCGTCCCGACGGCGTTGTCCAAATCCGCTCGCGGGCGGTCGAGGTCAGGTGGAAGCCGCCAGGTACGCGGATGCGCGCGTTGTAGGCTTGGAAGATCGGAAAAACCGCCTCGATCGCATCTCGGACGCGATCGTAGTCGGCGACGAGTTCCTCCCAGTTCACTCTTGACCGGGTGCCGAGGGTGGCGCGGGCGAGGCCGGCGACGATGGCGGGCTCGCTGCGCAGATGCGCGCTTGCCGGCGCGTTCATGCCCAACGAGGCATGCACCATCGACATCGAGTCCTCGACGGTGACGGATTGCGGGCCGGTGGCCTGGACGTCGATCTCGGTGCGACCAAGACAGGGCAGGATCAAAGCCTCCCGGCCATGGACGAGATGGCTGCGATTGAGCTTGGTCGAGATCTGGACGGTGAGCTCGAGCCGGCGCAATGCCGTGCGGGTCTGCTGCCAGTCCGGGATCGCCGCGGCGAAGTTGCCGCCAAGCGCCACGAACACCTTGACCTCGCCGCGCAACATCGCTTCAAGCGCCAGAACGACGTCGTGCCCATGGGCATGCGGTGGTTTGAAGCCGAACCGTTTCTCCAGCCGCTCGAGGAATTCGACCGTGGGTTTCTCGGTGATGCCGACGGTACGGTCGCCCTGGACGTTGGAATGGCCGCGCACCGGGCAAATCCCGGCGCCGACGCGTCCGACATTGCCGCGCAGCAGCGCGAGATTCGCAATCTGCTGCACTGCCTCGGTGCCGCGCCGATGCTGGGTGATACCCATTCCATAGACAAGGATGGCGCTAGGCGCCGTCATGTAGATCATGGCCGCCGAGACGAGTTCGCCCTGGCTGAGGCCCGATCGGCGCTCGATCGCTTCCCAGGGCGTCGCGCGCAGGTCGGCAGCGAGCCGCTCGAAGCCTTCGGTATGGTCTTTGATGAAGTCGGCGTCGACGACCCGCGGCGCGCCGGCGGCGACCGCCACGTCGGCGTCGATCACCGCTTTCATCAGCCCCTTCAGTGCCGCGACATCGCCGCCGACACGCACCTGGTAGAGGTTCTCACTGATCGGGGTAGAGCTCAGTGTCGCCATCTCGAATGGGTCCTGAGGCGCCTGGAAACGCTCCAACGATCGCTCGCGAAATGGGTTGAAAGAGATGATGCGCGCGCCTCGGTGCGAGGCGTTGCGCAGGCTGGTCATCATCCGTGGACTGTTGGTGCCAGGGTTCTGGCCGAAGATGAAGATCGCGTCGGCATGGTCGAAGTCATCGAGGAGCACCGTACCCTTGCCGACGCCTAGCGAGTCGGGCAGGCCAACACTGGTCGCCTCGTGGCACATGTTCGAGCAGTCGGGAAAATTGTTGGTGCCGTATTCGCGCCCGAAGAGCTGGTAGAGGAACGCCGCCTCGTTGGAGGTCCGGCCCGACGTGTAGAACTCGGCCGCATTGGGATCCGGCAGCGCATTGAGATGACGGGCGACCAGCGCCAGGGCGTCATCCCAGCCGATCGGCACGTAGCGGTCCGAAGCGGCGTCATAGACCATCGGGTGGGTGAGCCGGCCCTGCATCTCCAGCTCGTAATCTGCCCAGCCTTCGAGCTCGGTGACGGTGTGCGCTGCGAAGAAGTCCGGCGTGCAGCGTTTGGCGGTCGCTTCCCAAGCCACCGCCTTGGCGCCGTTCTCGCAGAATTCGAACGACGAGGTGTGCTTGGGATCCGGCCAGGCGCAACCGGGGCAATCGAATCCCTCGGGCTGATTCATATGCAGCAGCGTCGCGCTGCCGCGAATGGCAACGCCCTGTTCGACAAGGGCTTCGACGGTTGCCTTGAGGGCGCCCCAGCCGCCGGCTGGACGATGATAAGGACGGATCTTCTTCCGGGTTGCCATCGTGGGAACCTCCAGTTCGGGAATCCCTCAGGAAAGATCCCTGCAGAGCTATGCTGCGAGCGGCGTAAGGTCAGTGATCTTGCGGAATGGGGCCACGCCAGGAACCCGTTCGTCCGCTTGCTGCCCTGGCCACGGCAGTATCGACGCGGTGTGAGGCCGAACGACTACTTGAATGCCCGACACCGACTGTGTGTGTCGCCGCTGCGGCCTTCGAGGCATCTTTGAAGCTCGAAACCAGGGTTGAACGACGCCAGCGGTGCGGTGTGACCCCGGTGAAACGCTTGAAGACCGTCGTGAAGTGCGCCTGGGTCTGGAAGCCAACACAGAGGGCGATGTCGACAAGCGCAAGGCTGCGGTCCCGCAGCATTTCCTGCGCGCGCTCGATTCGCCGGTGCAGGACGAAGTCATGCGGGCGTGTGCCCGTCGCCACCCTGAACTGCGCGGCGAAGTGCATCCTGGTCCGGCCCGCAGCGCCTGCCAGGTCGGCAAGCGTGATGCGCGAAGCAAGATGCGAATCGACATAGTCGACGACCCTCTTCAGGCGCCACTTCGGAAGGGCCGCCGTGCGGCGACCGGCGGCCGGCAGGTCGCGACGGCAGCGCATGCTGAGGAGCCGCGTGAGGATGGCCAGGCCGAGCGCCTCGACATGGAGCGCGACGAGGTCTTCCTCGATACCGTCGAGGGCAACAAGCGCCCGGACGAGGCGCTCGACGGCGGGCTCCCGCACGACACGCGGATCGACTACCAGGACCTCTTGAGACCCGGCTTCGTCGCGGAATTCCTTCAGACGCTCGGAGAGTGCCGCGCTCACCACGTGGAAGTGCACGGCATTCTCCTGCCTGCACGGCGTTGGCTGTACCGGCCGGTCCGTTACCGAAATCAGGATTTCCATGCGATCGAACAGGATCCTGACCAAGTGAGCGCGCGGCCTCACGTCCACCGGCAGAGCGTCGCCGGCGATGGGCGAGAGCTGGTGCATTACAGCGGAATTGGCATCATCCGGCAGCGACCGCATCAACATTGCTTCACTCCATCATCAGACCAGGGACTGTCGAAGTCTCCTCGGTCTGGGGCCCTGCATCCATTCTACGTGTGGTGCGCAAGACCCCGCGTTGGTTTGGCCCGACTCATACTTTCGTATAGTCGGGCGCTTGCCGGCGATCGCCTCCGTGCCAAACAGCAATTCCGCTGCCTTCACGAAAGACCTGGCGCGGATCCGATGCCAAATGTGCCTCGTCGGGCCGCTGTCTGGCCTGGAAAAGGAGTCACGCGATGAATGACATGAGTGCAAGGGAGCGGCGCGTCGCCCCGCTCGGTACGCCGTCGGACCTCGGGACCAAGGCCATCAAGGACCTTTCGACGTCGCTCACGACGTTGCTGGCCGACGTGTTCGCCCTTTACGTCAAGACCAAGAACTTCCACTGGCACATGTCCGGTTCGCACTTCCGCGACTATCACCTGCTTCTCGACGAGCAGGGCGACCAGATCTTCGCCATGACGGACGCCATTGCCGAGCGCGTTCGCAAGATCGGCGGCACCACGCTGCGATCGATCAGCCACATCGGCCGCCTGCAGCGCATGCTCGACAACGACGCCGAGTTCGTCTCCCCCTCGGCTATGCTCGCCGAGCTACGCGACGACAATAGGCAGCTCACCGCCTACATGCGCGAGACCCATGCGCTTTGCGACGAGCACAACGACGTTGCGACCGCGAGCCTGCTCGAAAACTGGATCGACGAGTCCGAACGGCGCACCTGGTTCCTGTTCGAGACGACCCGCTGAGTCAGGGAGACGCAAGCTTCTCCAGCGCCTCGCCGCTCAGGCGGTAGGGCAGCCAGTTGCGGATCCACTTGAAACCGATGCGCTCGTAGAAGCCGCGCGCCGGGTTCCAGTCGAGCACGTTGAGGTCAATGCGCTTGAAGCCCCTGGCAGCGCATTCCTGGGCCAGCGCTTGCATCAGGGACCGCGCCACGCCGCCGCGCCGTTCCTCGGGCACCACCCAGATGTCCTCGATGAAGATGCCGCGCGCCGCGGTCCACACCGAGTAGTTGAAGGTATAGAGGGCGAAACCGACCGGCTTGCCGCCGCGCT
>Ga0208989_10000683_pt1 | contig 10391 bp, 11 predicted proteins | sample MedBloCAOM3_M1_FD_187852 | JGI IMG/M metagenome (GOLD analysis project Ga0208989, IMG submission 187852) | Forest soil microbial communities from El Dorado National Forest, California, USA - Mediterranean Blodgett CA OM3_M1 (SPAdes) (version 2) | ecosystem: Environmental > Terrestrial > Soil >...
GGGGAGAAGTTCATCGCCTGGGCGACCAGCAAGGACTACGCCAAGCTGGTCGCCGCGAAGGACGGCTGGGCGAACGTTCCGCCGGGAACGAGGATCTCGCTTTACCAGAACCCGGACTACCTCAAGGCGGCTCCGTTCGCCAAGCTCACGCTTGCGTCGATCGATGCTGCCGATCCGAACAAGCCGACGGTCCAGCCGGTGCCCTATGTCGGCGTGCAGTACGCGGCCATTCCCGAGTTCCAGGGAATAGGCACCGCCGTCGGCCAGCAATTCTCCGCGGCGCTGTCCGGCGCGTCGACGGTCGATGCCGCGCTGGCGGCTGCCCAGTCGTCGACCGAGCGCGAAATGAAGCGCGCCGGCTACATCAAGTAACGCGCTGTTGGCCATCGGATCGCTGTGGCGATCCGATGGCCCCTTTGTCCGCCGCAGGGGTTCCCCATGGCGACCCAACAGACGCAAGTTCTCGCCCGTGGCCTGCTGACGCCGGCCGTCGCACTGCTGTTGGTGTGGATGATCGTCCCGCTGGCGATGACGATCTATTTCTCGTCGCTGCACTACAACCTGCTCGACCCGGGATCGGAATCCTTCGTCGGGCTCGAAAATTTCCGCTACTTCCTCACCGACCCCGCCTTCCTGGCGTCGCTGCAGAATACCCTGGTGCTGGTGGGCTCGGTGCTGGCGATCACGATCGTGCTCGGCGTCCCCCTGGCGCTGCTGCTCGACCAGCCGGTGCTCGGCCGCAGCATCGTGCGGCTGATGGTGATCGCGCCGTTCTTCGTCATGCCGACGGTGAGTGCGCTGGTCTGGAAGAACCTGCTGCTGCATCCGGTCTCGGGCCTGCTGGCGTGGCTTCAGACGTTGGTCGGCATGACGCCGATCGACTGGTTCAACGATGCGCCGATGACCGCCATCATCATGATCGTGGCCTGGCAGTGGCTGCCCTTCGCCACCCTGATCCTGCTCACCGCCCTGCAGTCGCAGGACGAGGAGCAGAAGGAGGCGGCCGAGATGGACGGCGCCGGCGCCCTCAGCACCTTCATCCACCTCACCCTGCCGCACCTGGCACGGCCGATCACGGTGGTCATCCTGATCGAGACGATCTTCCTCCTGACGGTGTTCGCCGAGATCTTCGTGACGACGGGCGGCGGCCCCGGCCTGCAGACCACCAACATCGCCTTCCTGATCTATTCCCAGGCGCTCATCCAGTACGACGTCGGCAGCGCCTCGGCCGGCGGGCTGGTTGCGGTCGTGATCGCCAATATCATCGCCTTCTTCCTCGTCCGCGTCGTCGGACGGAACCTCGAGGCCTAGGCGATGGCGCGCCGGGTCACGGTGAGGCGCACGGTGGTGTCGACGGTCGCGGCATGGTTCTTCGGCGGCCTGATCTTCTTTCCCATCCTGTGGATGGTGCTCACGAGCTTCAAGACCGAGCTCGAGGCCTTCACCGTACCACCGTCGTTCCTGTTCTTCGAATGGACGACGGAGAACTACGCCACGGTGCAGGAGCGCAGCGACTATTTCCACCACGCCCTCAACTCCGTGATCATCGCCGGCGGCTCGACCGTGATCGCGGCCCTGATCGCGGTGCCGGCGGCGTGGTCGATGGCCTTCGCGCCGACCAAGCGGACCAAGGACATCCTGCTCTGGATGCTGTCGACCAAGATGATGCCCGCCGTCGGCGTGCTGGTGCCGATCTACCTGCTGTTCAAGAATCTCGGCCTGCTCGACACGCTGAGCGGGCTGGTGGCCATCCTCTGCCTGGGCAACCTGCCGATCGTCGTCTGGATGCTCTTCACCTACTTCAAGGAAATCCCGCGCGACATCCTCGAGGCGGCGCGCATGGATGGCGCCACCATCCGGCGCGAGCTCACCTATGTGCTGCTGCCCATGGCCATTCCCGGCATCGCCTCGACCTTGCTGCTGAACCTGATCCTGGCGTGGAACGAGGCGTTCTGGACGCTCAACCTGTCGACCTCCAAGGCGGCGCCGCTCACCGTGTTCATCGCCTCCTACTCCAGTCCCGAGGGCCTGTTCTGGGCGAAGCTGTCGGCGGCGTCGACCATGGCGATCGCCCCGATCCTTGTCCTCGGCTGGTTCTGCCAGCGTCAGCTCGTGCGCGGGCTGACCTTCGGCGCCGTCAAATAAGGGCGAAACGACATGGGCCAGATCACGCTCCAGGGAGTCCACAAGTCCTTCGGCCCGCTCGAGATCATCAAGGATGCCAATCTCGACATCGAGGACGGGTCTTTCGTGGTCTTCGTCGGCCCGTCCGGCTGCGGCAAGACCACGCTGCTGCGGCTGATCGCCGGCCTCGAGGATGTGACCGGCGGGCAGATCCTGATCGACGGCAAGAACGTGGTGAACGTGCCGCCGGCCAAGCGCGGCCTGTCGATGGTCTTCCAGTCCTACGCGCTCTATCCGCATATGAGCGTGCGCGGCAACATCGCCTTCGGCCTCAAGATGGCGGGCCTGCCGCGGGCCGAGATCGACAGCAAGGTGGCCGCCGCGGCGGCAACCCTCAACCTCACGCCCTATCTCGACCGCAAGCCGCGCGAACTCTCCGGCGGGCAGCGCCAGCGGGTGGCGATCGGGCGCGCCATCGTGCGCGAACCCAAGGCCTTCCTGTTCGACGAGCCGCTCAGCAACCTCGACGCGGCGCTGCGCGTGCAGATGCGCATGGAAGTCACTCGGCTGCAGAAGCAGCTGGCGACGACCGCCGTCTACGTCACGCATGACCAGGTCGAGGCCATGACCATGGCCGACCGCATCGTGGTGCTGAACGCCGGCCGGGTCGAGCAGTACGGCTCGCCCCTGGACCTGTACGAGCGGCCGGCCAACCTGTTCGTCGCGGGCTTCATCGGCTCGCCCAAGATGAATTTCGTCTCCGGCCCGCCGGCCAGCCAGCATGGCGCCGCCACCATCGGCATCCGGCCCGAGCACCTGCGCATCGCGCCCGAGGGAGAGGGCGGGGGCTGGCCGGGCACGGTGTCGGTCGCCGAGCATCTCGGCAGCGACACCTTCCTCTATGTCGATGCCGGCGCCTTGGGACTGCTGACGGTGCGCGGCATTGGCGAGATTCATCTGAAGAGCGGCGACGCTGTGTGGCTGTCGCCCGATCCCGCCCGGCTGCATCGCTTCGACAAGGACGGAATGGCCATCCGCCAGTGAGCGGTGGCGATCCATGACGGGAAGGCGCGTATGTATCTCGAGAAGTTCAAGCTGGACGGTCGCACGGCCGTCGTGACGGGCGGCGGGCAGGGCATTGGCCTGGCCTGCGCGGAGGCGCTCGGCGAGGCCGGCGCGCGGATCGTCATCGCCGATCGCGATCCCGCGATGGGCGAAGCCGGGTGCGCGGGACTGAAGGCAAAGGGCTATGCCGCCGAAGCCGTCATCATGGATGTCACCGATCCGGCGCGCGTCTCCGAGGTCGCGGCCGAGCTCGCCGGGCGGCATGGCAAGGTCGACATCCTGGTCAACAACGCCGGCATCGCCAGGAGCGAGACGCCGGCGGAAAAGGTCGCCGACGAGCACTGGCTGAACGTCATCGACGTCAACCTCAACGGCACCTTCTGGTGCTGCCGCGCCTTCGGCCAACACATGCTCGACGCCGGGTCGGGTGCCATCGTCAATATCGGCTCGATGTCGGGCTTCATCGTCAACAAGCCGCAGGAGCAGAGCTACTACAACGCCTCCAAGGCCGCGGTGCACCATCTCACCAAGTCGCTCGCCGCCGAATGGGGCAACCGCGGCGTGCGGGTCAATGCCGTGGCGCCGACCTATATCGAGACCCCCCTGAACGCCTTCGTGCGCAACAATCCCCCGATGTACCAGGCCTGGATCGGCGGCACGCCGATGGCCCGCATGGGCAAAGTGGACGAAGTGGCCTCCGTCGTGCTGTTCCTGGCGTCGGATGCGGCCAGCCTGATGACCGGCAGCGTTGTCCTCGTCGATGGCGGCTATACTTGCTGGTAGGCTCCCCCGGGACTGACAGGCTCGCCCGGAGCTGAGGGGTCGTAATGAGGCAAGCCTTCATCGGCGTCGACGTTGGGACATCGAGTGCCCGGGCCGGCGTGTTCGACGAACGGGGTGCGCTGCTGGCGACCGCCCGCCATCCCATCACGGTCTGGCACGAGGCGGGCAACGTCGTCGAGCAATCGTCGTCCGAGATCTGGTCGGCGTGCACCGCCGCGGTTCGGTTGGCGATGGCCGAGGCCCGCCTGCCGCCGTCGGCCGTGGGCGGCGTGGGTTTCGATGCGACCTGCTCGCTGGTGGTGCTCGACGCCGGCGCCAACGCGCTCACCGTCAGCCCGTCCGGCGAGGCACGGCGCAACGTGATCGTCTGGATGGATCATCGCGCCATGGCCGAAGCGCGCACCGTCAACGACACCCAGGACGACGTCCTGCGCTATGTCGGCGGCTCGATCTCCCCGGAAATGGAGATTCCCAAGCTGCTCTGGCTGAAGCGGCACCTGCCGTCGACTTACCGTAACGCCGGCCATTTCTTCGATCTCGCCGACTTCCTCTCGTTCAAGGCCACCGGATCGACGGCACGCTCGATGTGCACGCTCACCTGCAAGTGGAACTTTCTCGCCCACGAAGGACGCTGGAGCCGGCGTTACCTCGATCGCGTCGGCCTGGGCGACCTGGCGCTGGGCGATTACGCGCGGATCGGCCAGCAGATCGCCGCGCCGGGCACCGCGTTGGGCACAGGATTGTCGGCATCCGCCGCGCAAGAGCTCGGGCTGCTCGAGGGCACGCCGGTCGGCGCGTCGCTGATCGACGCCCACGCCGGCGGCGTCGGCACGATCGGCGGGCGGACGAAATCCGGCGGCCCGGTCGACGTCTGCAATCGGCTCGCCTACATCATGGGAACCTCGGCCTGCATCATGGCGACGACGAGCGAGCCCTGCTTCGTGCCCGGCGTGTGGGGGCCCTACTACTCGGGCATGGTGCCCGGCCTCTGGCTGAACGAGGGCGGCCAGTCCGCGGCCGGTGCTGCGATCGATCATCTGATCGGATCGCACCCCGCCTACAAACAGGCCGTCGAGGCGGCGCGCGCCGCGGGTCTCGAGGTGCTGGACTATCTGGAGCGGCGCGTTGTGTCGCGCTTCGCCCAGCCCGGCGATGCCGCGCGGCTGGCGCACGACATCCACGTGCTGCCCGAATTTCTAGGCAATCGCTCGCCCTACGCCGATCCGGATTCGCGCGCCATCGTCGCGGGCCTCGATCTCGACGTCGATATCGGCGCCATGGAGCGGCTGTTCGTCGCCGGCCTGTGCGGCCTGGCCTATGGCCTGGCGGACGTCGTCGACACCCTCCGCGCGCACGGCGTCGAGAGCGAGTTGATGGTGATCAGCGGCGGCGCCGCGCGCAGCGCCCTGGTGCGCCAGATCATGACGGACACCACCGGCCTCACCGTTGCCCTGCCCGAAACCCAGGAACCGGTGCTGCTGGGCGGAGCGATGCTGGGTGCCGTCGCCGGCAAGGCCTATGGATCGATCGGCGAGGCCATGACGTCGATGTCGGCGATCGGCTGGTCGAGCGCGCCGACCGGCGCCGACGTCGCGGACTTCCACCGGTCCAAACGGAGCGTCTATCGGCTGATGCGCACGCTCGATCACGCGAGCCGCACGGCCATGCGGGACGCCGGCGGCGCCTGCCGCGCCTGAAGCGCGAGGGGGGAGGGGACCATGATGCTGAGCTGCGGCGATGCCCTGGTCGACTTCCTGCCGGTGACGGCCGTGGATGGACGAGATGCGCTGGTGCCGGCGGTCGGCGGATCCTGCCTCAACGTCGCCGTCGGCATGGCGCGGCTCGGGGTTGAGGCAGGATTCGTGGGCGGCATCTCGACCGATCTCTTCGGCCGCATGATCGCCGATCACGCCCGGGCGTCGCAGGTCGATCTTCGCTTCGCGACGCGCAGCGACCACCAGACCACGCTGGCCTTCGTGCGAACCGTCGGCGGCGAGCCGCAGTATGCCTTCTATGACGAGGGCTCGGCGTCGCGGCACTGGACCTATCGCAGCCGCTCGCTGCCGTTCGACCGGATCGAGGCGCTCCATGTCGGCTCGACGACCCTGGTCGACGAGCAGTCGGCGGCTGAGGCGCTCGCCCTGGTGCAGGAGGCGCGCGGGTCGGTTACCATTTCTTTCGATCCGAACTGCCGGCCCAACCTGGTGGGCGACAAGCGCCGCTACGTCGAACGGATGGCCGCCTTCGCCGCAGCCGCGCATATCGTCCGCATGTCCGACGTCGACTTCGACTATCTCTACGGCGACGACGACCCGGCGCGCCGGGCGGCGTCCCTGATCGCGGCGGGCGCCAGCCTGGTGATCATGACGCGCGGTGCGCAGGGGGCCGAGGCCTGGCACAAGACGGCGGGATCCGTGGCGGTGACGGCGCCGGCGGGCCCGGTGGCGGACACGATCGGCGCCGGCGACAGCTTTCAGGCCGCCTTCTTGTTCGCCTTGCAGGCCCTGGGTCGAAGCGAGGCGGCCTCCCTGGCCGGGATCGGCGCCGACGAGCTGCGGCGCGCCCTGTCTTTCGCCGCCCACTGCGCCGCCATCACCTGCAGCCGTCCCGGCGCCGACCCGCCGCATCGCGCGGAGATTGCGGCCGATCTCGCCCGGTTTCTGCCCAACCGCCCGTCGTGAGAGCTGGTGGCGCGGATGCGGGACCGTCTCTATGGTCCGCGCCAGCACGCTCACGACCCGGAGTTGGATCTTTGCTCGACGCCCAACGATTAGATGATCGGCCGCCTGAAGGTTTCCTGCGCATCGATTTCGACCGCGGCCGGCCCGACCCCACCTTCAACAGCCATGTCGGCAACCTCTACGCCAAGCGCGGCGAGAAGGGCACGCGCGACGAGTTCGTGCTGGGCTTCCGTGTCCACAAGCACATGTGCAACCCGGCGGGCGGCCTGCATGGCGGCATGATGATGACGGTGGCCGACCTGGTCGGCACGATGGGCGGCGGCACGCTCGTTGGCCTGCGCAAATTCCTGCCGACCGTCAGCATGACCTTCGATTTCGTGGCGCCCGCCAAGGTTGGCGACTGGATCGAGGGCCGTGCCGAGGTCGTGCGCCAGACGCGATCGCTCCTGTTCACCAACATCTATCTCACGGTGGGCGAGGAGAAGTTTTTACGCGCCTCGCAGATCGCCAAGATCCCGTCGGGCGATGGCCTCGCCTTCGGCAAGGCCCGCCTAGACCGTGGCGCCGAAGTGGCTGCCCATCGCCCGGCGTCCTGAATCGGTGAGCCGCACCGCGCGACTGCGGCGCAGCCGCGCGCGGCGACGGTGGTGGTGCTAGCGGACTGGTTGAAAAATGAAAGTTCCCATCAGTCGCCCATCGCCAGAATAAGCGATGCCGCGTATTTCTCCGTCACGGATTATCCCGCAATAGATCGCTCCATATTGTGGCCATCGCATCGTGAGCCCTTGGTCGCCTAGCTGCCAGGTTCCTTGTCCTCTACCACCATCCCAATCGCTGCTGGCGAACGTGCCGTCCGGTTGAAACGTGTAGACGAGGCTCTCCTTGTTCCAGCTTTCCTGAACGCTCCATTTAGGCGTTCGAGTGATTGGGTCTTGGGTAACGGCCTGCCCCAAACCTGTCCAATCCGCTAGCGTTAGAAGAAATGCCACGAGCCAACGCATTGGCGCCTCCATCCGGACGCCAGTTTAGCTAACAAGGCGAGACCACAGAGAGCGGCGAACTGTATCAAGTGTTCGCGGTTCTCAGAGACGCGCTATTCCGCGCGAATCGAGATGACAATCACATTGATGCCCCGAAGTCGCGATGCATCGCCCGTCGCCCTGAATCGGTGAGCCGCACCGTGCGGCTGCGGCGGAGCCGCTCGGCCCAGCCGCGCGTGAAGAAGGTGTCGGCGATGGCCGCCCCCAGCGCGCCCGAGATGTGTGGCCGCCGCTCGCTCCAGTCGAGGCACTGGCGCGCGAAGTGGCGGGTGCCGGCGCGGCGTGCGCCGGGCACGTCGACGCCGATCCGCTGGCAGAACAGCTCGCCCGACTCGGTGAGCTTCCAGTCGCGCGGGCCCTTGGGCTCGATATGGCCGGCGCGGGTCAGCGAGTCGGTGACGGCGGTGCCGACCTGGCCCGCCAGGTGGTCGTAACAAGTACGGCAGAAGCGCAGATCGGGGTCGCGCCGCCACGCCGCCGTCTTGGCGGCCGGCGACACGCCGGTGCCGGCCACGGCCATCAGCGATTCGATGGCATGCGCCACGTCTGATGTGGCCAGGCGATAGAAGCGGTTGCGGCCCTGGGCGCGGGCGGCGAGCAGGTGGCCGTCGATCATGCGGCTGAGATGTCCGCTCGCGGTCTGGGCGGTGATGCCGGCCGTGAGCGCGAGCTCGGACGCGGTGTGGGCGCGGCCGTCCATCAGCAGCTGCAGCATGGCGGCGCGCGCCGGGTCGCCCATCAGGGCGGCGACTTCGGAGAGGGCGTTGACGGTGATCATGATGGGAATTTAGGCCTGCGCTGGCTTCTCCGCCAGGGTCAATGCTTCGGTGGTCACCGAAGGATCATCGCTGGGAGCGCGCGACTCCGTGGCGCTCATGTTTCATGTTCCTCTCCCCCTTGGGGGAGAAGAGCATGAGCATTGTCATGGCTGGGAGCGCGCCACTCTGTGGCGCGTCTTTGTCGATCACGCTGCCCAAGAGCGCCACGGAGTGGCGCGCTCCCAGCAAAGAGCTAACGCCACTTCGGATTGGCGATGGCGATCTTGTCGGCGATGGTGGCTTCCAGATGCGCCATCAGGGTGCCATCGCGCTCGTCGCGCTGGCCGGCGCGCAGCTGGCGGGCCAATTCGCGGTTGAGTTCCTCGAGCGTGCCCTGCCGGCCCAGCAGCGTCGCCAGCCGTTCATGCTCGCGCGCATCGGCGGCCGGGCCGAGCCGCGCCTCGCGCTCGAGGATGGCGAGCGAATTCACCGCGACCCGCATCTGGAAGCCGAGCCGGGGATCGGCACGATCCAGTACGGGCGTCGCCTCCTCGCGCAGGAAGTCGGCGATGGCCGCCAGAAGCTCCGATGCGGTGGGACGATCCTGCGGCATGGTCAGCGCTGGGAGCGCGCCACTCCAGTGGCGCAATCTTCTTTTGGTCCAACACAAGAAGCGCCACTGGAGTGGCGCGCTCCCAGCAATGACATGCCCTAGCCTCCACCCTTCAGCAGTTGCAGCAGATCGACCTCGGTCTCGACGGCGCGGCGGCCGATCGAGGCGAGCTCCATCGATTTGATCGAGCCCGAGAGATGCCTAAAAGCCTGGTTGTGGCAGATGATGCCCCAGCGCACCGTGCCGAAGACCTCCCACCAACGGGCGCGTGCCGGGTCGACCTTAGCGCCGCCGGCGCGCTCGTAGGCGGCCCACAGCACCTCGCGGCTGCCGAAGCCGCCGGCCGGCTTGTCGACCGCGCCGAAGCGCCAGCTCTTCACGCACAGCCAGCCCAGATCCTCGACGGGATCGCCGAGATGCGCGCCTTCCCAGTCGAGGATCGCGGTCACGCCCGATTCGTCGACCAGGTAGTTGCCGGTGCGGTAGTCGCCATGGACCAGCACCGGCCTTGGCGTCGGCGCGGGCTTGCGGCGGTCGAGCCAGGCGAGCGCCAGCTCGAACACCGGCTGCGGCTGGCCCAGCAGGTCGAGCTGGTGGCGCAGGCCCGCGATGTGATGGGCGGCTTCGCGATGCGCCAGCGGCGGCAGCGTGCCCACGTCCGTGGCATGGATGCGCGCCAGGATCTCGCCCAGCTGGCCCGCGATCCGGCCGCGCGCCGCCGCGTAGGGCGGATCGCGCAACAGCTTGCGCGCGATCGCCGTGCCGCCGATCCGGCGCATGACATAGGCCTCGCCCAGCCCATCGGCCGGTGAAAGCTCGAACAGCACCTCGGGCGCGCGCACGCCCGCCCGGAAGGCCGCGCGCAGGACGCGGAATTCGGTGGCGCGGTCGAGCGACGTCGAGCGCTCGCTCGGCGGGCTGCCCCCTGCAGAGTTGGCAGCGGCCGGGCCCCCCACTGCAAGGCTGAGCGTCGGCGGATCGCGCCGCAGGATGAGGCCGTGGCGCTCGCCATTCACGACGGCGTCGAAGCTCCAGGTCTGGCGCGAGGCGCCGCCCGACTCGCGGACCAGGTGCTCGATCGTGGCCGGCCCGCCGAAATGACGGCCGGCGACGGTGGCCATGACACTGGCGACGTTTTCCGCTTCGGTCGACATATGAACGGTCATTCACCGGACTGTGGCACAGGCTCCGCGGCGTGGTAAGAGGGCGCCGCCTGCGATGGATTTTTTGCCCGGGGATTTTTTGGCGGGGGAGACAACGGAAGTGTCGAACACGTTTGCGGCCATGCACGGCCTTTATCTCGAGGACCTCACGGTCGGCATGTCGG
>Ga0208989_10000684_pt1 | contig 10379 bp, 7 predicted proteins | sample MedBloCAOM3_M1_FD_187852 | JGI IMG/M metagenome (GOLD analysis project Ga0208989, IMG submission 187852) | Forest soil microbial communities from El Dorado National Forest, California, USA - Mediterranean Blodgett CA OM3_M1 (SPAdes) (version 2) | ecosystem: Environmental > Terrestrial > Soil >...
AGGTCCCGCCCTGAAAAAAATGCCCCTTGCCGCCACCGGTAAAGGGGCGCTCCCGTCCGAATGCATATTTAAATACTTCTGTATCCAGGAATGCATCGATTGCAGCTTCTCCACTGAGAAGTCCGGTTTCGCGCTGCTGGTCGTTGTGCATCAGATGTCCCCAAAAGAACATGCCCGCTCCAACCCCGGCCATGGCGCCGAGTCCGGCATTGGAAGCGGTAATCGCGTGCGAGGCGGTAGTCGGGCTCGTGGGAACGTGCCTTTCTATAGCGGTGTCGCTCGCTACCAGGGCTGCGCCGGCAAAACCTATTGGGACCGTCCACCGCCACTCCGACTCTTTCATGTGGAACGGAACCGACCAGAAATTCTTCTGATCCATGAAAAGATTGTGCGGAAGCGATTTCAAGTTAACTGGGCCCAGTGAAAAATCGCGAGATTTCTCCTCAGATTGTGGAGATGGAGCGGGGGCGCCCTCTTCGTCACCCTGCGTCTGGGCGCACGCGATCAAAGTACAGCCAAAGATGAGCGCCGCCACAAGCCACGATGCCCCCCGAGCCTTGGCGTTGTAGCTTCGCCTGACCGGCGTTCTGCTAACGGCTTCGAAAAATGTCAATTCGTCCTCTTAATGGACGGTGCGTATCGGAGCTGCGGTTGTCTGTTGCAATTGCACTTCCGCAGTGCATCTGTTTTGCGCGCTGGAACATCCATAATTCTTGAATTCTTGTGCTTACCAGAATTTCGAACCCCACGGGGCCATAAACAGTGAAGCTAAAGGTCGCCCGAGAACGATGATTCAAACAGAGATCCAACCCGAAGCGATTGTCAACGAAGGAAATGATTCGTCCCGTGCTGATACCGAGGTTTGGGTGCTGGATCTTTTGGTTCTCCTGCTCGAGCGCAAGCGCTTCGTTGTGCGCTTTGTGCTGGGCGCAGCGGTATTGGCAACAGCAGTTGCCTTCTTGTTGCCAGTTCGATACGAGGCAAAGATTGTGCTGCTTCCTCCTCCGCAGAATTCATCCATCGGTGCTGCAATGTTGGGACAACTCGGAAATCTGGGGTCGCTGGGATCGTTGGGAGGGCTGGCATCCCTGGCTGGTGGCGGTTTTAACCTGAAGAGCCCCGCCGACATGTATGTGTCTTTGTTGACCAGCAGGACGGTCGAAGACGCGATGATCCAGCGTTTCGGCTTGATGAAGGAATATCGCGAGAAGCGAATGTCGGAGACACGAAAGGAGTTCGAACGCCGCACCACGGCGGTTGCCGGAACCAAGGATGGGCTGATCCGCCTCACACTCGAGGACGGCGACCCAAAGCGGGCTGCCGAGATGGCGAATGGTTACGTGGAAGAATTCCGAAGACTATCCGCCTCGCTGGCGATAACCGAGGCCGCGCGGCGCCGGCTGTTTTTTGAGCAGCAAGTGCAGCAGGCCAGGGATGCCTTGACCCATGCCGAAGAAGCCATGACAAAGACTCAACAATCCACGGGCGTTTTACAGATTGACAGTCAGGCGCGATCACTGATCGAGTCCGCCGCCATCTTGCGCGCCCAGGTCGTGGCCAAGCAGGTACAGATTGAGAGCATGCGATCCTTCGCCACCGACGACAACCCCGGCCTCATCCTCGCTAAGCAGGAGCTGGCTGCGCTCCGATCGCAACTCGACCGGCTGGCGGGATCGCAACAGGACGCTGGCTCGGACATAAATCTTTCCAAGGGAAGAGTGACACAATCGGGGATGGAGTACCTCCGCCGGTATCGGGATCTCAAGTACCAGGAAACTGTATTCGAACTGCTGGCAAGGCAATTCGAGATCGCCAAACTCGACGAGGCGCGGGAGGGCTCTATTATCCAAGTCGTGGATGCTGCCGTGCCGCCAGACAAGAAATCCTCTCCCCACCGCCTCTTGATCATGATCGCAGGGACAATTCTCGGATTTCTTGTGGCCGTGTTCTGGATCCTACTGCGAAAAAGGTGGGCCCGTGCATCTGGGCTACCGGAGAACAGGCAGCGCCTGGAAGCTATTAAAGTGCATTGGAAGGAAGAAGCGGACACAGAGTAACCGCCCTGATTTCGGCAGGGCATTCAGTACACTCGGATTGCGCTTCGATCTCCCTTCGGGAATCAATCGCCGGAGTGGATGCAAAATTGCTACACGTCTTGCAGGATGCGTGTCTTGTTTTTAAATCCCCCCTTTCACCCGCGTTTTTCGAGGGAGCAGCGTAGTCCTGCGGTTACGAAGAGCGGAACCCTGTATTACCCCAAATGGCTGGCTCACGCAGCCGCAGTTGCGATCAAAAGTGGGCATGAGGTGGACATGGTCGATGCTCCCGCCGCCGCTTGCTCGGTGCAGGCTGTCATTGACCGAATTGCCGCCAAGAACATCGAGGCCGTTGTTTGCGACACCTCCACACCCAGCATTCTGAATGATGTCGGCGTCATCGAGTCCGTGGTTGCCGCAAAACCGACTGTTCATGTGCTCTTGGTCGGACGCCACGTGTCGTCACTACCCAAAGAGACGCTCGCCATGTCGCCCGCCCTGGAAGGTGTTGCCGTACGAGAGTACGAATACACGGTGCGTGATTGGTTGGAAGCGAAAGCCTGCGGTGCCGATCTTTCCGCAGTCGAGGGACTGGTATGGCGCCGCGCGACGACGGGAGAGATTGTCGGCAACCCGCAGCGCGAAGCCATCCAGAATCTCGATGAGCTGCCTTTCGTCTCCGAGGTTTACAAGCGCTTTCTACGTACGCCCGACTATTTCTATGGTCATTCGCTATGGCCTCTGGTGGTTTTCGATACCAGCCGCGGATGCCCCTATCATTGTTCGTTCTGTGTGTATCCGCAGACCTTCAGCGGGCACAAAATGCGCTACCGATCGGTAGCAAATGTGGCCGACGAGTTTGACTTCGTGGCCCGCGAAATGCCCGAAATCAAAACCGTCATGTTGGAGGACGATACCTTCATCATCAGCAAGCCGCGCACTTTAGAGTTGGCCAAGGAACTGATCCGCCGCGGCAACAAGCTGCCATTCGATGCGAACTGCCGCGCCGACATAGGTGCCGAAGCCGAACTGCTTTCAATGCTGCATCGGGCCGGCGCCCGCCTGTTCTGTGTAGGGTTCGAGAGTGGTGACGTGGATGTCATCCATGGCATGAAGAAGAACAACGATGACCGTCGAGACGCCAAGTATCACGAAGAGGCGCATCGATTTGTCCGGCTCTGCCAAGAGGCTGGCATCATGGTGCACGGGTGCTTTATGGTCGGTAATCTGAACGAGACGCCGGCCAGCATGGAAAAGACACTGACGTTTGCCAAGGCGCTCCGACCCGACACGGCCCAATTCTTCCCCATCATGATATATCCCGGTACAACCGCATATCAGGAAGCTCAGGAGCGGAACTATATTCAGATCAAGGACTGGGGCGCGTGGTTGACGAAAGACGGCCTCCACAATAGCGTCGTCACGCTGCCCAACATCACGCACGAGCAGTTGGTCAGCTTTTGCGACCGAGCGCGGCGGAGCTTCTATCTCAGTCCTTCCTATCTGATCTACAAGCTGAAGCAGTCATTGAGGGATCGCCGCGAACTGCAGCGCAATCTTAAGGGCTTCATCACCCTGTCAAGGTATCTGTTACGCGGCAGCCAGCACGAGAAAACCGAAGGCTCTCAGCAAGGACCAGGGCGAGATCGCATTACACCAGTCACGAGTCCGCAAGGCAGTGGCTAGTCTGATGTGCGTGGGTGCGGGTACGGAGAAAGACACGAGACCTGCTTCGCTGGCGAGTCTCAGCGACGGTATCCTCGAGGTGCATCCGTGAGGAGACTGCTTCGAGCCTTGGTGCCTTTATGTGGGGGTGTTCCATCGAAGCTCAGTCAGTGTCAATCATCATTCCGACGTTTAATGGCGCCTCCCGCATTGGAAAATGCCTGAATGCGCTTCTGCCGCAGGTGGCTGGGCGAGATGCGGAGATTCTAGTCGTCAACGACGGTTCAACCGACAACACTGCGAACGTGGTCGCGCACTATTCTGGCATTCGCCTTATTACCCAAACGAATGCAGGGCCGGGAGCGGCACGCAATCGCGGTGTGCTCGAAGCCCGGGGCACGATAATCCTCTTTACCGACGACGACTGCGTGCCGATGCAGGACTGGCTAGATGCGATGATCGGGCCCTTTGAAGATCCGGAGGTCGTCGGAGTGCGGGGAGTCTACCGCACACACCAGGAGCGTCTCGCCGCTCGTTTCGTGCAGATCGAGTACGAGGACCGCTACCGCTTGATGTCAAATCTCGACCGCATCGACTTTGTCGACACTTACTCCGCGGCGTTTCGCCGCGACCGCTTCCTGGAGATGACTGGTTATGACACATCCTTCCCGGTGGCGTGCGCCGAGGACATCGAACTCTCCTACCGCATGTCGGCACGTGGCTGGAAAATGAAGTTCGCGCCTGCAGCGATCGTTTATCACACGCACCCCGACACGCTCTGGCGATACCTCAAGAAGAAATACAAATTCGCACTCTGGCGCGTGCTCGCCGTACGCAAGAATCCCAGCAAAGCCGTGAAGGACAGCCACACGCCGCAGCTTATGAAACTCCAGCTTTTGTTCGCGCCAGCGCTGCCACTTGCCGTGGCCTCCGATCTCGTGGCGCGGTCGGTAGTGCCTGCATCGGTGGTTGTGGTGGTTATCTTTCTCGTCAGTACGCTGCCCTTCGTCCTGCGGGCGATCCCGAAAGACCCCATCGTCGGACTGCTGTCTCCGGCGCTGCTCGCTGCACGGGCCTGGGCGCAGGTACTAGGCGTGACCGCTGGCTTGATATATGTGTGCCGCAGGCCTGCCGCGGCCCCGACCAACTCACCTGCGTGAAGCGGTGGCTTAATCCACCGCCTGAATGGTTATTGTTTGGAAGATAGAACCCATGCAGATTTACTGGCGGTTGGCCAAGAACGCGGTTGCGAACCTAGGACGTGGAAGTGCAGCCGCCATAGTCGCTTTGTTCCTGCCGCCAATGCTTGTCCGCCATATGACACCGGCATCCTATGCCGTCTGGGTGCTGGTGTTGCAAACTGCCTCCTACGTCGGCTACCTCAATTTCGGATTGCAAACCGCCATCGGCCGATACGTGGCCTATGCCAATGAGAAGGACGACATTCAGAAGCGCGATTCAGTCTTCAGCACTGCCTTCGCAGGGCTCTGTTGTGCGGCATTGGTTTCGCTGGTCTGTCTAGCGGCAGCAACCCTGGCCGCGCCGGCCATTTTCCCTAGTGTGCCCAGCCCGCTCATTCCGCAGATGCGATTGGCGTTGCTGCTGGTCGGCGTTTCGATGGCTGTCGAGTTGCCAGCCTCCGCCTGTAACGGCGTCTTTATCGGAATGCAGCGCAACGAAATTCCCGCGCTGACTGCTGGCGGCGCTCGCCTGTTTTCCGCTCTTGGAGTGATTGCCGCTGCCTTGGCCGGCCGCTCGCTGGTCGTAATGGCGGCAATCATCGCCGTGGCGAACCTGTTCTCCTACCTTGCGCAATATATTGCCCTCCGCCGCATCGCACCCGATGTCCGCTTCCAGGCATCGCTGGTCCGGCGCTCCACTGCCAGTGAGCTCTCCGGATATTGCTTCGGTCTCACCGTCATGTCGTTCTCGATGCTGCTGGTCGCTGGCTTCGATCTCGTGCTGGTGGGCCGCTTTGAGTTCACCGCGGTCACGCCCTACTCGGTCGCTGCCAGCATGATCACTCTCATCTCCGGCCTGCTTTTCGCAATCATCAACGTCATCATGCCGCAGGCCGCTACGCTCCACGCCCGCGAGAAAGCGGAGGCGCTGGGCAGACTGGTCATTACCTCCACCCGCCTTAGCGTGCTTCTTCTGGTTCTGACTGGAATACCAATGTTCATCTTCGCCGGGCCGATCATTCATCTCTGGATCGGCCAGCGCTATGTCGCGAAGGGGGCGCCACTGCTGGCGGTCCTGATCGTCGCCAATATCATCCGCCTCATCGGCGCGCCGTATTCCATCATCATCGTCGCTGCCGGCCAGCAGAACTACATCAAGGTGAGCCCTCTCTCGGAAGGGGCCAGCAACTTCATTGCGAGCATAGTACTCGGCTCACTCTTCGGGGGCATAGGCGTTGCACTGGGAACTCTGTTTGGATCGATCGTCAGCGTTGCCTCGCACCTCTGGTACTCGATGCCACGAACAAACCCGGTCATCAATTTCTCCAGACAGGATTTTGTAGTTTCCGGGGTGCTTTCTCCGCTGCTCTGGACCTCCCCGCTGCTGGCGACCGCTGCCGCCTCGTGGTGTGGCGCCGTAATCCGGCCTTTTGTCTTTGCCACGGCCGGATTGCTCTCCGCGGTGGGCGCGGGCCTGCTCATATTCCGTACCCAGGGGCTTTTCAGAGAGGGCTTCGACCCCTCCGGTCGGCGGGAAGAGGTTTGTTGAATGGCTACAGCTTTCCGAATTGGGGACTGTGCCCCAATCGCTTTCGCACAACTGCAGTCAAAGCATCGAATTTCCTCTCGCCGAGCAAATAACCCAACACAAAGTAAAGGTGAAAGAGTGGGTACTTTGCAAAGCCCATATGCCCATATCCGCGATACAGCTTGTAATAGTCTGCCAATGGCAAAGTCAGCTGGTCTTTGATGTATGGATAAAAGTAATTGGCATAATCGCGGACTACATCCTCCACCACATCGATCCCCCGGGTCTCTTTCAAATCGCGAATGATCGACAATGCCCCGCCGACCATGTTGAGGCGTGCTTGCGGTGTGTATCTTCCAGGAACGTATTTTCCCTGTTCTTTGGGGCTATGCCCAAAATCTGGAGGCTCGTTTTCACGGCATAGTATTAACACTTTTGGGGTACACACAGCTGTCTTACCGATTAGAACATTTGCAGTCAGGTGCATCTGGTAAAACAGAGTGCTATCAAATTTAGTTGTCGCAGCCTCGTTTGCGGTATCACGGTGAACGATGTACCCGGAAAGGACACCGGATCGCCGAAATGCGAACCGTATTGCGGAAATTCCAGCTGCGAATTCTCTTTCCTCGTTGAACCAGCGAATTTCCTGGCTCACGTTCGCCGGTGTTTCGTTAAACCACGCATAGGCTTTCAGCACGAGCCCAACATTTGGATAACGGCGGATCACACTAGCTGCGTTTTGTAGTGCGCCTTCGCACATAATGTCGTCATTACCCATGAAGAAGCAGAACTCCCCCGATGCCTTCTCTACCAGGCTACGGATGTTTCCGTCGTAACCTAAGTTTTCATCATTCTCAAAGTACCGTAGCATGTGCCGATAGCGGGACTGATACGCCGCCACGATGGCCGCTATCTGGTTACGTTCGGGAGACATATCTTCGCAGATGACGATCTCGAAGTCGCGGAACTCTTGTGCGCAAATCGAGTCCAAAAGAGCGGCAAGGTAACGAGCACGATTGTAGGCGGGAATGCAAACAGAGAAAAGCTTACGGGTCGGTCTCACGCCCTGTCCCAGAAACCTGTTCGTGAATTGAACACCTTGATAAGTCTTGCCGGCGACCCTGCTACGATCGAGTTGGATGGGACGATGCCTCGAACTACCGAATTTGCGCCGACTATCGTGCCGCTGCCAATCGAAGCCGGACCAAGAATGACGGAATTGTCGCCAATCCACGCATTATCGCCGATGGTGACCGGTCCGCCCCCGCCCAATATCCGGTGTGAGGGCGGTTCCTCTGGGCGGCTCTGCAGATCCCCCTTGTAAACGCCGTGACTGTGGTCGGATATGAATATCCTACTGCCCAACATAACCCTGCTGCCGATCACAATACTTTCTATCGACGAGATATGTACGTCATCGGAGAAACTAACATCGTTGCCAATTGTGATTGCCGGAGAGAAACGCTGCGACTGGTAACATGCGACAGCCTCCAGCCAGAGGTTACGATTCGCAAAGATGTCCCGGCCAAAGGAAATATGGCGTCCACCAATGACTCGGCAGCCCGGTCCAAAATACAGCCCAGGCGCCTTGAGGGAATAGGCCAGGGCCGAGCTGGCAATCTCTCTCCAGGCGCGATTGGCGATCAGTAATAGTGATACCGCAAGAGGATTTGCTTGAAGTAGCCTTGCGACAGTGCCAGGCGGAATCCTCCTCATTTCTTCACAATCTCCACGGGGGCACGAACCAATAAAAGTTCGTACAGGCTGAGTGCAGTCGCAACGAGCAACAGAACAACCGCCCTAGGATCTAATAGATAGTTTGTTCCAAACCAAAACAGAACACAAAACGCACACCAGGGGTAAAGCACAATCCCGGCAGTCTTTCCTAGCTTTAGTAAGCGCCAAGCCCAGCCGGTGACCAACCCATAGATGAAAAGCAAGAGCGGGGACGCCCATTTCAAGTCTGAAAAGGCGTAGCCGAATGTGCCCGACCAAATGAGACGCCCGTTTAAGCCCGCCGAAGACACCGCGCTAAATTCCGAACGCCAAACTGTATCGAAGTCGGGCCATGAAAATAGTTGATTTACGTGGAAAATCTTGTTGAAGGTGTTATTGAAAGCCACAAACCCAGAGATGTAGAGGCCCCTTCCGGAAAAGGGATAGCGCAGTCTGCCATCCAGAACCGCGGCCAAGCGATTGTAAGCGGCAATTGTGTAGCCCAAGATATCGCCGATTAGTACATCTGGACCAGTCGATCCTCGGAGCATGGAAAATGAGACGAACAAAGCCCCAGTCGAGCCTGCAAAAAAGGCCGCGAATTTCAAAGCAGATAGGGGCTTAAGTTTTCCAGCTATAAGCTTGCGCAGCAGGAATAGGATGACAATTCCCGTGAACATCGGCATCACGTCGCCGCGCGCCAAACTTAGCGTCGACGATGTCAGCATCGCCAGAGTGGCAAGAATAATGGATGAGTGAACCGCGAACCTCCGCCAGCCACGTATATGAAGCTGATCCTTGCGCCATATGGCCCACCATACAACTCCCATGAGCGCTGGAGTTGACTGAACAATGGTGCCCTCCAGTTCGATGCCCCCGACCGATTTAATCTGTTCGCCCTCCGCAGCCAGAACAAGCTGCAGAAGGTAATCGTTATTGCGGAGGAGAAGAATGATTGAAAGAACTGCGAGTGTCGTGCTCGCGATAAGTGGCAAGAGGATGAACCACATCGGCGAGATACGAGTTTCTTTCTTTTCGTACCTAAAACCATGCACGGGAGAGATGAAGTCAACCAATATGAGTCCCAGGAGAAACCCCAGCGTGCACAAGAGAAAGAACACAAGAGATGCGGGATCGAGAAACATACAATCGGGCTCTTGAATGTAGCTGGAGTAGAGGGCAGGAGGAAATACAAACGCAACAAGAAAGAGAAGGAGCGCGGCCGCCGTCATCCCGTATGGAGATGCGTTGTTGCGAATCATCAAGTCACGGAAGCGCATCGCAGTACCCTTTCACCTCGGTTTGAATCGTATCCTCGGCAAGGAGTTCCTGTACCCTGGCCCTCGTGCCCGCCCATGAAAACTGAGCGGCTCGCGCCAAGCCTTTTTCTCGAAGCTGCCAGCGCAGGGACGTGTCGCTTACAATCTGTTCCATTGCTGCGGCAATCTGCTCCACGGAAGTTGGGTCCACGAGCAGAGCAGCATCTCCAGCGACCTCGGGCATGGCGCTTGTATTCGCGGTTACGACAGGAGTGCCGCAAGCCATCGCTTCTACTATCGGGAGGCCAAAACCCTCGTAAAGGGAAGGAAATATCAGCGCCTCAGCACCCCGGTAGAGAGATGGGAGTTCTTCTTCCGGAACCGCGCCCACGAAATCCACGCGAGTGGTCACTCGGCACCTTTCTATGTAATCCGCGAGATCGGCCGTGGGCTCGCCGGTAAACACGAGACGTATCCCGCCGCCGAGACCAGCCCTGCCAAAAGCCTCCACCACACGGAACTCGTTCTTATGCCGCTTGCGGTTGCTTACGCACAGAAGGTACGGGGATAAGAGTCCGTAGGACGTATCCCCGGGTTGAAACGCATGATCCACTCCGCACCGGACGTTGAAGACTTTTTCGGGAGGCACTCCAGACCAGTCGACGATCTGCATGCGCGTGAATTCGGAGACAGTAAGGATGCTGACGGCGCGATAACAGGCCCGCTTTAAAACCGTTCCGTAGTACAGACGAATCAGGGGACTGCTGTTCTCCGGGCAGTAAACATGACTCAGATCGTGGAGTGTGAAGACGAACGGTGCGTCACCGAAGAGGGGGGAGTTGTAGCCTGGCGAAAAGAACAGATCATTGCGAGTCAACTGGCCGAGCGCACGCGAGAGCCGCCAGGCATCCAGCGGTGCGGCCGGATGAGACACTAGTGGAATCGGACGATAATTGAGATCGGCAAGGACATGTCGCGCGAAACGTCCGATGCC
>Ga0208989_10000687_pt1 | contig 10362 bp, 10 predicted proteins | sample MedBloCAOM3_M1_FD_187852 | JGI IMG/M metagenome (GOLD analysis project Ga0208989, IMG submission 187852) | Forest soil microbial communities from El Dorado National Forest, California, USA - Mediterranean Blodgett CA OM3_M1 (SPAdes) (version 2) | ecosystem: Environmental > Terrestrial > Soil >...
CTCCTCGACTGGTACCTGATCGTTGCTATTCCGGTGGTGTTCCTGGTCACTGCCGCGATTGGCATTGGGCTCGAGGTGATCCTGCTGCGGCACCTTTATCGCCGGCCCTTGATGAGCCTGCTCGCCACCTGGGCCGTGAGCCTGTTTCTGATCAATCTGGTGCGCGTGACGTTCGGAACCCAGAACCTCAACTTCGTCACGCCTTTCTACGTCACCGGAGGGGTCCCGGTGATCGGCGACTTCATCTTCACCTGGAATCGGATGTTTGCGATCGTATTCGCGATTCTGACGCTCGCGCTTACCTGGGGCTTGATGCGATTGACGCCGCTCGGCCTCAACATCCGGGCGGTTACACAAAATCGAACCATGGCGGGCTGCATCGGCATCCCGGTGCGGCGCGTCGACATGATGGCCTTCGGGCTAGGCTCTGGCCTCGCGGGCCTCGCCGGGTTGGCGCTCGCGCCGATCTACAGCGTCAATCCGCAGATGGGTCAGAACTTCATCATCGACAGTTTTATGGTCGTGGTGCTGGGTGGTGTCGGCACCATCGTGGGTACCGTTGTCGCCGCGCTTGGAATCGGACAGGTCAATGTATTGATCGAGCCGCTCTGGGGCGCCGTCGCGGCCAAGGTCATCGTGCTGCTGATGATCATCGCGTTCCTGCAGTGGCGGCCAGAGGGCTTGTTCGCCATCAAGGGACGCCGCAAATGAAACCGCTGGCGTCGGATCGTGCCTTCTTGCTTCTCTTGGCCGCAGTATTGGCGGTTGCTTTGCTGCTCGTCATTTCTATCGCGACCCCATTCGGTCTTTCCGCCTATCTGTCCAATGCCATTGGTCAACTCGCAGCCTTCGCGGTGCTCGCGCTCTCGCTCGACCTGATATGGGGCTATCTCGGCATCCTGTCGCTTGGACATGGCCTTTTCTTCGGCATCGGCGGCTATGTCGTCGCGATGCATCTCCTGAAACATTCCTACGAGGTCACCGGCAGGGTGCCGGACTTCATGCAGTTCATGGGATGGTCCGAGTTTCCGTTCTATTGGGCGGGCTTCGGCTTTTTCCTCTATGCGCTGCTGATGATGGCGGCTGTGGTGCTGCTGATCTCCGGCGTGTTCGGCTACGTGTCGTTTCGCTCGCGCGTTGGCGGAGTTTATTTTGCGATCATTACGCAGGCGCTGGTTTATGTGGCGATGCTGCTAATGTTCCGGAATGATACCGGATTCGGCGGCAACAATGGCATGACGGGTTTCGCGGTGGTGTTCGGCTGGCCCATCGGCCTGAACAGTGTCGTCATTGCCATGGCGGCGGGTTCGGTCCTCGTGCTGGGTATGACCTTATTGGGTTGCCGCATGTTGCTCGGGAGCCGCTTCGGCATCTTGATGATCGCTGCCCGCGACGATGAGGTCCGGCTGCGTACGCTGGGCTATGAGACGCTGCGGTTGAAACTTGTCGTCTGGTGCCTGTCGGCGCTGATCGCGGCACTGGCCGGCATGCTCTATGTGCCGCAGGTCGGCATCATCAACCCGAGGCTGCTGGCGCCTGAGCTGTCACTCGAAATCGCTGTCTGGGTGGCAATCGGCGGTCGTGGCCATCTGATCGGCGCGGTGATCGGCGCGGTCCTTGTCAATGCGGTCAAGTTCTGGCTTTCGGCGGCCGCGCCGGAGCTGTGGCCCTTCATCCTGTCGGGGCTGATCGTGCTTGTGGTGCTGGTTTTTCCGAACGGGCTGATCGATCTGGCCAAACTAAAGCTGGCTCGACCGATGGGCGTGAAGCGCTTGTCTTCCGAAACGCCGGAGCTGCGCTGATGAGCGGCGTTGCATTGCTGGTCGATAGCGTCACCGTTGAGTTCGGCAGTTTCCGAGCCATCGACATGCTGTCGCTCGCGATCGATTTCGGCGAGGTCCGTGCCGTAATCGGCCCAAACGGCGCCGGCAAGACAACACTGCTCGATGTGATTTCTGGTATCACTCGCCCGAAGCAGGGCCGGGTGATCTTCGATGATGCGACCGATATCACGCGCGCCAACGAAGCCTCGATCGCGCGGGCCGGCGTCCGACGCAAATTCCAAAAGCCAAGTATTTTCGAAGGCCTCAGCGTGCACCAGCACATCGCTATCGGGGCGCAGGGCGGGTTACGCCGCTCGCTTTCTGAAAGTGCGCTCATCAACCGGGTGGATGAGGTGCTTGAGGCGGTGGGGCTCGCCGATCTTGCCCGGCGCTCGGCGTCGGAGCTGGCGCATGGACAGAAGCAATGGCTGGAGATCGGCATGGTGCTAGCGTCGAACCCGAAAGTCTTGATGCTGGATGAACCAGTGGCCGGTCTGACGGAAGAGGAAACCGAACGCACCGTCGCGCTCGTGCGCAACCTGAAACGCTCCGACCGCGCTATCGTCGTCGTCGAGCACGACATGGATTTCGTCGAACGGATCGCCGATCGGGTCACCGTGCTGCACGAGGGCAGAACCTTGTTTGAGGGCTCCATGGCGAATGCGCGGGTCGATGAACGCGTCGTCGACGTGTACTTGGGGCGTTGACCATGCGATTCCGCGTCGAAGGGTTGGATCAGCACTATGGCAGCGCGCAGGTGCTACGCCGCGTTGGATTCGAGGTCGCACCGGGCGAGTGCGTAGCCGTGCTTGGTCGCAACGGTGCCGGCAAAACCACCCTGCTGAAATGCCTCATGGGCGTGCTGCCGGCCACGCGCGGCCGGGTCTTGGTCGATGAGACGGAGATCACGGGCTGGTCGTCGTACCGGCGCTCGGTCGCGGGCCTTGCCTATGTCCCGCAGGGCCGCGAGATCTTCTCGGAACTGACAGTCGGTGAAAACATCGATGCCGCGGCACGCGCCCATGGCACTTTCGGCACAGCGACAATGGAGGAAACCATCGCGCTGTTCCCAATACTGAGGCAGATGTGGCGGCGCCCTGGCGGCGCACTTTCCGGCGGACAGCAACAGCAACTCGCTATTGCGCGCGCCTTGGTGACGCGGCCGAGCTTGCTCATCCTGGACGAACCCACCGAGGGCATCCAGCCCAATCTCGTCGCGGCGATTCGCGACGTGCTGGCCTCGTTCAAGGGCAAGATCTCACTGTTGCTCGTGGAGCAATACCTTGATTTCGCGATTAGCCTCGCCGACGCCTTCGTGGTGCTGTCGCGCGGGAGCGTCATCGAAGCAGGCCGCACCGAATCCTCGAGCCGCGAACTTCTGACCCGGCACATCGCTATCTGACAGCCACTATCCACGGAGCAAATTTATGTCTCGCCGTCATGAAATCTCCTCGGCCCCCGAAAATATGGTGTGGGGATACATCGACAGCGCCACGCCGCCGGTACTTGAGATCGCCTCGGGTGACACGGTAACGCTGCATTCCTTTCCGGCGGGCGGCAAGGAATCGCTGCCGGAGGACCGGAGCTTGGTGCCGGCCGATTATCTCGCGGCCCTCGACACGCTGGTGCAGGGGCCCGGACCCCATTTCATCACCGGGCCGGTCTATGTGAAGGGCGCGCACCCGGGCGACGTTCTGCAGGTCGATATTCTCGACGTGAAAGTACGCCAGAACTGGGGCTTCGTGTCGATCCTGCCGCTGCTTGGCACGTTGCCAGACGAGTTTACCGAATATGAAACCATACATCCGACGGTCGACCACGCCCGCAATGTTTGCGTTATGCCATGGGGTCTGGAAATTCCGCTCGATCCTTTCTTCGGGATCATCGCAACCGCGCCTCCGCCGGCCTGGGGACGCTGCGGCTCTCCGGTGCCGCGCAGCTTCGGCGGCAATATGGACAACAAGGAACTCCGTCCCGGGACGACCCTTTATTTGCCCGTGTTCAACGAAGGCGCGCTTTTCTTCGCCGGCGACGGCCATGGCGTGCAGGGCGACGGCGAGGTGTGCATCACGGCACTCGAGACCGGTGTGACCGGCAGCTTCCGTCTCACAGTTCGCAGGGACATGGACTTGTCATGGCCTTTCGCGGAAAGCGCCACCCACCTAATGTCGATCGGCCTTGACGAGGATCTGGACGACGCGGCCAAGCAGGCTGTGCGTGAAATGGTCAAGCATGTTTGCGAACGTACGAACCTGTCGCGCAATCAGGCCTATATGCTTTGCTCGCTCGCCGGTAACCTTCGTGTGACGCAGCTTGTCGATGGCAACAAGGGCATTCATATGCTGCTGCCCAAGGCTTATTTGTGAGGGCGCAACACGCCAGGTACTCTCGCCGTCGAGCGCCCGCTTGGGCTTTGAAGGCCCCTCGGACGCGCCAACGGGGCAAGAGATTTTAGTTCACCGATGACACCGGAATTTTTCCACACGGGATGGTGCACTTGTGGTCGGATTCCCGGGCAAGGATACCCTGACCGCCGGCGGTCTAGATGACACGTTGGTGGCAGCGCGCGGCCACATGACCATGGTCGGTGGTGATGGTGCCGATACCTTTGTGTTCAACCTTGACAACCTCAAGGGCCAACACAACACCGCAACCATCACTGACTTCGATCCGAAAGTGGACAAGCTGCAATTTTCGGACAACGTCCGCGTCGAGAAATCATCTGACCATCACGGCGGAACACTGTTGCAAGTCGGCACCGAATCCATCGAGTTGCTGGGCGTAAAGCCAAATGAATTGCACTCCTACGACTTGGTGTAAGCAGCAAATGCTGCGTCGCCTTAAGCGAGCGACGCAGCCTTCTCACGTTTGGCGAGATGCGGAACGAGAAGCACTCAGTGCCACAGCATCAGGTGTTCGGCGGAAAATGCGCCCTCCAGTGCTGCGCGATGTCAATGCCGCGACAGAACCAGACGCCGTCAAAGCCTTTCATGTGCTGCAGCAGTTTGATTAGGCCGCCGGCGCGACCAGGCCGGCCGATCAGCCTGTCGTGTAAGCCGATCGACAGCAGCTTTGGCGATCCCGCTTCGCCTTCGTCATAGAGGAGATCAAATGCGTCGCGCATATATTCGAAGAATTGCTGGCCGGTGGAGAAGCCGGAATTTTGGTTGAAGCGGTTGTCGTTGGCTTCGTAAGAATAAGGAATGACGAGGTGCGGGCCGTTCGCCGTTGCGACCCAATAGGGCAGTTCGTCGGCGAGTGAGTCGCGGTCGTAGAGAAATCCGCCTTCCTCTGCGATCAGCCGTCGCGTGTTCGGGCCGGGGCGTCCCGTCATCCAGCCGAGCGGCCGGGTGCCAGCGATATCAGTCAGAATTTCGACGGCGCTGCGGATATGTTCGCGCTCTGTCGCTTCATCGACGTGGCAATAATCGATCCAGCGAAAGCCGTGGCTGACAATTTCGTGGCCGCGCGCGACGCCGGCGCGGGCTAATTCCGGATTCTGCTCCAGCGCCCGCGCGACTCCGAGAATGCTGACAGGCACCGAAAATTTGCTGAAGATATCCAAGACGCGCCAAGCGCCGCGGCGGCTACCATATTCAAACACGGATTCGACCAACGGAACACGGATTCCGCTCTTGGCCGGAGCGCCGATGTCGTTGAGTATGCCCTCTGACCCAGCGTCGCCGTTGGCCAATGTGGATTCGCCGCCACCTTCAATGTTGAGGTTGAAGTTGACCGCAATGCGCGCCCCGTCCGGCCAACAGGGATCGGGGGGATTTTCTCCGTGGCCGACGAGATCGCGAACCAGCATCGAATCGGGCCGTATCTCGGACCCGCTACGGGATTTGAAGTCGGGCATGGCAGCTCCTTATGCGGCGTCGAGCGCGGTGAGATAGGGGTCGTAACCGAAGAACCGGTCGGTCTCGGTCGGGCCATGCATCCAGGTGTTGTCGATAGAGATGCGCTGGACGTCGGCGACGCGCGGAATTCGAATAGCGGCGTAGCTCGCGAAGGCCGTCAATGGATCGGCAAACTCCGTGATGGTGCGGCTGAGAACCGCCGCGTCTTCGATCGCCATCGAGCCGCCCGCCGCCATGAACGGACGCACCGCATGGCAAGCGTGGCCCATCAGCACCACGCGACCCATACTCCAGCAATCATTGCGCGGCCGATCGCAGATCGGCCACACGGCCAGCGGCGAAACCATCTCGGGGTCGCGCGCTGCGATCCATGCAATGGCGCGTTCAGCTTCGGAAAGACTTCGTGAAGATTATTCATAGCTTAAGCCACCTCCCGGCTGGTCTCGATCCGATCGAGCGCGCCGGCTACCCGGACACGCACGCGCAGCGAATTGCCTGGCAGATAGGCGATCGGCATGTCCTCGATCTCGATCGTCTTCAGACTGTCAGGATCCGCGCCGGCATTGACTGCCTTGCGTTCTGCAATTTCCAGCGCCGCCGCAATGGCTTCGTCGCGTGTGAGGTCTCGAAAGACCTGATCGGCTTCGCCGCTGACCCGGGCGATAGCTGCGCCGACGGCATTGGCGCAATCGCCGAAGGGTACGCGGATGATCTGCGAAACGCCGGCCAGCTTTTCGGGCACCAGGAAGGCGCCACCGCCCACGGCAACCAAGGCCGCGTCACCGGCCTCGGTTTTCATGCGGTCGACATTCTCCTCAAGCTGCCGCGTGGCGTCGGCGAGCGCCGCGGCGATCAGATGCGGCGAGATCGACGCAAGACGGGAACGATCGCCAACATCGAGCAGTCCGGCGGCGACCGCGATATCGGTCGCCGTCATCTGCGCGCCACCGAAGACAAGCGCGTCCTGCGTCAGACGGTAGCCGACGCTGAGTGGGCCAACCTTCGCCGACGCTGCGTCGATATGGCTGCCGCCGCCGAGACCGATCGACAGGAGGTCCGGCATGCGGAACAGCGTGCGTACTCCGCCGACCTCGACGACTGCATTGGCCTCACGTGGAAATCCATGACGCAATTGGCCGATATCGCTCGTTGTGCCACCGACGTCCACGACCATGGCGTCTTCGAGTCCGGAGAGATGCGCCGCGCCACGCATCGAGTTTGTTGCACCGGAGGCAAAGCTCATCACGGGGTAGGCGATAGCGGTTTCAGCCTGCATCACCGTGCCGTCATTTTGGGTCAGGAACAGCGGGGCGTCGATGCCGCTTTCTGCGGTGGCCTTGCGGAAGGCCGCCACCGTTTCGACGGCGAGGTCATGCAGCACGGCGTTGAGAAGCGCCGCGTTCTCCCGCTCAAGCAGACCGATCCGTCCAAGATCATGCGACAGGGTCACTGCGACATCAGGACAAACCTCCTGCAGAATATCGCGCGCCGCAATCTCGCAGCTTGGGTCAAGCGGTGAGAAGATCGAGGAAACGGCCACCGAACGTAGCCCGAGATCGCGGATGCGTCGTGCGGCCGCGCGCATGCCGGCCGTGTCGAAAGGCATGATTGGTCGGCCGTCATAATCGTGCCCGCCTTCGAGCATGAAAGTCTCGCCGCGCACGCGCTCGGCCAGATCCTGCGGCCAATCGCAGAACGGCAGTAGCGAAGCGCTCGCCGGCATGCCGATCCGGATGGCCGCGACCTTCATCAAATGCCGGCGCTGGACGACGGCATTGACGAAATGTGTGGTGCCGATAACAACCGCGTCCACCGGCACCCGCGCCGCAGGATCGGCGCGCAACGCCTTCAAGGCGTCGAGGATGCCGGATGTCACGTCCATCGTAGTGGGGCGCTTGACGGTGAAAACCACCTTGTCGCCATCGAGTAGCACGGCGTCGGTATTGGTGCCGCCGACGTCAATTCCAATGCGTCGCATGACGTTACACTCCGGCGCGAGCGCGCTCATCGAAAACGGAACGGAAATCCAGATCGTAGCCGAAGGCGCGGGGGCCGACGAATTCGAGGCCACGAGGGCTTGTCAGGACGGCGGGAGCCGGCAGCGCCACCACGGTGACGCGCTGGCCGTAGCGGACCGTCTCGGTGCCAACCGCATGGCCCGAGACGCTCTCAAGCACGCAGATCAGGTCTGGACACATGGCAACGGCCTCACCTTCGCGCCAGGCGACGATCCACTCGTTCTGGAATGAGAGCTCCAGCCGGGAGCCTCGATCGCCATCGATGCCCTCGATAGCGATGGAGCCGCGCAGAAAGCCCTCCGTCGTCCGGCGGGCGACATCGACCACCTTGCCGGTGAAGAGTCGCTTGCCGCCTTCGCTTTCGAGCAGGGCAGCGACCGGGTCTGCATGCACGCGGTTGGCTTCGCGCACCAGCCGGCCGATCCTGATCGCGGCGGTGGTCGTGAAATGAATACCCCAATCCTTCACTTCCCGGCCCGTTCGTGGCGCCTTGCTAGTCGAGGCGATCGAGCCCATCTCGACGCAGATCTTGCGACTCGCCCGTTCCATCCATTTCCAGCTTGGCACCTTCGTGACAATCGCCTCGATGCCGCGCGGATCGTAGAGCGTGCAGGGGTAGGGTTGCAGCCCACCGATCGCCACCGAGGTCATCTGCGCCTCGGGAAAGGCGCGCCCCATGCAATCGGCGTCGACGACCGGTATGCCGAGATGGGCCGCCGCCATCAACGCCTGCATGCCGTTGCCGCCACCGATCTCGACCGACATCACGGCGCGGAATTTAAAGCCGCCGAATTCCTGCTGCATCTCCACTGCGCGGGCGATGTTGCGGCTGTCGGCCAACCGCTCCTGGCCGACCAGCGGCGCGCCCATGTTGGAGACGACGGCGACATGATCGTCATCATCGAGATCCAACGGTGACATCAACTGCACGCGATGGCCTTGCGCGTAGAGCTGGCGTAGGTTGAGCAGACCCAGATAGGGACTGCCGCCGCCACCGGTGCCGAGAATCCAGGCACCGACGGCGAGGGATTCGATATCTTCGAGCGTAATCTCGGAGAGAGGCGTCGTGCTCATGCGATCAATTCCTCGACGACGCGCGCGGCGGCGGCGATAGCGAGGATGACCGGTCCGCCAAAGGCTTGGCGCACACGCGCTTTGTTGGCGCTCGTGTAACCCATGCAGTCCATGACGACGAGGTCGGGCGACTGAGCCGACATTTTCCGCGCAGCCTCATCGACGGCCTCGGCATCGGAACCCGGCCGCATCGTCACGCCGACAACTTCGACGTTCGTTCTCTCCCATTTCCGGGCGATCAGCGCGGTCTGTTCCGGTAACGGCGAAAAGATGCCGAGACGCCCCTTGGGCAAAACCGCTTCGACCATGTTGTGCAACACGGCTGAGGGCAAGATCACCAGACCATCCGGCGCCAGATTGGGAAATTTGCCGGTACAGGCGAGCATGGTGACCTTCACGCCTTCGCTGGCGAATTTCTTGATCTGGATCGCCGCCCGCGTCTCGACCGCTTTCTTGCTAATGGTGACGCCGGCGCCATTCGGTAGCAGGGTGAACAGGGTGTCATAGTCGTCGCTCGGCGGAATCGCGTCTATCTCGGCGCGCGTCATCCCGTCGAGCGCGCCGCGCAGATCGATCTCCAGTCCAGGTGATAGGACCGCCGCGATTTCGTTCACGACGGAAGGACGCGGGCTTTGGCCGATGACGACCACGCCCATGCGTTGTTGCTGCATGGTTTTAATCCCTCAAAATCACGATGTCGGATGGTTTCCAACGCAGGGCCACGGCCGCGCCGGTTTGAAACAGCTCATGCGAGCCGTTGTTCGGTTGTTGCGCGAGCAGACGCCTGCCGCCGGCCGTCTCGATGCGGTAAAGCACCGAGCCCCCCTGGAAATTGGCGCTCTCGACGATTCCGTCGAGGCCATGTCCGACCAGAGCGGGCGGCGTGGCCAGGCTGATCTTTTCCGGCCGAAGCGCGATCGACAACGGACCGGCTTCTTGAGGCTGACCAGTTAGCTCGATCGACAGGGCCGGGTCGACCTGCAAGACGGACTTGCCCCCTCCGTTGCGGACCACTTTGCCGCGAAACAGGTTCGTGTCACCGATGAAATCCGCGACGAAGCGCGTGCTTGGCCGGTCGTAAATATCGGACGGTGCGCCGATCTGCTCGACCTTGCCGGCATTCATCACCGCGATCCTGTCGGACATGGCAAGCGCCTCTTCCTGGTCGTGGGTGACGAACACCATGGTCAGGCCGAGTTTGCGTTGCAACTGTTTCAGTTCGAACTGCATCGCCTGGCGCAGCTTCTTGTCGAGCGCGCCGAGCGGTTCGTCGCAAAGCAGCACGCGCGGTTCGATAACGATGGCGCGGGCGAGCGCGACACGCTGCTGCTGGCCACCGGAGAGTTGTCCGGGGCGGCGATCTTCATATCCGACGAGTTCCACTTGCGCTAGCGCATCGGCGACCTTGCGAGCAATCGTCGGGCGATCCATGCCCCGCATGCGCAGACCGAAGGCGACGTTTTCGCCGACCGAGCGGTGCGGGAACAGCGCATAGTTCTGGAACACCATTCCCATGTCGCGCTTGTGCGCCGGCACATGGGTTACATCGGCTCCGCCGACCTCGATAACGCCGTTGGTCGGCGTCTC
>Ga0208989_10000695_pt1 | contig 10316 bp, 6 predicted proteins | sample MedBloCAOM3_M1_FD_187852 | JGI IMG/M metagenome (GOLD analysis project Ga0208989, IMG submission 187852) | Forest soil microbial communities from El Dorado National Forest, California, USA - Mediterranean Blodgett CA OM3_M1 (SPAdes) (version 2) | ecosystem: Environmental > Terrestrial > Soil >...
AGGCTCGAGGATGATGGCAGCGATTTCGCCGGGATTCTCTTTGAACCGGCGTTCGACGGTAGCAAGGTCATTGAATGTAGCGACGGCTACATTGGCCACTGCGTTCTTGGGTACGCCAAGCCCGCCGGGAACGGATGTGGGGGCTTTGATATCGCCGTATTCAGGAGCATGAGGCTTGACGCTGACCAGAGCCGTATCGTGCAGGCCGTGGTACGCGCCTTCGAACTTTACGATCTTGTCGCGGCCGGTGGCGGCGCGAGCCAGCCGGATGGCATGCATGGTCGCTTCCGTGCCGCTGTTGCCGAAGCGGCACATCTCAACCGGGAAACGAGTGCAGATTTCTTCCGCGAGTTCCCACTCCATGTCGTGCGGCATGCCAAACATGGTGCCGGTGGAGAGGCGCTTTTCGACGGCCTTCATGACGGCGGGGTGGCAGTGCCCGGCCATAAGGGCGCCGAAGGTGAGGTTGTAATCGATGTATTCGTTGCCATCGAGGTCGCGGAACTTACTGCCGCTGGCTTCCTTAACAAAAATCGGCCAAGGATCGTAAGCGCGGTAGTTGCTGGCGACACCCAGCGGTATGCGTTTGAGATTCTTCTTGTGCGCTTCGGCGGATTTTGGCGTACGGCGCTCGAAAGTTGAGAGTTCTTTCTGCAAGTCGGGGTACATCGAGGTCTCCGGGAAAACTCAGACTCGCTTCCTGGCGAGCCATTAGATTGCCCGGCCAGCAAGGCCGCCCGGGGTAGTTCTCATTACTTTACTCTTTCCTCTAGAAGTAAAACTTCAAGGCAAACTGCAGCAGGCGAGGATCGCGAGCCTGGAGCACCTGACCAAAAGTCTTGCTGCTGAAGTTTCCGTCGGGATTGACAAACTGCGTTTTGTTGAACAAATTAAATATGTCGGCGCGGAACTGCATGTACTTCGACTCCGAGAGTGCGATTCTCTTTGAGAAAGTTACATCCCATTGGTTCTCGCCGGGTCCGCAACATATGGAGCGCGGAGTGGTGGAGAAAGTTCCGAGCGCGGGATCGGAAAACTGAGCTGGGTTTAGATAGGAGCCGCCATTCTTTTTTGGATTCTGGATCTGGAGCGGCCCAGTCAATTGCGGCGCTCCGGCTCCCAGGAAGAACAGACTGCTGATCAGCTCGTTATCGTTTTGTGTCTGGATGCGAATGGGAAAGCCGCTCTGGAGCTGAACGATTCCCGACATGGACCAATCGTCCAGAAGCTTGCCCGCGAAACCGTTGTATCTAGGGATCGGGAACTCCCAATAGTAGTTGACCACGAAACGTTGTTTTGAGTTGAATAACGATAGCGCGCGGCTGGCTTTGTAGTTGAAGGGGTTGACCGTCTCTTCGAAGCTGGACGCCCAGTCCAGCGACTTACTGAGCGTGTAAGCCGCCTGCATCTGCAGACCGTGAGAGAAACGCTTCTCCAAGCTGGCCTGGAAGGAGTTGTAGGCCGAGGCGGCAATCGTGTCTTCGGCGAAGACATTGGTGAAGACGGAAACACCGTCAAGCGGGCAGCCTGTGCCAGTCAACGGATTGCAGTTGGGCGACGAGTAGGGCCGCAGACCGACCAGGTCGATAGCCGGATTTCCGGGTCCAACGGTTGGCGTGGGCCCGTAGGGCAGATGCAGGGTGAAACCCGCAGGAATAGTGTTCGCGGGCAACAGAAACTGATTGTCCTCGAGGAACGGACCGCAGGCGTAAGCACTGCTTAGTGTCTGATTATTCTGCGCGAGATAGTACTGGGAAATGTTGTTTAGATCCAAGCACGTTTGCGGATTCGCGGCATTAATATCGTGGGACGCAAGCAGCCTGTGCCCCTGCGATCCCACATAGCCAAGCTGCAATACAATGTCTCTCGCCAATTGCCTCTGGAGCGTGAGGTTGTATTGGGCGGAATACTGCGTGCGCATTTTTGGCTGGAAATCGCCGTAGAGGAGCATGGGGCGGAAGGAAGCCCAGTCCGTCGGCGTGCCGGGCTTAGGGCTCAGTATGCCGGTAAACGGATTCGGATTCACAGTACCACCGGCCTGCGGAACAAAAGGAGTGTTCAGGAACGTTGAAGGCAGGAACGTACTGCCACCGAAAGGGGGTTCGGCACCGAACTGCTCCAGTACTAATTGCTCCATCGGATTGTAGAACATGCCCCAGCCAGCACGAATGCTTGTCTTGCCGTTAGCGCCAAACAGCTTGGCCATTGCTCCGCTCGTGAAGTTCGGGCTGTAGGCAATTCCAATACGAGGCGCAATTGCCTTGTAGTAAGTCTGGGTCAAGCCCGCAGGGACACCTTTATCTCCGGGAACTACCAGCCCGGTCGGAGTTACACCCGCTTGGTCGCACGTGCTCACTCCAAAATTCGCTTGCTCGGCAGCCGTCAAGATGCAGGGGTAGAGTGTGGAGTTCTGGCCCGGACGGAAGGCTTGGACGTGATGCAGAACGTCGGTAAGTGGGGTATCCAACTCCCACCGAAGGCCGTAATTTAGAGTGAGCGAGGGCCTCAGCTTCCAGCTGTCCTGGGCGAAAAGATAGACGCCGGTATTGCGAACGTTCTCCCGCTGCGCCGAACCCTGCGCATAACTGTCAGCCAGACCCAAAAGGTAGCCGGGATAGTTGTCGGGAAAGAGTACGGCATTGACGGTGGAACTGTTGAACGTAAAGTTACCACTGGTCTCGAAATAAAGGGTCTGATCAAAGCGCGAGCGGCGCACATCCGCACCGAACTTCAAGGAGTGACTGCCCTTTATCCAGGTCAGATTGTCCGCCCACATGAACGAGTTGCCGACCTGAGGAAGTTCCCCTTCCCATCCATTTCCAAACGCGACGCCACCAGAGACATTCACAAATGGCACTCCGGTGCGATTGGAAGGCAAGCCATTGGTGATGCCGTACTTGGGATTTGTTCCGAACGTCCCAACGATCGAATTCGGGCCGCTATTGGAATCAGACGTGCCATTAAAGCAAACGGCCTGCGCCGCCGCCGAAGAACACGACGACTGGACGATGCCGGTGACTTGCGGGTGCTGGAAGGTCAACTGGCCTTCGCGCATGTAGGTGAAGCGGAATTCGTTTACCAGGGAATTGCTGATGGTCCAGGTATGACTGGGGTTGAACTGCTGGTAGCGAGAGCCCACGTTCGCGCCGAAGCCGGGTACATTGGCCCCTGAGGCCTGAAAGTTATAGAAAGGTTGAAAGTTCTTGCCGTCGTTGTAGTAGTAGTAAAAACTGAAACTCTGGCGGTCGTTGATGTGGTGATCGAACCGAAGCGTGAACTGGTCCTGATTGTTGGCGCTGGCTGGCACGGATTGAAAGGTTCCATCGGAACGATTTGCGGCAGGGACGAAGCGGAGCAGATCGATGGCAACGGGATCCTGGCAGCTTGTTGGCACGACATTGGTCGGGAAGACGCCTCCAGCGCCGCCCCAGTTCACTCCGGCCGCGGGCGTAGCTCCGCCCAACGCAGTGATCGCTGCGGTACAGCCTGGACGGCCGTTGAGAGCATCCGCCAGAAACGGATCTGAAATGGCGCCACCAAATGTCGTTCCCGCCGAAAAGTCGCCAGTTCTTTCGGCCGGCGTCGGTACACGAACCGTTTCACCCGAGATTCCCTGACGCACGCGACGGCCTTCGTACGAAGTAAAGAAAAACGTCCGATCCTTGCGCAGCGGCCCGCCAAACGTTCCACCGAACTGGTTCTGGTTGAACTGCGGCTTGACGGTATTGAAATAGCCCTGCGCGTTCAGCACCTTGTTGCGGAAATATTCGTAGACGTTGCCGTGCCACTGGTTGGTGCCGGACTTCGTGACGACGTTGACGACCGCGCCTGAGTTGCGGCCGTACTCGGCATCGAAGGTGTTGCTGATGACGCGGAATTCTTCAATAGCATCGGGCGTAGGCTGAATCGTGGGCAGGTTGACGAATTGGTCGTTGGCATCGCCGCCGTTGACGCTGAAATTGTTGGCGCGGTCACGGCCACCGTTGACGGAGACGGAGCCGGCGCTGTCACTGCCATAAAAGGTGCCGCCGCTGGAGCCGAGCTGCGATTGAACTCCGGGCTGCAATTGCAAAAACTGGTAGCTGTCGCGGGCATTCAAAGGGAGTTCGTTTACCGAGCGATTATTAACCACGGCCCCGAGTTGGGTGCTGGAGGTATCGACAAGCGGAGCTTCCGAGGTTACATCGACCACTTCCTGCGCAGTCCCCAACTGCATGGTCATGTTAAGAGTGATGACCTGATTGATATCGAGCGAAATCGCGTGGCGTATATCTTTCTTGAAACCGGTCAACTCGAAGGTCAAGGTGTAGGTGCCGACCGGCAAGTCCGGAAAGACATAGTCCCCGCTATCGTTGCTCTCGACTGAGCGACTGACTCCGGTCGCATCGTTGGTCGCAGTAATTTTCACGCTATTCAGCACCGCCCCGGTGGGATCAGCGACACGACCAAGAATGCGGCCGCCCGTACCCTGTGCCAAAAGCAATGTGGGCAGTAGGCAGAGCATGACAGCCAGACAAACTACGGACCAACGGGCTCGCAGCGACGGCATGGAACCTCCAGGCATACTTGGGAGAAGTTTTTTCTTTGAAAACGACAGCTTGTGCGCAGCCACAACCTTGCTATAATCCCGCAAGGTTAGAGAAGAGGGGCGCGGACTGTCAAGGAGAAAAAAAGCGTTCTCTCGCATTGAAAAATCATATCGACCCGGCCTGCGAGATATGAATTCACTTAGCCCTGAGCCTTACTTGAAGATCGGAGACGTAGCGCGCAGGGTGGGGGTGTCGCCTTCCGTCATCCGGTCGTGGGAGAGTCTGGGGCTCACTCGTCCGCGGCGGACCGAGAGCAAATACCGACTTTATACAACGGCGGATGTGAAACTGCTGAAGCGGGCACGCTTTCTGCGCAAGGTGCGGGGCCTCAATGCGCCGGCAATCGTAGAGTTACTGAAGCGGGAAGGCCGCGTGAAACCGGCAGCGGATGGGAACGCCCGCGCTATCGGCGGGCATCTGCGGCAACTCCGGGCGAAGCAGCATCTCTCCCTCGCGCAAGTGGCGGAGGCGGTCGGTATTTCAGTGGGATTCCTGAGTGCGCTCGAACGTTCACAGATGAGCGGTTCCGTCGGAACGCTGCGCAAGCTGGCCCGGTTCTACAAAACCAATATTCTGGATTTTTTCGATGCCACGGAAGGAAGCAGCCGACAGGTTCGTTCGGACCAGAGAAAGGTGCTGCAGGCTGGTCCCGGAGTGCGGATGGAGTTGTTGGCCTGGGGCAATACCGTGATGGAACCGCATCTGTTTCGAGTTGCGCCGCAAGCTGAGAGCGGCGATTCGTATGCGCACGAAGGGGAAGAATTTCTGTATATACTGCGCGGCGAACTGGCGATCACCTTGCATGGCGAAGAGTATCACTTGCGGCACGGTGACAGTTTTTACTTCGAGAGCGCCACTCCGCATCGCTGGAAAAATCCGGGACGCGCGGAAACCTGGGTGCTGTGGGTAAACACGCCGCCGACATTCTGAAGGAGAACAAGACATTGCCCAGCATGGGCAATGGACGCAAGGTGGTATACGAATCACCAGGCGTGGAAGGCAAGAAGCAGCGGCAGACCGGAGGGGAAATGAAGTGGCGGCGTGGGATGTGGTTGTTAACATTGTTCGCGACGGTTCTGCTTGCGGGGTCGTGCACGAAGAAGACTCCAACCTTGAACCTGTTGGTTTGGGAGGGCTACGCGGATCCAACGTTCGTAAAGGCGTTTGAGGAACAACATCACTGTAAGGTTTCGGCGTCATACATGGGATCGAGTGATGAACTCGTGGCCAAGCTGCGCGGGGGGAGTGCCGGGAACTATGACGTGATCTCGCCGTCCAGCGACGTGGCGACATCGATCGCCTCGGCCGGGCTGGCGTCGCCACTCGATCTTTCGAAGATTCCGTCCTACAGTCAGCTTTCGCCGCAACTGACTTCCCTTCCGCTGGTGCGCGTAAACAGCCAAGTCTATGGCGTACCGTTCATGTGGGGCCCCGATCCGCTGATTTATGACACTTCAGTTTTTGCGACGCCTCCCGATAGCTGGAACGTGTTGTGGGCTCCGAAATACCGGGGAAAGATTTCGGTGTGGGACGATTTGTCGACCGTTTATATGGCGGCGCAGGTGCTCGGCTACGACAAGCCTGATCCGTCGCGGCTTTATAACTTGAGCGATGAACAGCTCGAGACAGTTAAGAAAAAGTTGCTGGAGTTGAAACCAAACATCCGCAAGATGTGGTCGACTGGCGGTGAGCTCACCAATCTTTTTCAGAACCATGAAGTAGTTGCCGCCATGGGATGGCCGTTGATGACGAACCAACTGCGGAAGATCAACTTTCCGGTGGGCGAGACGATTCCCCGAGAGAATACTACGGGATGGATCGATCACCTGATGATCACGGCAGGGAGCGAGAACAGCGAACTGGCCTACCAGTTTCTCGAGTACATGATCGAGACGCAGACCCAAAAAAAGGTTACCGATGTGACGGGATACACGCCGGCGAATCCGCAAGCGGCGCAGTTCATGACTCCGGCAGAAGTGAAGAACCTGCATCTGGATGACGTAGACAATTACCAGAAGCGGCTATACTTCTGGCAAAATGTGCCGCGGCGCGCCAAGTACAACGAAATTTGGAATGAAGTGAAGGCGGCGCAGTAACGAACTACGCAGGGCTCATTACGACTATTTGTGGCCTCCACCACCACTTCCGGAACCGTCTCTAACACGCGCACAAATTCCGCGAGTAAGCCTGCTCTTCTCAGCATTCGTAATTTAGCCAAGAATTTTGGCAAGAACCGCGTGCTCCGGGATATTTCTCTGGAAATTGCTGAGGGTGAATTTCTCACCGTACTCGGCGAGAGCGGTTCCGGCAAAACAACGCTGCTGAGAATCATTGCGGGGTTCGAGCACGCCAGTTCCGGCGAGCTTTGGATGGGCGACGAGCGCCTGGACAAACAGCCACCGTATCGTCGTCGCGTGAATACCGTGTTTCAGCACTATGCGCTGTTCCCCCATCTGACCGTCGAGCAGAACGTGGGTTACGGATTGCGCGTCGCGAAACGGCCTGCTTCTGAGATTGCCCAGCGGGTGGGCGAGGCACTGGACAAAGTGAAGATGGCGCCGTACGCGAAAGCCAAACCGTCGAAGATCAGTGGTGGACAGCAGCAGCGAGTAGCATTGGCCCGAGCGCTGGTAAACCGTCCGCAGTTGCTGCTGCTCGATGAGCCGCTTTCCGCGCTCGATGCAAACCTGCGGCGGCAGATGCAGGTCGAGTTGAAACTTCTGCAGCGGGAAGTCGGCATTACGTTTGTGTTCGTTACACATGATCAGGAAGAAGCGATGGTCATGTCGGACCGGATCGCGCTCTTGCGCTCAGGCGAACTGGAGCAGGTCGCGACGCCGCGGGAGATTTACAGCCGTCCTGCAACAGCTTATGTCGCACAGTTCATTGGTCACACCAATCTCTTAAAGGCGGAGGTGCGTGGAGGTGTGGCACAGGGCTCGTCCTTGGCTTGGACGGTGGAACTCCCGGACGGACCCGTTCTTTTTTCTTTACGCCCGGAGAATGTACGAGTCGTCGAGAGCGGGAACTCCGTTAGAGCCGCGCAAGATTCAGTTCGGGTTCGAGGCAAAATTCTCCACCAGGCATTTCACGGGGCAACGGAGTTAATCCGAGTCCAGTGTGCGGATGGACTGGTGCTTGTGGTGCGGACCCCAAGCGGCGCCCGAATTCAGAATGACATCGAGCTGGACTTTTCTGCCGCAGACGCGGTGTTGGTGCGCGAGTCTCCGCAGAGAAACTGATGTTTTCCCGGGCTTACAAAACGGCGGTCACGCTGCCTCCTGTGATTTGGGTCGCGGTGTTCCTGTTGACGCCGTATTTACTGATGTTCTGTTATAGCTTCTGGTCCGTATCGTCATCGCAGAACATCGTTCATTCGTGGAACCTGGACAACTACGGCCAACTTCTGAAGATCAACGTTTACTGGCAGACGCTGCTGCGTTCCATGTGGATCGCGGCACGGGTAACGATCTTCTCGCTCCTGCTGGGGTATCCGCTGGCGTACTTCCTTTCGTTCTACACAGGCAAGCGAAAAGATTTGTTGTATCAATTGGTGATTATTCCACTGTGGGTCAGCTACCTCGTACGCGCGTATGCATGGAAGACGATTCTTGGCTCAGATGGCGTTCTGAACACTCTGTTGCAGTACGTGCACCTGACCAGGCATCCTCTGGAGTTCTTGCTGTACAGTCCATTCGCGGTAGTGCTGACGCTCACGCACATCTACACCCCTTTTACTTTTTTGCCGATTTACGCTGCGCTGGAGCACATCCCGCGCAACCTGGTTGAGGCCTCGCATGACTTGGGAGCAACGCCGGCACAGACATTCTGGAAGGTGATTTTCCCACTTTCGATTCCTGGAGTGCTGGCCGGGGCCACGTTTGCCTTCGTGTTGAGCCTGGGTGATTTTCTTGCGCCCCTGCTGCTGGGCGGGCCCAGCGGGATCATGATTTCGAACATCGTCGTTAGCCTGTTCGGCGCGGCCTACAACTGGCCTTTAGGAGCAGCCATCTCGCTGTGCATGCTGGTGCTGGTTGTTGGTCTGCTGTTCTTCTCCGAGCGGCTTGAAAAACGATGGAGTTTCTCGTGAGCGGCGGCACGGCTTCAGTCCCGCGTTCGCGCTGGCTGCTGGTTCACGCCGTTGCGGTATTCGCATTTCTCTATTTGCCGATTGTGGCTCTTATTCTCTATTCGTTCAACAGCGAGGGAGTTGGAGGATTTCCGCCGCATCGGCTGACGCTCGACTGGTATCGAGTGTTGTTTGCAGATAGCCCCCTCTGGGATTCGGTGCTTAACAGCTTGCAGGTAGCATTTGCCGCAATGGTGATCTCTCTGGCCCTCGGAATACCGGCAGCACTGGCGCTGGACCGCGCACAATTTCCGGGCAAGGCGCTGTTTCGACGACTGGTGCTGCTTCCGCTAATTCTGCCAGGAATCATCACAGGACTTTCCCTGCTGATGCTGTTCAACGTGATGGGCACGAAGCTCGGACTGATGACGATCATCCTGGGCCATGGGACGGCGCTGATCTCGGTTGCCGCGACCGAAGTATTTGCCGGATTGCAGAAGCTTGATCGTGCGCAAGAGGAAGCGTCGCTCGACCTGGGAGCAAACTACTGGCAAACCTTCTGGCGAGTAACCGTGCCGAATCTGAAGCTGCCGATTATCGGCGCCGCTCTCCTGATCTTCACACTCTCAATGGACGAAATTGCGGTCAGTTTCTTTCTGATTGGGCGTGACAACACGCTGCCGTTGGAAATCTGGGGACGGTTACGGCGCGGAATCACGCCGGAGATCAATGCCGTGTCGACTATCATCTTTGTGTTTTCGCTGGCGACGATTGTGTTGTGGTACCGTTTGCGGGTACGGGCCGAAATTGGGTCCGAGTTGGTTGAGTCCACAGTCCACGAGGGTATGTAGTTTTGCCAAGCATGAGTGGATCTCGGCATCTCCTTGCGTGCGTAGTGATTTCATCCCACCCATAGTAAAGTGGTAGTAGAGAAGAAATCAGGAAGGATCCTTTTGAGTTTAAGTATTCGTAACATTGCCATCATCGCGCACGTGGACCACGGCAAGACCACGCTCGTCGACGCCATGCTGCAACAGAGTGGCACCTTTCGCTCCAACGAGCACCACGTCGAGCGTGTCATGGATTCGAACGAACTGGAGCGTGAGCGCGGGATTACCATCCTGGCGAAGAATACGGCCATCTTCTACCACGATGTAAAAATCAACATCGTCGACACTCCGGGTCACAGCGATTTCGGTGGCGAGGTAGAGCGCGCCCTGAAGATGGTCGACGGCGTGATGCTGCTGGTAGACGCAAGCGAGGGCCCTCTCCCGCAGACCCGGTATGTGTTGAGCAAGGCGTTGGAGGCAAAGCTGCCCCCCATCGTGGTGATCAACAAGATCGATCGTGCCGATGCGCGGCCGCAGGAAGTGCTCAACGAAATCTACGACTTGTTTATTGATCTCGATGCGAAGGAAGATCAGCTGGACTTCCCGGTTTTGTACACGAATGCAAAAGCGGGGACCGCAACCACCGACATCAAAGGTGGCGGCGAGGATCTGCGGCCTTTGTTCGACGCGATTCTGAGCACAATTCCGCTCCCCAAGGGCGACCCCAACGGGCCCCTGCAGATCCTGGTGGCGAACCTCGACTACAGCGACTATCTGGGACGGCTGGCCATCGCTCGCGTCTTTAACGGGAAGATGCATACTGGGGAA
>Ga0208989_10000696_pt1 | contig 10313 bp, 9 predicted proteins | sample MedBloCAOM3_M1_FD_187852 | JGI IMG/M metagenome (GOLD analysis project Ga0208989, IMG submission 187852) | Forest soil microbial communities from El Dorado National Forest, California, USA - Mediterranean Blodgett CA OM3_M1 (SPAdes) (version 2) | ecosystem: Environmental > Terrestrial > Soil >...
CGCCGCAGCATCCTCTCTCTCCACGGCATCGGCCAACAGCACGACCTTCGCGGTCATCCTTTCGCTGAGTTTCTGCCACCTGCTGAACGACATGATGCAGTCGCTGGTGCCGGCGCTCTATCCCATCCTCAAGGACTCCTACGGCCTGAGCTTCGGCCAGGTCGGCCTGATCACGCTCGCTTTCCAGTGCACGGCCTCGATGCTGCAGCCGCTGGTCGGCCTGTACACCGACCGGAAGCCCCAGCCCTATTCCCTGATGGTCGGCATGGGCTTCACCCTGGTCGGCCTGCTGTTGATGTCCCGGGCCAACACCTATCCCCTGATCCTGTTCGCCGCGGCGCTGATCGGCATGGGCTCCTCGGTGTTCCATCCCGAGGCCTCGCGCGTGGCGCGCATGGCGGCCGGTGGCCGCTATGGCCTGGCGCAGTCGCTGTTCCAGGTCGGCGGCAACATGGGCTCGGCGGCAGGGCCGCTGCTCGCCGCCTTCATCGTCGTGCCGCGCGGCCAGCAGAGCATCGTGTGGTTCTCCGGCGCCGCCCTGATCGCCATGTTCGTGCTGTTCCAGGTCGGCGGCTGGTACAAGCAGCGGCGCTCGCCTCCGAAGACCGCGATGCGCGGCAAGGCCGCGGGCGCCGGGGCGCAGACACTGCCGCGCGCGCGCGTGATCACGGCGGTGGCCATCCTGGTGGCGCTGCTGTTCTCCAAGAACGTCTATAGCGCGAGCCTCGGCTCCTACTTCACCTTCTACCTGATCTCGAAGTTCGGCGTGGAAGTGCAGACCGCGCAGTTCTACCTGTTCGCCTTCCTGGTCGGCATCGTCGCCGGCACGATCGCGGGCGGCGCGGTGGGCGACAAGGTCGGCCGCATCCCGGTGATGTGGTTCTCGATCCTGGGCGCCCTGCCGTTCGCGCTGATGCTGCCCTACGCCAACCTGTTCTGGACCGGCGTGCTCGCGGTCACGGTGGCGATGATCATGGCCTCGGCCTTCTCGGCCATCCTGGTCTATGCCCAGGAGCTGTTGCCGGGGCGGGTCGGGCTGGTGGCCGGCATGTTCTTCGGCTTCTCCTTCGGCCTGGGCGGACTCGGCGCCGCGGCGCTGGGCCAGCTTGCCGACCTCACCAGCATCGAGACGGTCTACCGGGTGACGCCGTTCCTGCTGCTGCTGGGCCTGCTGACGGCATTCCTGCCGCGCCAGCCGGGCGAGCCCAAAAATCGGCGCTGATCTACCGACGCTGACTTAGAGGCCGGTGATCGCTATCCGGCCCGCGTCGGCGATCACCGCGCTGCGCGCGTCGTCCGCTATCGTCGAGCCGGTGAAGTAAACCGCAACCAGGATCGGCGCGCGCCCCGGCGGCCAGGCGACGGCGATGTCATTGGCCGTTCCGTTGTTGCCGCCGCCGGTCTTGTCGCCCACCCGCCAATCGGATGGCAGGCCGGCCCGCAGGCGCTTGTCGCCGGTTTTGCAGGCGAGCAGCCAGCCTGTGAGTCGTTCGCGTGATCCAGCCGACAAGGCGTCGCCGACGACGAGTCGCTGCATGTCGCCCAGCATGGCGGCCGGCGTGGTGGTGTCGCGCGGATCGCCGGGGGCTGCCTCATTGAGCTCGGTCTCGATGCGGTCGAGCCGTGTAGACCCGTCACCCAGGGAGCGCGCATAGGCGGTCAAGGCTTGTGGGCCGCCGAAGCTTGCGAGCAGCAGGTTGCCTGCCGTGTTGTCGCTCAGCGTCACCGCCGCCTCGCAGATTTCGGCCACCGACATGCCGCCGGATCCGACATGATCCTGGGTGACCGGCGAATAAGTGACGAGATCCCTGGCCGAGAAGACGATCCGGCGATCCAGCCTTTCGTCGCCGCGATCGACGCGCGACAGAACCAGCGCCGCGGCGAGGAACTTGAAGGTGCTGGACATCGGAAAGCGCTCGGCGCTGCGCCAGCCGGCCTGGCGGCCGCTCGCCGTGTCGAGCGCCGCCACACCCAGGCGACCGCCGACTCGGCGTTCCAGGTCGGCAAGCGCCGAGCTGACGTTGTCGGCCATAGCCGGCAGCGCCAGCAGCGAGCCGGCAAGCACCGTACGGCGCGCAATCGAAGCAGGAATGGTCTTCTCCGTCCTTGGTCGGTGGCTGCCTACGTCGCGAATATGGCGCGGCGTGGGCATAGCTCGATCGCCCGCAGCAATTGAGATGACGACGGGCTCTACCACCTGCGCGCCGATGCGGTAAGCTCATCGCCGCATGGCTCACCCGCCCTCACCCGAGCAGCGCATCGACGCGCCCGATCTGACGGCCTTGTCGGGAACCACGCCCGGCCGCGGCGAGTCGCGCCTGCGGACGGTGTTGCGTCACAGCCTGCCGGTAGCCGGCGTCGTCGTGGTGGTCATGCTGGTCGCGGTCATCGCGTACTATGTCTACGACAGCAACCGCCGCGGCGCCGTGGCGCTCAGCAACGACCTGGTCACGGCGATCGACCGGCGGGTCGCTGCCCAGACGCACGCCTACCTGGCGCCGGCCCAGCAGTTTCTCGAGCTTGCCGATGCCGCGGCGGCAGGCCGCGGCGTCTTCGAGGGCGGTCCGGAGGTCGAGCGGTTCGCTTTGCACGCGCTGGGCGGCATCGACCCTGCCGCGGCGTTCAGCTATGCCGACCCGGAGGGCAACTTCCTCTACGTGCTCCGCAATGCGCAGGGCGGCTTCGACACCAAGACGATCGACCGTCGCAACGGCGGGCATCGCGTGACCTGGGCCCGGCGCGACTCCGACGGCAAGGTTGTCGGCACCGAAGAGGTCCCGGACGACACTTACGATCCGCGCACGCGACCCTGGTACCAGGGCGCGGAGCAGACAAGGAAGCCATTCTGGACCGACACCTACCTGTTCTTCACGCTGCAGAAGCCCGGCATCACTTTCTCGATCCCCCACTTCGACGCCGAGGGCAAGCTGCAGAGCGTGCTGGGTGTCGACATCGAGCTCGCCACGCTCTGCACCTTCCTGAAGCAGCTCGGCATCGGCGTCAGCGGCAAGGCCATGATCATCGATCGCACCGGCCGCGTCGTTGCCTATCCCAGCGACAACTGGCTGCCGGCCGACAAGCCCGACGTGCAGGCGCCGATGCTCGATGAGCTGGGCGATCCCGTGCTGATACGCGCCTACAACCGGCTGCGTATCGAGGGCTATGGCCGCAAGGTGCTCGATTTCGGCGACCGGCGCATCATCGTCTCGTCCGAGCCGGTGAGCATGCTGACCGGTCGCGACTGGGTCGTCCTGATCGTCGTGCCCGAGACCGATTTCGTGGGTTTCGTCACCGACAGCGGCCTGGCCGCGCTCATCATGTCGATCATCGTGGTGCTGATCGTCGCCGCCCTCTCCGGGCTTCTGGCCTGGCGCAACGTGGCCGCCGAACGGCGCATTTCGGCCGCCGCGACGCTGCAGAGCGCGCTGGAGACGCGCACCCGGACCTTCGTCGAGCTGGCGCGCGCCAGCGGACCGGCCGATGGCGCCGAGGCGGAGGGCCTGGAAAGCGCGGCAGAAACAGCCGCCGGCGCCTGCGCGGCCAAGCGCGTGGCGGTGTGGCGGCTCAGTCCCGACCGCACCGCTCTCCTGTGCGAGGATTGCTTCGACCAGGTCGCCCACGACCACACGACCGGAATGGAACTGCACCGCGACCAGCTCCCTGACCTGTTCGCCGCGCTGGGCAACGGCGCGCCGATCGACGTCGCAGATGCGAGCAGCGATCGCCGGACATCCGGGTTGTTCGAAAGCTATCTGGCGCCGCTCGGGATCAGCAGTATCTATATCGTCCCAATCATCTCGCGCGGCCGCCTGCTGGGCATGCTGACGGTCGAGGATCCGCAGCGCGGCGATCACGCCGCCAGCCTGGTGGCATTTTGCGACGCGCTGACGGTCGTGCTGGCGCTGCGTTATGCCGCCGTCGCCGCGCCCGCGCCGGTGGTCTCGCGGGCGGCGGCCACCGTGACCGCCGGCTCCGGCGGAGCCGCCCCGTTCGAGAGCTTTGGCCAGCGCCAGTCGCGGCTGGAGCAGACGCTGATGCGGCAGAACACTTCGCTCGACGATCTGGGCGAAAGCGCCATCGACCAGGCCGCGATCGGTATTCTCAAGCTGCCCGACTGGACGACGGTGGCGCAGCGGGTGCCCGATAGTCACGAGGCCACGGCAATGGACGCCATCGTCGACGAGCTGCGCCTCGTCCTCGAAAAAAGCGGCGTGGCCTACGCGGCGCTGCTCGGCGACCAGATCGTGCTGGCGGCGTTCTCGCGCGACAAGACTATGGTTGCCGGCTGCGCGCACTGCGTGGCGACGGCGATGCTCGAGCTGCGCGACCGCCTGTTCAAGCTCGAGGAGACGTGGAGCACCAGCTTCGACTTCCGCCTCGCCATCGATGTCGGCACCGTGATGGCCTCGGCCGTCGCCACCGATCCGCCGAGCCGCAACCTGTGGGGCGGCGCGGTCGGGATCGCCAAGGTCCTGGCCGACACCGCGGCGCGGCGCACCATCGTGGCATCGGAGACCGCCTACGAGATGCTCTCGGACCATTTCCTGTTCCGCCCGCGCGGCAGCTATTTCCTGCCGGAGACCGGCAACATGCGCACGTTCGTGCTGGTCGGCCGCATATGATCGCCCGCGTCGCCGGCGACCGACCGTCCCGCTTTCGGTTTAGGCGTTTCCTGGCTGCTGTCGGTTCGCGCACGATCGTGGGCACGCAGCGGCTGCTGCTCTTCATATCGCTCGCCGCCACTGTCGTGATCGTGGCCGCGCGGCGCAGCACGTGGCAGGGTCCGGTCCGGACGGAATTCATGCGCGTGCTGCACGGGGTCGCTGTGCGCTCGCTGCCCACCACCATCGCCACCGGCATGCTGGTGGGCTTCGCCCTGGTGACGCAGGCCGTCTACTGGCTGGAGCAGACGGGAACGACCGGGCTGGTCGGCCCGGTGATCGTGGTCCTGCTGATCCGCGAGCTGGTGCCCATCCTGATCGGCTTGATCGTGTTCGGCCGCAGCGGCACGGCCACCCTGATCGAGCTCGGCGAGGCGCAGACCAAGGGCTGGCTGCGCGTGCTCGAGATCCAGGGCGTCGATCCGCTGGTGCTGCTAGTGCTGCCGCGTGCGTTCGGCTTCGCCATCGGCGCCTTCTGCCTCGCTACCGTGCTGCTGCTGACCACCCTTGCCACGGGCTACCTGGTGGCACACGCGCTGGGGCTGGTCGCCTACTCGATGTGGGATTTCGCCGACCTCGTGGTGCGCGCCATGAAGGTGCAGGACTTCATCTTCCCGCCCCTCAAATGCATCACCATCGGCTTCGTGGTGGCGCTCGCCTGCTGCGCCACCGGGCTTGGACGGCGCGACGAGTCCGACGAGCTGCAGCGGCTGGTGCCGCGCGGCTTCGTGCGCTCCGCGCTCGCCATCCTGGTGGTCAACAGCCTGTTCGATCTGGTGGGCTGAGATGGCGCTCCCCCTCAGCCGATCGGTCCTCTCGCTGCAAGGCGTCATTCCGGCCGAGCGGCGGTTGTCCGCCACGCCGACGCGTCTCGATCTTGAGCTGCCGCGCGGCGCGGTGGCGCTGCTGCAGGTCGATGACGAGGCCGATGCGGCGGCGCTGATCGATCTCTGCGTCGGGCTCAGCGATCCCGGCGCTGGCCGCGTGCGCTTCCTGGGCGTCGACTGGACGACGCGCAATGCGCGCGAGCGGCTGACCCGCCGCCGCCGCATCGGCGCCATCGTGCAGGCCGGGGTCTGGCCCACCCATATGACGGTGCTGGAGGCGGTCCTTATGGCGCGCTTCTACCATTTCAACCGGCCGCCCGCCGAGGTGATCGCCGACGCCACCCAGCTCGCCCGCCTGTTCGGCCTGCCCGGGCTGCCGGTCGGACGGAGCGAGACGACGCCGTTGCGCGCGCTGATCCGCGCCGCCTGCGTGCGCGGATTCCTCGGCTCGCCCGACCTGATCGTGGTACAGGATCAGATGCTCGACCAGTCAGCCGGCCTTGCCGTCCCGATGGCGCAGGCGATCTCGGCCGCCTGCGACCGGGGCGCCACGGTTCTGTGGATCACGACGAACCTCGGCGCGCGGGCCGCCGAGTTCGTCCATGCGAATCATGTGCTCCGCCTGGGCGACGCCGGCCTGGTGCCGGCACGGAGGTCGCGATGAAGCGCTCGATCTTCGGCGTCTACCAGCTCGACGAGATCGTCGGCGCCGTGGTGCTCGCCTGTATCGGCGTGTTCATCGCGGTGCTGATCAACGCTGGCCTGCTCAAGGACTGGTTCCAGCCGTCCTTCACCCTGCGCATCCTGCTGCCCGACGAAGGCGTCTCGGGCCTGGCGCCCGGCGCGGAGGTGCAGGTCCTGGGCACGCGCGCCGGCGAAGTCCGCCGCATCGTCATCGATCCCAACCAGCGCATGCACGCCGTTGCCCGGGTCGAGGACCAGATGCGGCCCTTCATCCGCCGCGACTCCAAGGTCTCGATCCGCCGCCAGTTCGGCGTGGCGGGCGCGGCCTTCATCGACATCGCGCGCGGCACCGGGCCGGAGCTCGACTGGTCCTATGCCGTGATCGTCGCGACCACCGATCGGGCGGCGACCGACACGCTGGGCCAGATGATCGACGAGGTGCGGGCCAAGATCGCGCCGGTGCTCGATGACGTCCAGAAAGCGGTGCTGGCCTTCACCGCGGTTGCCCAGCGCGCGATCGATCCGGCCGGACCGCTCGAGCGGACGCTGTCCTCGGCCGCGGGCATCGCCCACAGGGTCGAGAACGGCGAAGGCGTGGCGGGCCGCCTGCTCGCCAACGACAAGATGGCGAGCGATCTCGAAGCGAGCTTGCTCAGCGTGCGCGAGCTCGCCGCCCAGCTCGAACGCACGTCCAAGGACCCGCGCATCGGCCAGATCCTGCTCAAGACCGACTCCGTGCTGACCTCCCTGCAGGCCACGACGCGCAATCTCGCCACCACGATGCCCAAGATCACCGAGAACGTGACGGCCACCACCGACGCCATGCCGGCGACATTGCTGCAGGCCCAGATCGCCGCCCACGAGCTCGAGCTGCTGCTGGGTCAGCTGCGGCACAACTGGCTGTTCGGGGGCAGCGGCGGCGCGCCAACCGCGCCGGCAGGCCGCCGCGCGCCGGCCATCGAGGTCCGGCCATGAGGACACGGCCGGTCGTGCTGTTGCCGCTCGCGGCTTTGGCGCTTGCCGCCTGTGGCGGCGGCGGCCCGGTCGACACCGGCCCGCCGCCCGACGTCAAGCTCGACCAGGCCAACCGCGCCGGCACGCAGGCGTTGTCGGTCGACTTGCCCAGCCTCGCGGTGCGCGAATACAAGGTGGCGCTGGCCCGCGCCTACGAACGCGACGACGCCGGCGCCATCGCCGATGTGGCCTACAACCTGGCGCTCGCCCAGATGAAGTCGGGCGACTCCAAGGCGGCGCTCGCCACGCTGCGGGATGCGCGCGCTGAGCTCGACCGGCGGCGTGTCCAGATTCCTGCCGAGCTCTTCCTGGTCGAGGCCGCAGCGGCCTATCGCATCGGCGATTACGCCGGCGCCTCTGCCGCCGCGCAGCAGGCCCTCGACCGGCAAGCGAAAGATCCCGACACCGTGCCGCGCGCCTGGTTCATCCGCGGTCTGGTCGCAGCCGAGCGCGGCGACAGCGCCGCCCTCAACCAGGCGATTGCGGCACTGCCTCCCACCAAGCAGGCCGATCTCGAAGCCGACCGCCAGGAGCTGCAGGGTCGCGCCGCGTTGCTCGACAACCGGCCGGCCGATGCGCTCAACCTTTTCGAGCAGTCCGCCGCCAACCGTCAGCAGGCGCTCGACTACCGAGGCATGGCACGGGCATTATCGTTCGCAGGCGACAGCGCGCTGCGCTCCAACCGGCCCGCCGACGCGGCCGACCTGTTCCTGCGGGCAGGCCGCAGCGCGCTGCTGCAGGGCGACACGGTGACGGCGCTGCCGCTCTTGAAGCAGGCCGAGGATCTGGCACGCCAGACCGCGCAGGCCAGCATCGTCGAAGAGGTCGCGCGGCTGCGCAAAGCGGCGGCCGAGCGGACAACACGAGCGTAGTTTTTTGAGGGGGAGAAAGCCATGGTCCTGGGAATGTCGCTCGAGACGTTCACTTTCTTGCACGTCGTCATCAGCATGGTCGGCATCATGACCGGAATAATCGTCGTTGCGGTGATGCTGCAGAACGGACCGATTGCCGGCTGGAATGGATTCTTTCTCACCACGACCATCCTGACCAGCGTGACGGGCTTCTTCTTCCCGGTGAAGGGGCTCTTGCCGTCGCATATCGTGGGCATCATTTCGCTGGTGGTGCTGGCCATCGCGCTGTTTGCCTACTACAGCCGCCATCTCATGGGTCCGTGGCGTGCCGTCTACGTTGTCTGTGCCGTCATCGCGCTCTGGCTCAACGTCTTCGTCGGCATCGTGCAGTCGTTCGGCAAGTTCACCTACCTGCACAATCTTGCGCCCAACGGCTCGGAGCCGCCGTTCGCCGTGGCCCAGGGTCTCATTCTGATCCTGTTCGTCGTGGCCGGCTTCCTGGCGGTGCGGCGCTACCATCCGCCGCTCAGGACCTGACGCTCAGGATCTGATCGTCCCTACGGAAAAGTGAACAACGGCGCGCGGCCGCCTGGCCGCCGCCGCGCTACTGTACGCGCAGCGGCAACCACGGAGGTCGGCATGCGCGGCAAGGGATTGCTTCTCGGCTTGATGTTGGCGGCGGCGACAGGCTTGCCGGCGGCAGCGCAAGGCACGGTCGACCGGCTCTACGTCATGGATTGCGGCCACAACGCCGCGACCGACCAGTCGCGCTGGTCGCCCGGCGTCAATGTCGGCAAGCCGATCGAGCTGTCGGACAATTGCTACCTGATCCGCCATGGCGCGGACTGGATGCTGTGGGATACGGGCTATCCCGATGCGGTGGCCGAGAAGCCCCTCACCAGCCCGATCGGCACGGCGACCCGCGCCAAGACCCTGGCGGCGCAGCTCGCCGAGGTCGGCGTCAAGCCGGCCGACATCCGCTACGTCGCCGTCTCGCACACCCACGGCGACCATGTCGGCAATGTCGACATGTTCCCCACCTCGACGCTCCTGATCCAGAAGCCCGAATTCGACTGGGCGTTCGCTGCCGGCAAGACCCCGCCCTTCAAGGCCGATCGGCCGATCCGGAAGCTCGAGGGCGACCTCGACGTGTTCGGCGACGGCAGCGTGACGATCCTCTCGACGCCGGGCCACACACCCGGCCACGAATCACTGCTTGTGCATCTGCCCAAGACCGGCTGGGTGGTGCTGTCGGGCGATGCCGCCCACTTCAAGGACAATTGGGACAACAAGCGGGTGGCGTCGATGAACACCAGCGCCGACCAGACGCAGGCTTCGTACAAGAAGATCGCCGACGTGATGGCGCAAAAGAAGGCAGCGTTGTGGATCAACCACGACCTGCAGCAGAGCCAGGGCCAGAAGCACGCGCCGCAATTCTACGATTGAATTATACGATTGACGGGGGCCGCGCCGTGGCGATGAATTCGCTGCGTGAACGGCTCTCCAATGATCGGCCCTCTCAGCCTGTCGAACGTGGCGACGGTTGCCTTCGCCGCGATCTGCCTGTGGACGATCGCCTCGCAGGCGCGCGGCAGCGTCGTGAAGATGTGGCGCCTGGCGGTGCCGCCCAGTTTCGCCGCGGTTCAGGCCTTCGTCCTGCTGGCCGGCGTGTTCGACGCAACCATCATCAGCGATGCGGAGTGGCTGGCCGCCGCGGTCGCGGGCGGCGTGATCGGCCGCATGCGAGGATGGGCGCTGGCGATCGAGGTCGACCAGCGCTGGGACCTGGTGCGCCAGCATCGGTCACCCGATGCGTTGGTGACGGGCGCGGCTCTGGTGATGCTGGCGGTGATCGATTTCGCCGCGGCCGCTTCACAGGACCCGATCATCGAGCCCGAGCATGTCGCGGCCGCCGCCGCCTTCTGCGCCGGCTATCTCGGCTGCCGCGCGATCGCCATCGCCGTGCGCGCCGGACGCCTGCCGCACGTCGAGCTCCACGGCGCCTGACGACATGCCTTCATTCTCGAGACGCCTGTTCCTGGCGAGCACGCTGGCGACGCTGGGGGGCAATGCCGCGCCGGCGCAAAAACTACCCCACACGACCGCTGCGCATCGTGGTGCCGTTCGCGGCCGGGGTGCCGGCGTACTCGACATCATGGCCGTCTCGTCGGCCAGCATCTCGGCGCCAACCTCGGGCAGCAGGTGGTGATCGACAACCGGCCAGGCGCGGGCGGCATCGTCGGCGCCGAGGTCGTGGCCAGGGGCGAGCCCGACGG
>Ga0208989_10000697_pt1 | contig 10310 bp, 9 predicted proteins | sample MedBloCAOM3_M1_FD_187852 | JGI IMG/M metagenome (GOLD analysis project Ga0208989, IMG submission 187852) | Forest soil microbial communities from El Dorado National Forest, California, USA - Mediterranean Blodgett CA OM3_M1 (SPAdes) (version 2) | ecosystem: Environmental > Terrestrial > Soil >...
CGACGAAGGCGCGGCGCGGGCGGCCGCGACCGCGATCGGCGGCGGCGCGCTCGCGCTCGCCTGCGACGTGACCGACGCCGGCTCGGTACGGGCCGCCTTCGACCGGGTGGCGGAGACCTTCGGCGGCGTCGACATCGCGGTGTCGAATGCCGGCGGCGCCTGGCAGGGCCGCATCGGGGAAGTCGACGAAAGCGTTTTGCGCCGGAGCTTCGAGTTGAATTTCTACGGCCACCAGCGCGTCGCCCAGAATGCGGTGCGCATCATGCTGGCGCAGGGCACCGGCGGCTGCCTGCTGTTCAATGTCTCCAAGCAGGCCGTGAACCCCGGCCTGAATTTCGGTCCCTACGGCGTCGCGAAAGCAGCGACGCTGTTCCTGGTGCGCCAATACGCGCTCGACTATGGGGTGGACGGCATTCGCGCCAACGCCGTCAATGCCGACCGCATCCGCTCGGGCATCCTGACCGACGAGATGATCGCCCAGCGCGCGCAGGCGCGCGGCCTCTCCGAGAAGGATTACATGAGCGGCAATCTGCTCGGCCGCGAGGTCATGGCCGAGGACGTCGCGCAGGCCTTTGTGGCGCAGGCGCTGGCGCTCAAGACCACCGCCGACGTCACCACCGTCGACGGCGGCAATATCGCGGCGGCGCTGCGCTAATCCTTCCCGAGACTCGCCCAGGCGGCCAGCCCGAGCGCCAGCGCGATCGCGACCAGCACGCACCACAGATCGAGACCCACATAGGCGACCGCGCCCGCGATCGTGCCGGCCAGGAATCCGAGCACGATCGGCCCCAGCACGGCCAACCGGTCCTTCATCCCGGCATACTCGGCCGCGATCGTGGCGTCGGCCGGCGACCGGCGGCGCGCCTGCCACGCCATCGTGAGTTCGGCCGCATCGATCGCGAGCTGCGTGGTGTTGGTCGTCATCACGTTGGTCGAGGGATATCCCAGGAGCCGCACCAGGGCGCTCTGCACCCCCATGGCGGAAAGCCCTAACAGGCTTGCGAGCGCGGCGGCCGGCGCATCCGGATCGGTGAAGGGCCCGCCGCGCAGCCAGCAGGCAAAAAACCCGGCGAGCAGCGCCGCCTCAAGTCCCAAGGTTGCCGGCAGCGCCGCTCGGCCGCGCGCCAGCCGCCTGACGATGACCGTGGTGGCGACGCCCGCGAGAAAAAACGCGGGGATGGCCAGAATCTTGATCACCGCGCCATGCTGGTGCGTGACGAACAGCGTGCCGGCGAGCACGAAGCTGCCGGTGACTTGCGCGACGAACAATCCGAACAGCGCCAGAAATGTGCAGCTGTCGACATAGCCGGCCAGGAAGCTCAACAGCGCGGGCATCCGCGCCGGCATGGTCGCCGGAGCGGGCCGTTGCGCGAATGGGAGATCGGACGCCATGCGGCCGCAACGCTATCATCAATCGCTCGCCAGGATGACGTTCTTCATTAGCGGATAGATCTGGCCTTCCCAGCGCTTGCCGCTGAACACCCCGTAGTGGCCGACGCCCGGCTGCATGTGGTGGCGCTTGAGATAAGGCCGCAGGCCCGTGCACAGGTCGTGCGCCGCGACGGTCTGGCCGATCGCGCAGATGTCGTCCTTCTCGCCTTCGACGGTGAGCAGCATGGTGCGCCGGATCGCGGCCGGATCGACCGTCTCGCCGCGGAAGGTCAGGCGGCCGAGCGGCAACGCGTGCTCCTGAAAAACCAGCCGGACGGTCTCCAGGTAGAATTCGGCGGCGAGATCGAGCACCGCGAAATATTCGTCGTAGAAATCCTTGGTGGCCTGGGCCTTGGCGTGCTCGCCATTGGCCAGATTCTCGTAGAGCTCGCGGTGCGCCTTCAGGTGGCGATCGATGTTCATGCTCATGAAGGCGGCGAGCTGGACGAAGCCCGGATAGACGTGGCGGAAGGCGCCGTCGTAGCGGTACGGCACCCGCGCGATCAGATGCTGCTCGAACCATTCGATCGGCTTTGAATTGGCGAGCTCGTTGACCTTGGTCGGATTGACCCGGGTGTCGATCGGGCCGGCCATCAGCGTCATGCTGCGCGGCTGCGCCGGGTTTGCGGATTGCGCCATGACGGCGGCCGCGACCAGCGCCGCCACGCAGGGCTGACAGACCGCCGCCAAATGGGCGCCGGGGCCGATCGTCTCGAGAAACGCGATCAGATGCGCCACATAGTCGTCGAATCCGAAGCGGCCGCTCGCGGTCGGAACGTCGCGCGCATTGTGCCAGTCGGTGACATAGACGTCGTGCTCGGGCAGCATGGTGCGCACGGTGCTGCGCAGCAGCGTCGCGAAATGACCGGACAGCGGCGCGACCAGCAGCACGCGCGGCTGCGTCTGAACGATGTCCTTCTTGAAGTGCAGCAGGGTCGCAAAAGGCGTGACGCGGGTCGCCTCCTCGCGCACCTCCACCTCGGCGTTGCCGACCATGACCTTGTCGATGCCGAACGGCGGACGCACGTGGGTGAGGCCGATGCGCGCGATGAGCTCGTAGGCGGCGGTCAGGTTGCGCAGGACGACCTGGCCCACGGGACGCCATCCCGCGGCCGCTGCCGCCATGCCGGCGAAGGCGCGCACCGGGACCATCATGTCCGTGTGGGCTTGATAGGCCTGATAGAGCATTCGCCCGCCACGCGCGTCGCGCGTGGCCATCCCCGTTTCGCGTTCTCCCGGCAACTGCCACGCTAGGGCATTTTTTGCTGCGCTGCGACATAAAAATGGCCGCCAGCGCGTCCGCCGCCAGCGCGGTCCGGGCGCCGCAACCGGGCTGCCCTTGCGGCCCGCCCGATTTTTTAGTGCCGGGCGCAAAGCGGTTGATATATCATCGATTCTTGTATCGACCGCGGGTCTGCCGGGGCGCCGCGCCAACAGGGTGATGTGTCATGGCCCCGGCAATGCTCACCATCAACAGCAAGAATTACGGCTCCTGGTCGCTGCGCGGCTGGTTGCTGTGCAAACTGGCCGGTCTGGACTTCGTCGAGACGATGCTCTCGAGCGACGACCCGACGACCCGGGCCGAGTTGCTGCTGCTGTCGCCCTCCTTCCTGGTGCCGTGCCTCACCCATGGCGGGGTGAAGGTGTGGGACACGCTGGCGATCGCCGAGTATCTCAACGAAGTGAAGCCCGACGCCGGGCTGTTGCCCAAGAGCCGCGCCGCGCGCGCCACCTGCCGCTCGGTCTGCGGCGAGATGCATTCCGGCTTCAGCAATCTTCGCTCGGCCTTGCCGATGAACATCAAGGGCCGTTTTCCGGGATTTAAGATATGGGCCGGCGCCGCCGCCGACGTCGCGCGCGTGCTCTCGATCTGGAACGAATGTCTGGCGGACTCGAAGGGCCCCTATCTGTTCGGCAAGCAACCCGGCATGGCCGACGCCATGTATGCGCCGGTGTGCACGCGCTTCCTCACCTATGACGTCAAGCTCGACCCGGTCTGCGCCGCCTATCGCGACGCCATCATGCAGCTGCCCGAGATGCAGGAATGGGTGGCGGCCGCCAAGGCCGAGCACGAGGAAGTGCTCGAGCTCGACGTCGAGTTTTGAAAATTCAGCGGCCGCGCAGCCAGCGTCCGATCCGCTGCACGGCGTCCTGCGTTTCGGCGCGCGAGCCCGCATAGCTCAGGCGGATGAACTCGCGGCCATGCACGGGGTCGAAATCGAGGCCGGGCGTCACCGCCACATGCGCCTCGGCCAGCATGCGCTGCGCAAAATCGTGGCTGTCGGCGGTGAAGCGCGACACGTCGGCATAGAGGTAGAAGGCGCCGTCCGCCGGCAGGAAGCGGTCGAGCCCGGCGCCCGGCAGTCCCTCGACCAGGATGCGCCGGTTGTCCTCATAGCCGTGCTTGACCTCGTCCATCTCGGCCCGCCCGTCGAAGGCGGCCTCGGCCGCGATCTGCGACAGCGTCGGCACCGAGATCGAGAAATTCTGCTGCAGCCGCTCGATCGTGCGCACCAGGTTTTCCGGCGCCACCATCCAGCCGATCCGCCACCCGGTCATGCAGAAATATTTCGAGAAGGAGTTGATGACCATGGCGCGATCGGAGAACTGCGCCGCGGTCGCGGCCGGAAACGCATAGTCGAGGCCGTGATAGATTTCGTCCGATATGAAGCGGATGCCGGCGCCCTCGGCGGCGCCGATCAGATCCGCCAGCGCATCCGCCGTCATCATGGTGCCGGTCGGGTTGGCCGGACTGGCGACCAGCACGCCCGCGAGCGGGCGCTCGCGATGCGCCGCCAGCAGCGCCTCGCCGGTGAGCGCCCAGCGCGTCGCCGCGGGGGTATCGATCAGCACCGGCTCGCAGCCGAGCGCGGTCAGGATGTGCCGATAGGGCGGATAGCCGGGGCTCGCGATCGCCACACGGTCGCCCGGCTCGAACAGGGTCAGAAAAGCGAGCATGAACCCGGCCGAGGAGCCGGTGGTGACGATGACGCGCGCGGGGTCGATGTCGACGCCATGGCGCTCGGCATAGTGGCGCGCGATGCGGCCGCGCAGCGACGGGATGCCGAGCGTCTCCGTATAGGCGATCCGCCCGCCGATCGCGGCGCGTGCGGCGGCGAGCGCGGTCGCGGGCGCCGGCGCGGCCGGCTGCCCCACCTCCATGTGGATGACGTGGGTACCGGCGGCCTCGAGCCGCGCGGCCGCCGCCATCACGTCCATGACCATGAAGGGCGACACATCGCTGCGCGCCGACGGTATGATCGGCCGCCTTCCGGATTCCAGCATAGTCACCAACCTTTCGGACGAACAAATGCCTGTGAGGCACCCGCCGCGCTGTTGCCGTATTTGCCCGCTTGGTCTAGGTGCGGGCGGGGGATGCGGTTGGGTCGTTCGGGCTGCGCGGGCCTCGACCAGAACCGCCAGCCGACTCAGTACCTTGCGCTCAACCACCCGAACCGGCGCGCCTGCCAGCGTCGCTAGCTTGGCCCGCCGGCACGTTCTTGAAGACGCAGTGGGAATGATAGCAGAAGCACGACCTGTCAAGCGGCGCCGGTTCCTGCGAGCCTCGCGCTCGATCGCGATTCTGACCGCCGGCGCGCTCGCGGCCGGCGGCGCGCCGGTGCGCGCCCAGGATGTTCCCAAGGGCCTGCCGATGATTCGCGACAGCGAGATCGAGCAGCTGCTGCGCGAATACACCCAGCCCATCCTGCGCGCCGCCGGGCTGGCGCAGCAGAACATCCGCGTGGTCATCATCAACGAGCGCTCGTTCAACGCCTTCGTGGTCGACGCCAAGCGGATCTTCGTCAATGCCGGGGCGCTGTTGGAGTCGCAGACGCCGAACCAGATCATCGGCGTGTTCGCGCACGAGACCGGCCATATCGCGGGCGGACACTTGAGCAAATTGCGCGCCGAGCTCGCCAATGCGCAGACGATCGCGATCCTCGCCATGCTGCTCGGCGTCGGCGCCGCCGTGGCCGGGGCGCGCAGCGGCAGCGTCGGGGGCAATCCGGCCGCGGTGGCGCTGCTGGCGCCGCAGAGCGTGGTGATGCGCTCGCTCCTCGCCTACCAGCGCCAGCAGGAAGAGCAGGCCGACCGCGCCGGGGTGAAATTCCTCGCCGCGACCGGGCAGTCCGCCAAGGGCATGTACGAAACCTTCAAGCGCTTTGCCGACCAGTCGCTGTTCGCCTCGCAATATGTCGATCCTTACGTCCAGTCGCATCCGATGCCGACCGAGCGAATCGCCGCCCTGCAGGAGATCGCGCGGACCAGCCCCTATTGGGACAAGATGGACCCGCCCGAGCTGCAGGCCCGGCACGATCTGATGCGGGCCAAGCTCGCCGGCTACCTCGAGCGGCCCGACTCGGTGCAGCGCCGCTATCCGCCGAGCGACACCAGCCTGCCCGCCCGTTACGCGCGCGCGATCGCGGCTTACCGCCACGGCGATCTGCGCGAGGCGGTCGCGCAGATCGACAGCCTGATCCAGTCGCAGCCCGGCAATCCCTATTTCTACGAGCTCAAGGGCCAGGCGCTGCTCGAAGCCGGAAAGCCCGCCGAGGCCGTTCCGCCGCTGCGGCATGCGCTCGCCGCCGCCCCCAATCCGGCCCTGATCCAGGTTCTGCTCGGCCAGGCCCTGGTGGCGTCCAATCAGCCGGCGCTGGCCGACGAGGCGATCAACGGTTTGCGCGCCGCGGTGGCGCGCGATCCCGACATCTCCGACGGCTATGATTATCTCGCGATGGCCTATGGCCGGAAGGGTGACCTCGCGCAGGCCGACCTCGCCTCCGCCCAGGCCGCCTTCATCCGCGGCGACTACAAGACCGCGCGCCAGATCGCCACCCGCGCCAAGACGCGTTTCCCCGTCGGTGCGCCGGGCTGGGTCAGGGCCGACGATATCTCCAGCTTCAAGCCGCCCAATGCCGGCGGCATGCGTCCATGAGTCCCCCAACGGCACGCCATCACAAAGGAAGAACCCGATGACCTCGACCCCTCGCCTGCTCGCCGCTGCCGTTACGGCCGCCCTGCTGATGCTGCCGGCGCCGTCCCGGGCGCAGAGCTTCTCTCCCCCGCAACGCGGCGAGATCGAGCGCATCATCCGGGACTATCTGCTCGCCCATCCCGAGCTGTTGGAGGAAGTCTCCAGCGAGCTCGACAAGCGCAAGCAGCTCGCCGAAGCCGAGAAAGCCAAGACCGCGATCAAGAATCATTCGGAGGCGCTGTTCAACTCGGCGCGCCAGGTCACGGTCGGCAACGCCCAGGGCGACGTCACGCTGGTCGAGTTCTTCGATTACAATTGCGGTTACTGCAAGCGCGCGCTCCTGGACCTCACCCAGATCATGAAGGGCGACAGCAAGCTCCGCGTCGTGCTCAAGGAGTTCCCGGTGCTCGGGCCGGGCTCGGTCGAAGCCGCGCAGGTCGCGGTCGCGGTCCGGATGCAGGACAAGGGCAAGAAGTATTTCGATTTCCATCAACGGCTCATGGGAGGCCGCGGACAGGCCGACAAGGCGCGCGCGCTCGCCGCCGCCAAGGAGGCCGGCTTCGACATGGCGCGGATCGAGAAGGACCTGGCGAGCGACGAGGTGCGCGCGTCGATCGACGAAAGCATGAAGCTCGCCGAGGCGCTCGGCCTGAACGGCACGCCGAGCTATGTGGTGGGCTCGGACGTCGTGATCGGGGCGGTCGGCGTCGACGCCCTCAAGGAGAAGGTGAACATGGCGCGCTGCGGCAAGGCGAGCTGCTCCTGAGGTACCGGCGGCGCGGTGCCGGAGCATTGCGATCTGTACCGCGCCCACAAATGCTGATGCGTCATGCCCGGCCTTGTGCCGGGCATCCACGCCTTAGTCGCGAGTCACATGAAGACGTGGATGGCCGGGACAAGCCCGGCCATGACGATGTGGATGGGTCGAGCCCAGAGACGAGCCCGCTTCCCCTCGCGGGCCCGGCCCCCTATAAGTCCGACACCGGGACGCGGCGGGGGGATCAGGTGATTCCTCGGGTCTCGGCTCGTGGCGAAACCCCATGCCTCACACCGTTTACGTGCTCAACGGGCCGAACCTCAATCTGCTCGGCACGCGCGAGCCGGAAAAATACGGCCGCGCGACGCTCGCCGACGCGGAGAAGCTCGCGCGCGCCGAGGCGAAACGATTCGGCTGGACGCTCGAGTTCCGCCAGACCAACCACGAGGGCGAGCTGGTCGACTGGATCCAGGAGGCCGGCGCCAAGAAGGCGATCGGCATCGTCATCAATCCGGCCGGCTATACCCACACGTCGGTCGCCATCATGGACGCCCTGCTGGCGGTCCGCCTTCCGGCGATCGAGCTGCACGTGACCAATATCCACGCGCGCGAGGATTGGCGGAACCTCTCCTACGTCTCCAAGGCCGCCAAGGGCGTGATCGGCGGTTTCGGAATCAAAGGCTATGCGCTGGCGATCGCCGGCCTGGCGGCCCTCACCGCGACAAGGAGCAGGTAGCCGTGGCGCGCGACGCGAAATCAGACCCGCCGAAATCCGCGCCCGCCGAGGACATGGTGCGCTCCCTCGCCAAGCTGTTGGACGAGACCGGCCTCACCGAGATCGAGATCGAGGAGGCCGGCCGGCGCGTGCGCGTGGCGCGCGCCGGGCCGGCCGTCAGCTATGCGGCGGCGCCGGCGATCCCCGTGCCGCGCCTGCAGGCCGCTGTGGCGGAGCATCCGATCGATCTCGCGGCCCATCCGGGCGTCGTGCTGTCGCCCATGGTCGGCTCCGCCTATCGCTCGCCCGAGCCCGGCGCCAAGCCCTTCGTCGACATCGGCAGCCGCGTGCAGCCCGGCGACACGCTCCTCATCATCGAGGCGATGAAGACGTTGAACCAGATTCCCGCGACGCGCGCCGGCACCGTGACCCAGATCCTGTTCGTGGACTCTCAGCCGGTCGAGTTCGCCGAACCGCTGATGATCATCGAATAATTCTCTTCGTCATCGCCCGCGAAAGCGGGCGATCCATGAGAGCATGGTCCCGAAAAGTGGACACCGGTTTTCGGAAAAGATCATGCTCCAACAAAAAGCCAGAGCGGGATGACGATTCGAAGAAACGTCATCCCGCTCTGGCCACCGAGGTCGGGACCGGCACCGCGCATGATGTTTCACGCACTGACTGGATGCCCCGCCGGAGCCTGTCCTCGGACGGTGCGAAGCACCGATCCGGGGACGGGGCATGACGTGCCCCGGAGCGATTGATGTTCGAAAAGATCCTGATCGCCAACCGCGGCGAGATCGCGCTGCGGGTGCTGCGCGCCTGCAAGGAGCTCGGCATCCCGACCGTGGCGGTGCATTCGACCGCCGACGCCGACGCCATGCATGTGCGGCTCGCCGACGAAAGCGTGTGCATCGGCCCGCCGCCCGCGCGCGAGAGCTATCTCAACGTCCCGGCGCTGCTCGCCGCCTGCGAGATCACCGGCGCCGACGCGGTGCATCCGGGCTACGGCTTCCTGTCCGAGAACGCGCGCTTCGCCGAGATCCTGGGCGAGCACGGCGTGCACTTCATCGGCCCGCGGCCCGAGCATATCCGCCTGATGGGCGACAAGATCGAGGCCAAGCGCACCGCCAAGCGCCTCGGCATTCCGGTCGTGCCGGGCTCGGACGGCGGGGTGGGCTCCGACGCCGACGCCGCCGAGATCGCGCGCGCCATCGGGTTTCCGGTGCTGGTGAAAGCCTCCGCCGGCGGCGGCGGGCGCGGCATGAAGGTGGCACAGACGCCGGCGGATCTGCCGATCGCGCTCGCGACCGCGCGCGCGGAAGCCAAAGCGGCTTTCGGCGACGAGTCGGTCTATCTCGAGAAATACCTGCAGCAGCCGCGCCATATCGAGATCCAGGTGCTGGGCGACGGCAAGGGCCGCGGCATCCATCTCGGCGAACGCGATTGCTCGCTGCAGCGCCGGCACCAGAAGGTGCTGGAGGAGAGCCCCTCGCCTGCCCTCAACACGGCGGCGCGCGACCGCATCGGCGAGACCGTGGCGCATGCGATCCGCGAGCTCAAATATCTCAGCGTCGGCACGGTCGAGTTCCTCTACGAGGACGGCCAGTTCTTTTTCATCGAGATGAACACGCGCATCCAGGTCGAGCACCCGGTGACCGAGATGATCACCGACATCGACCTCATCCTCGAGCAGATCCGGATCGCCAACGGCGACGGGCTCACGATCGCCCAGAAGGACGTCAAGTTCCACGGCCACGCCATCGAGTGCCGCATCAATGCCGAGAACCCGGTCTCGTTCCGTCCCTCGCCCGGCCGCATCGTGCATTATCATCCGCCCGGCGGCATGGGGGTGCGGATCGATTCGGCGGTCTATCAGGGCTACACCATCCCGCCCTATTACGACTCGCTGCTCGGCAAGCTGATCGTGCACGGCAAGAGCCGTCCCGAATGCCTGATGCGCCTGAAGCGCGCGCTCGACGAATTCGTCGTCGACGGCGTCGAGACCACCCTGCCGCTGTTCCGCGCGCTGGTGCGCGACAAGGACATCGTCGACGGCAGCTACCACATCCACTGGCTCGAGCAGTTCCTGGCGAGCGGCGGGATGGCGGATTGAAAAGCGCGCGCCGACGCAGGCGCACCGCCCTGCACTGCCGTCATCGTGGCGCAGCGGCCGATCCCGGGCCGCTCCTTCGGCTGCCCTCGCTGGAAATCCGGGCGATCAAGTCGTCGATCCTGGAGAGGAATGTTTTCAGGATCGGCGACGTGTTCGCCTTGTGATATCCGATGACCAGATCGATGGTCGGCGCCTCGCCTTTGAGCGGACGGCTGACGACGGACCACTTCAGGAAATTCTCTGCCGAGACCGGCAGCAGGGCCACGCCGCGGGTCGACGCAACCAGAGAAATGGCCATCGCGAAATTATCGATCTC
>Ga0208989_10000698_pt1 | contig 10303 bp, 10 predicted proteins | sample MedBloCAOM3_M1_FD_187852 | JGI IMG/M metagenome (GOLD analysis project Ga0208989, IMG submission 187852) | Forest soil microbial communities from El Dorado National Forest, California, USA - Mediterranean Blodgett CA OM3_M1 (SPAdes) (version 2) | ecosystem: Environmental > Terrestrial > Soil >...
GGCGGTCAGCGCGCTCGAGGCGCCGGCGATGGCGAGAAAGCGGCGGCGGCTCGGCTTGTGAGACGGGCGCAGGGTGATCGGCATGGATGCGCTCCCTGAGGCGTTGATGATGAGGTTGCTATGCCTATTGGGCCGAGATGACGAGACTACGACGACCCGGGCCTTGTGTCTCGTTTGGGCGCGAGGTCGACCGACCACAGCGCGACGTCGCCGACGTCCTTGAGCGTCACGGTCATCACCTCGCTCGCGCCGTCGATCGCGACGTGGCCGAAGAACTGCAGCCCGAAGCTGGGCGGCAGATTCTCGCCGCGCTCCCGGCTCGACGCTTTCTGAAATGCGACGCGCGGCCCGAACGTGTCGTCGAGCTCGCTCGGCCACCAGGTCCCGGCGTGGATCGGACCGCTGACGAATTCCCAGAACGGCTCGAAGTCCTGGAACTGCGCGCGGTTGGGATCATAATAATGGGCGGCGGTGTAATGCACGTCGGCGGTGATCCAGAGCGTGTTGTGGATGCCGGAGCGCTTGATGAAGGCGAGCAGGTCGGCGATTTCCAATTCGCGCCCGCGCGGCGGCCCGTCGCCCATCCCGACGCCTTCGTAGCTCTGGAGCCCGAGCGGCACATCGGCGGCGATCACCTTCCAGGTCGCGCGCGAAGCCTTGAGCTCGCGCTTGAGCCAGGCGAGCTGCTTTGGTCCGAGCAGATGCGAGGCCGGGCCATAGGGACCAGGCGCCGCATTGCCGTTCGGTCCGCGATAGCTCCGCATGTCGAGCATGAAGACATCGAGCAGCGGACCGTAAGGGATCTTCCGATAAATGCGTCCGGGCTCGGCCGGCGTCTCGCGCATCGGCATGAATTCATGGAAGGCGCGGCAGCCGCGGGCGGCGAGCAGGAGCAGATCCGATCGGGGATGCGTCGTCACCTCGCCCGGCCCCCAATCGTCGCGCACCTCATGGTCGTCCCATTGGGCGAAGATCGGAACTTGCGCGTTGAAGGCGCGCATGTTCGCGTCGAGCAGGTTGTATTTGTAGTTGCCGCGATAGTCGGCGAGCGTCTCTGCGACTCTTTCCTTCTCTTCGGTCACGATGTTCCGCCACACCTCGCCGTTGGGCATCTGCCGCTTGGCCTGGATGGTGCAGTCGGCGTAGATCGTGTCGCCCGAATGGATGAAGAAATCGGGGTTGTTCGCCAGCATGGTGGCGTAGGTGCGCATGCCGCCGCGCGCCTCGTCGATGCCCCAGCCCTGGCCCGCGGTGTCGCCCGACCAGACGAAGGAGAGCGAGCGCGGATCGTCGGGCGCGGTGCGGAAACGCCCGACCAACGGGGCGCCGAGAACCGTCGGCGACGCGAGATCCTGGAACCGGATGCGATAAAAAATGTCGGCTCCCGCCGGCAGGTCCTCGATCAGCGCCTTGGCGGTGAAATCGCTCTCCGGCAGCGCGTCCACATAGGTGCCGGCGCGGATGTCCTTGAAGCTGTCTGTCGTGGCGACCTCGACCAGCATGCGGGCCGGCCGGTCCGTACGCGCCCAGACCACGCCCGCATCGGTGGTGACGTCGCCCGATTGAATGCCATGCGTGATGCGCGGCCGGTCGGCCGCACGGCTGAGATGCGGCTTGGCGATACCGCCCAAGGCTGTGAGCCCGGCCGATGCCGCGCCCGCAACCAGGAGCCTGCGGCGCGTGAGCGCCCGCGTGAGCGCCTTTGTGGTGGGCACCAGGACCGCCATCCGGCCTCCGCCGTCGAATCAGCGCGGAGGGTGGCGGCGGTTTCTGACAGGAAGGCTACGGCCTGGCGACTCTTGCGTGACTCTAGGGCGCTGCGAAGCGCAGCGGGGTCACGTCGGCCATGGTGGCCGAGGTCGCCTGGCCCGGCGTTTGACCCGTCAGCATCACGCGCCGGTCGGAGATGGCGAGCTGGGCCTGATCGAGCGCGAGCCGGAAGGCCGCCAGGGCCTGCTCGTCGAGCGCGTGCTGCTCGGCTTGCTGGATGGTCTTGCGCAGGATGTCGTCGACATCGGCCCGCAGCTTGTCGAGTTCTTCGATGGTCTCGGCCTTGCGCGCCGCCGTCATCAACTCGATGAGCTGGTCGAGCACGTGGGTGTGGCGCAAGCGCTCGTCGGCCTTGGTATAGCTCGTGAGCCAGGCGATGCCGGAGCCCAGGAAGGAGCTCACCATCAAGCCCCAGTAGAGCAGATCGCTATAGCGATCGAAAAACGTCTTCTGGTCATTGTCGAGATAGGCCGCCGCGCCCGGATGCGCCGCCACCGTCGCGTCGCGGTCGGTATCGGGCTTCTCGATCTTGGCGGCGCCGGGAAATTCCGTCCCCAGGGCCTGGCGCACGCCGAACAGCAACTTGGTGAAGTCGGCGACCTCCGCCTCCGACAGGTCGCGGCGCGCCATGATGTAGTGGGAGAAACCGATGGTGTCGACATCCTCTTCCGGCAGCGGTTTGTGGCCGCCGAAGACGCCGGCCTTGATCTCGGTCGCCTCATAGACCGGCAGGCGGTTCTCGATCGCCTGCGCGGCGCCGAGCTTGAGGAAGGTCGGGCTCTCCTTGTCGGCCGATGAGGCCGCGATGGCGTCGGCAAAGTAGCGCGCCGTAACCGGTCCGGCGCCGAAGATCACGTCGACCGGATTGTCGCGCAGCGACGCCGCGACGTTGTCGGGATCGAGGGCGACGATCGTGATGTGGTCGGGGAGCACCTCGTATTGCTTCAGGATCGCGTTGAGGACGTCGACATTGGCGCTGGTGCGTCCGATGACGCCGACCCTCCGCCCCTTGATGTCCTCGACTTTCTCGATTCCTTTCGGCTTGGCGGTCTTCTTGGGCTTGACGCCTTTGGCGCCTTTGGCGGGTTTGGCTTCCGGGGGCTTTACGGCGCCGAGCGCGGCCGAACCGGGGGCGGGCACCAACAGCACGACCACATTCTTGCGCAGGATGGCGACCGCCAATCCGGATTTCGGCATCGCGATATCCTGGCGCACCACGGCGAGGTCGGCCTTCTTGTCATCGATCGCCTTGGCGCTTTCGGCCGCGCCCGCCGTGTTGACCAGGCGGAGCTGGATGTTGGCGCGGTCGCTCGAGAAATGCCGGTGGACCGCCTGGACCAGCTTGGCGTCCTCGCCATTGGCGGGGCCGACGGCGAATTTGAGCGTGGCGGGCCGCGTCGCCGCGTAGAAGGCAGCGCCGACCAGGCCGGCGACCAGCAGGCAGATGGCAATCGTGAGGAGCAGGGTGTGGTGCAGCATCATGCGCACCCTGCTGCGTCTGGGTTTCCACATCTTTCCCACCACGAAGCTCGTTGCGAACATCCTGCGTAAAGGATTCATGGCCGGACGGTCATCCTGCCCTAATGCGGCGGCGATATGACGCGCAACCCGTTTCGGACATTAACCAATCCGAGCCGCCGGTGGCAAAAACCTTAGTCGGATTCGGTTGCGGATTCGTTTAGCGAATGGGCCGGGCGCTCCAGGGTTCCATATGGGCGCCTTTGGGCAGGGCCTGCTGGACCATCAGCATCTCCCCGACGGTTTCCGGCGTGATCAGGCCGACCAGGCGTCCGGCCGGGTCGACGACGCCGACGGCGGGCGCCGAGGTTTCCTGCAGCGTGCGGAACGCAGCTTCGAGACGGCTGCGGTTCCCGACCGTCGGGATGCCGGTCGCCATCGCGTCGGCGACGCGCGCGTCCGGACCCTGCGTCTTCAACGCGCGGATCACGCCGTCGCGGTCGAGCAGGCCGGCAAGACGGCCATCGGCGTCGATGACGGGAAACTCGCTCTGGCTGGTGCGCAGCAGGGTCTCGACCGCCGCGTCCATGCGGTCATCGGGAGAGAGCGTGGCGAATTCGGTCATCATCGCGGCGCTGACCGGCAGGTCGCGCGACATCGCCCGCATCGCGACGAGATGGGCTTCCGACGACGCGGCGAGGTAAACGAAGATCGCGATGAAGATCAGGATGGGGTTGCCGAACAGGCCGATGAAGCCGAGCACGAAGGCGACAAACTGGCCGATGGCGGCGGCGATCGCGGTCGCGCGCACATGGCCGAGCCGGATCGCCAGCAGGGCCCGCAGCACGCGCCCGCCATCCATCGGGAAAGCGGGAATCATGTTGAACAGCGCGAGGAAGAGGTTCACCGCGGCGAGACGGTCGATCAGGGAGACATGCGCGTCCTCCATGGTGCCGAGGTGCTGCGGCTCGAGATGCGCGCCCATCAAAACCACCAGCCCGAACGCGATCGCCACATTGACGAGCGGGCCCGCGACGGCAATCAGGAATTCCTCGCCCGGCGCCTCGGGGATGCGGGCAAGCCGCGCCACGCCGCCGATCGGCAGCAGCGTCACGTCGGGCGTCGGCACCCCGAAGGCGCGCGCCACCAGGATATGGCCGAACTCGTGCGCCAGCACGCAGGCGAACAGCAGAAGCATGAAGGCGAGGCCGTTCCACGCCGCGGCCGGGCCGCCGGAAGCCCAGCTCGCGACGAAGATCCAGAGCAGGAACAGCACGAAGGTGAAATGGACGCGGATCGCCGTGCCGGCGATCGAGCCGATGTTGACGGACCATGACATGCAGGCGTCTCCCTGTCGGCAACGGCGCGTAGGGCGAAACGGCGCGATGGGCATGTAGGAAGGCGCGCCGCCGATTGCCAGGAGTGGGCGGACGGCGTGCCGCGATTCCGGTGGCGGAACCGGCTTGTCGGGGCGGGCGTTGCGTGAGCTAATGCGCCCAACCAGAACCAGAGGCCTGCATCATGGCTCAGAAACTCAGCGCGGAAGCCCGCAAGGCTGCGCTCGCCAAGCTCCCGGGCTGGAGTGCGGCGAAAGACCGCGAGGCGATCACCAGGAAATTCGTGTTCGAGGATTTCAACGCGGCATTCGGGTTCATGACGCGCGCCGCCCTGGTGGCCGAGAAGCTCGACCATCACCCGGAATGGTTCAATGTCTACAAGACGGTCGAGGTCACGCTCGCGACCCACGACGCCGGCGGGGTGACCGAGCTCGACGTGACGCTCGCTCAGGCCATGGACCGCATCGCGGGGCGTTGACGGCGCCACTTGCGGACGCCCGCCGGACCAGCCATTTTAATCCTGGTTCGGCGCTGCAGGAGCCGTCATGTCGATCGAAGCCGGCGTGTCATCGGGTGTCGCGAAGTTCGCGCGCGAGAAGGCCTATGTGCGGCGCGGTTTCTGGGCGAAGGCCCGGCGCGTCGCGGCGGCGCTTCCGTTTGCGGAGGATCTGGTCGCCGCCTATTTTTGCGCGTTCGACCGCGAAACGCCGCGTCACGTCCAGGCCGCCTTGATCGGGGCGCTGGCCTATTTCGTGCTTCCGTTCGACATCATTCCGGACATGATGCCGTTGCTCGGCTTCACCGATGACGCGGCCGTGCTGGCGACGGCGTTGCGGATGGTGGCGACGCATATCCGCCCCGAGCATCGCGCGGCCGCCAGGCAGGCGATCGAGCGCGGGTTGGCGGAGCCGTCCGACGCCGGCGCGACCTGACGGTCACGGCCGCAGGATCACCTTCCCCATCGCCTGGCGGGCGGCGAGCGCATGCAGCGCCGGCGCGATCTTTTCCAGCGGATAGGTCTCGTGCACATGGGCGCTGAGCCTGCCTTGCGCGCATAATTGCAGGATCTCGCTCAGATTGGCGCGGTAGCCGGCGCGGTTGCGCTCGGCCCACGAGCCCCAGAACACGCCGCGGATATCGCAGCTCTTGAGCAGCACGAGATTGAGCGGCAGCTTCGGAATTTCGCCGCTCGCGAAGCCGACGACCAGGAGGCGGCCGCCCCACGCGATTGCGCGCAGCGCCGCCTCCGTAGAGGACCCGCCCACCGGATCGTAGATCACGTCGGGGCCCTTGCCGTCGGTTGCGCCGCGCAGGGCCTCTTTCAGGTCTTCCTCTGCGTAGTTCACGGTGGCGTCGGCGCCGTGCCGGCGCGCGAAGGCGAGTTTCTCGGCCGACGACGCGCAGGCGATCACGCGCGCCCCCATCAGCTTGCCGAGCTCGATCGCCGCGAGACCGACGCCGCCGGCGGCGCCGAGCACCGCGAGCGTCTCGCCGGCGCGCAATTGCGCGCGGTCATTCAGGGCATAGAGCGTGGTGCCGTAGGTGACGATCAGCCCGGCGGCGCGCTCGAAGTCGAGGCCGTCCGGCAACTTGACCAGCCGGTCGGCCGCCACCGCCACTTTTTCCCGCGCCGCCCCGTAACCGATATTCGCGGCCACGCGGTCGCCCGGCTGCACGTTCGTCACGCCGGCGCCGACGCTCTCGACCTCGCCCGCGAATTCCGCGGCGGGCGAAAACGGAAAGGCGGGCTTGGTCTGGTACTTGCCGGCGATGATCAGCGTGTCGAAGAAGTTGAGCGCCGCCGCCCGCACCGCGACCACCGCCTCGCCGGCGCCCGCCACCGGGTCGGGCAGATCGCGGATCTCGAGCTCGTCGGGGCCGCAGGCGTGGGTGCAGAGAACGGCTTTCATCGGACGGTGCGGGGGCTGGTGGTGCGATGCCGACGCTTCGCTGCCGCGATCACGTCCGCATCGATCCACGGGAGATCGATTTCTCCTCATACCATGCCGGCGGCGCGTCGCGACATTCGGTTCGTTCGATTTGCCGGCCGTATCTTCTGCGCAAGACCGTGGGCCGCCTATTCGGATTTGGTCACGCCTCCCTGTTCGAGCGCCTGGCGCAGCCGCGAGAAGGCGAGCCGCAGCCGCGATTTGACCGTCCCGAGCGGCAGGCCGGTCTGCGACGCGATGTCGCCGTGCGACAGACCCTCGAAAAACGCCAGCCGGATGAGGTCGAGCTGCTCCTCCGGCAACAGCCGCAATGCGGCGCGGATGCTCGCCTCGCGCTGGCTCATGTCGAGCGAATCGTCGGGGGCCGGCGAGGGATCGGGCGTGTCAGTGGGGCGCGGCTCCGGCACCGTGTCCTCGCGGCCGCGCCGGTGCACGTCGATGCGCCGGTTGTGCGCGATGCGGAACAGCCAGGTGCCGACCGAGGATTTGGTGCGATCGAACAGCTCGGCTTTCTGCCAGAGCGTCGTCATCACGTCCTGGGTCAGCTCATCGGCGACGCCGGGATCCAGCCGCAGCCGCAACAGGTAGGCGTAGACGCGTGGAGCGTAGAAGTCGAACAGGTGCGCGAATGCGGTGCGGTCGCGTTTGGTCGCGACCGCCATGACCAGATCCGCAAATTCGTCAGGCGTTGTCACCCCGCTGCCGCTCCCATTGGCCGACCGCCTCTCATCCTCGTCGGAAAGACGAGATTTCCACCTTCACCTCATTGGTGTCGGTGGTCGGCGCTCGGGTCAAACTTTTTTTGGGAGTGCTTTGGCCAAGCCCTCGAGCCGGCAAGGCGCGGGTTGATCCCACCAACCCCCTGGCAACTTCGTAATTTATATTCCGGGTTTGTTTTTGAGCGACTTCTTCGCGATCATCTGTATGATGGACGGCGGAGCGGCCCGGATGCGCGCCGTCGCGGTACCCTGTAGCGCCTCGGCGTTGCCGAAATGATTCCTTATTTGGTAAGGTTTGATTACAGTTCGACCAGAGTTCGAATGAATGAATGTCGGGGCGAGTCACTCACCCGAATGCGAGGCCCGATGAGTCACGTCACGCGCTCGATCTTAGGCATATCGCTTGTCGTTGCGGCGGCGATTGCCCTTACGGCATCCGCGAGGGCCCAGCAGGCCGCACCGGCGCCCGCGACGCCCGCCAAGCCCAACCCGCCCAAGCCCGCCGCGCCCAAGCCGCCGCAGGCGGCTGCCAAGCCGAAGCCGAAACCGGCGCCAGCCGCTGCGGCGCCCGAAGCGCCGGCCGCGCCCGCGGTCGGCGGCGTGCAGCCGACACTGCTCGGCACCTTCGGCGACTGGGGCGCCTATACGGCGTCGCCGGCCGGCAAGAAGGTCTGCTTCGCACTCGCCAAGCCGGCGAACTCGCAAACGACCCCGCCCGGCCGCCCGCGCGATCCCGCGTTTCTGTTCGTGTCGTCGCGTCCGGCCGAAAAGGTCAAGGACGAGGTCTCGCTCATCATCGGCTACGGCTTCAAGCCCAATTCGGATGCGACGCTTGAAATGGGCGGGGCAACTTATGCCATGTACACCCAGGCCGACGGCGCCTGGGTCAAGAATGCCGCCGAGGAGACGCGTCTGGTCGACTCCATGCGCAAGGGCACCGACCTGACCATCAAGGGCACGTCGGCACGCGGCACCGCCACCAGCGATGTGTTTTCGCTCAAGGGCCTGGCGCAGGCGCTCGACAAGGTGGGCCAGGAATGCCGCTGATGTGAGTCTTGGGCTTTCGAGACTCGGCCTTCTGGCGGCGCTTCCTATATAAAGGGACATGACCACTTCCCTGACCACGGACCGTCTCGCCGGCTTCGTCGAAAAGGCGCCGCTGGAGCGCTATGTCGCGCCCGAGAAGCCTTCGCTTGTGGGCCTGTCGCGGGCCGAACTGGCCGAGGCGCTCGCGTCGGTCGGGGTGCCGGCATCGCAGCGCAAGATGCGGGCGCAACAGATCTGGAACTGGCTCTACGCGCGCGGCGCCACCGGCTTCGAGCAGATGACCAGCGTGTCGAAGGAGCTGCGCGCCGCGCTGGCGGAGAAATTCACCCTCGGGCGCCCTGAGATCGTTGCCGAGCAAGTCTCGGTCGACGGCACGCGCAAATGGCTGCTGCGGCTGCCGAGCGAAAATCCCGGCGAGCGGCCGCACGAGGTCGAGTGCGTCTATATCCCGGAAACCGATCGCGGCACCTTATGCGTGTCGAGCCAGGTCGGCTGCACGCTCACCTGCTCGTTCTGCCACACCGGCACGCAGCGCCTGGTGCGCAATCTCACGCCCGGCGAGATCGTCGGGCAGGTCATGCTGGCGCGCGACCGGCTTGGAGACTGGTCGGGCCGCCCGGCGCCGCTAGGCGCCCAGCAAGGCGCCGCGCAAGGGACCTCGGACGCCGCCGGCGCGCCCAAGGAGGGCGGCCGCCTGATCACCAACGTGGTCATGATGGGCATGGGCGAGCCGCTGTATAATTTCGAGGCGGTGCGCGACGCGCTGCTGATCGTCGCCGACAACGAAGGCATCGGCATTTCCAGGCGCAGGATCACCCTGTCGACGTCGGGCGTGGTGCCCAACATCGCGCGCGCCGGCGCCGAGATCGGCGTGATGCTGGCGATCTCGCTGCATGCGGTGCGCGACGAGCTGCGCAACGAGCTGGTGCCGCTCAATCGCAAATATCCGATCAAGGAATTGCTCGACGCCTGCCGCAACTATCCGGGGCTCACCAATGCCAAACGCATCACCTTCGAATACGTGATGCTCAAGGGCGTCAACGACTCGCTTGCCGACGCCAAGGCGCTGGTGAAGCTCTTGAAGGGCATCCCGGCCAAGATCAACCTGATCCCGTTCAATCCGTGGCCGGGCAGCCGCTACGAGTGCTCCGATTGGGAGCAGATCGAGAAATTCTCCGAATATGTCTTCAATGCCGGCTATTCGTCGCCGGTGCGCACGCCGCGCGGGCGCGACATCCTGGCGGCCTGCGGCCAGCTCAAGAGCGCGACCGAGAAGCTGTCCGCGCGCGAGCGCATGGCGCTGCGCGCCATGGCGATGACGGACTGAACCGGATGGAAAGCGTCCTTCGCTTGATCCTACGCCTGTTTCTGGTGCCGCTCGGCGGCGTCGTCGCGGTCACCGTCGCGATGATCCTGCTGGTCGTCGCCCATTGGCACGAATTCGCGGTGCTCGCGGACGCGCGGCCGGACGAGCAGGGATACTGGCTCCTGGCATTCGTGCTCGCCGGACCGGTGCTGGCTTTCCTGTTGTCGCTCGCCGTCGCCCTGACGCTGCTCGCGGCCGCGGTCGGCGTGCTGATCTCGGAAGCCTTCGCGATCCGCTCGTGGATCTATCACGCCGCCAACGGCGGACTGGCGGCCTGGATCGGCTGGTCGCTCATGCAGGACATGCAGAACGATTACCGCTTCCTGGCCGAGCCCAAAATCATGGTCGCGGCGGGCCTCGCGGGCGGTCTCGCCTATTGGGTGGTGGCGGGCAGCACGGCGGGCTTCTGGAAGCCGGTTTTCCGCTCCGAACCGCAGCAGGCCTGACGATTTACCATGCCGGCGCGCCGCCATCGGCTGGCTCGCCGGCCCGGTGGGGACATGATAGAAAGCCTGCGTGAGAAAGCCTGCCTGAAAGTTGGATGTCGGCCATGACGGCGCCGCTCAAAACCGTGGAAGCACCGGGAGATATCGCCACCGTGATGCGCGATATCGGGGGCCGCGCCAAGAGCGCGGCCCGCGCGCTGGCGCTCGCCAC
>Ga0208989_10000702_pt1 | contig 10288 bp, 9 predicted proteins | sample MedBloCAOM3_M1_FD_187852 | JGI IMG/M metagenome (GOLD analysis project Ga0208989, IMG submission 187852) | Forest soil microbial communities from El Dorado National Forest, California, USA - Mediterranean Blodgett CA OM3_M1 (SPAdes) (version 2) | ecosystem: Environmental > Terrestrial > Soil >...
CGTGCCGACCCCGGTCAGGGCGACTTCGTCCTTGGCCTGGCCCCAGCTGTAGCCGACGTTCACGCCCCAATAGAGACCCGTCCAGCTATAGACGGGCGGCGGTGGCGCATAGGCCGGCCGCGCGAGATCGGCCGCTACCGCAGAGCCGCTCAATGCGGCCAAGGCCACTCCGGCAAGCAAAAACTTCTTCATTTTGGTACCCTCCTGGTTCAGCCCCGCGCGATCCCCCGCCCGGAAAACTGAAGCCACATTACACGCGCTCCAATTCCGAGTCCGTTGCGTTTGAGCAACAGTTGAGTTGAATCGTCGCCCTGAGCCGCGCGCCTTAACGCGTCAACTGCGCTGACGCTACCTTCCTTCGATGCACTATAGCCCTGCCTGGCGGGGCTTTCCCAATGCAGCGTCGCAGTCATGTCCGACCCCGAAGATCAGACCTGTTTGACGCACATCGGCCGCTCGACGAAATTCCAACCACAGGCAGGCCCAGCCCGCTCAATCTCGGCTGGGCGAGCGGTCCGCTAGATCGGGGTGAAATCTGCCGTCAAATAGCGCCTTGAAACATTCCCCTCGCTATGCCGTTTGCTCGCGTCAGATTCCAAAATTGAGGAGATCACATATGAAGTTTGCCCATTTTGCTCATGTCTGGGGCAAACCAGGAATGACCCCACATCAGCGCTATGAACAATTGTGGCGCGAGCTTCAATTATGCGACGAACTCGGCTTCGACTACGGTTTCTGTGTCGAGCACCACTTCCGTCCCGATGAGAGCTGGATGTCGTCACCGAGTTTGTATGCGGTTGGCGCCGGCGCACACACGCGTCGAATGCGCGTTGGCCCAATGGGCTATATTGTTCCGCTCTATCATCCGTTGCGGCTCGCCGAGGAGATCGCGATCGTTGATCAAATGCTCGGCGGACGCATGGAGGTAGGCCTCGTTCCGGGGATCAATGCGGACTATTTTCGTCCGTTTGGACTCGATTACAGTCGCCGCAAGTCGCCGACGATGGAATTCGTCGGTTATCTGCGCGCCGCCTTCGGCGAGACGCAACCCTTCTCTTTTCACGGCGACGAGTTCCATACCGAGAGCGCCGAGCTTGCCGTGCAGCCACTGCAGCGCCCGCATCCCCCGCTTTGGATGATGAGCCGCGATCCGCAAACCCTCGAGTTCTGCGCGCGCAACGCGATCAATCCCGGCTATTTCTTGGTGTACCCCCGTGTCGATGCCGCGCCCCGTTATCGCCGATTCATGGAGGATTGGGGCACGGCGGGCTGGCCGCGGAAGCCGAATATCGCCTACTGCACGATCGTCCATGTGGACGAGAGCGACGAAAGGGCGATCGAGGTTGCGTTATTCAGGGCGAGCCGCGCATATGAAGGCTTTCTGCCGCCACCGCAGCCTGGCGAGACATTCGATGAGCGCGTCCGCACGCACGCCAAGAAATTCATCGGACGCGGCGAACCCGGTGCATCCGAGATCATGGCCAACCTGTTTGATCCGGAGTACCTCATGAAGCACGACCTCGTTTTCATCGGGTCGCCCGAAACGGTGGCCAAGAAGATCCGTACGGCGGCGGAAGCGGGCTTGTTCAATACTTTCATGGGCGAATTCAATTTTTACGATCTGCCGGCAAGCGATCTTATGCGTTCCATCCGCCTTTTCGGCGAGAAGGTGATCCCCGCCTTGCGCGCGTACGAGCCGTTCTGACGCAGAGTGGCTGGCGCTATCGCAGGGCAGCGAATTTGCGAGCCGGAGCGATGGTCTCAAGCGACCACCTTGGGGTTGGCAGGCTCAGCCGGAACCTATTGCGCCTCGCGCAAATCCGGGCGCTCGGCCAAACGGGCGGTGTTCAGGCGATGAATCGCGTAGCAGACGATGGCGCCGACGACGAAAGGAAGTGCCGACCACATATAGAGGTTCTGAACCGGAAGGCCGACGAACAACGCGCCCACCAGCGGCCCTACGATCGAGCCGATCCGTCCCAAACCCAACGCCCATCCCGATCCGTTGGCGCGCAACGAAGTCGGGTAGATGAGCGCCCCGACCACGTTAAGGCCGGATTGAATGCCCAGCACGCAGAAGCCGGCAAAGAATGTCGCGGTCAGCAGCGCGGTCTTGGAGGTCAATCCTGCAAAGCCGATCGAGCCGACCACCGGCACGGCGATCACGAACATGATTGCAACTGCGAGAAAACGCTCCCTTTGGAGCCACCAGCAAAGCACCAGCGCTCCCACAGTGCCGCCGACCTGCAACATGGTGCCGGCAAGAGCCACCGTCGTCGGCGGGAGTTGGGCGGCGGTGAGCAGCGTCGGCGTCCAGCTGAGAAGAAAGAAGTAGCCCATCAGGTTGAGAGCGAACACCAGCCACAGGAGCGGAGTAATCAGGGCGAGCCCGTCGCGGAAGAGATAGGCCGGATTGAAACCTGGAAATTGCTTCTCGCCCTCGATCACGAACCGAGCGTTGGGCGGCACTTTGAAATCGGGACGGATTGCTGCGATGAGTTTTTCCATCTTGCCGCGCTGGCTTTCGCGGATCGCCATGAACTTGATCGATTCCGGCAAGCCGAACATTGCAGCGACGGCGATGACTATAGGCGCTATGCCGCCGATCATGAACAAGATCGGCCAACCATATTCCGGCACGAAAACAGCCGTCACGATTCCCGGGATGGCGCCGCCGATCGGCACGCAGCCCACCGCTATGATCGCAAGCGTGGCCCGCAGCTTGCGCGGCGCGGACTCGGCATTGATCGCGACCACGTTCGGAATAACGCCGCCGATTCCGAGCCCGGCAAGCAGCCGAAGCCAGAACATTTGATCGAGGCTGGTCGTATAAGCCGCTGCCCAGGTAAAAACACCGAACAACAAATTCGAGCTGACAAGCGCCGCCTTTCGGCCAAAGCGGTCACCAACCCATCCGAATATTGCCGAACCGAAGAGAATGCCAACCAAGCTGGCGCTGAAAACCGGACCGAGCGCACTCGGCGCCACGCCCCAAGACTTCACGAGGTGGGGAGCGGCGAAGGCAATTGCAGCGATGTCATATCCGTCGATGAGAACAATGAAAAAAGACCAGACGATCAGCTTGATTTGGAACGAGCTCAGTCCGCGTTCGTCGAGCAGACGTGAAATTTGAACTACAGGCTGGTCAGTCATCATTTCCTCATTTTCGCCTCTTGCGAGGCAACCAGATTCGCTCCGATTGCGGCATCACGCTGAAGGACCGGCCCTCCGAACAATTGCGTGTGCCAGAAGGCACCTGGTACGCGACGAGCGCCGGCATCGATCGAACGTCGTATGCACAGCCTTAACGATCACAATGCGACCCTCACGATCCGCCCAGTCGGTTCTACCAGCCAGCGTTCGCTCTTGAGCGGCTTGCCGTTAAGCCGTGCCATCAGCCAGTCTGCGACAAGCGCCGGCGGGAACGGCCCCAGATTGGCGGCCGGCACGTTGCCCACCGAGTGCCGGCTGTCGGCGTAGATCACGAGCTGCCGCGGGCCGCCCATGGCGTGGATCATGCGCTCGGTATGCTCGAGCGGGCTGAGTTCGTCGGCTTCGCCTGCGACCACCAAATAAGGGCTGCGGATCTTCTCGACATGACCTTCCCAGGTCAGCGTCTTGACGAATTCATTAAACTTCGCTTCGTCGGTGTAGTTCGACATCCACATGAAGCGCTTCTTGAAGGTGGGTGAAGCCTCCTCGAAGATCGTATGGCAGCCGGGCTCGAGGCACGTGGAAATGACCGCGGTGGCGGCAACGCGCGGCTCGTTCGCCGCCAGGATAGTTCCGAAAAAAGAGCCGAAGCTCGTGCCGGTAACGCCGATCTTCTGCGGATCGATCTCCGGGCGGCGCACTAGCCAGTCCACCACCGCCGGCCCGGCATCGATCCAGTTCTGCATCGAGACATAAATGCCAAGCAACGGGCTTTCGTACTGGCCTGGTCCGTCGATAGCCAGGACAGCAGCGCCACGCATCATCCAGCGGTCGTTGGCGAGCGCCACACTGGTCTCCTTGAAACTGTCCATGCCGGGAATGACGATGATCACCGGAAGCCGGCCGCCGTTGTAGCCCGGGGGTAGATGAAACCAGCCCGGGATCGATCCGCCCTTGAACGGGATCGAAACCGCTTCGATCTTGTGGTCCGCCAGGCGCGCATAATTGGCGTAGCAGTCGCGCTTCTTGGCGTGCAGGGCGAGGTGCTGCTTGCCGGAATCGTCATACGGCCACTCGGCCGCGCCGTAGTGGATAGCAGCCATGTACCAGTTGTCGCGCGCCGTCACCGGATTGCCGTCGGCCTCGGCGTCGCGTGCCTTGGTCTCTCGCCGCTTGGCGGTGCTTTCGAAGGCCGGACCGATATCGGCCATTTTCTGCACGCGGGCACGGATGGCAGCGAAGTCGGCACTGGCTTCGACTCCGCACGGGGCGGAAAGATAGATCGATCGCGGCTGGTCCCAATCGATCCCATTGGCACGGATGATATTGTCGAGCGCCCAACGCTGCTCGGCGAAGCGCTTGGTCGTCGCTGCGCCGTCTGCCTCGGCCAATGCAACGCCGCGCGGGGCGGCGAGAGCTGCTCCGGTAACCGCAACAGAACGGAGAAAGCGGCGACGGTCCATGACGATACCTCCCGTACTTTTCGTTGACGACAATTTTGGCTCTGAGCGACGGACCTGACCGACTGCTTCAGATGAAGACAATCGCGGGGGCGCGCCCGTTCTTTCGTCAGGGCGTCAGGGATGCGGCATAGGCTGCGATCGCCAGCATGTCGTCATTGCTTAGCCTGTCGACCACCTGCTTCATCAACGCCGCCGACGTGCCGATGCGTTCGCCATTCTGCATGTTCCAGAGCTGCCGAACGATGTAGTTGGGATGGCGGCCCGCAATGGCGGGCACCTCGCCCAGGCCTCGCAGCGTCTGGCCATGACAGATGCTGCACGCAATCGTCTTGCCGCCGCCGCCCGTGGTCGCCAATCCCTTGCCCCTGGCGATGCTGCCTTTCGGCACATAGGCGACGAAGCCGGAGCTGGGATCGCGGTAGACCACGACCTCCTCGTCTTCCGGCACTTCGATGATACGGTCGCCCAGCGGTTCGCTGCCGCCGTCGGGATGAACGAGCCGCTTGTTGCCCTGGCCGATGTAGGACTTCGGCACGGTGTCGGTCTCGACCACCCGGATCCATGCGGTCGGCTTGACCGCGGCGAAATAGTCGGCGGCCTCCTTGATCTCAGCATCGGTGATGACCTTGGCCATGGCCACCATGGTGGCACTGAACTTGCGGTCGCCGCCCTTCCAGTCGGCCATCTGGCGAATGAAGTAGGCGGCCGGAAGACCCGCTACATACGCGGATTCATCGTGGCCCGTGCCGTTCGGGAGGTGACACGATCCGCAAGCGCGCACCTGCGTATCCTTGTTGCCGAACTGAACGATCTTGGGCATCGACGGGTACCGGTTCGGAAACCAGTTCGGGATGTCGTACATGTCGTCCGCCTTGGCGCGGGTGATCGAAAGCGTGCTGCCGGGCGGCGCAGGCCGCATTCGGCTGCCTTCGAAACGAGGAGGAGGCTGCATCTTTTCCGTCACCGGGAATGCCCAATCCGGCTTCTCCTCCGCGGCTGCGACGACGGGCACAAGCACCAGCATGAGGACGCCGATGACGTTCTTCATGACACCTCCCAAATTGTCTTCGTTCTTGATGGCCGACATCCCTTACGATCGGCGACGGGCGCGTATGCTTTCATGGCGAATTCGATAGTCAAGTGGGTTTGCGCCCGAACATCCCCGCGGCTTCCACGCGACCACCCCGCAAATGCTCTCGACCGGTCGTGTCCGCGTGGTTAGCTTGAGCGGCGTTGGTCGACGGCGAGGTGCTTCGGATGGACCTCTTGTTGGACACCGACGCCCCTGCAGCACTCGCCGAGTGCCGTCGCGCCGGCACCGTCTCGCGCCTTCCCCTACACAAACTTGCCAGCCGCACCGAAGCCGCTAGGTTTCAGGCCGCCGCGGTCCGGGCGCTAGGTGGCGTACCTTGCGGCCACAAGATTGGTGCAACGAGCCGCGAGGTGCAAAACCTGCTGAACTGCCGACAACCGATCCATGCACCGATCCTATGCCAGGACGTCCTGGCGAGTGGGACCACGTTTCGGATCCCAGCCGGACTGCTCGGTGTAGAATGCGAGTTTGGTTTTCTGATGGGCGACGATTTTCCGACATCCACCGAAATGCCGGACATCATCGCGTTACGATCGGCTGTTGCAGAATGCTTTGTCGCACTCGAGCTCGTGGGTAGGCGCGTTGTTGCTGACGTGCCACTCAACGAAGTGAGCTCGATTGCCGACTTTGCACTCGACGTTGCCGTCGTTCGGGGCGACACGATCCCCGACTGGGATCGCCAAGACCTTGCGGCCATACCCGTTCGCGCCGTGCTCGATGGTGTCACCGTGGTGAGTGGCAGCGGGGCAATGGTCCTGGGCCACCCTTTAAACGCGCTTCTATGGTTGGCCGAAGCATTGCACGTTCGTGGCGATAGGCTCCGAAGCGGTGAGATCATTTTGACAGGCACATGCACTGGCATCACGAAGGTCGCTCCTGGGCAAGCGTTCGCTGGCTGCTTTTCCGATTTCTCGCCTGTTCGGCTTCATTTCGCGTGACAGGCCGTCGCATAGCCCATGAGCTTTGTATGGCCAATGCCGCCGTTCGCGGCGGGCAATCTGTCACTCGCTCGCTTGTCGACGCTTCCACGCACCCCTAACAACCGGACATTTGCCCCACTGATCGTGATCAAAAACGTTCGTTACGGATTTGAGGGCTCATTAATGGTGCTGACGTGCGCGGCGACAATTCGCCAGCCTTGGGGAAACCGCACCCAGGTTTGCATCGTTCGGCCAATCTTACCCGATGGGGGGCGCCGAGATAGCGTGGATACAGTTGCAAAATCACTGCCGTAGGTGGTGATGACCGTACGCTCCCGCTTTGGCCCCCCACTCGAGGCGACTACTGCACCTCGATATGCTTGAATTTCCGAATAGCCATAGAGGTTTTCGGCGTTCCCGTAGCGGATGGTGAAGGGACTGTCGAAGAAAAAGCCGTTGAGAGCTGCAACGTCGTTGCTTGCCAGCGCCCGGTCATAACCAGCGAACTCGGCTTGGATCTCCCGAACCACGTTGGGGTCGTTAATGACCATTTTTGACTGCGCAGAGGCATCTGCAACGAATGCGGCGCCCGCAGCGACAACGGTACTGCCAGTAAGAAATGCACGCCGGGAATCGTCAGGCCCGCTCATTGCAACGCACTCCTGGAATGCCGGGTTCTCCGGGCAACTTTCATGGGGTGTCCAAATCGTGCTCACAAACAGCCTGGCGCTCGCAGCATCGATGAGGTTTCACCCTAGCTATTTCAGGATCTCGAGCGTCAGCGGCTTGAGTCGGAAATTGTTGCAAGGATTGAACAGCACGGGACAGTTCGAGATGGCGACGATCTGCGGCATGAGCGCGTGCATGACCATGTAGTCACCGGCCTTGCCCTTGGGCGCGCGGATCTCCCACACGCCGTTTGCGTCGTAAGCAACCGTCATGAAGACATTGAAGCAGGCGTCGACATTGAAGCTCCAGCGGTCCATGCCATAGCCGCGAACCGCTGTTTCGAGGTTGGACTGGCAGTTCGGGGCGCCCTTGCCCACCTCGCCGTAACGCCCAGTGTTCAAATGCTCGCTGCAGTAGCCGCCGCCGCAATAGTTCTCGCCGGTGAGATCCTCCTCGATCTGCCACATCCCGCGGGTACGATTGCTGTAGAGCACGTGCGGGGCCGTCAGCTTCCAATTGAGATTGACCGCACGGCTCGAATGCATCGAGAGCAGCTCGCGGATGTCGTCCCGATTGAACGAGATCAGATCGGCGACCTGCTCTCCTTCAGGTTGGGCGAGCTTGAGCCGCTGTCCGGCCTCGATCTCGAAGCTGATGTTTCCGGCCGGGGCGAGGGTCACCGGCTCACCCGGTTTGAGAACGGCGGTTGCACGGCTCATGTTCGAACGAACTTCCTTGGGATTGAGGGGGATACGCCTCGCGGCGCGGGGTCAGACGTTTGCAACAATATCCTGCCAGATCTGTTCGCTCAATTGATGGAACACCGGCATTTTCCGAACGCCCCGAAGATCGCGCGGGCGAGGCAGGTCGACGCGATACTCCGATTTAATCCGGCCGGGCCGGTCCGTCATGACCAAGATGCGGTCGGATAGCCCGATCGCCTCCTCGATGTCGTGGGTGACGAAGACGACGCTCTTGCGGTAATCGGTCCAGATGCGAAGCAATTCGTAACCCATCAGGATCTTCGTCTGTGCGTCAAGTGCGCCGAAGGGCTCGTCCATCAGCATGATCTCCGGGTCATAGGCGAGCAGCCGGCCGAGCGCTACGCGCTGGCGCATCCCGCCGGACAGAGCGCGGGAATAGTAGTGACCGAATTCAGAAAGACCCAAAAGTTCGAGCAGGACCTTGATCCGCCCGGCGTGCTGCTCCTTGGGGACTCCCGAGCACTCCAGCCCGACTGCGATGTTGGCGCACACGTCGGCCCACGGCAGCAGCGCGTCGCGCTGAAACATGAACCCGATGTTGGTCCGCGATCCCGAGCGGCTCGGAATCTCGAGCCGCCCCTCGGTCGCCTGTACGAGGCCGGAGATCAGCCGCAGGATCGTCGACTTGCCGCAACCGCTCGGCCCGACGATGGAAAGGAACTCGCCTTGATCGAGCGTGAAGTCGATATCGTGCAGCACCTCCCTGCGTCCGTCGTAGGACATCGACACATGCGACAGGATCGCGGTCGGCGCACCTGACACCCTCGCCGCCTCGTTGACCGGCAGCATACTCGCGGACGCAGGATCGATCCGTGTCGTCACTGCGAAAGCTTGGCCTGAAGATCGACGTCGGCCTTGTTCACCTTCTTCAGCGACGTATCGGATAGCAGCACGACTTCTTGCATGGTCTCGAAGCCCTCGGGGGAGACGCTGCCGTCTTTGGAGAGCCGCTGCTTGGCGGCTTCCGCGACCTCGAGGGCTTGGGCGTCGCTGAAGTTAGGGTACAGCAGCTTGACGCTGCGCACAGTCGCTGCCGTATCGGTCTGGATCAGTTGCGCGGCCTTGGCAACGGCACGGACCAGCCCCCTGGCGACCGCCGGGTTGGCGTCGGCCCAGCGCTGGCGGCCGATCACGACCAGGGACGCGTAGCGCGTGGGCCGCCAGTCGGTGACGATCTTGAACTTGCCGGAGCGCAGATAGTCGGCCACCTCGGTCGTCACCACCGCACCGGCGTCCACCTGCCCAGTCTCGATCGCGGCCCGCATCGAGGCGCCGCCGCCGGCGCCGATGATCCGAAAATCGCGCTCAGCCTGCAATCCGGCCTGTTTGATCGCCCAGCGGACAGTGTTGTCCGTGAAGCTGCCGGGAGAGGTGATGCCGATGCTCTTGCCCTTGAGCGACTTGATATCGGTATAGGGGCTGTCGGCCTTGGCGAGCAAGGCATAGGAGTGGTGCTCGTCCAGCCCGACGATGATGCGTGCGTCGAGTCCACGGTTCGCGAGGCGCAGCACGTGGTCCGCGGCGCAAATGCAGAAGTCGACGCTGCCGCCGGCGAAGGCTTGGACGGTCGGGCCGCCACCGCGAAAATCCATGAACTCCGCCGTGATGCCTTCAGCTTTGAACAAGCCCTGATCATTCGCCACCCGCAGCGGCAGCAGGCCTTCGTTCACCGATGCGACGCCGAATTTCAGCACCGTCTCAGCGATTGCCTGCGTTGGTGACGCGAGGCCGAGCGCGACCGCCGCAAGGACGGCGAACCGGCGAGCGCGAAGCCAGCGCCTGGGAGAAAGGTGGTGACGCATAAAGACGCTCCATTGAACCCAGGAATGATCGAGCATTTCGGCCATCAATACCGACCCGCAGTGACACGGCTTTCGACCGCCTTCACGATTTCATTGAGGGCCATGCCGAGCACGGCCAGCACAACCAGTCCGGCGAATACGCCGATGATGTCGACGCGGCCAGCGGCGTATTCGACATACCAGCCGAGGCCACGATTAGCGCCCAGCAGTTCGCCGATCACCGCTCCCACCAGCGCAAGGCCGATGCCCACGCGCAGCGATGCGAAAATCCACGGCACGATCGAAGGCAGAAGTACCTTGCGCAGCATGTACAGCCTCGACGCGCGCATGGTCTTCAGCATGTCGACGAGATCCCGGTCTACGCCGCGCAGGCCCTCGTGGGTGTTCAGAATGACAATGAACACCACCATTGAAAACGCCATCA
>Ga0208989_10000704_pt1 | contig 10278 bp, 11 predicted proteins | sample MedBloCAOM3_M1_FD_187852 | JGI IMG/M metagenome (GOLD analysis project Ga0208989, IMG submission 187852) | Forest soil microbial communities from El Dorado National Forest, California, USA - Mediterranean Blodgett CA OM3_M1 (SPAdes) (version 2) | ecosystem: Environmental > Terrestrial > Soil >...
CCTGCCGCGACATGCTGCTGCGCCGCCGCTTTCCGGCATGGTCCGGCAGACCGAGATCCGCATCGCCCCCGAGATTTCAGGACGCCTTGTGTCCATCCCGGTTCGCGTCGGCCAGGAGGTCCATAAAGGCGACTTGCTGGCCGTGCTCGACAATCCCGAGCTGGCCGCCTCTCTCGGCGAAGCGAAGGCGGCAGCCATCAGCGCGCGAGCCCAGCGCGCCGACGTCTACTCCGGCGTCCGCGCCGAGGAGGTCGCGATCCTGGCCGACAGCATGCGAACGGCCGAGGCCAACCTGCTGCTGGCTGAGCAGCAGAACGCCCGTGCCGTCGCGCTGGCGGCGCGGGACTTCGCCAGCCGCCAGGAGCTCGACGAGAGCAAGGCCTCGCTGGCCAAGGCCCAGGCCGATCTCGATCTCAAGCGCGCCCAGCATGCGGCTGCGAGCGCCGGCCCGATCGCCGAGGAGCGCGCGCTGGCCGATGCCAGGGTCGCGCTGGCCGAGGCGACGGTGGCCGACTTGCAGGCCAAGCTCGACAAGACCAGGTTGGTGGCACCGGTCGACGGCACGGTCGGCATCCTTGTCGCCGAACTGGGCGAGGTCGTTCCGGTCGGCAAGCCCGTGATGACGATCGATGCGAATGCGGCCTGGTGGTTCGCCTTCACGTTGCGCGAGGACGACCTGAAGCAGTTGACGGTCGGAAGCGATGTCACGCTGACCACCGACGACGGTCGCCGCATCGCGGCAAGGGTCACGGAACTCCGGCCGCTCGGCGAATTCGCCACGTGGCGCGCTGCGCGCGCCGTTGGCGACCACGATCTCAACAGCTTTCGCCTGAGGCTTGACCCGGTTGCCGCGACCGACGGGCTCCAGCCGGGCATGACCGTGTGGTTGCGGGGATGATCAGCGATCTGAACATGCTCGAGATAGCGGCCGATCCGTTCGTGCAGACCGGATTGCTCGCCCTGGTCGGCGCACTTCTCACTCATGTCCTGCTCCGCCACTATCCGACGAGGCGCCTGATCGTCCAGATCACGTTCTTCGTGGCGCTGACCGTGCTGTTGCTCCACTACGGCATTATCCCCTACGAAGTCGCCCCCGCCGATACGCCGGTGTTCGAGCGTGTCTTCGTGGCCCTGTCGAAGATCATCTGGTGGACCAACGCGGCCTGGGTCCTCATTGCCTGCGTCCGGGTGTTCCTGATTTTCGAGCGACTGCCGCGCGAAGGCCGCCTGATACAGGATCTTCTCGTCGCCACGATCTATCTCGGCGCCGGACTGTCCGTCGTGGCCTATGTGTTCAGCGCGCCGGTCGGCACGCTGATCGCCACCTCGGGCGTTTTCGCCATCATCCTCGGCCTGGCGCTGCAGAGTACGCTGAGCGACGTCTTTTCCGGCATAGCTCTCAATCTCAGCAGGCCCTACTCGGTCGGCGACTGGATCGTGCTGGACGACGGGATCGAGGGGCGCGTCGTTGAGACCAATTGGCGGGCGACCCATCTTCTCAATGGCTCGAACGATCTCGTTGTGATGCCCAACAGCGTGTTGGCGAAAGCCCGGTTCACGAACCTCAGCAGTCCCAACCGGAGTCACGGGCTAACGCTCCACATTCGCGTCGCGCCGACGATGGCGCCGTCGGCGATTTCAGACATCATGCATTCCGTGCTCTTGAGCACCAACTCGATCGCTCCCGTGCCTGCTCCGACGGTCCAGATCATGTCGCTCGACGCGCAAGCGATCGAGTTCGAGCTGTCGTTCCGCGTTCAGGATTTTGGGACGGCTGCGATGGTCAAGCACGAGGTCTACGACCTGATCTATCGCCATTCGAAGGCGGCCGGGTTGACGCTCGCCCAGCCCCGGCAGGCGTCGGCCGTGTTTGTCGGCTCGTCGCAGACGGCTGCCGCCCACGCACCACGAAGCATGGCGTTCAGGCTCCTCGACGCGGTTCCCCTGTTCGTGTCCTTGAGCGAGGATGAAAAAGAAGCGCTCGCCGCCACGATGACACGACGGACTTACCGCAAGGACGATCTCGTGGTCGAGCAGGACGCCAATATGAAGTCCCTCATGATCATTCGCAGCGGCGTGCTCGTCGTTTCGCGCCGCGAGCAGGACCGGGAGGTCGAGCTGAGCCGCCTCGCGCCCGGCGACTACTTTGGCGAGGATGGACTGTTTACCGGTTCCTGTGAGGAGGGAACCATTCGGGCACTGACGGCCGTCGTCGTCTACGAAGTCGGGCAGGCGGCGCTGGCCAAACTCGTGCACGACCGGCCGAGCATTGCCGACGAAGTCAGCATCACCCTTTCACGCCGCGCCAAACGGGGGCAGGCCCTGCTCAGCGACACGGACAGGACTGCGGCGATGGCAGCGGTTCCAGGGTTGGTTGACCGGATCCGTCAGTTGTTTGAACTGCCCCACAGCTGAGAGCTCACGCGGCCCGCGTAGTCTTCTCCTTGCCGAACAGCTTGCGCAACTCGCCTTTGGCTACCTCCAGGGTCTTGCGCTGTGTGGCCGACAGGCCCGAGCCCGCGCGGTTGATATAAAAGGTCAGCATCGAGATCGCCGACCGTAGCGGCGCGGATTTGCGCGCATGGCTGCGCTCCGCCGAGCGCTTCAGGGAGCGGGCGATGGCGCGGGGGCTCTTCTTGGCGAAGACACCCTTTTCGAGCTCGAGCGCATGGCTTTCGCGGGTCACCGTGGCCGACCATTTCCGGCCGCCGCGGCGGTGCGTTGTCCTTTTGGCGGTCTTGGCGGCGGTCTTTTTGCGGGTTGCCTTGGCCATGCGCCAATAATGACCGGCGGCGGACGTTTGTTGCGCTGGCATTTGTGGCGGCAGGACCCACATCTGCAGCAGCCGTCGGCCTCGACACGGAGAGGGACATGCCCGTCAAAGCCCACCAGACCCTCAAAGACAAAGTCGACGAAAAGCTCGACCAGGCCCTCCAGGACAGTTTCCCGGCGAGCGATCCGGTTTCCTTCATCGAGCCCGGTCGCGTAAACGACGGCGACCGCAAATTGCCCGTCGTCGAGGCGGCCGCCCGCGGCAAGGCCGGCCGCACGGGAGGCCGCAAGGGAAAAGGCAAGGCAACCCGTTCCTGATCTGCCCGTTGGTTCGACAGCAGCCAGGGAGATTGGGCATGGCCGATACCTCTCGCACCGCCATGGCGGAGGAAGATGCTTTGGAAGCGCGAGAGCCCGCCGGCTACCGTCATTCTGACGCCAGCGTCAAGGAGCAGATCCTCCGCCAACTCGCGCTGGCCGAGGGACTCGACGTCAGCTCAATCACGGTCGAGGTGAAAGACTGTGAAGTTACGTTGAGCGGCAGCGTGCGGTGTTACGCCGACATGCAGAGAGTCGAGGAGCTTGTCTGTGCGATCGAAGGCGTGAAACAGGTGCGCAACGGCCTCACGTCGGTCGAGCCGCCGCCGCGGGCCGTCGCCGGCGGGCCCGCGGGCACCGCGTCGAAGATGGGCAAGCCTGGATACGAGCGCTAGTCCGCGGAGAGTGAAGGGCACGCTGCTGACAGGACGCTGTCAGCAGCCGGTCGATAGGATCCGGCCTCGGCAAATTCCCAGGAGGAAGTCATGGCTTCGACGCACGTCGATTACACGGCGATGGAATGGACGTCCGCGGTGCCGTTCTACGGTCCGGCCGCCGTGCAGGACGGCAAGGATATCGTGCAGCTCAAGGTGCTGAGCGATCGCCGCTCCGAGGGCGGTGGCATCGCCTGGCTGGTCAAATTCTCGCCGCCGCCCGGCAAGCTGATCAAGATCGTGGCGACCGCCTTGTCCGACGAGCACATCTTCTCGCTGCAAGGTGGCCGCAGCACCAAGAGCGGTCAGCGCGCGCAAGGATCGGGCGGTTACGGGTTGAATCCCAAGGGCCAGCCGCACAGCGCCATGATCAGCAGCGAGACCGAGGCGCTGGTGATCTATGCGGGCGAGCCCGACGAGATCAAATCGATGGAGATCGTCGACATCGCCCCGGCCGGCTGACCGGCCGGGGCCTCTATTGCGCCGCGTTAGGGATGAATGATCATCCCGGTGAAGACGTAGGCCTGCAGCATCACCAGCACGCCGACCAGGCAGGCCAGCACGATGGAATGCAGGAACACGAAGCGCAGGATCGACCCCTCGTGGCCGAACCAGTTGGTGGCGGTGGAAGCCACGACGATCGACTGCGCGTCGATCATCTTGCCCATGACGCCGCCTGAGGAATTTGCCGCGGCCATCAGGATGGGCGACAGGCCCAGCTGCTCGGCGGTGATCTTCTGCAGGCCGCCGAACAGCACGTTCGACGCGGTGTCCGACCCGGTGAGCGCCACCCCCAGCCAGCCCAGCAAGGTGCCGAAGAAGGGATAGAGGAAGCCTGCGTGGGCGAAGGCCAGGCCCAACGTGGCGTCGATGCCGGAGAAGCGGGTGAGCGTGCCGATCGCCAGCATGGCGGCGATGGTCACGAGCGAGTAGCGCAGTGCCCAGATCGTCTCGCCGTAGGCCTTGAGCAGACGGCCGGGCGAAAAGCGCATCACGATGGCCGACAGGATGGCGGCGATCAGCATGCCGGAGCCGGTGTAGGTGAGCCAGGTGAAGGCGAACACCGCGCCCTCGGTCGTCGGCTTGGCGACGACCGGCGGCACCTTGCTGATCATGTTGTGCAGACCCTCGACCGGGTAGTTGAAGATGAAGATCTTGTTCATCGGCACCTTGAACCAGTCGCTGCCCCACACCAGCAGCACGGCACATACGATGATCCAGGGCGTCAGGCCCTTCCACATTTCCGCGGTCGTGACCTTCTCGGTCGAGGAGGCCGGTCTGGCGGGCATGGTGCCCGCCGAGTCGTCGCGGCTGCGCAGCGCCGGCGACAGCCAGAGCGTCTTGGGCTGCCAGATCTTGAGGAAGCCGATCAGGCAGGCCATCGACACCAGCGAGGCGCCGATGTCGACGATCCAGGGATTGACGAAATTGGAGATCAGGAACTGCGGCACCGCGAAGGAGACGCCGGTGACCAGGATGGCGGGCCAGATCTCCTTCATCCCCTTGAAGCCGGCGAAGGTCCAGATCAGCCAGAACGGCACGATCAGCGAGAAGAACGGCAGCTGGCGGCCGACCATGGCGCCCAGCAGGAAGGGATCGAGTCCGGTCACCGAGGCGAGGCCCTGGATCGGCGTGCCGAGCGCGCCGTAGGCCACCGGCGCGGTGTTGGCGATCAGCGAGAGGCCGGCGGCGGCGAGCGGCGAGAAGCCCAGCCCCATCAGCATGGCGCCGGTCACGGCGACCGGCGTGCCGAAGCCCGAGGCACCCTCGAAGAACGCGCCGAAGCAAAAGGCGATCAGCAGGAGCTGGATGCGCCGATCGGGCGAGACGCCGCCGACCGTGCGCTGCAGCAGCTCGAAGCTGCCCTTCTCGACGCAGAGGCGGTAGAGAAAGAGGACGTTGAGCACGATCCAGCCGATCGGAAAGAAGCCGGTCACCAGCCCGAGCAGCGAGGCCCGCAACGCCAGGCCCGTCGGCATGGTGAAGCCCCAGATCGCGATGACGATGGCGGCGCCCAGGGCGATGACGGCGGCGACATGCGCCTTCACCTTGCCCGACGCGATCAGCGCCAGCAGCACCACGACCGGAATCGCCGCGACCAGGGTCGACAGAAATTCGTTGGCAAGCGGGTCGTATACCTGATTCCACATGTCTTGTTTCCCCCAGGCTTTCGTTGCGGGAGATTGGGCACCCGCGCACGAAAACCGGCAATTGAAATTTGCGTGTTCAGTGCAAGACTGCTGTGCACAACCGCGTCGGTTGCAGAGCTACGGCAATAAGGCGTGCCGGTTGGTCCGCCGACGTCGGAGCCGGTTACTGCACCGTGAGCAGGTAGCGCATCAGCGCGCCGCGCTTGTCTGCCGGCACCTTTTGAGGCGCGTCGTTGACCTTCAGCGCCAGGTCGCAGGCCGCCTCGTTGGGCAGCCGGGCAAGGCGCGAGAGCCTGTCGAAATCGGCGGGCTGGAAGCCGGCTTCGGTCAGAAGCGCGCGCGCCTCGGCGTCGTTGGCGACGGCGGGAGCCGGGGTCCCGGCGGCTTTTGCGGCGCGGCCGCTGCGATAGGCCTTCTCGAGCGCGGCCAGCAGGTCGCTCATCAGTTTCTGGCTCGTCGCATCGAGCTTGTCGCTGCGCTGGATGCCGGTGACGGCGAACTCCTTGCAGACGACGAGGTCGGAGTCCTTGAGCGTCTTCAGCAGGGTGGCGCGCGCGTCGATCGCCGCGGCGGCGCTTGCCTCGTCGGCCGCCTTGAGCGCCGGCACGATGTAGGCGACGCGCAGCTCGCTCATGAGCTTGAGCGGCCGCGACGGACCTTGCGTCGTGGGCTGCCGGATCTCCTCCCGCAGCGCCTCGCGCAGTCGGTCTTGCGCGCCCGGCACGTCGTCGAGCACTACACCGACCATCGGCAGCGCGTGGGCGCTGGCCATGGCCGAATCGACGGCCGAAATGTCCTCGCTGCTGTCGCGCATCGCCTTCAGGCCGTACATCGCCACGGCCGCGACAGCCCCTGCCGCGACCAGCCCGATGGCGGCGGCCTGCAGGCGCTGCGTTTGCGTCGCGCGGCGGGTGCCGAAGAAGACCGCGACGGCTACCGCCACGGCGATGCCGATGATGACGCCAAGATTTTCCAAGAGCCGCTCCAGGTTGGCGTCTAGACTAACACGCGCGCGAATTGCCGTGCTTTACTCGAAGCACTGCGCGACACGGACCGTGCAGGAATTGGAGGGGACGCGGCGGTTGCAGTCGTCCCACGCCGTCTGCTGCGCCGTCTCGCGCGTCGGACCGGCGCCGTAGCCCGAGGCATTGCCCGGATCGCTGCGCACGAAGGCGACGCAGCGCGCCGGGGCCGTGAGCCTGATCCTGCAGCTGCCGACGCATTCGCCGAGCGACGTCATTTCGGCCGCCTCGCGTGTCGCCATGCCGACGGCATAGCCGAAATTCGGGCCGTCATCGGTCGCCACGGCGACCCAGGTTTCCTGCGCCTGGGCGGCGGGGGCGAATGCGGTGACAAGCATCGCCGCACCTGCAAGGGGATGCATGAGCTACTTCGGCGTGTGCTTGGCGAGGAAGGCGTGCACGCGCTTGATCGACTCCTGCAGGAATGGCGGCCCCTTCCAGTCCTTCTGGACCTCGATGTCGGGTGCGAGCGCTGCGATCTCCTCGCTGGTATGGGCCGGATGCGGCTTGTCGGTGCCGGGCTGCAGGAAGAGCGGCGTGCGGCAATTCTTGACGAAGTCGCGGGTGACGGAGAACACGAAATCGGGACCGAACATGTTCTTGCCGAAGGAATCGATGGCCGATTGCGGGATCGACGGATCGCGCGCCCGCACCGTCTCGCCGTAGCCCTTGACGGCGGCGTCCCAGCTGTCGCGGTTTTCCCACAGGCCGATCGGATTCTGCAGCACCGCTGACGCAACGCGATCGGGTGCCTGCTCGATCGCCTCGAAGCAGTAGCTGCCGCCGATGCAGCCGCCCATGACGTGGAACTTCTTGAAGCCGAGATGGTCCATCAGCGCCAGATGGTCGGCGGCGAAAGTGTGCCAGCCATGGTCCGGCTTGACGTTGGCCACCGACTTGCCGGCATTGCGCTGGTCCATGGCGATGACCGTGTATTTGTCGGCGAGCGCCGTGCGCGGGTCCATCCAGGGAAACCCGTTGGGATAGTTGGGTGACGCGCCGCCCCACATCTCGACCCGCGAGGTCAGTCCGCCCGGCGCATAGAGCAGGATGGGGAAACCCGCACCATGGACCTCGTAGAAGATATCGGCATCGGGACGCTTCAGCATGGGCATCGCAAGAACTCCTTTTCTCTTCCCGTCACTGCGGCGGTTTATAGCCTATCGAATCCAGGATCGACTTCCAGCGGGTGAAATCCCTCGCCATGAGCTGGCTGAGCTCGGCCGGTGTCGAGGTCTCGACGTCGAGTCCGAACTCGGTGAGCTTGCGGTCGACCTCCGGCATCCTGAGCACGGCGCGCAGCTCGTTGCCCCAGGCGTCGATCAGCGCCGGCGGCGTCCTGGGCGGAGCCAGGAAGACATACCAGCCCAGGATGTTGAGCGAGGGGTAGCCGAGCTCGGTGCCGGTCGGGATGTCGGGCGCCGCCGTCGTTCGCTTTGCACCCGAGGTGAACAGCACCTTCACTTTGCCGGCGCGATGGTGCTCGAGAAAGTCCGTGATGCCGCCGCAGCCCGCCGCGATGTGGCCGCCCTGCAGGTCGGCGACGAGGGGCGCGGCACCGCGATAGGGCACGGGCTCGAGCGGGATGCCGATTGCCTGTCCGGTCATGACGCCGAAGAAATGCGTGAAGGAGCCCATCGCCGTCGTGCCGAAGCTGGCGCGCGTCGGGTTCTTCTTCAGCCATTCGACGTAGTCCTTGAGCGTGTCGACGCCGATGGTGGGCGAAACGCAGAATGCGGTCTGCACCGTGCCCGCCAGCGTGACCGGCATCAGATCGGTCTGCGGGTCGAACGGGATCGACGGCATGGTGAGCTTCTGCACCACCGTCGCCGAGGGCATGTAGCAGACGGTGGTGCCGTCGGGCGGGCTGTTCTTCAGGGCCTCCCCGGCGAGCGTGCCCGAGGCACCGGTCTTGTTGTCGATGATGACGTTGCGCCCGGTGCGCTGCTTCAGGGCTTCGGCGATGAAGCGCGCCATCACGTCCGAGCCGCCGCCGGCCGGAAAGCCGACCAGGATTTTCAGCGTCTTGTCGGGCAGCGCCGTGTTGGCGCGGCCGAGGGAAGGCGCCGCCAGAGCCGCGCCGGTCATCAGCCACGAGGCGCGACGGGTAATTTTCCTGGTCATGGGTTCCTTCCTAGGAGACGAGACTCCAGGCGAGTTCGGCGCGTTCGCGTGCCGACTTGCTCATTTTTATGGATTCGGGATTGGACGAATTGCCCTGCAGGCCGCGGCGGTAGACGCCCTGGGCGATGGCGGCGAGCCGGAACAGCGAGAAAGCGAGGTAGTAGTTCCAGTTTGCGATGGCCGCGCGCCCGACGCGCCGGCAATAGGCGGCGACGTATTCGTTCTCGGTCGGCAGGCCGAGCTTCTTGAAGTCGACCTTGGCGAAGCCATGCGGCGGCTCGGTGAGATGGTAGCCCAGACAGTTGTAGGCGATGTCGCAAAGCGGGTGGCCGAGGGTCGAGAGCTCCCAGTCGAGCACCGCCACGATGCGCGGCTCGCTGGGATGAACGATCAAATTCCCCAGCCGATAGTCGCCGTGCACGATGGTGGTGGGGTCGCCCAGCTCTGGATCGGGGGCAGGGATGTGCTCGGGCAGCCAGACCGACAGCTTGTCCATCGCCGGGATATCCTCGGTCTTGAGCTCGGCATATTGCCTGCTCCAGCGCGCCACCTGGCGGGCGATGTATTGGCCGCTGCGTCCGTAGTCGCCCAGGCCGACTTTCGCCGGATCGACCTTGTGCAGGCGCGCCAAAACGTCGTTCATCGAATCGAAGATCGCCGCGCGCTCTTCCGGCGTCTGGCCGGGCATCGCGGCGTCGATCAGGATGCGGCCCGGGACGGCGTCCATGAGATAGAACATCTGGCCGATGACGGAGTCGTCGGCGCAGAGCAGGCGGGCCGTCGCCACCGGCACGTCGGTCCGGGCCAATGCCGAGATCACGCGGAACTCGCGGTCGACCTGGTGCGCCGAGGCGACCAGCTTGCCGGGCGGCTTCTTGCGCAGCACGAAGTCCTGCCGCTTGCCGCCCTGCATTTCTGCGGAAACGAAGAAGGTCGGATTGGAGTGACCGGAATCGAACTGCCTGACCTCCAATCCGCCGCGATAGCTGTCGAGGTGGGCATGTAGATAGCGGTCGAGCGAGCCGGCATCGAAGCGATGGCGCTCCATGACCGGAACGGTGTTGGCGTAAGTCGGCGTGCGGGGGGCTGGCATGTCGGGCGCGAGCGTAGGGTGCGGGCTGCGCACTCGGCAAACACCCGATGCCACAGAGAGAAACGCCACGTTGTGCCGGTTCGCCATGGGTCAACGAGCAGATTTTCGCGGCGCGCTGCGCATTTGCTGCAACCGTGCGTCGCTTCCCCCGTTGTTTCCCACCTAGAGAGGTTGCCGGGGGTGGAAAGAGAGACCAAAGCCGAGCTCGACGCGAAGAACGAGCGTTTCCCCGTCGTGCATGTCCATGGCGGCTCGGCCATTCGTCGCCCCCTGATGCTGCTGGCGGTATGCGCCGTCGGCCTCATCGGTTATCTGGCGCGCGACTTTCTCATTCCCACAGCCGCCGCGATCGTGTTGGCGCTGAT
>Ga0208989_10000707_pt1 | contig 10268 bp, 6 predicted proteins | sample MedBloCAOM3_M1_FD_187852 | JGI IMG/M metagenome (GOLD analysis project Ga0208989, IMG submission 187852) | Forest soil microbial communities from El Dorado National Forest, California, USA - Mediterranean Blodgett CA OM3_M1 (SPAdes) (version 2) | ecosystem: Environmental > Terrestrial > Soil >...
GACCATCATTTTTCGCATTTTCTTCCATTTTCTTCAGGTTCATTTTCTTGAACTGCAAGAAACTGCATAGACGAAGCGGTCGCGAATAAGCGATAAAGATGTTGCAGTAAATTCAATTATTTCTTGACGCGGATGCGCACAGGGATAATTAAATCATACGAAAACAGACTTTGACTCGAGAACATGTAGCATGATGTGGAGTGATGTCGCATGATGTTAGCGTGATGAAACGCGAGTTTCTGTTGGAAAACAGAAAACAATTGGCAATTTGAGACCTTAATGTCTATAAACTTAGCAGAATTAGAGAAGAGACTACACAGAATAAGGAACGACTCAGGAAATTCGTGGGGATTAATGAAGCCGTATTAAACGACTTACATTTAACTCTACAAACTTCGCGAGCGAATTCTTATACTCTCACAAATCACAAACAATTTTGAGACCACATTTAAAGTCTTAAAACTTAAAAAGATCACGCAGTTTAAGAGGAAGAATCGTGTATTTTTCCTAATTAAAGACTGTACAATAAAAACGAAGGTACCTTAATTGATGCTAAGGTATCTATTGACTAGTAGAGAGGTGAAACTCGACACTGGTAGACATATGAAAATAAGAGAGGAAACGCTTATTTACCGGACCTCTTACGCTTGCGGTCCTCCTGGCTTGGACCGGCCTGAGAACTGGAAGCAGCAGGACGAAAACTGCCGCGAGAAGAATGAGATCCACGGGAAATAGAGCGAGTGACTCGCCCAGAACCGGCAGAAACTGATGATACCGAGGCTGCACTGGCCGGGGCAGCGAGAGATGAAGAAAGGGTTTGGCTGGTTGAAGCAGCCGCCCCACGAGAACGTTTAGCCGGGGGAGCAGTGGGGGAAGAAACCCCGACCGTTTCCTCAAGGCGAGAGTGTCGGTCGGCCACCCAAGGAAGAATAGGTACTGGATTTACCTGATCTGCTTCTGGGGAGGATCGATCGACGAGTTCTTGAAGCAACGGAATGCCGAAGTCGCGTAAAAGACTAGTGGCGTCGTCGAAATTCTCAGAAAAAGACGGATCGTGGACGCTTTGGAGGAATTCCTGAGCGATTGCGAAGGCGTCAGGATCTAAATCCTCGGGGCATCCGGTCGAGAAACGATACATGTACTGGATTTGATTGGCCATGTCGAAAGCGGCCTCCATGATCTCACCGCGAGCTTGAGAAGCGATAGCCAGCGAAGCCGTATAACGACTATAGGCTGACTTAAACGTGTCGATCGAACGAGCAAACCCTTAGGAATAAGGTTAGCTCTAGAAAGAAAAGAAAGTTGAATAGACTTACCAAAACTACTATGCCGAGTGGCAGCGGCCAGAAGGTCGTTAGTCTGTATCCTTTGGGACACAGACACCTTGAAAGAACATTTGGGCCGTTTGCCCGTCTTGCATTGCTCGCAATTCTCGTCCCAGCCGCGGAAGTTGCAGACCGGGAAATTGCTGAGTATGCATTGAGTGCACATAGGCACGGCCTGGAAAGAAGTTAATAATCAGAGACAGTCAGCAAAAGCATTGGTGACTTACCGATGATTTGGTAGTGGTCGACTTGCCTATGAACGGCAGTAGGTCAACGTCAATTTCCGGTACTTGCCTTTCGAGCTCCAGACGAGTGATGGCAAGTGACTGAGGGACAGAATCGATGGGAGAGGGAGAAGCTTGACGCTTCTTCCCTTTACCTTTCTTAGTTTGACGAGATGCCCGTGAAACAGGCGTAGATGGTGGAATGGGGCCTTCGACGTGGACGCGAGAGGTAGCCTTGACAGGAGACTTCGCCGCGGCGCGTTGTCCCTTCTTCTGGGCTTGAGCCGTAGAAACCGGCGTAGGCTTAATTGAAGACTTGCGTTTTGGAGGCGTAGGGTCGTCCTCTTGTATAATGGGAGATCCTTCGTCCTCAGAATCGTGGAGACTAATGAGGTCGTGAACAACCTCACCAGTCTCTTCAGGAGAATCTGCTGAGAAAAGAAAAATCAGCATGTTTGTTAAAGAAAAAAATGGACAGTCCATTACTTACATTGAGTAATTGACTCCATGACCACGTCTTCTGGTTCTTGATAGGCGAGAGGACCTGATCCTAAGAGCCTAGGCGGACTAGAGTGGATAGAGCGACCTCGAGAGGGGACCGCGAGCAGAGTACTACTCGCCGCGGCAGGAGCAGTAATGATGGCTGGAGGAACGACAACTTCCTGGTCAACAGGTTCGAAATAAGGCAGGCGACCTGTGAAGGGTACTACCCTACTCAGGTACCTGAAAGTGGGGCGGATGAGCATTTCCTGTGAGAAAGGGGATGTTAATCTAAGCCTATAAAATAAAAGAATGATAAAGCGCACCGGCTGAATCTCGTCAGGAGTCAGCATGGGTAGCCAACCGCGAAAACGTTGAGCGTCGGCCGGAGGACAAAGAAAAGCGAGGAAGAGGCACCAGAGTCGAACTCGGTACCCTACCTCGTTTTCTTCGAAATCGGCATCGCTAAGGGCAGTGTCATACTGGGCCTGAAAGCCTCATTAGTATGAGAAAGATTTAATCGAAAAAGATCTTACCAAGAGACTTGAAAGTGTCTCCAGTGCCTGGAGAGGCGTTTGGTTGGGAGATTGAGGGACAAAGCTGGGATTCCCAGCAGCGTCCAGGGCGACAAAAACCCTGAGTTGATCCCACAACAGGTGGAGAGCAACAGTCAATGCGGGATGAGGATCGTCGGTGGCAAGCGGAAGTGCGGCACCAGCGGTACCAAACCTAGCAGCGGGGAGGCTACGAAGACGTTGAGAAGCGCTTTGAACAGAAGACATTACTGTGAATGTTGAGGAGGCATAGTGGAAGCGAAGCCTCTTAAATATTTCAGAAAGTACCAGCCGGATTTACAAATACCATAAATGGAATTTGGTGATCCGTGCCAAAAGAGGAAAGGAACCCTACATGAGGCGGCCGCGAGGCTTTATGCAGACAATAGGGTGTCCTTAAGCGAAAAAGAACAATGGAGACATTGGCCATGAAACGCCGATGAAAGACTTGCAATGACAATGCAGTTGTGGAGCTGTTTGCTTCGTGCACACCCCAAAAGCATAGAGACAATACACCCTACAAGTTCTGAAGCGAACAAGTGACCGAGGACGGTCCAGATTTCAGTTGAGGGGGAGATGATGAGCCCCACACTGGTCTCACCGTGTAATTTTGGCATTTGTCCGTTCTAAGACAATTCCTGGCTTTGACAAGCTAAGGATATTTATTAAAGGCATGGATATGCGATCCTGGCATGTCTATTTCTTAGAGTTGTTCAAGGAAACCAATTAGTCGGAAGACGCGGAGATTTATACAACGACTGGTCAGCTATTTACACGAAGTGACCGTCTTTGAACGAATCTCGCCGCGGCGGTCGCGTATACCCAATCTTCGCGAGGTTGCATACTATCAACGTGTAGCGGAGGTCTTGAAACTCAAAAACCTGATCAAAGGACTGAATTACAAAAAGGGGGTCACTGTTTCTATTCGGAAGGGATAGCTCGCGGAAGCGACCTACACCACAAAGGCTATTGTGTTGGACTCGCCGCGGCAACGTGGTTAGTCTATAGAAAGACATTACGTCTTACCAGATCAAGATCTATGACAAGATCGCGATCTAAGATGGAACATAAGGCTTGAAACGCCATGTGTATTATCAGAAACGAATCTGACAAGATTATTGAGATCCACCAGGGAGCTAACCGAGGCTACCGAACTAGATCTATGGACGCGGGCACCACGGAAGTGGCACCCAATAGAATAAATGACTCAAGAAACGAGCCATGAGGTGTTGAACAGCCTTACCGACCCTGAAACGAGCAGGATGAGCAAGCAGAGCATGCTGAAGACCGGCATATTCGCTGCGACAGGCCGAAGGAGAGATCTTGACAGGTCGATCCATCAATCAGAGTCAAATGGAGAAGTTGATGCCATCAAAAACGTACAGGCATGACAGCTCGCGACCCATATACGGCAACACGGCCGTCAGTTGAAGAGAAAAAGGGGTTGATAGAGAATGTAGAGGCCGCGTGAAGGTGGAGAATTATCGATAAGCAGTTGAGGCGAGATCTGGTGGACGGATGAGAGATTCCCGAGGGAAAGGCGTATAAAAAGGAGGAGAAACCGTTGGAACGGGCAAGCAATACACGAGCGAGCCCTACCAGCGTACGGACATTGTCTAACGCGTTTGTAAAATCATCGTTTATTGTCTTCTGAATTATTTATCATATTGCGAATCGAAAACGTGTGATAGCGTTAAGATTTAAAAACTACTTGAGAATCTTGGGGCTTAGAAACGAGACGAGAAAGGTTCGCGAAGACTTTCTTTGTTAAGTTTAAACTTGCACGAAGTAGGAAAGGTTCGCGAAGACTTTCCTTACTAAGTGATCGACTTATTTCGAGTGTGAAAAGCTTGAGATACTTGTTCAGTGTGTTGGCACTGATTCTAATCGTACAGAAAGCGATTGGACTTGTCTTGTTGGGTTTTGGTGGCCCGTCTTGTTCTTAAAGCCTATTGTGGCTCTTCAGTCGGGTTTTGGTAACCTATCTTGCTTGTCTCGTCGCGGCCATCGCGAAACGAATAGAATCTTGTGTTAAGACCCGAGTGTCTTACAGTTCCCCTTGAAACTTGTCTATTACTTGAAATTCGAGTGAAATCGAATTACCACAATTTCAGATTCTACACAAACACCTCTTTGAATTACCAGAACGATATATATCTTCTCGTGAGTGTTTCCCAGAAGGAAGCATCCACAACACAGACAAAAGGAGCATTTTCGCGACGTATTGAAAGTTCGCCGCGGTGTGCCCTTAGTTTGTTTTATCTTATTCCATCGCGAGACCATTCCGAAGATCATCCTTTGATCCCAGACCCGAAACGAACTCTTCAAAGAGTTCTGATTAATTGTTTTATTGAGGCCTTGGCACTTAGGTGTTTATTATCGATTAGTAGTGAAGGGATCCCCGTGGTTCTTTCTCTGCCATATTGATTTTACACATCTACTTACGCAACAAGCATCTCATTTTGGAGCCCACCGCGAGGGTTTGGGTTTTAAAAACAAAAGAACAGTCTTCGGAACCATTGCGATTTTTCTTACTATACCAAGACAAGTTTTATTTTGTTAACTTGTTCTCAAAATTCCACCTAAGGGAAATCCAAAGGGGAAATCACGCGCGAGTCCTGCAGTACAAGGGACTAGTGCGAGTCAACCCTCCAGGGGAAGACAAACTTCGAATTCACTTCGTGCAGGGCAGACACCCAGCACCTCTTCTTTAACTCCGAGAACACGCTCACAGGAGGCGATCGCGGAAAGAGTGGAAGCTCGAATTTCTGCAAGTCGAACTCAAGCAGCTGCGAGACGTGCTACTCAATCTCCGAATACTATTTCTACAAATACCGATATTTTACCCCAGTTACCCAATTTAAATACTACAATGTCCGGACCAGTTGCAAGTACCTTGACAGGTACCAGTAGCGGTCAAAACACCCAGAATAATGCGTTAACTTTTAGTTCTCGCAAAATGCCAAAACCAGGCGAAAAGAATGCACCTGCCTTTGACGTAGACAAGCCAGAGGAATTAGGTCGCTTCTTTGAGCGTATGGAAGATTGGTTTGCAGAGGATGGAGTCGTCAGTGATGGCGATAAAAAGAAAAATATTGTCAAGTACTTGACAGCGGACACTGAGATTCAGTGGAAGGCTTTCTCAAAGTTCGAGAATGGTACTTTCGAAGAATTCAAGTCTCAAGTCATGTCGTCTTATCCTAAGGCTGAGGATGTCATGAAAGGCTCCGTAACAGCTTTAAGGAGAAAGATCGCGAAGATTGGTCCTATCGAAGTAGATGAGCGAGACGAGCTCCTTTCTTTGGTTAGGATCATGAACGCGGAAGTAAAGAAACTGAAGAATATTACTCCACCGATTCATACGAATAGAGAATTAGTGGAATTATTCTTAAGTGCTCTTACACGAGACTTCGCGAGAAGAATCGCACAGAAATTGTCTGTACATAGACTTGTACAAGCAGGACAAAATGTCCAAGCAAATAGGAATCCAGAGGACATGTATGATATTGACGATGTCATGGAAATGGCAAAACAGACCGTCATGGAAAATGCAAATCCTTTTGGCAAATTCCTTTGGACTTCGGAAGGCAGTAGTGCAGGCTCCAGTGTGAAATTGGAGGAAGCTGTCGCACGACTGACAGATACGATTAACCTTCAGACTCAACATAATAAACAAGTTGATCAGAGGTTGGCGAGTTTGCAGACTTTCTTGTCACAGCCTAGGCAACAGCAAGGGCCAAGTTATGGCGGTCAGTCTGGATATAATCGCGGCTTTGTATCAGGGAACAGTAATGGACCCACAAGCGATTGTTTCTATTGTAGAGGCAATGACGGACACAGAATCCCCGAGTGTGTAGATGCTTTAAGGCATTTAGACCTTGGATGGATTAAAAAGATCGATGGTCAGTTGAGACTGCCAGACGGTATGAAGATTCCGCGAGACGGAAACAAGTCAATGAAAGAGGTGGTTGAGTCCTTGAACAAGACAAGACCAGGGTTGATTCCTATGTCGAAAATACAGGATAAATCTAACCTCTATCAAGAAGCGAATATAGCTTCTTATTCTCAAACTCAGAGTCAACATTCCGAAGAAGCCAATATGCGTACTCTTCTGGAATTGGTTCAGAACATGGGCCAAGACCGAGTTTTAAAACTGTTATCTGCTCAAGGGCAATTAGCAGACAATGATGAAGAGTGGAACCAAAATTTCGATTGAGTCCAGTGATAGACGCGATGTTATCTCGGCGGCTTGAGGACAAAAATCGAGAAAAGGGGAAACAAAAAGAAGAAGAGCGGAAGCGAGTGGAATCGCGAAACGCTACAAAGATTAAAGAAAGTCCTATAAAAATAGGCCCACCTACTCAGTCAAAGACAGTGGCTAAGAAGGTTGCCTTTACTGATCCAGACCTTGATAAGTCGGATACAGAAGGAAGAACGACGAACGATGTCAGGAATGACAGAGTATTACCATACGTGGATGTGCCACCACTAAAGGCAACTTTACGTGTACCAATGATTGATCGAAGCAAAGAAGATCAAACTACTAAATTTGGACCTGCCTATAAGTCGCGAGCGCCAGTGGAAGTTGGCCTTGATATTGAAAGACTAGTAGAGACAGTGATGGATTTAGAAATCAACATCCCACTGAGAAGTCTTGCCGGTGTGTCAAACGCTGTGCAAAAGGAAATCCGAAAACAAGTGACGAAAACACGATGGCCTACCGAAACAGAGGCTAAAGTGAATATGTTGGCAAAAGAGGAAGCTAGACCATTGATAAAGGTGGAAACCCTACCAATGTCAAGCTACATGGTGATGAGCGAGGTATCAGATGAGATTCCGGAAGGATATCTTGTAGGAGCGGACCCGGTACTTCAGTTTTTATCAGAAAATAAAGACGGAGAACCAAGAGATTTAATTGTCGCGAAGCAATTCGAACCGTTGAGAGCGATTTATATGACCATAAATCAGTTAGGACAGGAAGAATGTCTACTGGATGATGGATCTATGATTGTATCAATGTCCAAAGAAACAGCGACGCAGTTGGGTCTAACATGGGATCCAGGACTCCAGATAAACATGGAAAGCGCAAGCAAACATGTAGATCGAACCTTGGGACTTGCTAGGAATGTTAAATTTGCCGTAGGAGGATTAAATTTCTACCTACAAGTACATATTTTGGAAAGTCCACCTTATAGGGTTTTATTGGGCAGACCATTCTCGACTCTAGCAAGCTGCCTGCACAGAACGAAGCCTGACGGCTCCTCTGAAGTAACGCTACTAGATCCAAATACGAAGGCTACAGCTACTGTGCCTACCTATGAAAGAGGAGTTAGTCCAGAGGACCTCCAAAAACAACGGTATCAGGTTTTTTAGGAGATCTTGATGAATCACTAGAGGACAGAGGAGAGATCGGCTTGATACTGGAGTTTGAAGCGGAAACAAAAGAACTTACTCTCAAAGGATATACAATTCCGCGAGGAGCAAAGTTCACGGACAAAGAAAGACGCAACGCGTACATGGCGGAAGCCATAAATTGTTCAGATATCCCTGACCGGAATCGAGAGCAATTTAATGATTATTTGTTGGGAGCGTACAGGAGCCAAATGTATAGCGGATATGAAAATCCTACTGTCAGTGTACTGGCTACTAAAAAGTATAAACCAGTGGCGCTGAAAGTAAAGCCTGTATATACGGAATTACCTGGACAATACCGGATACAGCGAAATATAAAGGGTGATCCTTTAGCTGATATGCCGCGGTTAAATCCCAGGCCTCCAGAATTTGAACCTACTGGAAGGTACACACAGTCAAGAAAAGAAGAGTTTGACCGGATACATGGGAATGATTTCTTATGGCCGGAAGAGAAGAAGCTAGTTCATCATTTAATGATGGAACAAAACCAGGCTTTTGCATGGGATGACTCAGAGAGAGGAAGGTTCCGCGAGGACTTCTTTCCACCGGTAGTAATACCAACAGTCGAGCATAGACCTTGGGTATACAGGAATATTCCAATACCTCATGGAATATACGACGAGATTTGTAAAATGGTGCAACAGAAAATCGCGGCCGGGGTTTATGAACCGTCCAATGCATCATACAGATCGAGATGGTTTACAGTTGCCAAGAAAGATGGCAAAAGTTTGCGAATAGTGCACAGTCTAGAGCCGTTGAACGCGGTGACTATAGCGCATTCGGGAGTTCCACCTGCAACGGAGGACTTAGCAATGAAGATGGCAGGTCGTGCGTGTGGCGGAATGCTTGATCTATATGTCGGATACGACGAGAGACTTCTGGCAGAAGAATCTAGAGACTTGACTACATTTCAAACGCCGTACGGAGCGATGAGATTGGTGACTCTACCAATGGGCTGGACAAATTCAGTCCCCATATTTCATGACGATGTAACGACAATTCTGGAAGCAGAAATACCAGAGTATACGATTCCTTACATCGATGATGTACCAATTCGCGGCCCAGCGACAAGGTACGAAATTAAAAACAAAGGTTATGAAACCATTCCTGAAAACGATGGTATCAGACGTTTTGTATGGGAACATATGCAGAATGTTAATAGAATTCTCCAAAGAATGAAGTACTGTGGTGGTACCTTTTCTGGGAAGAAGACGTTAATATGTGCAGAGTCGATTGAAGTCTTAGGACATAAGTGCGACTATGAAGGCCGAAAGCCTACAGAAGATAGGATTGGAGTTATTATGCGATGGGAACATTGTAAAAATCTCCGAGATGTTAGAAGCTTCCTTGGAATAACAGGAGTGCTCAGAGCTTACATCCCTAATTATGGGATAAGAGCGAATGAACTACAAAAGCTTTTGAGGAAAGAAGTGCCCTTTGAATGGGGACCTAAACAAATAGAGAGTATGGAACTCGTTAAAGAAGGAGTCAGACATGCACAGGCGATTCGCCCTCTTGATAAAGACCAAGGCGCAATAGTTTTAGCAGTTGACTCTTCTTACATTGGTATCGGGTTCTATATTTACCAAGAGGATCGCGACGACCCAAAGAAACATTATTATGCAAAATTTGGATCGCGACCGTTAAACGAAAGAGAAGCTCGCTTCTCACAACCAAAGAGAGAATTGTTCGGTCTTAAAGAAGCACTTAGGATGAACAAGAAACTCTTATTTGGGGTCAGAAACTTGATTGTTGAGACAGACGCGAAATATATCAAAGGGATGATAGAGAACCCTGATATGATGCCTACGGCAACGATAAACCGTTGGATAGACGAGATATTGTTGTATCACTTTACACTAAGACACAAAGCTGGTGCGACGTTTGGGCCTGACGGTCTTTCGCGCAGGTCTGCGCAAGCGGATGACCCACCCTTTGAACCTTGTAGTGATGATGAGGAGGAGGTAGTGACCTTACCAAAATTTGAAATCGTGGATCCTACTGAACCTCAACCACTGTCGATAGATGACTTCGTGGAAACGATTGATTCTAGAAGAGGATATTATCATGGGATAGCGGAGTCCCTAGATGATTTTACGGAGGAGCTATATTCCGCAGATTTACAAAGAAAGGACGAAATGAAAGTCCTGGAACGTAAATTGAGCGAAGACAGAGGAGAAACCTCAGTCGAAAGAATGCAGTTCATGCAACAGCTAGTCACTGCACTCAGTCTACCACTTGAAAAAGAGGCGGAGACGAAAGAGAAGCCGTAT
>Ga0208989_10000708_pt1 | contig 10264 bp, 10 predicted proteins | sample MedBloCAOM3_M1_FD_187852 | JGI IMG/M metagenome (GOLD analysis project Ga0208989, IMG submission 187852) | Forest soil microbial communities from El Dorado National Forest, California, USA - Mediterranean Blodgett CA OM3_M1 (SPAdes) (version 2) | ecosystem: Environmental > Terrestrial > Soil >...
GCGGCTGCCGCAATCGTAGCGCCGGCCGGTGTAGCGCAGCGCATGGAACGGCGTGCGGCCGATCATCCTGGCCATGGCATCGGTGAGCTGGATCTCGCCGCCGGCGCCGGTTTCATGCCGGCCGAGATGGTCGAACACCTCGGGCTGCAGGACGTAGCGGCCGATCAACGCCAGGGTCGAGGGCGCCGCCGCGGGCTTGGGCTTCTCGACCAGCCCGGTGATCTCGGCCAGCCCGTCCTTCTCCGCCTTCACCGCGGCGATGCCGTAGTTCTTGGTCTGCTGGCGCGGCACATCCATCACCGCGACCACGTTGCCACCGGTCTTGTCATGGGCCGCGACAAGCTGTGCGATGCAGGTCGGCGAGTCGATCGTGAGCTCGTCGGGCAGCAGCACGGCGAACGGCTCGCGGCCGATCCAATCGCGCGCGCACCACACGGCGTGGCCCAGTCCCAGCGGCTCTTGCTGGCGGGTGAATACCGAGTTGCCCGCCTTGATGGTGGCCTCCTGGGTCTGTTTCAGCTCGCGCGCCTTGCCGCGCTGCTGCAGCGTCGCTTCCAGCTCATAGGCCGAGTCGAAATGATCCTCGAGCGCGCTCTTGTTGCGGCCGGTGACGAAGACGAACTCCTCGATGCCCGCCGCCAGGCATTCCTCGACGGCGTACTGGATCAACGGCCGGTCGACGACCGTCAGCATCTCCTTCGGCATTGCCTTGGTGGCGGGCAGGAAACGGGTGCCCAGGCCGGCCACCGGCAAGACAGCTTTGCGGACGCGTTGCGCCATGCTCATCGACCTCGTTCAACCCTCGGATTGTATGGACATATCAATGATTTGACGGAGTTGCCGATGACAATTCGGGGGCCGCGCTAGATGCCACGCCGGCGCCGGCCCTGGCAAGGTCAACCACCGAGCAACACGTCCTTTGCCCGATTGATACGCGCGGCCAGATCGGCGCTGCCGCCGACGTCGGGGTGCATGCGCTGGATCAGGCGGCGATGCGCGGCCTTGATGTCGTCGTCGCTGGCACCCTGGGCCAGGCCCAGCACGGCCAGCGCCTCTTCCCGCGTCATGTCGGAACTCGGCCCTCTCGGAGCAGACCCATGCGGCGGTGGCTGGCGAGCATTGCGCCAATCGGCCCCGAGCCGCCGGTCGAGATAAGGTTCGAGGATCCTGAGCGAATCGGCGTCGGCCGAACAGTCGAGGCGCAGATCGAGCAACTCGGCGTCGCTGAGGCCATCGAGCGTCCGGCCCGAGAAGCGGCCGGACAACACCGTGCCGCCGACGTCGCCCGTACCATGATCGATCCACGCCTGCAGGAAGGCGGTGCGAACCTCGGTGCGCCGTCCGCCGCTGCCCGGCGAGCTGAAGCCGCCCGACGGCCGGTTGCGCACCGCGCGGGCGATCAGCGCCGTGATCACGACCCCGGCCAGCCCGAACAGTTCCGGCAGCAGTCCGGGCAGGAAACGGATGCCGAAGATCAGCAGCCCGGCGATGCCGATGCCGCCCAGCACGACCAGGATGGGCCGCAGCATACGGGCGAGCGTCGATGGGTTTGCGCGCATAAACCAGAAGATGACGATCGCCACGGCCGCCAGCGCAACGAGGGCCAGGAGAATGACCGGCATGGCTCACTGTCGCGGCGGGGCCGGCGCGGTCTGGGGCGCCGGAACTGGCAACGATGGCGAACCGGGTGCAGCCGACGGCGTCTGGAGCTGCTGTTCCTGGCGCTCGCGCTGGATCTGCCGCCAGCGCTCGACATTGCGGTTGTGCTCGAGGAGGTTGGCGGCGAAGACGTGACCGCCCTGGCCATCGGCGACGAAGTAAAGCGAACGGTCGCGCGGCGCTGGATTGGTCGCCGCCACGATCGAGGCGCGTCCCGGATTGCAGATCGGGCCTGGCGGCAGGCCGGTCACCATGTAGGTGTTGTAGGGTGAGGTCGACATCAGGTCGGCGCGCGTGAGGTCGCGGTTCAGCACCCCCTTCCCGCCGGTCAGGCCGAAGATCACCGTCGGGTCGCTCTCGAGCTTCATCCGGCGGCGCAGGCGGTTCAGGAAGACCGCCGCCACGCGGGGCCGCTCGGCCGGAATCGCCGTCTCCTTCTCGATCATCGAAGCGAGCACCAAGGCCTCGCGGCGGGTGACGAGCGGCAGGCCGGCGGCGCGCTTGCGCCATGCCTCGTCCAGCGTCTTGTCCATCGCCTCCTTCATGCGCAACAGCAGCCCATCGCGCGTGTCGTCGCGCGAGTAGAAATACGTCTCGGGCAGGAGATCGCCTTCCTTGAGGTCGAGGGTGATCTCACCGGTCAGCGCCTCGGTCTTGCGCACCTGCTCGACGACCTCCGCCGTCGTGGTGCCCTCCGGCACGGTGAGGCGGCGCTGCACGACCTTGCCCGACTGCAGCAGGTCGACCAACGCCTGCATCGAGATGTGCGGCGGGATCTCGTACTCGCCGGCCTTGATCGGCTTGGGCGCCGGATCGATCAACAGGGCGACGCGAAACAGGCGATCGTGCGCGATGACGCCCTCGTCGTGCAGAACCTTGGCCATGGTGGCCGGACCCGCGCCGCGGGCGATCACGATGTTCTTGGTCTTGTCGAGCGGTCCCGGCGCCGTGAGCAGCATGTTGCCGAGGAACAGCGCGCCGCCCATCACCGTCACGAACAGGGCGATGAAGAGCAGGACCCAACGGAAGTAGCTGAGCACGCCTCAGCCTCCGGCGATCAAACGGGGCCGAAGATCAACGACGCGTTGGTGCCGCCAAAGCCGAACGAATTGCTGAGGGCGTAGCGGACCTTGCGCTGCTTGGCCTGCTTGGGCACCAGATCGATGTCGCAACCCTCGTCCGGCTCGTCGAGATTGAGCGTCGGCGGCACTGCCTGGTCGATGATCGACTTCAGGGAATAGATCGCCTCGATCGCGCCGGCGGCGCCCAGCAAGTGGCCGGTCGCCGACTTGGTGGACGACATCGAGAGCTTGTAGGCGGCATCGCCGAAGGTCCGCTTGACCGCGCCGAGTTCGATCACGTCGGCCATCGTCGAGGTGCCGTGCGCGTTCACGTAGTCGATCTGGTCGACATTGAGCTTGGCGCGCTTCAGCGCCGCCTGCATGGCGCGCATCGCGCCGTTGCCGTCCTCTGACGGCGCCGTGATGTGGTAGGCGTCGCCCGACAGGCCGTAGCCCAGGATCTCGCCGTAGATCTTGGCGCCGCGCTTCTTGGCGTGCTCGTACTCCTCGAGCACGACGCAGCCCGCGCCCTCGCCCATCACGAAGCCGTCGCGCCTTTTGTCCCACGGGCGCGACGCCTGGGTCGGCGTGTCGTTGAAGTCGGTCGACAGGGCCTTGCAGGCATTGAAGCCGGCGATGCCGATGCGGCAGATCGCGGCCTCGGCGCCGCCGGCCACCATGACGTCGGCATCCTCCCACTGGATCAGGCGCGCGGCGTCGCCCAGCGCATGCGCGCCGGTGGCGCAGGCCGTCACCACCGCATGGTTGGGACCCTTGAAGCCGTATTTGATCGAGACCTGGCCGGAGGCAAGGTTGATCAGCGCCGACGGGATGAAGAACGGGCTGACCCGTCGCGGTCCGCGTTCCTTCAGGATCAGCGACGTCTCGTAAATGGTCTGCAGGCCGCCGATGCCGGCGCCGATCATCACGCCGGTGCGGTTGCGGCCCTCGTCGTCCTGCGGCTTCCAGCCGGAATCCTCGACCGCCTGCTCGGCGGCGGCGATGCCGAAGACCAGGAACTTGTCGAGCTTGCGCTGGTCTTTCGCCGGCATGTAGGCGTCGACGTTGAAGTGGCCGTTCGCCTTGTCGCCTTGCGGTACTTCGCCCGCGATCTTGGTCGCAAGGTCCGATGTGTCGAACGCCTGGATCGACCGGATGCCCGATTCGGCCGCCATCAGGCGACGCCAATTGGTATCGACGCCGTCTCCCAACGGCGTCACCATCCCCATGCCGGTAACGACGACTCGCCTCATCGTCCGCTTCCTTGCCGCAGGAGACGATCAGGACTTGGCGTTGCTCTTGATGAAGCCGATGGCGTCGCCGACGGTCTGGATCTTCTCGGCGGCGTCGTCGGGAATCTCAATGCCGAATTCCTCCTCGAAGGCCATCACCAGCTCGACGGTGTCGAGGCTGTCGGCGCCGAGGTCGTCGATGAATTTGGCATCTTCCTTCACCTGCGCCGCTTCGACGCCGAGATGCTCCACGACGATCTTCTTAACGCGCTCGGCAATATCGCTCATATTCTTGTCCTTCCCGTGTCTTTCAAATACCGATCGTTCGCCCAAGGGGATGGCGATTTCCGGCTCTTATACCTAGCTGCCCTGCCATTGGCTAGCGCCGGAAAGCCCACAGAATCAGACACTTGGAGCCTGTCCCCTCAGATCATCGCCATCCCGCCGTTGATGTGCAGGGTCTGCCCCGTGACATAGGCGGCCTCGTCGCTCGCCAGGTAGACCACGCCGGCGGCGATCTCGTCGGGCGTGCCCAGGCGGTCGGCCGGGACCCGTGCGAGGATGCCTTTCTTCTGCTCGTCGCTGAGCGCATCGGTCATCGGCGTGGCGATGAAACCCGGCGCGACGCAATTGACGGTGATGCTGCGCGAGGCGAGTTCCTGGGCCAGCGACTTCGACATGCCGATCAGGCCGGCCTTGGCCGCGGCATAGTTCGCCTGGCCGGGATTGCCGGTGACGCCCACGATCGAGGTGATGTTGACGACGCGGCCGAAGCGGCGGCGCATCATGCCGCGCAGGGCGGCGCGAATGAGGCGGAAGGTGCCGGTGAGGTTCACCTGCAGGACCTTCTCCCACTCCTCGTCCTTCATGCGCATGGAGATATTGTCGCGCGTGATGCCGGCGTTGTTCACCAGGATGTCGAGCTTGCCCATGGCCGATTCGGCTTCCTTGGCCAGGCGGTCGATGTCGGCCGCATCGTCCATTCGTGCGGCAACCACATGGGCGCGTTCGCCCAGCGAAGACTTGAGCTGCTCCAGCGCATCGGCCCGCGTCCCGGAGAGCGTCACCGTGGCGCCCTGCTTGTGAAGCGCGCGGGCGATGGCGCCACCGATGCCGCCCGATGCGCCGGTCACCAGCGCCGTCTTGCCCGAAAGATCAAACATTGTGTCGAACCCCTTCCTCCCCAGCGAAGCTGGGGAGGTGGCCGAAGGCCGGAGGGGTCATGAGATGCGAGCACGTCGTGTGGCCCATGACCCCTCCGTCCGCTGCGCGGACACCTCCCCACGCAAAGCGTGGGGAGGAGAAAGAAAATCCATCCAACATTATCTACGCCGTCTTGAGAAAGGCTTCGATGTCGGCCGGCGTGTTGAGCGCCAGGCCGGTCATGTCCTTGTCGATGCGTTTCACCAGGCCCGAGAGCACCTTGCCGGAACCGCATTCGACCAGCATCTCGACGCCCTGGGACTTCATGTATTGCACGCTCTCGCGCCAACGCACGAGGCCGGTCACCTGTTCCACCAACCGCTGCTTGATGGCCGTGGGCTCGGTGACCTCGGAAGCCAGCACGTTGGCGACCAAGGGCACCCGGGGCGTTGCCAGCGACACGGTCTCGAGCGCGGCCTTCATCGCGTCGGCGGCGGGCTGCATCAGCGGGCAATGGAAGGGAGCGCTGACCGGCAGCAGCATGCCGCGCTTGGCCCCCTTGGTCTTGGCCACCTCGATGGTGCGCTCGACGGCGGCCTTGTGGCCGCTCACCACGACCTGGCCGCCGCCATTGTCGTTGGCGACTGCGACGATCTCGCCGAGGGCTGCTTCCTTGCAGGCCTCCTGCGCCGGCTCGAGCTCGATGCCGAGCAGCGCGGCCATGGCGCCGACGCCGACCGGGACCGCCTTCTGCATGGACTGGCCGCGCAGTTTCAGAAGTCGCGCAGCGTCTGCGAGTTGCAGCGCCCCCGCCGCGGCCAGGGCTGAATATTCGCCCAACGAATGGCCGGCGACGTGGCTCGCCAACGCCGTCAGCGGCTTGCCACCGTCCTTTTCCAGGATGCGGGCGATGGCCATGCTCACCGCCATCAGGGCGGGCTGGGCATTCTCGGTCAGGACGAGGTCCGATTCGGGGCCTTCGCGCATCAATTTCGACAGGTTCTGCTTCAGCGCCTCGTCGACCTCGTGGAACACATCGCGGGCCGTGACGAAGGCCAGGGCGAGGTCGGCCCCCATGCCGACGGCCTGGGATCCCTGTCCCGGAAAGACGAAAGCGCGACTCATGGACCGATTTCCCCCTGTTTTTGGCCTGAAGCGGGCATCCTCATACCCCACTCGCGGCGTGGCCGGAACGCCTTGATTTTGGGGGATTTGCCTGTATAACCGCCGCTCTTCGGGGCCTAAATCGGCCCCGATCTCCTTGCCGGCCCAGCATTCCGCAAAGGGCCGGCTAGATCCGGGCGGTTGGCGGTCGGCCATTCGGCACGACGAACTCCGGGTCGCTAACAGCCATAAGGAGCCGACAGTACATGGCACTCTACGAAAACGTCTTCATTGCGCGTCAGGACGTCCCGACGACGCAGGTGGAGGCGCTCACCAACCAGTTCGCCGAACTGGTCACCGGTATGGGCGGCACCGTCTCCAAGAAGGAATACTGGGGCCTGCGTTCGCTCACCTACCGCATCAAGAAGAACCGCAAGGGCCACTACACCCTTCTCAACATCGACGCCCCGTCGGCGGCGGTGAAGGAGATGGAGCGCACGATGTCGATCAACGAAGACATCATCCGCTTCCTCACCGTGCGCGTCGACGCGCTCGAGGAAGGCCCCTCGGCCATCATGCTGCGCAGCGCCGAGAAGTCGGATCGTCCCGGTGGCGATCGCGGCGACCGCTGGGGCGATCGCCCGCCGCGCCGCGAGCGTCCGCGCTTCGGCGATGAAGCCGTCGTACCCGTTGCCGTCGTAGGAGAAGAAGAATGAGCGCCCAACGCCGCCCCTTCACCCGCCGCCGCAAGAGCTGCCCGTTCTCCGGCGCCAACGCTCCCACGATCGACTACAAGGACGTGCGCCTTCTGCAGCGCTTCGTCTCGGAGCGCGGCAAGATCGTGCCGAGCCGTATCTCGGCGGTGTCGTCCAAGAAGCAGCGCGAACTCGCCCAGGCGATCAAGCGCGCGCGTTTCCTGGCGCTCCTGCCCTATCTCATCGCCTAGCCGGAGGACGCTGTCATGCCGATGAACGTCATCCTGCTGGAGCGCGTGCCCAAGCTCGGTCAGATGGGCGATGTGGTGAAGGTGAAGCCGGGCTACGCCCGCAACTTCCTGCTGCCGCAGAAGAAGGCGTTGCGCGCCACCAAGGACAACATCACCTACTTCGAATCGCAGCGTACGACGCTGGAGGCCCAGAACCTCGAGCGCCGCCAGGAAGCGGAAGCCGTCGGCGCCAAGATGAGCGACCTCAAGGTCATCCTCATCCGCCAGGCCTCCGAGGCCCTGCAGCTCTACGGTTCGGTCAGTTCGCGCGACATCGCCGATGCCGCCGCAGCCGCGGGCGTCAAGATCGAGCGCGGCCAGGTCGAGCTCGACAAGCCGATCAAGAACCTGGGTGCGCACAAGATCAAGGTCCACCTGCATCCGGAGGTCGCGGTCGATATCACCGCCGTGGTTGCCCGCTCGCCCGACGAGGCCGAGTTCCTCGCCAAGGGCGGCACGCTGGTCGCCGAGACCGAGCGCGCCCAGCTCGAGGCGGCGGAAGCCGCCCGGCGCGCCGCCGAACAGGCCACCGCGCTGTTCGAAGCCAAGCCCGCCGAAGGCGAGGCCGCCGAGGCTCCCGCCGCGACTGCGGAAGAGGCGTCCGACAAGAAATAAGCCGGGGCGCCTCAGGGCGCTCCGCCGGCCACCGACGCACGCCATCGCACCGCGATGGCGTGCGTTTTCTTTTGCCGTCATCGCACCGCGATATTCAGACCCTCAGGCGCATGGGAATGCGCCGACTTTGCCTGATTCCGGACACTCTGTGCGAAATTGGCGTCGCAAAAGATAATTAGCGCGTTCTACGAGAGATATTCGCGTGCAGACCCTTTGCCTTGAAATTGCCATTAGGTTTAACATTTCGAGAAGGTAACACCGCGGAGTTAAGGAAAGTGCTTCGGTTCTTCCGACAGCTCATGGCCTTGGTGGAACGGCGATGCTGTTAGCCCAGGTTCTTGCCCGCCTGCTGGGCGAAGGCCAATTGACCATCATCGATGAGGTCGGAACGCCCCATCGGATCGAAGGCGCCCGGCCAGGCCCCGCCGTCACCCTGCGCATTCATACCTGGTGGACCGGTGTACGGGTGGCTTTGCGCCCCCGGCTGGCGCTGGGCGAAGCCTATATGGATGGCACGCTGACCGTGGAGGATGGCGGCGACATCTATGACCTGCTCGATCTTCTGGGCAGGAACATTTCAGCGCTGGAAGCAACGCCGATGGTGCGTTGGTCCTACACCTTGCAGCGCTGGCTTCGGGTGATCGAGCAGTACAATCCGATCGGCAAGGCGCAGCGCAACGTCGCGCACCACTACGACCTCAACGGCCAGCTTTACGACTTCTTCCTCGATCGCGACCGCCAGTATTCCTGCGCCTACTTCAAGACCGGCGAAGAGCCGCTGGAGCAGGCCCAGATCGACAAGAAGCGCCACATCGCGGCCAAGCTGCTGCTGAAGCCCGGGCAGCGCGTGCTCGACATCGGCTCGGGATGGGGCGGCATGGCCCTCTTCCTCAGCCAGCAGTTCGGCGTCGACGTGACGGGCGTGACGCTCTCCAAGGAGCAGCACGCCGTGTCCAGCCGCCGCGCGCTGGAGGATGGCGTCGCCCACAATGTGCGCTTCAAGCTGCTCGACTACCGCCAGGAGCCCGGCAAGTACGACCGCATTGTCTCGGTCGGCATGTTCGAGCATGTCGGCATCGCCCATTACATCGAGTTCTTCGCCAAGGTGAAGGAGCTCCTGACCGATGACGGCGTGATGCTGCTGCACGCGATCGGCCGCATGGAGCCGCCCGGCGCCACCAATACCTGGCTACGCAAATACATTTTTCCCGGCGGCTATACCCCGGCGATGTCGGAGGTCCTGACGGCGATCGAGAAGGTCGGGCTGTGGGTCACCGACATCGAGGTCCTGCGGCTGCATTATGCCGAGACCCTGCGCCACTGGCGGCAGCGCTTCCTCGCCAACCGCGAACAGATCAAGCAGATGGCGGGTTACGACGATCGTTTCTGCCGGATGTGGGATTTCTACCTTGCCGGCTGCGAAGTGGCCTTCCGCTACATGAATCAAATGGTCTTCCAGATCCAGATCGCCCGCCGCCAGGACGCCGTGCCCCTGACACGAGACTACATGATCGACGCCGAGAACGCCGTCAGCGCGCCGAGCTCGATGGCGGCGGAGTGACGGCCCTCGGGCCACCTCCCCCGCCCTTGGGCGGCTTCGCTCGGGATGACGGAATAAATGGGCGCGGATCAACGCGTTAAACCGCGTTGGTCGCGGCGAAGGCTTCGAAGGCGTCCTCCACCAGGCTGACATGGTGAAGCATCGCGGCGTGTGCGCCAGCCGCGTCGCCGGACAGGATTGCCCGGACCACGGCGTCGTGCTCCTGGGTGGACCGCAGCAATCGGCCTTCGACCTGGAACTGGGCGCGACGAAACGGCCCGACGCGTCGACGCAATCCCAGCGCGAACTCGGCAATGGGAGCATTGTGCGCGCCTGCGTAGATTGCCGAGTGAAAGGCGACGTTGGCGTTCGAATAGGCGTCGGGGTCGCCAGCCGCCGCAAGGGCCGTCATGGCTTCGTGGCGCGCCTGCAGCCGCCGTCGCTCGATCGGCGTCATGCTCATGGCCGCGAGCCGCGCACAGGTCGCCTCCATCTCGGCCATCGCGACGAACAGATTCTCGACCTGCTCGGGCGTCGCCTTGGAGACCACCGCGCCCTTGCGCGGGCGCATGTCGATCAAGCCGCTGCTCGTGAGCTGCCGCAGCGCCTCGCGCACCGGCGTGCGCGACACGCCGTGCTGCTGCGCCAGGCTGATCTCGTCGAGCCGGATACCGGGCTTCAGCGAACCGTCGAGGATGCCGTCGGCGATGGCGCTGGCGAGTTTTTCGGCGAGGGTTGGATAGTCGGAGCGCATGTTGGCCATTGCATACAAGATCGGTGCCAAAGCCAATAATTGTTCTTTCAATGCCCAAATCGGATGCAATTCGCCAAAATTGCATACAATCGTATGCCTCTCCGCACCTGTGCAAGGTGGCTTCGGACGGGCCTAGACCTGCGTAAAAACCAGACGACCCGGGCCTTTCAG
>Ga0208989_10000710_pt1 | contig 10254 bp, 9 predicted proteins | sample MedBloCAOM3_M1_FD_187852 | JGI IMG/M metagenome (GOLD analysis project Ga0208989, IMG submission 187852) | Forest soil microbial communities from El Dorado National Forest, California, USA - Mediterranean Blodgett CA OM3_M1 (SPAdes) (version 2) | ecosystem: Environmental > Terrestrial > Soil >...
CCAGTATCGCGCAGGTATTCGAGAAAGCCGCCTTCGCGGTCGGCCATGCCCTCGTCCAGAGGCAACGCGCTGATCAGGCCAATGACGCGGTGACCCAGATCGATCAGGTGTGCGGCCGCCAGACGCCCGCCCTGCCGACACCGCCTGGCGCCACGCCCGCGCAGGTGGCGCTCGGCAACCGCATCTTCCACGGTGAGGCCGCCAACGGCGCCTGCAGCGGCTGCCATGGCTCGGACGCCGGCGGCAGCCCGGTCGGGCCGCCGCTCAACACGGCACACTGGCTGTGGGGCGACGGCAGCCTGGCGAGCCTCAGCGACATCATCGCCAAGGGCGTGCCCAAGCCCAAGCGCTACGAGGGCGTGATGCCGCCCATGGGGGGAAGCCCGCTCTCCAAGCAGGACCTCGCGGCGGTGTCGGCCTATGTCTGGGCGATCGGCCATGCGGGCAACCATTAAGGGGGCCGCTTCACACGCGTATCTTTGTCGGCAACCGTGAATCGCGACTCCTGATTGCCCGCACTCCTCGGTATAAGCTCGCCGCGGCCAACAAAGTCGTCGCGGCATGCAAGAAGGGGAGAGCGGGATGACGAACTACGACGCCATCATCATTGGGACCGGGCAAGCGGGACCGTCGCTGGCGCGGCGGCTGGCGGGCTCGGGCATGAAGGTCGCGATCGTCGAGCGCGATCGCTTTGGCGGCACCTGCGTCAATACCGGCTGCACGCCCACCAAGACCCTGGTCGCCAGCGCCTATGCCGTGCACACCGCGCGGCGCGGCGCCGACTTCGGTTTCAGCACCGGCGGCGAGGTCAAGGTCGACATGAAGCGCGTCAAGGCGCGGAAAGACTACATCGTCGGTCTCTCCAACCGCGGTGTCGAGCGATCGCTCACGACCCTCGAGAATGCCAGCGTCTATCGCGGCCACGCGCGCTTCGTGTCGCCGCGTGAGGTCGAGGTCGGCACGGAAATCCTGCGCGCCGACCGGATCTTCATCAATGTGGGCGGCCGGGCTGTGGTGCCTGAAATGCCCGGCCTGGACGGCATCGACTATCTCACCAATAGCTCGATGGTGGACCTCGATTTCCTACCGCGGCATTTGCTGGTGGTGGGCGGCAGCTACATCGGGCTCGAGTTCGGACAGATGTATCGCCGCTTCGGCAGCGCGGTCACGGTCGCCGAGATGGGACCGCGCCTTGTGGCGCGGGAGGATGAAGATGTTTCAGAGGGGCTTGCGGCGTTCCTGACCCGCGAAGGCATCGATCTCCGCCTGAACGCGAAATGTATCAGCGTCTCAAAACGGGACGGCGAGATCGTCATGGGGCTCGATTGCGGCGAGGGGGCTCCCGAGGTCACAGGGTCCCACCTGCTCCTGGCGGTCGGACGGCGGCCCAACACGGACGATCTGGGACTTGACCGCGCCGGGATTAGGCAGGACGCCCGCGGCTACATCGAGGTCGACGACGAGCTGCGGACCAATGTGGCTGGCATCTGGGCGCTGGGCGACTGCAACGGGCGCGGCGCCTTCACCCATACAGCCTACAACGACTACGAGATCGTGGCGGCAAACCTGCTCGATGGCGATCGGCGGCGCGTCAGCGATCGCATCCCCGCCTATGCGCTCTATACAGACCCGCCGCTCGGCCGGGCCGGCATGACGGAGGCGGAGGTTTTACGAAGCGGCCGTCGCGCGCTGGTCGGCAAGATCGCCATGGAGGATGTCTCGCGCGCCTTTGAGAAGGGCGAGACCGACGGTTTCATTAAGGTGCTCGTCGACGCCGAGTCGAAGCAAATTCTGGGGGCGTCGTTCCTGGGCACGAGCGGCGACGAAGCCGTCCATTGCGTGCTCGACGCCATGTACGCCAAGGCGCCCTACACCGTCCTGCAGCGCGCCGTGCACATCCATCCGACGGTCGCCGAGTTCATCCCGACTCTGCTCGGTGGTCTCGCACCGCTCGCGGAATAGCCTGGCTAGCGGCGGGGCTCACCCCCGCGCGGCGTTGCAGACGCCCCGGCCATCGGCGCAGACGCAGACGAACTTGCGCTCATTCTGGCCACCTTTTCATCCTAGCATGAACGAACTGAGGTTAAATGTTCGCGCATGCTGCGAGGACCTCGACGTAGAGGCGTCATTTGCTGCCGAATGCGTCGTCATCCTTCGACGGTTGATTCCACGGCCTGTGGCAACGTATCGGATACTCAGATATGTGCGAACTCTCACAGTCTTGCCATGCCTCTTCCGGAATATCGGTTTTGGATTGATCTACCTAACTCACGGAGCGGTGGCGATGATGATTCTGGCCCCCTCACTGGGAATGAACGCGAAGGATGGCACAACTGGGGATGGCGCAACTGGGCCGAAGCTGCCGGCCTCCGACGTGCGCGATACGCCTATGGCTGCGGTCACCACGCACGCTTATGCGAAATTCGCAGGCGCGCTGAAGGACGCTCTGCGCGACTTCCACCGTACGGACTTGCTTGCTCAAAATCCTCTGCTGCGTAGTGGAATCGGCGGGCTGAGCGAGACAGCCGGGCCTCTGGAACTGAAGGTGTTGCTGTCCCAGACCGTCAGCACGTTGTTCGGCAACGCGCGCGACGAGAAGTTGCGCCGAGTGATCGAGCTGACCTATTTCCAGCCCGCCTTGAAGCAGGAGGCGGTGGCGGATCGGTTGTCTCTTCCCTTCGGCACCTACCGGCGCCACCTCACCGCGGCGCGGGATCGCCTGGCACGCTGGTTGTGGGAGAGCGTCCGTGCAGCGCCGGTCCAGCCCGCGCCGTCGGCAACGGCCAGGCCAACGGCAGAGAAAGAGAAGCCGGAAGGCGAGACGACAACCTCGTCCGAAGCCGGCGATTCCGCGTCACCGCGGCTTTCGATCGTGATCCTCCCCTTCATCAATATCGGCGGCGGCACGCAAGACGATCACTTCGTCGACGGCATCACCGAAACGCTGACCACCGATCTCTCGCGCACTTCCGGCGTCTTCGTGATCTCGCGCAGCACGGCGTTTGCCTATAAGGACAAGCCGATCGACGCGCGCCAGATCGGCCGCGAACTCGGCGTGCGATACGTCCTCGAAGGCAGCGTGCAGAACGCGGGCGAGCGGATCCGGGTCAACGCGCAGCTCGTCGACGCCGAGAGTGGCGCACATCTGTGGGCCGAACGCTTCGACAAGCCACGCGCCGACCTCCTTGACATGCAGGATGAGGTCACCACCCGGCTGGCCCGTACCATCCACATAGAGCTGATCGCGGCGGAGAGCCGGCGGGCGACCCGTGAGCATCCTGACCGCTTCGACTCCGTCGATCACACCCTCCACGGCTGGCGAGCCTGGAACCAGCACCTGTCGCAGGAGGCGGCGCGGCAGGCTCGTCAGTTTTTCGAGGCCGCGCTGCAGCTCGACGAACACAATGTCGGTGCGCTGCTGGGCTTCGCCAATGCCCATATGTGGGAAGTCAACATGTACGCATCCGACGACCGCGCCGGCCAGATCCGCGCGGCCGAGGCGGCGGCGACGAAAGCGCTGGCGCTGGCGCCGGACAGCGCCGACGCACATGTCACCTATGGCACCGTCCTGTTTGCTATGCGCGCGCCCGAACGTGCGCTACGCGAATTCGAGTTCGCTGTCAGCCTGGAGAGCAATCTCGCGACGGCACACGGCTATCTCGGCTTGATGAAGTTCTTCCTCGGACGGGCAGGCGACACGCGGGCCCATGCCGCGGAAGCGATGCGGCTCAGTCCGCGTGATCCGCTGCTCTTTCACTGGCACTTCATCATCGGGGTTGCCGATGTCTATCTCGGACGAGTGGTCCATGGGATCGAGAACCTGCGCAAGTCGGTGGAAATCAACCCGAACTGGGGGCTCTCCCAGTTCGTCCTGGCCGGCGCGTTGGCACTTGCCGGGCTGCTCGCGGAGGCAGCCGAAGTCTGTGCCGTCGCCCGGCCCCTCGCGCCCAATTTCACCATCGCCAAGTTCCGCGCTGAAGCGGTGAGTGACAACCCTGTGTACCTCGCGCAACGCGAGCACTTCTACAAGGGGCTGCAGTTGGCGGGTGTTCCGGAAGACTGAAAAAGCGGCGATGGGTATTTGCCAGGCGGATACCGATCGCCCGGCCTGCCAGCGTCACGTCATCCAGCCCCTCGCCGCGCCCGCGTCCTCCGACATCCGCGTCTTCCGCTCGAGCCTTGCTCGCGAGATCGCGGGGACCTGTCCGGTCGAGCGCGGCCAATGAGCAGAAGCTGAGCAGATTTCGGGATGGCGATTGAGCGGCGGCTTGCCGCATCAAGTGACCGCGAACAACGGCGGCGCCGTCGACGCACCGCCGGCCAGCCCAGGAGATTCTGTGATGACAGAAAAAAGTCTGCGCCGCGAGCACCGACGGTCGTCACTCGTTCATCACCTCGATGGACATCGCAGGCCGGCCCGCCTTGCGGGAATGGTTTACGCCTCATCCGTCCTTTCCTTTGATCGCGCCCCGCTGCCCCTGTGGGCGTCGCCGGAAGCGCCATTTACGGAATGGCTGCCGCATCGCGCCGGCACGAGGCGTATCGCGCCGCTGGCGGCGCTCCACCGGATCGCCGCCGCCATCCGGCTGCGCCGGGAACGCGATCGCTCGCGACAGCAATTGCGCGAGCTCAACGACCATCTGCTCAAGGATATCGGCCTGCGGCGAGAGGACCTTGGTTTCGAGGCCCCGAAGCCGCCCTGGCACCGCGACTGAGCCACCCCCTGAGTAAATCTGAAACAGTCCCCCTGATGGAGTTGAAACCATGAGCACTGACCGTCGCGTCGGCCGTCCCGTGATCAAGAGCGTCGCTTTCGATACGCCGTCGAAGGCAAATACAGCCAGGCGTCTGCTCGCCGACATCCGGGAACTGGCGCCCGGCATCACCGCGCGCGCCGCGGAGATCGAGGACGCGCGGCGGATTCCACCCGATCTGGCGGAAGCGCTGAGATCGATCGGTGTCTTTCGCATGTTCGTGCCGCAGAGCCATGGCGGGTTCGAACTCGACCTACCGACGGGGTTGGAGATCATCGCAGCGCTCGGCAGAATCGACGGTTCGCTCGGCTGGATCGCGATGAACAGCAGCGGGGGCAGTATCATCACACCTTCGCTGCCGCGGGAGACCTACGACAAGATCTACCAGAACGGCCCGAACGTTGCCTTTGCCGGTTCGATCCAGCCTGTCGGGACGGCCGAGGCAACAGCCGGCGGCTGGCGGGTCAGCGGACGGTGGCCGTTTGCCAGTGGCTGCCGGCACGCCGACTGGATGGCGGGGTTCTGCGTCATGACCGAGGGCGGCAAGCCGCTCCCCGGCGAAGGGGGACGGCCGCGGATCCGCGGCGTCTGCCTGCCCGCGCACAACTGGCAGATCGAGGACACCTGGTACGCCGCAGGCCTCAAGGGCACCGGGAGCCATCACATCACCCTTCGCGACGTGGTGGTCCCGGCGGTGAATTTCTTCGATCTCCAGGATGGCGTGCCGTGTCTGCCGGGGCCGCTCTATCAAGCCGCGCTGCAGGTCCTCCCGTTGTTCCACGGCGCCATTGATGTGGGTATGGCCGAGGGCGCCCTGGACGATCTTTTAGCGCTTGCCGATACCGGCCGGCAGCAGCTGCGCGCTTCCGTGCCGATGCGGGAATCCGAAACGTTCCAATTCGAACTGGGCCGTGTCTGCGCCGACCTCAGGGCGGCGCGAGCATTTCTGCGCGCCCAGGGCGCGAGCCACTGGCGCCACGCGGTCGCCGGAACGCTGAGGGACGAGGCGCTCTCGGCGGAAGGCACGCAGGCCGGGATATGGGTCGCCACGACCTGCGTTCGCGTCGCCGATGCCTGCTTCGCGCTGGCCGGCGGCAGTGCGGTCTACGACAGCTCGCCGTTGCAACGGCGCCTGCGCGACCTCCACACGGCTGCACAACACGCCGCGGTGCAGCAACGCCATTACGCAACCGCGGGAAAAGTCGCGGCCGAGCGGTTCCGTCGTCGATCCGAAGACCCTCGGCGCCTGATCGCCTAGGGCACGACGCTCCACCACCGTCAGAAGTTCCAACGCAAGGAGTAACAGCCATGAGTCACAGAGGATTTTCCCACATTGGCCTCTCGACACTCGACCTCGACAAGACCCGCAAATTTTACGAGGGCGTGCTGGGGTTCAAGCCGGTCGTCGCCGACACGATAAGGATCGAAGAAGGCGGAAGCCTCCGACACCTCTTTTTCGATGTCGGGCGTGATCAGTTGATTGCCTTTCTCGAGCCGCAAGGCGTTCCGGGCGTGCCCGCGACGTACGATGCGGGCATCAACCGCGGACTGGGTGTTCCTGCCGCCTTCTATCATTTTGCCTTCGAGGCCGGCTCGGACGCCGCCCTGGCCGACAAGCGCGATGAGCTGCGCGCCAAGGGCGTCGAGGTCACGGATATCGCCGACCACGGATGGGCCAAGTCGATCTACTTCAAGGATCCCAACGGCCTGTCGCTCGAATATTGCTGCGTGTTGCGCGATTTCACAGAGGACGACGCGATGATGCAGGGGTGCTTCACGGTACGGCGCGCTGCGCTCGACCTCGGCAACGCAACCGGCGCCAAAGTCTTCAAGGCACAATCGCGCAATGGCGACTGATCCTTCGTGGCCGAGCGAGCCAGCAGGGCGCTACAGCCTGAGCACCCTGCTGGCGCCAGCCGCCTTGATGCGGCTCGGCATCATTGCACTTGCCCTGCTGGGCGTTGCGTCGGCCTTCGCCTGGACGGCGGGGTGGCTTTCGCCCGGCCGTCTGGACCAGGTCCGCTTGATCGACACCTTCGAGGCGGTCAACGGCGCCCATCCAGGTTTTCGCCGCAACCATGCCAAGGGGGTCTGCCTCGTTGGTTGGTTCGACAGCAGCGGCGCGGGCGCTCGTCTTTCCGGCGCTGCGGTCTTCGCAGCCGGCCGGATCCCGGTGGTCGGCCGCCTCTCGATCGTCGGCCCCTCGCCTGAAGTCGCGGATGGGTCCGAAGCCGTGCGCAGCATGGCGCTCGATTTCACCCTGCCCGACGGCGAGGCCTGGCGCACGAGCATGAATGACCTCCCGGTCTTCCCCGTGAAGGATGCCCAGGGCTTCTACGAGCAGCTTGTTGCGCTGAAGCCCGACCCTGCCACCGGCAAGCCCGATCCTGCACGTGTCGAAGCCTTCCTGTCGGCGCATCCTGAAGCGGCGCGCGCGATCGCCCTGATCAAGGGCGCACCCTCGTCCTCGGGCTTCGCCAACGCGACCTACAACGGCCTCAATGCCTTCCGCTTCGTCGACGCCGACGGCAAGGCGACGCCGGTGCGTTGGTCGATGCGGCCGGTCGACGCCTTCGAACCCGGGCCGGCCGAGACGCCACGCGAGAAGAACTATCTTTTCGATGCCCTCGCGGCGCGCCTGCGGCAAGGGCCGGCACAATGGCATCTGATCCTGGTCATCGGCCAGCCGGGCGACCCCACGAGCGACGCGACGCTGCCGTGGTCGGCCGATCACGAGACGATCGATGCCGGAACGCTCACCGTCGCCGCCATCGAGAGCGAGGCCGCGGGCAATTGCCGCGACATAGAGTTCGATCCGCTGGTCCTGCCGTCCGGCATCGAGCCGTCCGACGATCCGATGCTGTCGGCCCGTTCCGCCGCCTATTCCGTCTCCTTCACGCGACGCGCGGGCGAGACGAAGACGCCAAGCACGGTGCAAGTCGGCAGAGGCCGCTGATCCATGCCATCGCGCTTCCCGATGGCCTCGCGCCTGTTGCACTGGACGATGGCGGCGATGGTGCTGGCTATGCTGTTCATCGGCATCGCCATGGTGGGGTCGCTGGCGGACTATCATCGTCTGGTCGCGATCCACCGGCCGCTCGGTATCTTCATCCTCGTCCTGGTTGCGCTTCGGCTGGCCAACCGGCTGATCCGTCCTGCGCCGCCCCTGCCCTTGGACATGCCCGGCATCTTGCGCTTCGCCGCCCATGCCTCGCATGCGCTGCTCTACGCCCTGATGGTGGCGCTGCCACTGGTCGGCTGGGCGATGCTGTCGGCAGCCGGCAATCCCGTCGTGCTCATCGGCGCCTGGCACCTGCCGCTGATTCTGCCGCCGAGCGATGCGCTCTATGCCCTGCTGCGGCCATTGCATACCGTACTCGCCTTCGTGCTGTTCGCCACGATCCTCGTCCATCTCGGCGCGGCGTTGATGCACGTGCTCATTTTCCGCGACGGCGTGTTCCAGAGCATGGTGTCCTGGCGCCGCTAGGTGAAGGGCTTCAATACCGATCGTGCCGGCTCCATCGAGAATTTGAGGCCGTCCTCGTCGCGGCCTTTCGCCGATCGGCCGAACTGCCATCCGCGATGGCTTGAAGGCCCCGTTCGTTACCTGTCACCATCGGATGCATGACGCGTTTCGCGATTTCCAACGAACGGAGATCAAATGCCATTTGTCGTAAAAGCCGCGCCTGCACCTGAAGCCGGAACATTGTCGTTCAACGAAAAGACGATGTATCGAGGCAAGGAAGTCCGTGTTCATGACGAGATATTCGTCTTCGCCTCGGACCGCCAGGGCGGTCAAGGATTGGTCGCCCGCGGGGTTGTGACGTCAGTTGACCACGGACCGGGTATCAGGGTGAGCATAAAAGTGCGACGCACCGCCGTCGCCCGGCGCAATCTCGGAAGACGCGAGCTGAAACCATTTTGTGATGGGCACGATCGCCGACCTCAGACGGAAATCGCTCGCAAACTGTACAGGCAGGCAACGAACAAGATTGCCGGTATCTCCGACGAAGCGGCAAAGTTCTTGCGCACTTACTTCTAGGAGTCGTCGATTTCACGCAGCCGCTGCCAGGGCGTGCGCCAGATCGGCAATCAGGTCGTCGGGATGCTCGATGCCGACCGACAGGCGGATCGTCGTGTCCAGCACACCGATACGGTCCCGTACCTCGGCCGGAACACCCGAGTGTGTCATGGCGGCGGGATGGCTCGCGAGCGACTCGGTACCGCCGAGGCTGACCGCCAGCTTGAAGATCTGCAAGGCATTGAGGAAAGCGAACGCCTCCTTCTGGCCGCCCTTGATGTCGAAGGAGAAGGTCGAGCCCGCCCCCGTGCATTGCCGGGCATAGACCGCCTGTGCTGGCGAGCCATCCTCCAGGAACGCCAGGTGGTGGACCTTGCCGACCTTGGGATGATCGCGGAGAAACTCGGCGACAAGCCTGGCATTGGTGTTGGCTCGCTCCATCCTGAGCCCGAGCGTCTCGAGCGAGCGCCCCAGCATCCAGCAGGAAAACGGATCGAGTTGCGTGCCGACGCTGCCGCGCAGCGCCTTGATCGGCCCGATGGTCGCCTTCGAGCCGAGGGTGGCGCCGGCGATGAGGTCGGAGTGACCGCCGACATACTTGGTCAGCGAGTAGATCGAGACATCGGCGCCGTGGGCCAGGGGATGCTGGAACACCGGGCCCAGCAGGGTGTTGTCGCAAGCCAGGATGGGCCGGAAGCCCTGGGCCGTTCCGATCTCCTCGGCGATCTGCCGCAGCAGCCTGATATCGACCAGCGTATTGGTCGGATTGGCCGGCGTCTCGATCAGGATGAGCGATACCCGCCCCTTGCCGCGCGCCGCCTGCGCGGCGGCACGAATGGCGGGCTCATTCACGCCGTCGACAAAGCCGACGGCGCCGATGCCGAGATTGGCCATCGTGCGGGACAGCAGTGTTTCCGTTCCGCCGTAGAGCGGCTGGGAATGCAGGATAACGTCGCCAGGGCGGGCGAAGGCAAGGATCGTCGTGGTGATTGCCGCCATGCCCGATGCAAACAGCACGCCGGCCTCCGCGCCCTCGTAGATGGCGAGCCTGTCCTCGACAATCTCGCTGTTGGGATGGTTGAAGCGGGAGTAGACGAGGCCCGCTCCGCCACCCTCGGGCGGTTGCTTGCGCCCTGAGACATAATCGAAGAAATCGCGACCTTCCTCAGCCGTGCGGAACACGAAGGTGGAGGTGAGGAAGACTGGCGGCTTCACCGCACCCTCCGACAACGCCGGATCGTAGCCATAGCCCAGCATCAGGGTCTCGGGCTTCAGGGCATGGTTGCCGATATGGGTCTTGGACGGGCGCGGCGCGGCCATGGCGTGTCTCCTGTCACTGGGTCTGGTGACGCAGGATACTTCAGGCCGAGCGGTTAGTACGTAACGGGGACCCGCTCTATCCGTTCACCAACCGCATCACGGCCACCCACTGGTCCAGCATCGGCAGGACCGTGTCGGCTTTTTCCGACGGCAGGCTGG
>Ga0208989_10000714_pt1 | contig 10218 bp, 8 predicted proteins | sample MedBloCAOM3_M1_FD_187852 | JGI IMG/M metagenome (GOLD analysis project Ga0208989, IMG submission 187852) | Forest soil microbial communities from El Dorado National Forest, California, USA - Mediterranean Blodgett CA OM3_M1 (SPAdes) (version 2) | ecosystem: Environmental > Terrestrial > Soil >...
TCAGGTGACACCGTTACCCTGCACAGTTTTCCTGCCGGCGGGAAAGAAACGCTTCCCGATGACCTCAGTCTCGTTCCCGCCGATTACCTAAAGGCGCTCGAAACGCTGCCTCCCGGGCCGGGCCCACATTTCATCACCGGTCCAGTTTATGTCAAAGGCGCTCAAGCCGGCGACACGCTGCAAATCGAAATTCTCGATGTGAGGGTCCGGCAGGATTGGGGCTTCGTTTCGATTCTTCCTTTGCTCGGAACGCTCCCTGAAGAATTCACCGACTACGAGACCATTCATCCAGTCATCGATCGCGCGCGCAATATCTGCACGATGCCATGGGGCACCGAAATTCCGCTCGATCCGTTCTTCGGCATCATCGCCACCGCTCCTCCTCCCGGCTGGGGCCGTTGCGGTTCGCCGGTGCCGCGCGCATTCGGAGGCAACATGGACAACAAGGAATTGCGTGCCGGCACCACGCTCTACCTGCCGATTTTTAACGAAGGCGCCCTGTTCTTCGCAGGCGACGGACACGGCGTTCAGGGCGACGGAGAAGTCTGCATCACCGCTCTCGAGACAGGCGTTACGGGCACTTTTCGTCTTACCGTCCGCAAGGATATGGAAATCAAATGGCCGTTCGCGGAAAGTGCCACGCATCTCATGTCGATTGGCCTCGACGAGGATCTCGATGACGCCGCCAAGCAGGCGGTGCGCGAAATGGTGAAGCATGTTTGTGCGCGAACCAACCTCACGCGCAATGAAGCTTATATGCTGTGCTCGCTCGCGGGTAACTTGCGCGTGACCCAACTGGTGGACGGCAACAAGGGCATCCACATGCTGCTGGCGAAATCGCATTTGTGAAGACAGGACAGATAAATCGGCTACTGCCGCCTGGATTTGACCAAAGCACAGGACAAACTACCGATATCCCGGCTCGATAGGGTATTCAGTTATCGCCGCGCGTAGCAGTGGAAACCGCCGTAAATTCCCGATCGGTCCTGTACGAAGCCATCAGCGCTTCGTTCCTCGTCGCGACGCCAGATTTGCCGCAGGGGCGCAAGCTCCGCGCTTTCCAGCGGAGACTCCTTGCCGGCGGTACGAAAGATCACGCGAACGTCGTCGCTGCCGGTGCGGTCGATCGCATTCCAGAGCGCTCGGATCTCTTCCGGCGCCATCCAGTCCTGCGAGTCCAGCAGCACGACGGCGTCGACCTCGCGTGCCGGGAGGCTTTCCAGAAACAGCCGAAGGTTGGCGTGGACGGGAATGATCAATCCCGCGCCGTCGCGCATGCGTTCAAACTGGCTGCGCTGCAGATAAGGCGGGAGACAGCCATCGCCGGGCCCAGGGTAACTGCGATGCAGCGCCTGCCATGCAAAATAATTTGTCTCGTTGGGGTGATCATTGATCAGGCGCAACAGCCGCTCATGAAGCACTTCGTTGAGCGGCGCGTCTGCTCCCAGCAGGGCCCGTTGCTGGGGCGGAATACCAAGGCTGAACAGCAAGGCAGGGGTTGCGGTCATCAAGCGCGCCAATGGCGAATGAAACAGGCGATGCAGACGATGCAATGCCTGAATCCGTTCATGTGCGTCTGGTTTCCCGTTCAGTAACGCTGCGAGATCGATCCGGGCGAACTTTGCCAGCAAATGGGCAAGGCCGATAAAGCGGCCGAGCATGCCGTGGCGATAGAACCCGTCGGTGAAATAGGCGTGCCGCGGACGCCCGATGACATTGAGTTTGTCCCAGTATGCGCGCGCATCCGCATCGAGCACCGGCCGAAGCCGCCCGCGATAGAGCTCGGAGTTGGAGGGCGACGCTGCCTCGCCGAAGAACTGCCAGAAATCGTCATATTTGGAGAAGGTGCGGAGGCCCGCGAGTTTGAGCTTGAGCAGCGAAAGGTGCGCCTCGTTGAGATCGACTGCGTAGATCTGTGCCGGCTGCGCCGTAAGATACGACAGCGCGTTGCATCCGCCGGATGAAATGGTGACGATGGTCGATCCCAGCGGCAATCGAAGCGCGGCAAGGTCGGCCTCGGGGTCCTCCCATATCTGGGTGTACACCAGGCGCTGAAACCAGAACGCAAAAAGCCTGTCCCAAACGGTCGACTCGTCCTGGCCTTTGCTATTGCGGACTGCGTCGGCGATAAGTTGTGTATTCATCGGTCCCTCGAATCCAATCTGACGACGGTATCGCGCGCTCACTGCAGTTTTGCGACAGCCGGCGGAAGCAAGAACCACGCATGGAACCGGCCTCCCCGGTCGCATCGCTCGTGACTGTTCGGGGTCGGCACTTGCCTGTCACACCCGTGTCGCGCGAACATCGCAAGGCAGAGCGAAGACACGCAATTCGAGGTGCAAGGATGCCTGCCTATTCCCAGGATATCGGCGCAGATGCCGCGTGGCCGGCCGAAGCAACGCGCCGCATGAACCGGATGTATCGCTGGCAGCGCCACATCTATGATGCCACCAGGCGATATTACCTGCTGGGCAGAGACCGGCTGATCGCCGGTCTGCGGCCCGCCGCCGGCCAAAGCGTCCTGGAAATCGGCTGTGGAACCGGCAGAAACCTGGTGCTGGCCGCCCGGCTTTATTCCGACGCACGATTTTTCGGCATCGACGTTTCGACCGAAATGCTGGCCTCTGCGACAACAGCCATTTCACAGCGCGGATTGACGCACCGGATTCTCGTCGCGCATGGCGACGGAACGGCGTTCGAGCCGCAGGCCCTGTTTGGCGTGCAGTCTTTCGATCACGTATTTGTTTCCTACAGCCTATCCATGATCCCGGACTGGCGCCGGGTGCTTGAGACCGCTGCGAGCCATCTCGGGCCCGGCGGTCGTTTGCACATTGTCGATTTCGGCAATCAGGAACGATTGCCGGCAGCCGCCCCTGCGCTACTGCTGCGCTGGCTTGCGATGTTCGGTGTCACGCCGCGCGACGATTTGGAGCGCGTGCTGGTGGATTTGGCCGATACTTCCGGAGCCGGACTGATATTCGGGCGCCCATACCGGGGTTACGCCCAGTACGCGGTGCTGACGTTTCCAGCGGAGCCGAAAAACCCGTGAGCGCCTGGCTCGCATTGCTTGCCGCCGGATTGCTGGAGATCGCATGGGCATTCGGTCTGAAATATTCCGATGGCCTCACCCGGTTTTGGCCGACCGCGGCGACCCTGGTCGCGATCGCGCTGAGTTTCGCCCTGATGGCCATCGCGTTGCCATCGCTGCCGTTCGGCACCGCCGCCTATGCGGTTTGGACTGGGATAGGAGCCACCGGCACCATCATCGTGGGAATGCTGATCTACAGTGAACCCGCCGATCCGGTCCGGGTACTGTGCCTGACGCTGATCGTGGCGGGAATGGTGGGACTGAAGCTCAATTCGCCGGTATGAGATGCCGGACGTTTCACAACTGACGCTTCGCGCGCAAACTCCGCCAACCTTCCACGGCGCCGAACAGTCCAAGCGCAATCACAAAAGGGAGGAAGTGATACAGAAACCGGAATATCAGAAGAGCCGCAATCAGCGGCTCCCTGTTCTCGCCGCCAAGTCCGATCAGTATCGCGGCGTCGAATACGCCGATTCCCGCCGGCGTATGGCTCGCGAAGCCCAATAGCGTTGCCGCGATGAAGACCGCGATCACGCGGAAGATTTCGACGTTCATCCCCGTCGGAATCAGCACATACATCGCAATCGCCGCGGCGCCGAGATCCAGAATGCCTATCGCGATCTGCAGCAACACCGTCGGTCCGGAAGGAAGCCTGACCGGCCACCGGCGGGTTCCGATGCTCCGGGGCTGGAGCCAGGTCCAGACCAGAAACGCGAACACCCCGACAAGCAGCGCCGCTGCCAGCAACCGATTGACCTGCGGCGGCAGATGATCGATCAGGCCGATGGCATCGGGCTCCCCAAGCAGGTTGAGCCCGAGTGCCGTCAGGTTGCCCAGCCAGAAGGTAAGCCCGGTCAGAAAGCTGATATTCGCCACCTCGAAAACGCCGAGGCCATGGCGCGAATAGATTCGATAGCGGATCACCGGGGCGACCAGCGCAACGGCTCCGACACCATGGGCGATCGGATAACTGGTAAAACTCGCGAGCGCTGCGATCCGGTAGGGAACGTCGGTACGCCCAATGGTCCGAAGCGCCAGCAGATCGTAGACCGTCAGACTGCCGTATGAAGCTGCGACCAGCAGCAGGGCCAGCCCGACAGGCCCGGCGTCGGTGCGTCGAACAGCCTCGAATACTTCGCCATAGTCGACATTCCTGAGCGCATGGGTCAGCGCGTATATGGCCACCGCGGCGATCGCGATGCTGACGATTGCACCGAGGCCGCCCCTCAGTCGGGCGATGCTGCCAGGCGTCTTTTGCAGCACGATGACTTTCAGGGTGTCTGCATCCATTCGGGCAACGAGCTCAATTATCCTGCCGACTGATTCGGAGCGGGCGATACAATCCCTTGACACGTTGATGTGACAGCCGCGCTACCCCTCATCGCGATTTCGAATCGGCAACGATTCCAAAACCACGCCCTCGCGTGGCTTGTCGAACTCGGATTGTCGCAAGGTCTCCGGACATTCTCCGTAGCACGAAGGGGGCAAAGCAGCTTGCCTAACCGTTCCACGGCTCGGACAAAAGTGCTCACATCGCTCAAAATGTAACCGGAGGTTGGAGCCAAGGAGATGAGTGGTATTTCAGTTGCGTTTCCAATAGCGACGGGCTTGATGCTCAACCGCCTACCTCGGAGCGGCGGCTTGGCGTCTCTCTGATGATAGTCAAATGGATGCAACGGGGCATATCACGCCCACGGCAAGGTAGAACTAGCTAACGCTGCGGCGCAGAAATCCCGTAACCGCCATTAAGTAGTACTCCGTATCCGATCCGGCTGCTGGACATTGAAGGCAGGTTAATTTGAAGCGAGGTTGGTGGGTCAGCCGCCGTGCAGACTCACCAAACTTCTGATAGAATTTTGCTCGGCTCTAAAGTGTATCTTTCGAACTGTGAGCCGTTTCAGGCGGGTCTGACTTACAATTTAGCTGTTTTGCTTCGTCGTTTTGAAAAGTCGATTATCGCCGGAGGGCTCCATGGCTCGACCCCTGCGTAGTGAATTCGGAAGCAACGTTGTGACGATTTGTTCCAAGGAGCGGTCCGCGGATGGTGCTGGGCTAACGATGGAAGAAGCCATCGAATTTGAAGTACTCGACGCGTTACCCCCTTTTGACGACAGCGGCAATATTGCCTGGACATTCGAGGGCGGACCAATCACTCCCCGTGAGAAACGTTGGCTCGAACTATACGCCAAAAAGGCGGCTTGTGTCGGATGAGTGCCTGCGCGGGGTTAGAAGGTCTCGATCTGGGCTGTTTGATCGAAATAGATGGCCCTGTGAAACGAAGGAAATCCAGCCTCCAGGACGTGGCTGGGCATACCACCGGCGGCGACCTTTAGTCAGACCGTGGCTCGCTAGTGAGAAACGCCGCACGATGGCAGCTCGACGGAAACATATCTGGTACGTTTCGTTTGAGGTGCCGCGGGCACCGATAGGCGAGAAACGACCTTATTCAAGAAAAACCAGAACATTCCAAAGTGAGATCGAGGCCAAAACCTTTGCTAGGGAGAAATTGCAAGATTCACCCACTGTGAACGCCGGTACGCTCAATCCCTTTTTGCCGAAACGACTGATAACTTCGGCACAGATCTACGAATGGCTGGAGGCCCCAGTCAGTAGCGAGAGCGAAGACCTTCCTCATGGCGAACAGTCGAGCGTCCGCACTCGGCAGTAACCCAGCGGCTACGGTTCAGTTCTACCCGCCTTTAAGCGTCAGGTGATGCAGATGGCTTAGGCCGGCTTTGGTTAGGCTTCCCTCGTCGGCACGACCACTTGAGAAATTTCTTTCTTCCGACATTGTTCGATCGAAGCGCCCTTCACGGAACCGCTGGTCGCGCGAATTTGACCAAAATGCGCAAGGCGAGCCAGGTCATCGCAGCAAACACGTCGCCGCGACGGGGTGGCGGCTGAAGCCGTCAGATTCAGTATCAGCGACGATCAGATCGGTCGGCTCTTGTTGCGCGGCAACACCAAAAAAAGAGATTGCAGCTTCGCTACCGATCAGCGAGACGACCGTAAAAAATTACATGACAAACGCAATCCTATTTGATCTTCGTTTTGAGCTTTGGCGCGGCGGAACTGCGACCAGGCTCCACTATATTGATCTGGCTTGTCCGTCGTCGCCCGACGCTCTCGTAAATGAAGCCGAGAGCAGCCATATCCTTGGGTCGATAAATATTGCGCAAATCGACGACGACCGGCTGCGCCATTTCACGCTTCACACGCTTCAGATCTAGTGCCCGGAACTGCGCCCATTCCGTTATAATTACCATGGCATCCGCGCCGCGCACGCAGACATAGGGATCATCGCAATATTCGATGTCGGGCAGTTCGCGGCGGGCCTGTTCCATGCCGACCGGATCATGCGCGCGCACCTTGGCGCCCATGTCGAGCAACCCCGTCACCAGCGGGATCGACGGCGCCTCGCGCATGTCGTCGGTGTCGGGCTTGAAGGTGAGGCCGAGCACGGCGATGGTCTTGCCACGCAGGCTGCCGCCGGCCGCGTTGCAAACCTTGCGCGCCATCGCGCGCTTGCGGTTGTCGTTGACCGCGAGCACGGCCTCGACGATCCGCAGCGGCACGTCGTGATCCAGCGCGATTTTTACGAGCGCGCGGGTGTCCTTCGGAAAGCACGAGCCGCCGAAGCCGGGACCGGCGTGCAAAAACTTCGAGCCGATGCGGTTGTCGAGGCCAATGCCGCGCGCGACTTCCTGCACGTCGGCGCCGACCTTTTCGGCGAGATCGGCGATCTCGTTGATGAAGGTGATCTTGGTGGCGAGGAAGGCGTTGGCGGCGTATTTGATCAGTTCCGCAGTGCGCCGCGTGGTAAACATCAGCGGCGCCTGGTTGAGCGACAACGGCCGGTAGATATCACCAAGCACTTTGCGCGCGCGGTCGTCCGAGGTGCCGACGACGACACGGTCGGGATGTTTGAAATCGCGGATCGCAGCGCCTTCCCGCAAAAATTCCGGATTGGACGCGACCACCACGTCGGAAAACGGATTGGTTTCGCGGATCAAGCGCTCGACCTCGTCGCCGGTGCCGACCGGCACCGTCGATTTGGTGACGACCACGGTGAAGCCTGACAGGGCGGTTGCGATCTCACGCGCCGCGCTGTGGACATAACTCAAATCGGCGTGACCGTCGCCCCGCCGCGATGGCGTGCCGACCGCGATGAACACCGCATCGGCTTCAGCGACCGGCGCCGACAGATCGGTGGTGAAATCGAGCCGGCCGGCTTTCACATTGGATGCCACCAGCGCGTCGAGACCGGGCTCGAAAATCGGGATTTTGCCCCGGCGAAGGGCTGCGATCTTGTCACCGTCCTTGTCCACGCAGGTCACCTGGTGGCCGAAATCCGCAAAGCAGACGCCGGATACCAACCCCACATAGCCCGTGCCGATCATCGCGATGCGCATCTGAGTACCTGCCTATGACGGTTCAATCTGGTCCTGAAAGCCTCTACCCCCGCGCCATCGTCTAGCTCTCAAGGGAGCAATCCAAACGCGGGCGCCGCACCCGTCCGGGATGGCCAATCATTCGACCGTCACGGACTTGGCGAGATTGCGCGGTTGGTCGACGTCGGTTCCCAGGACAAGCGCCGTATGGTACGCAAGAAGCTGCAACGGCAACGCGAAGACGAGCGGTGCCACTAACGCCGGCATGTCCGGGAGGGTCAGCATTGCCCAGGCCCCCGGTGACGCGAGCGATGCCCCTTTTTGATCCGTAATCAGGATCGTACGGCCCTCACGGGCGATCACTTCGTGCATGTTCGACATGGTTTTTTCGAAGGTCATGTCCGCCGGCGCAATCACAACGACGGGGAGATCTTTGTCGATGAGCGCGATCGGCCCGTGCTTCAGTTCTCCGGCTGCATAGCCCTCGGCGTGAATGTAGGTTATTTCCTTGAGCTTGAGCGCGCCCTCCAGCGCAAGCGGGTAGTTCGTCCCGCGGCCGATGAATAGCGCGTTGCGGGACGCTGCTATCTTGCGAGCGAGCTGGCGAATCTTCGGTTCCAGTTCGAGCGCACACGTCATGTAGCCTGGAACATCGGCGAGCGCCCGTACCAGCGCCACCTCCTCGTCAGACGAGAGCACGCCCCGATCGCGTCCAGCCGCAATAGCAAGGCACGCAAGCGTCGCCAGTTGGCAGGTGAACGCCTTGGTGGAAGCCACGCCGACTTCCGGCCCCGCGAGTGTCGGAAATACGATCTGGCTCGCGCGTGCCATTGTCGAACTTGGCACGTTGACAACCGAAAGAACGCGTTGCCCGCGAGCTTTGGCGAATTCCAGCGAGGCGAGCGTGTCGGCGGTCTCTCCCGATTGCGATACCAAGATCGCGAGATTGCCGGGATCGAGCGGCACGTCGCGGTAGCGAAATTCTGACGCGACATCGATTTCCACCGGGAGTCCTGCGTACCGTTCGAACCAGTACCTGGCAATCAGCCCGGCGTAAAAGGCGGTTCCACAGGCTGTAATCGATACTCGATTGATATCGCGAAAATCCAATTCCACGTCTTTCGGCATTTTTATCGTGCCGCTGGCGACATCAATGTATTGTGCGAGCGTCCGGCCGACCACTCTCGGCTGTTCATGAATTTCCTTGACCATAAAGTGCCGATGCTCGCCTTTCTGGACGAGGATGGTCGAGCCGGCGATCTTAGCTGGCGAACGTCGCACGCATTCGCCCTTCGCATTGAGAAAGTCGATTCCCTGCCGCGTGATGACTGTGATGTCACCGTCTTCCAAGTAGTTGATCATGTCGGTAAGTGGCGCGAGGGCAATCGCGTCGGACCCGAGGTACATTTCCCCTCGGCCATACCCAACCGCAAGCGGCGATCCTTTGCGCGCACCAATTATCAAATTTTCGTAGCCTTCAAACAAGAACGCGAGTGCAAACGCTCCTTCCAGCCGTGGTAACGCAATGCGTACCGCGTCGACTGGCTCGAGTCCTTTCTTCAGCTGCTGGTTTACAAGATGAGCGATCACCTCGGTGTCCGTGTCCGTTGCAAAACAAGCGCCAGCCAGCTTGAGCTCATTACGCAATTCGCGATGATTTTCGATGATGCCGTTGTGAACGACGGCAACGCCGTCAACCGCGTGCGGATGCGCGTTATTTTCGTTTGCACGGCCATGAGTTGCCCAGCGCGTGTGACCGATGCCTATGCGGCCAACGAGCGGCTCACAGGTTAGCTTGCTCTCGAGATTCCTGAGTTTCCCGACTGCGCGCCGCCGCGTAAGGAGACCGCGTTCAAGAGTGGCGATACCGGCGGAATCGTATCCTCGATATTCAAGCCGCCTCAGCGCATCCAAAATCGGAGCCGCGGCTGGCTTTCGACCCACGAAACCGACGATTCCACACATCTTCCTTCTCCGATCCATCTACCACCCGCTGCGGGAGGCACAGGAATACGTTGCACTGGAACGTGATAAATCGTGCCACCTCCCTGCCGATTGACGCAGCCGCGTTGGTCGCGAGCAGTCGACAAGCGTGGTTTGCTGGCTGTCCAATTCGGGAGCCTTACTTAGAAGTCCTCGTCGGTGAGGTCGAGTGAACGTCGAGCGTTCGCAAATAAACAGATTCCGTATCGGGAGAGTGAGCCTAGCAGGAATTCCAGGTTATTTAATCGTCACGATGGGGTAGGCCGAAAGAGCGCGCCACCAATACCTTTGGGGCTATCGTCTAATCCGAAAGCCCAGCCCTGTAGACGATGTGTTTGCTTCGGAATCTCCGTCGGCCGATGACCTGGCTTAGGCACGTCTAACGACAGTTCCTATTTCCGCATCAAAGCAGGCGCCGGCTCTCCGCGCTGCAGTCGCCGCCGCTTATTCAATCCGAGGAGTTGGGGAGCGCCGCCTAGTCCGCAGGGGGACCCGCGCGATCGTTCTGCGAAATCGCGAGCGCCGCGAGCACCGTCCGGTTACTGATTTCGAGCTTCTGAAAGATGTTATGAAGATGCACTTTGATGGTGCCGTCGGCGATATTCAGCCGTCGCCCAATTTCCTTGTTCGACAACCCTTCGGACACCAAGCGCATGATCTGCCGCTCCCGGTCCGTCAGCGTTGTCAGCGCATTCCCCGTGATCGCGCTTTGCCCACGAGATATGGCCTGCTCGGACGAGAGCAGCGGCAACAGCC
>Ga0208989_10000715_pt1 | contig 10211 bp, 7 predicted proteins | sample MedBloCAOM3_M1_FD_187852 | JGI IMG/M metagenome (GOLD analysis project Ga0208989, IMG submission 187852) | Forest soil microbial communities from El Dorado National Forest, California, USA - Mediterranean Blodgett CA OM3_M1 (SPAdes) (version 2) | ecosystem: Environmental > Terrestrial > Soil >...
CGACGAAGCGCTGCAGCAGCTGCGCCGCCGTGATGGCGCCGCCCCAGCGCCCGCCGGTGTTCTTCATGTCGGCAAATTTGGAATCGATCATCTTGTCGTATTCGGGCCCGAGCGGCATGCGCCACACCCGCTCGCCGGTCGCCTCCCCGGCCTTGCCGAGCCGCTCCGCCAGCTTGTCGTCATTGGCGAACATGCCGGCATATTCCTGGCCGAGCGCCACCATGATGGCGCCCGTCAGGGTCGCGAGATCGATCATGAATTTCGGTTTGTATTTCGTGTTGATGTAATGCAGCACGTCGGCGAGCACGAGGCGGCCCTCGGCGTCGGTGTTGATGATCTCGATGGTCTGCCCGGACATGGTCGTGACGATGTCGCCCGGGCGCTGGGCCTTGCCGTCGGGCATGTTCTCGACGAGCCCGATCGCCCCGATGGCGTTGACCTTGGCCTTGCGGGCGGCGAGCGCCTGCATGAGCCCGACCACGCAGGCCGCGCCCGCCATGTCGCCCTTCATGTCTTCCATGCCGGCCGCCGGCTTGATCGAGATGCCGCCGGTGTCGAAGCACACGCCCTTGCCGATGAAGGCGACCGGCGCCGCGTCGCGCTTGCCGCCGTTCCAGCGCATCACGACGACGCGGCTGTCCTGCGCCGATCCCTGGCCGACGCCCAGCAGGGCGTTCATGCCGAGCCGCCGCATGGCGGCGACGTCGAGCACGTCGATGCTCACGCCGAGCCGCTTGAGCGCGCCGGCCCGGCGCGCGAACTCGACCGGAAACAGCACGTTGGCCGGCTCATTGATGAGGTCGCGGGCGAGCACGACGGCATCCGCGAGCCCGCCTTTGTGGCTCCAGGCGGCGCGTGCGCGCGCCACGTCGGCGACGCCGATCACGACCTTGAGGGCGCGCGGCTTCTCGTCATCCTCCTTGCGCTTGGTCTTGTAGCGGTCGAAGGCGTAGCCGCGCAGCCGCACGCCGAGCGCCAGCGCCGCCGCCTGCTCGGCCGACATCGCCTTGCCGGGCAGCTCGGCCACGATGGTGGCGGTCGCGGCCCGCGACGGCACCTTGCCCATGGCGGTGCCGCCGAGGTTGACGAAATCCTTGCGCTTCATGTCGTCCGGCTTGCCGCAGCCGACGACCACCAGCCGCGACAGCTTGAGGTCGCCCGGCGCCACGAGCTCGAGCGCGCTGCCGCGCTTGCCTTTGAAGCGGTCGGCGGCCGCCGCGCGTGTCACCAGGGCGGCGGCCGGCCCGAGCAGGCGGCGCGTGGCCGGCCCGAGCCGCACGGCATCGTCGCAGAACACGACCAGAACGCCGTCGGTGGGCGTCGCAAAGGGGGCGAATCCAACAGTCGGGCCGTCGGCCATGAGGCGGTCCTCTCGAGCGGAAGTTGTTCGGATCTCGAATTCGGGATTTCTCGCGGCCTTATATGGCCCGGATGGGCTGCGCCGCATAGGGCATTTTCCAGCGGAAGCGGGTCCCGACTCGGGCGCTGGGCGGGCGGTGGCTTTCCCTCGGGCGGTGACCAAGTTCCCCGGCCGGGGCGCCTGGCGGCCCGAACCGGCTCGGAGTGTGTCCCAGCCGCGACACCGGCAGAAAAAGTGGTAAGTTCTTTAACTATTCTTTGTGGAATTTCAACGGGTTTGCCTTGTGGCGGCCACTTTGTCGGCGAAACTCGCCGGACGGGGTAATGGCGGCCTTCGCGGGGGCGTGGGTCGAGACATTGGTGGGGGCTGACGGCCGGCCAGCCGTCTGCGGGGGTGCGTCACGCGATGGGGTCGATCGGCTGGTATATCTTCCGCACCACCCTGGGCGCGTTTGTGCTGATTCTGCTCAGCCTCACGGCGGTGATCTGGCTGGCCACCGCGCTGCGCGACATCGACCTGATGACCAGCCAGGGCCAGACCGTGCTGGTCTTCATCGGCATCACGTCCCTGGTGATTCCCCAGCTCGTTCTCGTCATCGCGCCGATCGCCCTGGTGATCGCCGCGGCGCATGTGCTCAACAAGCTCGCCACCGATTCCGAGCTCATCGTGATGAATGCCGCCGGCATGTCGCCGTGGAAGCTGTTCAGCTCGTTCATGGCGGTCGCCGGCGTCGTTTGCGCCCTGGTGGTGGTGTTCAGCGCCTATGTGTCGCCCAAATGCCTGCGTGAGCTGCGCCGCCTCGCCGCCGAGGTCCGGGCGGATTTCGTCGCCAACATCGTGCAGCCCGGCCGCTTCATCTCGCTCGAGCGCGGATTGACCTTCCACATCCGCGAGCGGCAACCCGACGGCCAGCTGCTCGGCATCTTCGTCGACGACCGGCGCAATCCCAAGGAGCAGTCCACGATCCTCGCCGAGCAGGGCCAGATCGTGCAGAACGACCAGGGCACCTTCCTGTTCCTGCAGACCGGCAACGTGCAGCGCCATCCGAGCGAAGACCGCGATCCCACCATCGTGCTGTTCGAGCGCTACGCCTTCGACATGTCGCGGATGGCCGGCAGCTCGCAGACGGCCGTCACCTATTCGGTGCGCGAGCGCTACAGCTGGGAGCTGTTCCGGCCCAACCCTTCCGATTCCGAGCTGCTCAAGGAGCCCGGCCAGTTCCGCGCCGAGCTGCACGAGCGCATCGTGGCGCCGCTTTATCCGCTCACCTTCATGATCGTCACCTACGCCTATCTGGGTGCCCCGCGCACCACGCGGCAAAGCCGGACCTGGTCGCTGGTATCGGCCGTCAGCGGCGTCGCGGCGCTGCGCATGATCGGCTTCGCCAGCATGGTTTTCGGCATCAAGCATCCGATCGCGCTGAGCTTCCAATATGTCGCGGTGGCGCTCGCGACCGGCCTCGGCGTCATGGCGATCTCGCAGGGCGCCATCATCGAGCCGCCCGCCTTCATGGTCCGTGCGGCCGCCGCCATCACCGAGCGCCTGTCGCGCCGGTTCGCGACCACGTGAGGCGCAACATGGTGGCCGGCACGCTCTCACGGTATTTCGGGTTGCGCTTCCTCACCCAGGCGGTCCTGGTCTTCCTCGGGATTCTCGCCCTGGTGGCGCTCGTCGACTACATCGAGATGATGCGCAAGACCGCCGGCATGCCCTTCATCCCGGCATCGGTGGTGGCGCAGACCTCGCTCTTCCGCGTGCCGCAGATCGCCGAGCGCGTCATGCCCTTCTCGATCCTGGTCGCGGCCATGTCCTGCTATCTCAATCTGTCGCGCCGGCTCGAGCTCGTGGTGGCGCGCGCCGCCGGCATGTCGGCCTGGCAGTTCGTCACTCCGGCGCTGATCGTGGCGCTGCTGCTCGGCGTCTTTGCGACCCTGGTCTACAATCCCGTCGCGGCGTCGCTGCAGGAGCGGTCGAAGCGCCTGGAAGTCGAGTTCCTCGGGGGCAACCGCGACTCGGGCCTGCAGAACACCGGGAACGGATTTTGGGTGCGCCAGCGCAACGACGACGGCCAGTCGATCGTCAACGCCGTCACCAGCACCGAACAGGGCGTGCGGCTGGGCGGCGTGACGGTATTCACGTACGATCCTGAGGGGCATTTCCTGGAGCGAATCGAGGCCAACACCGCCGTGCTCGGACCCGGCCACTGGCGGCTGAGCGACGCCCGCATTTATTCGAACAACGCACCGCCGCGCGACCGAAATGAATATCTACTCAAGACTAGTCTGAACGCGGAGCAGGTTCGCGAAAGCTTTGCCACACCCGAAACGGTGCCATTCTGGGATCTGCCCCTGTATATCGAGATCGCGGATCACTCCGGATTAGGCGCCGCCGGCTATCGATTACAATACCAGAAGCTGCTCGCCCGGCCCTTTATACTTGCCTCCATGGTGTTGTTGGCCGCCGCCGTTTCTTTGCGATTCTTCCGGTTCGGCGGCGTGCAGAAAATGGTTTTGAGTGGCATCGGAGCCGGCTTTCTGCTTTATGTTCTGTCCAAGGTGACCGAGGATTTGAGCAAGGCCGAGCTGATGCATCCAGTGGCGGCGGCTTGGCTCCCGGTCTTTGTGGGGGGACTAACGGGTCTGGTGGCGTTGCTGTACCAGGAGGACGGATGATGGCCGGCGCGTCCAGCCCCCATCCGCCAACATTGTCGCGCGCGTGGCGCGCCGCGATCGCGGCTGCCTGCGCGCTTTTCTGCGCGTGGCTTGCCGTGCCGCAGCCGGCGGCCGCGCAGACCGATTTCCTCACCTTCAGGCAGCAGGTCCGCCCCGCCGCCAAGCCCGGGCCCTCGCTCCTCAAAAAGAGCGACAAGGGCGACGCGCAGATGCTCGTGAAGGCGAACGAGATCAACTACGACACCGCCAACAACCTGGTTGCGGCGGTCGGCAACGTCCAGATCTATTACAACGGCGCCACCATCGAAGCCGACCGGGTGGTCTACGACCAGAAGACCAAGCGGCTGCGGGCCGAAGGCAATGCCCGCCTGACCGAGGCCGACGGCAAGGTCACCTTTGGCGAGATCATCGATTTCACCGACGATTACCGCGACGGCTTCGTCGATTCGCTGCGCCTGGAAACCGTCGACGACACCCGGCTCGCCGCCGCGCGCGCCAACCGCAGCGAGGGAAATTTCACGGTGTTCGAGAGCGGCGTCTACACCGCTTGCGAAGCCTGCAAGGACGACCCCAAGAAGCCGCCGCTGTGGCAGGTCAAGGCCGCGCGCATCATCCACAATCAAACCGAGCGGATGGTCTATTTCGAGGACGCGCGGCTCGAATTCTTCGGCGTCCCGGTCGGCTATTTTCCCTATCTGGCCACGCCCGACCCGACGGTGAAGCGCAAGACCGGCGTGCTGATGCCGATCTTCTCCACCTCCACGGTCTACGGCGTCGCGCTCGAGACGCCGTATTACTTCGCGCTCGCGCCCAACTACGACATGACGGTCTCGCCGCGCTTCACGACGCGCCAGGGCCCGCTGGTGCAGGGAGAATTCCGCCACCGGCTGGAGGACGGCACCTACACGATCAGGGCCGCCGGCATCTGGCAGCTCGACAAGAATTATTTCATCGACAGCAACAACCCGGGTTTCCGTGATTTCCGCGGCGACATCGAGTCCACCGGCAAGTTCAATCTTTCGTCCAATTGGGCCTGGGGCTGGGACGCGATCGCGGTGACGGACGCGACCTTCCTGTCGGATTACAAGATCCAATCGCTGCAGGCGCGCAACCTGGACCCGTTCGGCGCCGCGCTCACCGAGGGCGTGACCCAGCTGTGGCTCGCCGGCCGCGGCGAGCGCAGCTATTTCGAAGCGCGCGGCATGCATTTCAACGGCTTCTCGACCGCCGACGTGCAGGGCCAGCTTCCCAACGTGCTGCCGGTCATCGACTACAGCAGGACGTTCGACCAGCGGGTGCTCGGCGGCGAGGTCGCGATCAAGGCCAACCTGACCAGCCTGACACGCGATCTGGCGAGCTTTGACGCCATCAGCAACTCGGCGGTGCTCAACGGGTTGTGCACGACGGCGACCGCCGACCCGGCCGTCAAGATACCGGCCAACTGTCTGTTGCGCGGCGTTCCAGGCACCTATACGCGCTTCACCACGGAAGCGAGCTGGCGGCGGCAGTTCATCGACGCCTTCGGCCAGGTGTTCACGCCCTTCGCGTCGCTGCGCGTGGATGCGGCCCAGGCCTCGATCGGGAACCAGGTCGGCGTCTCGAACTACATCCAGACCGGCACCACCGACGAGCTGCGCGTCATGCCGACCGTGGGGCTCGAATATCGCTATCCCTTCATCGGCGTGCAGGCCTGGGGCACCCAGACGATCGAGCCGATCGCGCAGCTCATCCTGCGCCCCAACGAGCCGAACATCGGCCGCCTGCCGAACGAAGATGCGCAGAGCCTGGTGTTCGACGACAGCAACCTGTTCAAGGTCGACAAATTCTCCGGCTATGACCGGGTCGAAGGCGGCGGACGCGCCAACACGGGCATTCAATACACCGCGCAATTCAATCGCGGCGGCTATGTGAGCGCCTTGTTCGGCCAGTCCTATCAGCTGTTCGGCACCAACTCCTTCGCGGTCGGCGACGCGACCAACACCGGGCTGGACAGCGGCCTCGACACGGCGCGCTCCGACTATGTGGCGCGCGTGACCTACCAGCCCAACCGGATCTACTCGTTCACGTCGCGCTTCCGCTTCGACTCCAACGATTTCACCCTGAAGCGCCTCGAGGTCGAGGGTACCGCGACCTTCGATCGCTGGCGGTTGACCATGATGTATGGCGACTACGCCGCCCAGCCCGAGCTCGGCTTCCTGAACCGCCGCGAGGGCGTGCTCGCCATCACGGCCTACAAGATCAACCCCAACTGGGTCGTCTCGACGGCGCTGCGCTACGACATCCAGGCGGGCAAGTTCGACCAGACCCGCATCGGGCTCGGCTATATCGACGACTGCTACATGTTGAGCGTGAATTACATCGGCGACTTCACCTATAACGGCAATATCACGGCCAACAACACGGTCATGCTGCAGATGAGCCTGCGCACCATCGGCGGCACCGGCGGGGCCGCGATGCAATAGGCCGCAAGGCCGGCGCGGGAGATGAAGTTTTGAGCAATAATCTTGCCAAGGTTGCCGCCTAGGCGGATATCGACGGGACCGACCCATCGTGACGCCGACACGGCCATCGCGCGTTCCGCATGGATCGGACCGGGGTGTTCCGGTGTCCCGTGTCCGGTGGTCCAAGGCAAGGCGGTATCGGCGTCACCTGACAATGCTCCAGGCCGTGCGGTCGAAGCCAACCAAGGGATCGGGGCGGCCAAGCTCCATGATGCGATGAAGAGCCCGATGCGAGACAAACTGATCGAGCTGATATCGTCGGCGGTGGTGCGCCGTCTCGCCGCCGCGGCAGTCTTCGCGGCCGCCGTCGCGTTGTCGCAGCCGGCATTCGCCCAGAAGGTCGTGGTGATCGTCAACGGCTCGCCCATCACCACCTACGACATCGAGCAACGCACCAAATTCACCACCCTGGCGACCCACAAGACGCCGACGCGCCAGGATGTCATCGAGGAGCTGATCGACGAGAAGCTCAAGGTCCAGGTCGGCCAGCGCTACAAGCTCGAGGTCACGGACGCCGAGGTCGACACCGCCTACGCGGCCATGGGCCAGCGCATGCGTTTCACCCCGCAACAGCTCACCCAGGCGCTGGCGCAAGGCGGCGTCGACGCTCTCACGTTGAAGTCGCGGATTCGCGCCGACATCGCCTGGCAGCAGATCGTGCGCGGCAAGTTCCAGTCGGCCCTGCAGATCCGCGAAAAGGACGTGGCCGACAAGCTCGAAAGCAGCAAGAAGGAGGACAAGAACGAGGCCGGCTTCGAATACAGCCTGCGCCCGATCCTGTTCGTGGTGCCGAGCGGCTCGCCCGAGGGGGTGGTGGAATCCCGCAAGCGCGACGCCGAGGCCTTGCGCACCCGCTTCCAGGGCTGCGACACCGGGCTGGCTTTCGCGCGCGCCTTGCGCGACGTCGCCGTGCGCGAACAGATCGTCAAGACTTCCGCCGATCTCGCCCCGGCGCTGCGCAAGATCCTGGACGATACCGCGGTCGGCAAGCTGACCAACCCGGAGGTCACCGCGCAGGGGATCGAGATGTTCGCGCTCTGCGCCAAGAAGGAAAACCGGCTCGACGGCGCCGCCAAGAAAGAGGTGCGCGACGAGATGTTCGCCGAGCAGTTCCAGGCGAAATCCAAGCGCTTTCTCAAGATCCTGCGCAACGGCGCCATGATCGAGGTCAAATAACGAGCCGTGGCGCGATCCTTGCCGCGAGTTTTGGCGCTCACGCTGGGCGAGCCCGCCGGGATCGGACCGGACATCGCGATCGACGTGTGGCGGCGGCGCGTCGAGCTTTCGCTGCCGCCTTTCTATATCGTCGGCGATTCGGCATTCCTCGCGCGCCGGGCGGAGCGGCTCGGCGTGCCGGTGCCGATGCGATCGGTCACGCCCGGCGAGGCGGCCGGCGTCTTCGCGACGGCCCTCCCGGTGGTGGAGCTCGGTCTTGCGATTGCGGCGGAACCCGGCCGGCCCGACGCCTCGAGCGCCCCGGCCGCGATCGCGGCGATCCGCCGCGCGGTCGCCGACGTGATCGCGGGCGAGGCCGCCGCCGTCGTGACCAATCCGGTCGCCAAGAATGTGCTCTACCGGTCCGGTTTCGCCGAGCCGGGACACACCGAATTCCTCGCCCGGCTCGCCGCCGAGGCGACCGGCGTCGCGGCGCAGCCCGTCATGATGCTGTGGTCGCCCGAGCTCGCGGTCGTCCCGGTCACCATCCATCTGCCGCTCGCCGAGGTGCCGGGCCGGCTCGATGGCGAGCTGATCGTGAGCACCGGCCGGATCGTCGACCGCGACTTGCGCGAGCGCTTCGGCATCGCCCGGCCCCGCCTCGCGGTTGCCGGCCTCAATCCTCATGCGGGCGAGGACGGCGCGCTCGGCCGGGAGGATATCGCCATCGTGAAGCCCGCCGTCGACCGCCTCATCGCCGAGGGCATCGCGGCGCGCGGGCCGATCCCGGCCGACACCATGTTCCATGCGGAGGCGCGCGCGTCCTATGACGCGGCGCTCGCCATGTATCACGACCAGGCCCTGATCCCGATCAAAACGCTGGCTTTCGATCATGCGGTCAATGTCACGCTCGGCTTGCCCTTCGTGCGCACCTCGCCGGATCACGGGACCGCCTTCGACATCGCGGGCAGCGGCCGCGCCGACCCGTCCTCGCTGATCGCGGCGATCCGGCTCGCCGCGCGGCTCGCGGCGGGCGCGCCGGCGTCGGCCGCGGTGCGCACCATGGCGCGCGCAAAGGCGCCATGAGCCCGGTCGACGACCTGCCGCCGTTGCGGGAGGTGATCCGCCGCCATGAGCTCAAGCCGCGCAAATCGCTTGGACAGAATTTCCTGCTCGACCTCAACCTGACGGCGCGGATCGCGCGCGCCGGCGGCGCGCTGGCCGGCGTGACCGTGGTCGAGATCGGTCCGGGCCCGGGCGGCCTCACCCGTGCGCTGCTGGCCGAAGGCGCCCGCCGCGTGATCGCGGTCGAGCGCGACCCGCGCGCCGTGGCGGCGCTGGGCGAGATCGTGGAACGCTATCCCGACCGGCTCACCGTGATCGCGGGCGACGCGCTCGACTTCGATGCGCGGCCCTTTCTCGACGACGCGGGCCCCGTGCGGGTCGTCGCCAACCTGCCCTACAACATCGCGACCGCGCTCCTGGTGCGCTGGCTGAGCGTCGAGCCGTGGCCGCCCTGGTATGATTCGCTCGTGCTCATGTTCCAGCGCGAGGTGGCGGACCGCATCGTGGCGCCGCCGGGCTCCAAGACCTATGGCCGGCTCTCGGTGCTGGCCGGCTGGCGCACCGAGGCCAAGATTCTGTTCGACGTCTCGGCCTCCGCCTTCGTGCCGCCCCCCAAGGTGACCTCGGCGGTGGTCCGCCTGGTGCCGCGGCCCGCGCCCGCGCCATGCGACCGCCGCACCCTGGAACGCGTGACGGAAGCCGCCTTCGGCCAGCGCCGGAAGATGCTGCGCCAGAGCCTCAAATCGCTCACACCCGATCCGCGAGCGCTGCTCGCCGCCGCCGGCATTGCGGAGACCGCCCGCGCCGAGGATATTCCGGTCGCGGGCTTCGCCGCCCTGGCGCGGGCCGTGACCGATTGGCAACCCCATCGAGAACCATGACCGAGCTCGTGCGCCAATCGCTCACCGCCTATGGGGCGCCCCTGTGCGAGACCATCGCCGATTGCCCGCAGCCGCGCGGCAGCGAGACGCTGGTGCGGGTCGAGCGCTGCGGCGTGTGCCATTCCGACCTGCATATCCAGGACGGCTATTTCCGGCTCGGCGGCGACAAGAAGCTCGACATCACGCAGGGCCGCGCCCTGCCCTTCACGCTCGGGCACGAGATCGCCGGCACCGTCGCGCGCGCCGGCCCCGATGCCGAGAAGGACGCCAAGCCGGGCCGCAAGGTCGCGATCTATCCCTGGATCGGCTGCGGCCAATGCGCCGCCTGCCGGCACGGCGAGGAGAATAATTGCGCCGCCCCGCGCCACCTCGGCGTCTATGCGGACGGCGGCTATGCCAGCCATGTGCTGGTGCCGCATCCGCGTTACCTCATCGATTACGCGCCGCTGTCGCCGGCGCTCGCGGGCGCCGCCATGTGCTCGGGCCTCACCGCCTATGCGGCGCTGCGGCGCCTCGCCGACCATGCCGCGCGCGGGCCGGTGCTGCTGATCGGGCTGGGCGGCGTCGGCTCGATGGG
>Ga0208989_10000717_pt1 | contig 10208 bp, 6 predicted proteins | sample MedBloCAOM3_M1_FD_187852 | JGI IMG/M metagenome (GOLD analysis project Ga0208989, IMG submission 187852) | Forest soil microbial communities from El Dorado National Forest, California, USA - Mediterranean Blodgett CA OM3_M1 (SPAdes) (version 2) | ecosystem: Environmental > Terrestrial > Soil >...
GGCGGGCGTTCGCTCGCATTACTTCACGTTGTGCCGGCGGCGTGGCCAGCCAACGTTCGATCAACCGTGTCGTCCCGGGAAGATCGTCGCTTTCCACGTAGCCGGCGCGATCCGCATCAATCTCGCGCCAAATATTAACGCCTTCTGAAATGAGAACTGGCAAGCCAACCGCGAGCGCTTCGACCACGGACATGCCAAAGTTTTCCTGGTGTGAAGGGAGAATGAACGCGTCGGCGCTGGCCAGGGCGCCTTGTTTCATTTCGCCCTGCAACATTCCGGTAAAAACGATGCGCGGCGCGATATCGAGATGCGCCACGCGCGCGCGCAAATCTTTCTCCCAACCGATCTGATCGGGCCCGGCCAGGACAAGCGAGACCATATTTTCCAGCCCCGAATTTCGCGGCAAGGCGTCGATCAAGATGTCGCAACCTTTCTTCGGATGCAGCCGGCCGAGGAAAAGAAGAATGCGCGTGTCTCGCAATTGTGGATAGCGCGCGAGGAATGTTTCCTTCGCCTGCGATGAGATGGGCGGCGGAGATTCCAGGCCGAGAGGGGAAACCTCTTCGCGGCAGCGATACAGCCAGAAAGATTTTCGCGCCTGAATGCGTTCTTCTTCGGAGGTGAAAACAACGGCGGCGGCATCGCGCAAAACGCGATATTCCGCCCACGGCCAGTAGAGCCATTTCTTGAGATGCTTGAACGGAAAAGTTTTCTTGAACCAGGGATCGAGCATGCCATGCGGAAAAACAAAATAGGGCGTCGACGTTCCACGAAAATAGCGCCAGGCGGCGAAGCTCAGGTACTGCCACAAACCGTTGACGATGACGCGATCGTATTTTTCGCCGCGTTCGCGCAGCCATGGTAGCAACTGTTTCGAATATCGATAGCCGGTTGAACCGGCCCCGAGCGCGTGAACGGCAAGATCGACATTCGCCAGCCACTGCGCGGCGGGGTCATCTAACGTGACAATATCGATCTTGTGACCGCGTTGCGCGAGCCCGCGGCTCAAGGAAAGGACGGCCGGCGCAACGCCGCCAACGTTCGGATCGAGCGTCTGCACAATTTGCAGAATTCTCAAGGCGTCCGAACTCATCGTGCTGGTTGTCGCATGGACAATAGCCCAGCGTTTTAACGCTGGGTTTTCAATGACATACCGAAGTGAGTCTCGTTGTCGTCGTTTTCCCAGCCTTGAAAGGCTGGGCTATTCTCGGATTTCGTTCGCAGAATTTTCACAGTCCTAAAAATCGAGGCCTTAGAGGCTCGTCACAGTCTTGCTCCAAGCTGGCGGTAGATGTCGATGTACTGAGAGATCATCTTGTCACTCGAAAATCTCTCCGCGTTACGCAAACTTTTTTCGCTCCACGCTTCGCGTTCCGTTCTATTTGTGAGCCGAAGCAGGTCCGCGGCGAAGCCTGCTTCATCATCGACGTCGTGAAAGATGCCGGCGTCACCGGCCGCTTCCGGGATCGGGCCGGCGTTGCTGCACACAACCGGGCAACCGCAGGCTTGCGCTTCAATAACGGGCCAACCGAAACCTTCGAAGCGCGACGGATACAACAAGGCGAGCGCGCAGTTATAAAGCGCTTCGAGAATTTCGTCCGCAGGGTTTTCGACTTGGATAACGCGATCTGAAATACCAAGCGCAGAGGCAAGCGACCGCAATTGCGGACCCAAAAGATCTCCTGCGAAGATCAACTGCCCATTCCATTTTTCACGACAGCGTGAAAAAATGCGCAGCACACCTTCGCGATTCTTTCGTCGCGCATCCGAGCCGACATGCAGAACAAACGGAAGATCAAGATCGATGCCAGCGACCCTGGCAAGGCGAGCGCGAGCAACTTCCGGTTCCAATTTGCGATAGGGATAGTTCAGGCCCAACTGGACAACACTGATTTGCGGCCGGCCGTTTGTACGATCGACCAATCGTTCCACGTCCCGGGCGGTCGCCCGCGAAACGCAAACGAGAGCATTGGCGCGCCGCAGACCGCTTAGAATCCAACGTTGCAAAATGCGGCCGGTGATTGATGCGGGCGAATCCGTTTGCTCGCCAAGTCCACCCCGCACCGCGAGCAAATCATGGCAGGTCACAAGCACGCGTGCGCCGGCGCAACGTTTGACATAAACGGCGTTGGAATGATCGCAAACGTGAACAATCTCGGGGCGCACGGCCAACTTTCGACAGAGGTGGAACGGGAAAAAAACGTACTTGTCGATATAACCCAGCCATTTCTCGATGAAGCGGCCGGCTGCTCGAAACTTTCCGAGGAGCGGTTGCGGCTTGATCAGTTCGGCGTCGATGCCGGCGGCGTTCAAACCTTGCAGCATCATCGTGTTAAAACGCTGCATGCTTTGTTGCTGATCGGCCGAGTAATTACCGATCAACAGAACCATTGGTCTGGCTGCTTCTGGAGTTAACGTTGTGCAATCGTTCGGCGTAAGCGGATCGGCTGCGAATGAGCTCGACACGCGGAGGGCTCAATTCTGCCGATGTGACAAGTCTTTCCTCATTGCGCGCCGCCAGAGTAAGGCCGGCCGCGAAAACGGCGAATCCGAGAATAGTCGGCTGACCAAACTGGCCGCTTAACATGGGAAGAAAAGCGGAGCTGAAGAGCAACAGCGGCAATACATTTCCCAACCTGACGGATCGCAGGCAAAGCCAGCCGATCCACAGGACCAAGCCGCAGCGCAAGGCGACGTAGGCGACTCCCAAGACCGGACCCATCTCCAGGAACAGACGCGACCACTCGCCCTCGGTAAGCAGAAATCCGCTACGGCCGGTGAGAAATTTCGCGCCTGCGTTTGTCCCGATACCAAGACCGTAGCCAAGAAATGGCGCTTTAGTGAGAATGTAGAACGCTTCTTCGTAGTCGCCAAAGACGCGTGTAACAAGTCCACGCGCAACGGATTGCTCGGTCGCCTCGGCCCCTTCCGTGAAACGCGTGCTGAGAACGCTCAGGCCTTCCTTGAAAATCGGCGTGCGGGTGACGATGAGTCCCAACACCACGACCGCAAGCAACGTCTGCCCGAAACGATTTACGGAATCGGCGCGCAGAAACAAAACGACCGCGAGTGACGCAACCACGACCGCGCATGCGCCGACGACGGAGCGGCTTCCCGAAACCACAATCCCAATAACCAGCGCGGTCCCCGCGGCCGCGAGCAACCAGTTATTGTAAACCGTTCTTCGCAATAACGCCCACACCAGGAATCCGGTGGCGAGCGCGAAATACGCGACCACACCCGTGACAAAGGAAAATGTCGCCGCGGTCCGCACTTTGCCCATGGCAGACATCATCATCTCTCCCTCTCCGCCGGCCGTGCGATTAACGAACGCATCCGGCGCAGCGCGGAATTGGAGGACCATTAAAATGGCCATCGGTACGAGAACCACCAGCGTCCACCATCCAAATCTTTTTACGTCTTCGGGTCGCAGCACTTTGGCCATGACGAAGATCAGCGGGAGATGAAGATAATTAGAACGAAAACCGTAGCCGGTGACGAGAGCGATTGTTGTCGGCGGCAAATACAGCCAGAGCTGAACGAAGCTTATGAGCAGCGAAAGGAAACCGATGACGAGGAGAATCCACGTCCAACCGTTGCGCGGAAAAACTTTTGCCGGGATAGCGAAAAGGTAGATCGCGATAAGCACGGGATCGCGCACCAACAAGAGCGGATTCGACCATCCCGGCATTATCCATTTGCGGAGCGCGCCCTCGATGATGAGCAGCCAGAAATAAAGCCAGATCAGGCGGCGCACCATGAGCTGGGCCCGCTCTTCGGAGTTGTCGATCTTATTCACCGATTAATTCGCGAATCGCGCTCACGATCGTTTCGCCATACGCGTTCCAGGTAAACTCGCCCGCTCGTTGTCGGGCTGCAATCCCCATGCCAGAGATGAGCGAGGGGTGGGCCGCACACCAGTTTATTTTTTCCGCGATTGCCTGGGGTGAACGAATCGGAACAAGGAATCCGGTCACGCCTTCTTCGATCAAGTCGTCCCCGCCCGCGTTCCTTGTTGCAATCAGGGGAAGCCCGCAAGCCATGGCTTCCTGTTGGACCAGGGCGCGGCCTTCCACGATCGACGGCAAAACGAACACGTCGCAGCTTTGCATGAGTTGAAGAACATCGCGGTGGGGACGCGGCGGTTCGTAGGTGAAGTTAAGAAACCGATCGCGATACCAATCGAGCGGTTGCAACAACGAACCCATCACGACCAGTTCAATCGCACCTGTGTCAATCATCTTCATGGCCGCAAACAAATCGGCCAGACCTTTGCGTTGCGTAAGCGCGCCGGCAAAAAGGACCCGCAATGGTGAGCTCGGGTTCTTTTGTTGACCTTCGTTTGCGAGATCGAGATGCGGCGAGCCAAACGGAACGAGCAAACATCTTTTTTGTGCACGCGCCGCCGGCGGCAACGATTCCAAAACAAATTTGCTGGGACAAATGACCATTTCGGCAAGTTCGATCTCGCGGGTTTTGCGCGAAGTCTTTTCCGGGGAATCGCGCGTTGCGCCGAGTGTCGGCTCCCAGTCTGGATAACGCTCCGCTTCTTCACGCAACAAACGCCGGGTGGTCTCCCAATAGGCGATGGGAAGATCGTAAACGCGTTTCAAACCGAGATCGCGGGAAGTCAGAAACAATTGCTCGGCGCAATCCTCATAGGCGTAAACCGCACGCAGGTCGCGTCCGTAATTGCCGAGACGCAAACGACGAGCCGCTTCGCCATCGAGACTTTGCCAGACTTGATCGATGCTCGCCCAGCCGGTTTCGTGACGCGAGAGTCCTTTCAGGCGCAACAATCCGGCGAGCAGCCGGATTGATTCTCTTAACGGATGGATGTCGATCTTGTCAGCCGGCAACGCGTAATTGCGACGCAGTTTACCGCGAATCCTGGTGGCCAGGGTTGGATAGGATTCCAGCGACCAACCGAGCGTGGTCACAAATCGAGCCAGCATTCCGGACCGATGCAGTGCTTCGAGCACCGCGCGAACGTTCGCATTGCCAAATGGATGGACGAGCAAGACCATTTTAGTCCATCGACTCGCCGGCCAGAATTCGGCGATACGCACGCGCGTAGAAATCCATCGGCTCGAGCTCGTGCGCGAGTTCCTCGCGCGTTCGTGTTGCGTGCTCGGCGTATTCCGTCTCGCTCATCCGCGACGCTTGTTCGAGAAGATTTGCTAAGCCGCGCGCGTCGCCCGGTTCGCAGATGAGCGCCTGTTGGCCGCCGGCTTCGGGCAAACCGCCGTCCCGCGTGATAATGCAGGGCACGCCGAGATTGCGCGCTTCCACCGCAGTGAGTCCAAAATCTTCGTTCGTGTTTGGTGGCACCACTACCCAACGCGCTTGCTGCATGTGTCTCGCCTTGGTCGCTTCATCGACAAATCCTTCCACGCGGATGCCGCTGATCCGTTGATTGTCGATCTTAGCTTGAAGCGACGGACGCAGCGGACCGTCGCCCAGCAAAAGAAGCGGCCAGGCCGCACGATCGAGATCGGCTTGCGCGTATGCCTCGAGCAAAGTCTCGATCCCTTTGTTCGCGATCCAGCGGCCGATGAAAACAAAACCGGAACGTTCATGTGGCGGGGTCCAGCCTTCCGGCAGCTTCGAAATCGTCGGCACTTTTCGACTGCCACGGCGCTTGCGAGATTCCCACGTTTTCCAGACAAAATTCGAATTGTACCAGCGCGCGTCCGTTAATCTTGCGCTCACCCGCCAAAGTAGCCGATGCACACTCAGCTCGCGTGGCATGTAATTGTGAATCGTGAGCACGATGCGTTTGCCGTAAAACTTCGCCAGCGCGACCACATCCGGCGAAGCATTTTGCAAATGCACGATGTCGGCCCACTTGACCGCGGCCCCTAATTCGCCTCCGGCCCGATCGACAAAAATGAAGCTCTCGTGACGCAACATGGCCGCGAGATTTGGATGCAGCGCGAAGTCTTTCACCCTTTTGAAACAAACGCGCACCTCAAAATCGGGTTCGCGTCGGACGGCTTCCGCCACGGCGAGAACAAACGCCTCGATACCGCCATAGGTTCCCTGGCACGGACTGACTAGAAGGAGCTTGTATCGTTTCAAGAATGAAGCATTCCGGCGCGTGATAATTTTGCCGCATTCAACCCCAGAGCCTCGGCGAAAGTCCGTCCGATCAGCTTCCAGGAAGAATTCTCCCTCTGCCACACGCGCAAGCTTTCGGCGCGGCTTTTCAATTCGGAATTTGACATTCCTTGCGATAGTTCCCGCGGCGTGACGAGCCAGCAAACCGGCGCAGGTTTTGATTTGTCAGCAAAATCGGCAAGAACGTTTAACTCGTGCGCGGCGTAAGCCATGAAAGTGCCGGACTTCGTCAGGCTCAACTCGTCGTGAGCGAAAATGCCGAACGAAGCAGCGAGCAAGAGCTCAGAGATTTCCCGTTCGGGTCGAGGGCCTAGTTGCTCGAAACCTTCCTTCAATGGCAAGGAGTTCAGCAACGAGCGCTCTTCATCATGCAAATTCGAATCGCTGCCGGCGCCGATCGAAATGATTTTCGTGATGTAACCTGCGGCTGCGAGCGAACTGAGACTGCTTCGCATTTTCCTGAGCCCACGCAGGCGGGCGCGTTGCAGACCGAAGATGACAGCGCAGCCAGGCATTCGCGCAAGATCGACATCTTCATTTCGACGGATGTTCGATCCAACCGGCAGAACACCAATTGGATTTGGCGATGACAAGGCACGGAGATGTTCGGCCTGACTTTCTGTGCTCGTGAAGACTTTGTCCGCGGCCTTGAGCAAGCTTTTAATCGCACGCCGATGCAAAAATTGAACAAAAAAGTTCTTGTTCGTAACCGACCAGAACGTCCAAATCTCGTGAAACATCACAACAAGGCGGCCGCCTGTTTTGATTTTCCAATCAATCAGTGCACGGATCAGTTTTCTCGGATAACCGTGATGATCGAAACCGTAAGCGCTATATTGCACAAGCACTCTGCCAACGCCCGGCAACAATTCTTCCATTGCATTCCGCGGGACCAGAACTTGCAGATTTTCCTTGTCCGGCCACGCTTCGATCAATCGTTGAGTGTAATCGGCTACGCCGCCAACCGCAGGAGGTAATTCCGGAGTGACGATGACAACTTCGTCGTTCATACGACCGCTGTTTGCGTAACCCTATCGGGAAACAATGCCGAAATCTTTCTTGCGATCACATTCCAGTGAGCGTGTTGCTCATACCATTGCCGCAACGCTTTTGTCTTTTCGCCAAGATCGACGTCGGACATGGTGGGGACTTCGTCAGGCGCAACCGCAAAACGCAACGGTGCCGTTTCGGACCTTGCTTTGCTTACGATTGCACAACCGTGCGAAGCGAAAGCCATGAACACAGTCGATTTGCTCCAGTTTTCCACTGTCGCGTTCGACAACCCGAATTGCGCGCGGGTGAGCAGTTTGGAAATATCGGCAGCCGGAAGCATTCCGTGACGCATGACAATATTTGGATTACGCCAGCCGTTAATCAATCGATCCGACTGCGCATCGAATTTCTGATCGCGCGGTCCAATCAAATGAAGCCTGGTCAAATGACCGTTCTCCTGCCACGAACGAATTTCAGCAGCGAACAGCTGTAGAGTTTGCCAGCGCCCGAAGGGCAAACCAAAAATCACAAACTCGGTGCGGACGCGCGGCCCCGGCGAGACTGGAGTGGCCAGAATGTTTGAGGGAACCGGCAGCCAATGAATGTCAGCCCGCCCGGAAATCTGCCCGAGTTTTCTGGCATGCTCACTCGTGTTCGTGACCACCGCGTCAGCAATTTTCGAAAGTTTACGAATGACCCGACGATTGCACATGTCGATCCAATAACGCCGGGAAGTAACAGGAAAGTTACTAGGCAGTTCGTGAAAGAAGACCAGCAAACGGCCGGAGCGAAACTTTGTTTTCCATTTGGCCAGAACGGACGGCAACCAAATCGGACATCCATATCGATGATAGGCGCGCCCGGCGTAATGCAAAAATAGATCGGCCGGTCCCATACGATCGAGCGACCGCACAAGTTTGGCTGCTCTGCCGTTGAATTCACTCACATTGGAAATCTGGAGCGCAGAAGCGGATTCGACGGCGCCAGCAACGACAAGAAATTGAGCGCTCGAGAGATCACCGGGCCAATGTTGATGAAGTAACCAGCTGTAGGTTCCAATGCCGCAGACTTGCGGAGGAAGCCGTGTAGTAATGACGACAAGCGGCCGCGTGTTCATCTCGATCGCAAACAATCACAGATCGTTCCCCAAAACTTCTGCGTTTGATCTGCGAGCATAAATTCGCGACGCGCCAGATCGAGAGCGTTGCGGACAACAATCTCACGCTGCGCAGTGCTCAACCCAGCCAGGGATTGGGCGATTTCCTCGGGGCTCAAGCTCGTTAGAACAATAGCAGCCTCATGGCGGCGCAAGAGATCAAACGCCGCCGATGTAGTTGGCCCGTGATAAAGAATCGGCAGACCACTCCCGACGTAGGTCACCATTTTTGTGGAAACACTGTAGCGCGTGAAATTTTCGTGTTCCTGGCCGAAAGGCATGGGCATGTAAAGAAAATCGGCCTCCTCCATGTCGCGCTCAATCTGCGCTTCGTTAGCGAAAGGCAGAACACTTACGTGCTTAATGTCTTTCCAAACATGCGGCCGAATATACTCGCAGCGGCACGTGACGGTGGTGGTGATGCCCGGATTCCGACGCTCAAAGATTCGAAGAGCTTCGAGCAGAGCGCGAAAGTTAGACTCATAGCCAAGATGAAACAATCCCATGAAATAGATTCGCAACGTGCCGGAACGCGAATTCTGCCGAGCGGGGTTGAGCTTGTTCAAGCCATCAGTGACCACCTTATAAAGACGCTCGCCATAGCGGCGTGAGTATTCGCGTCCGAGCGCTTCCGATATGACAAAGCGGGTGTCCGCATCGAGCCAGGCCCTACGCATGGCCGGCTCGTGCACTTCCCTGGTTCCTTCATGGGCGGCGGTGTAAGCAAGATCGTCATGTACGCTAATAAAAAACGGCAGGGAGAGTTCTCGCGCGATCGCGTGTGCATGCGCAAAATCGAGACCAGAATGCGGCACGGTATGAATGGCGCGCGCATTTGCTCGCTGACAAAACGCTCTCAAGCGCCGCCGAAATCTTCCGGCAAAGATCGACATCGTCATCTTCGGGAACATGGCGAGGCGACTCGTTTCGATTTTTCCCCACGATGGGCGACTCGGAAGATGTGTTTCGCCAGGCCACGCTTTCGGACGCTGTGGAGAAACACAGACGCTTTGCCACGGCATCGGGGCGTTTCCAAGTAAAGCGCGAAGAATGCGGGCGCCGCCGCCGCCGCCCAATCCCAAACTGAACGGTTGAACGAAGAGGATGGGTTGCGCGCGACCGCTCAGTCGTTCGCGATAGACGTCGATTGTGTCGCGCGCAATCTTTGATGAATTGAGTGCGGCCGCGGCCTCTGCACTGCGTCGAGATAATTTCTCATAATCGGGCAAATCGAGTTCGAGGATTCGGCATATCGCGTTTGCAAATGCCTCAACGTCGCCGCTCGGAACCAACAACTCGGTCAGGTGCGCGCCCAAAATGTGACGCGGTCCAGCCACGTCGAATGCTACTGTCGGAATGCCGGCGGCAAGTTGTTCGAGAACGGCCAGGCCGAAACCTTCGACATAGCTCGGAAAGGCGCCAACCGCGCAATCGGCGAGAAGCGCCGGAAGATCGACAGGTGAATACTTCGAAACCAATTCGATGCGTTCCGACGATTGAACTCCGAGATCGGCCAGGATGGTTTGCGGTTCGACCATTGTGCCGAGAAACCGAAAACGCGCGTTCGGAATTTTCCGCCAGACCGCGCGCATGATCGCCGGCCAGTCATTTGCTCCCTTTCTTGCCGCCCACATCCCGATGAAACTGATTTTGCGATGACTAAGACGTTTCGCGGCTGGCCCAGCTGCGGCGACCAAGGCACGACGTTGCTCGTCGCTTATTCCATAGGGCTGAACAATAATGGACAAGGCTGGGTCAATTTCGCGGCGGAGATAACTGGCTTCCTCTTCGTTAGGCACAGTGACGAGATCGGCGTTATGCAGGGCGTTGTCGGAAGCTCGCCTGAGCCCGCGTTGCGTAAAAGTATAGAAAATTCTGCCGAGAAATTTGCCGCGGGAACGGCGCGGCCAGCGTCGTCGCGAGGTTTCTTCGAAGCGTT
>Ga0208989_10000718_pt1 | contig 10204 bp, 7 predicted proteins | sample MedBloCAOM3_M1_FD_187852 | JGI IMG/M metagenome (GOLD analysis project Ga0208989, IMG submission 187852) | Forest soil microbial communities from El Dorado National Forest, California, USA - Mediterranean Blodgett CA OM3_M1 (SPAdes) (version 2) | ecosystem: Environmental > Terrestrial > Soil >...
CGCCTGGTGCGCGGCCATCACGTTGACGCCGAATTCGCGTTCGAGCGCGTCGATGGCCTCTGCCGTCGGCCAGTGCGGCGACGGCAATAGGATGGAATCGGCGTCCGGGTGTTCGCGCATGAGCTTGCGCCCCATCTCGAGCGCGGCGTTTCGCGGGATGCGTCCGATCTGGTTGAAGGCGCTGCCCCAGCCGGTCGCGCCCAGAACCTCGCAGCCGAAATGGCTGCCATAGCTGGCGATCCGGTCGGTCTCGCTCAGCTCATACGGTTGCGCCACCACCACCTTCCTGCAGCCGAGCGCTTTGGCGGCCTTCGCCTGCGCCGAGGCGCTGGTCGAGACCTTCACCTTCAGCTCGGCTTCGAGATCGATTATCATCTGTTCCGCGTTGGCATAGCCCTTCGACAAGTTGATGGGGACGCCGCCGAGCACCACGATGTCGACCCCCGCCGCCGCCATCTCGCGCGCAGCCTTCATGCTGATGTCGTAGGACTGGTCGACCTCGCCTTTGCTGCGAACCACGATCGCAAGCGTGGTGATGACGAGGGTCACGCCGGCGGGAACGATCTTGTAGAACTCGTAGGGAAAGATTTCGGTCGTCAGCGGCGGCGACGTATAGCCGACACGCGCCCGATGCCCGTAGATGTTCTCGCGCGTCGATGATGTCATTGTGGGATCGATATTTTGCACCGGCGGCGATGCTGTTTCCGAAGGGCCTTGTGAAAGGCTAGCGGCGCAGCGGCGCGTTGTCCACGCGGGGGCAACCGCTCGGCCCTTCTCACGGGATTGTCACGCCGCAAATACAATGACAATGAGTACGACGACCATCGTCGTCTTTTTGGAAGCGTTCTAGGAAATGAACATGTTCGATCGCGCTCGCGTTTTCTTTCCCTCGGCTTTCTTGTGCGCATTGCGGATCATCGCGCTGGCGGCATTGATCGCGGGCACGCTCACGTCGCCGCCTGCCGCATTCGCTGCCGAGACAGTTACGATCGGCAATCTTGTCTTCGTCAACAAGGCGCTGGTCGGAGTCGGCCGGGTGCCGTCCGATCTGCGCGACAGGTTCGGCGAAACCTTCGGCTCCGGATCCGGCATTGCGGTCGATCCCAGGTCGTGGGTGAGAACGCCGACGGGCTATCAGGGTACGCTCTATATGTTGCCCGACCGCGGTTATAACGTCGGCGGCACGACCGACTATCGCGCACGCCTCAATAAGCTTTCCGTCACCTTGAGGCCGCTCGACAATCCGGCCGCCGTGCCGGAGGCGGAGCGCCAAAAGAGCGTGGTCGCAACCCTAACCGATACGATTCTGCTCACCGACCCGGCGGGAGAATCGCTCACCGGACTCGATCCGGACCGTATCCGTGCCACGGCCAACGGTTTCCCGGACCTTCCGCAGGCGTCGAACGGACGCGTCAGCATCGATACCGAATCCCTGGCGCTGCTGCCCGACGGCAGTTTTTTCATCGGCGATGAATACGGTCCCTATCTCTATCGATTCTCGCCGACTGGTCGCATGCTCGCGGCGGTCAGGCCACCGGACGCTTTCCTGCCCATACGCAACGGCAAGGTCCATCACTCCTCTGACAATCCCGGACCAGGCGCGCAAGCACCGGAGCCGCGCAACCCCGAGACCGGCCGGCAGAACAACCAGGGTTTCGAAGGGCTGACCCTGACACCGGGCGGCCGCTTCCTTGTCGTCGCATTGCAGAGTGCGACCCGCCAGGATGGCGGCGCTTCACCGGAAACCCGCCGGTATACCCGGATGCTCTATTACGATATCGCCGATCTCGCGCGGCCGAAGCTCGTGCGCGAGCACGTCATTCCGTTGCCGGTGTTCGAAAATGCCGACGGTCAGCAGTGGGTGGCCGCGCAGAGCGAGCTGCTCGCGCTCGACGAAACGTTTTTCCTTCTGCTCTGCCGCGACGGCAGCAACGGCTATGGTACCGGCGGCACTACCTCACGCTATCGCAGCATCGAACTCGTCGACACATCGCGGGCGACCAATATCGCAGGCTCACCATACGACGGTACCGTGCCGGTAGCCCCGAACGGCAAGCTTGCCGCCGGTGTCGTGCCCGCGACGCTCACCCGCTACATCGACATCAACAACAATGCGGAATTGAACAAGTTCGGATTGCACAATGGTCCACCGAACGATCGCGACAATCTCTCGGAGAAATGGGAGGGCATGGCGCTGGTGCCGGCGCTCGATCCGGAGAACCCAAACGATTTCTTCTTGTTCATAACGAACGATAACGACTTCATCACGCAGAGCGGTTATCAGGTCGGCGCCCCTTACAAGGATGCGAGCGGCGTCGAGGTCGACACCATGATCCTGGTGTATCGCGTCACGTTGCCGGTGACCGCCAATTAGCGCGGCGCTAAGAATTAGGCTCAGGATACCCAGGTTTCGGAAGAGCACGCGACTGCGTCACGCCTGATGATTGAACTGTTGCACCGCACAAGCGAGGTGCGGCACCACGTCCCCCCTATGGGACTGCAATTCGGGCCATTGTCCCAGCGGGCCGGGCTAGCTTTGTCGGGATAGGCGTGCAATTTACCAAGAAACGGAATCCCGCAACGGACTACGCTGTGGTCCGCCCGTGTTTGTTGATTGTAAGATCAACCCCATGGGGGCGAGAAGAAATAAGCTTCAGGGAGAGACGTCGATGCGAACATCAGGACATCCGATCCTCGCTGCGGTCGCTGTGCTCGGGATCGCGCAAGTGTTGGCGCCGGCCTCGGCGCTGGCCGCGTGGGAGCCGACACGTCCGGTCGAGTTCATCATACCGGCCGGCACCGGCGGCGGTGCCGACCAGATGGCGCGTACCATCCAGGGCATCGTCACCAAGCACGGCCTGATGAAGCAGCCGCTGGTGGTGATCAACAAGGCCGGCGGCGCCGGCGGCGAAGGCTTCCTCGACGTGAAGGCTTCGCGCGGCAATCCGCACAAGATCATCATCACGCTGTCGAACCTGTTCACGACGCCGCTCGCGACCGGCATTCCCTTCAACTGGAAGGACCTGACTCCGGTCGCGATGCTTGCGCTCGATGAGTTCATCCTGTGGGTCAACGCCGAGAAGCCATACAAGACGGCAAAGGAATACATCGACGCCGCCAAGGCCGCGAACGGCACGTTCAAGATGGGCGGCACCGGCTCCAAGCAGGAAGACCAGATCATCACAGAAGCGATCCAGAAGGCCACGGGCGCAAAGTTCATCTACATTCCGGAGCGTGGCGGCGGCGCGGTGGCGGTCCAGTTGGTCGGCAATCACGTCGATTCGACCGTCAACAACCCGATCGAAGCGGTCGCGCAGTGGCGCGGCGGTCAGCTGCGCCCGCTCTGCGTATTCGACAGCAAGCCGCTCGACTACCAAGACAAGATCGCCGGCGACCAGTCGTGGAGCGGTATTCCGACCTGCAAGTCGCAGGGACTCGATATCGAGTACTTGATGCTGCGCGGCATCTTCATGACCCCAGGCGCAACTGCGGACCAGGTCGCCTACTACGTCGATCTGTTCAAGAAGGTGCGCGAAACGCCGGAGTGGAAGAAGCTGATGGCCGACGGCGCGTTCAATCAGAACTTCATGACCGGCGCCGACTACGTCAAATGGGTCGGCGGCGAGGAAAAGCGCCACGACGAGCTGATGAAGGACGCGGGCTTCCTCGCGAACAAATGAGCGTTACGGTCGGAATTGTGCTGGCGGATGTGCGTCCGCCGGCGATCACTTGGCCGTATCTCGCGAGGTCCTTCACGCGCGGTGGGCGTTAGCACCAACGCATGCTGGCGCTTTCCGACTGGCAGCTTCAATTTGCTGTCAGACCCGTATCGCAGGCGAAGGCCAAAAGTCGCATTGCGCCTCTCCAAGCGCTGGAATACTGTATACCAGGTTTTTGGGGTGGCACGCTTTCCGGGCGAGCGATTGATGACCGATGATTCCCACGGCTTGCGCGGTGGCGGACCAACGCAACGGTCGGTTGAGATCGGCGTGGCGGTGGCGATGGCAGTGTTTTCGCTGATCGTGATCGCCGGCAGCGTTCAAGTCGGCATCGGCTGGGGCGCCGAAGGTCCGCAGGCCGGCTTCGTTCCGTTCTATGTCGGCCTGCTGATCCTGGGCTCGAGCGTCGTCAATCTCGGCGCGGTCCTCTCCGAGCCCTCCGACAAGCGCCTCTTTGCCGAATGGGGGCAGCTCGCGAAGGTGATGTCGATATTGGTACCGACATCGATCTATGTCGCGCTGATTCCTTGGATCGGGATCTACGTCGCCTCGGTGATTCTCATCGCCGTCTTCATGCGTTGGCTCGGCCGCTACAACTGGAGCCTCGTCGCCGCGATCTCGCTGGGCGTGCCGCTCGCGGTCTTCCTCATATTCGAAAGGTGGTTCTTCCTGCCTTTGCCGAAAGGGCCGATCGAGGAGTTTCTGGGGTTCTAGAGCACGTCCCGCAAAAGCGGGAACCGGTTTTGCGAAAAGGACATGTCCAAACAAAAAGGACATGTCCAAACAAAACGCCGGCCGGTAGGGCGGAAGTTGTGGAGTAGCGAAAGCAGATTATGGAAGAGATCGTCAATCTGTTCCACGGCTTCGCCGTTGCCATCCAGCCATTCAACCTGATGGTGATGGTCGTCGGCATCACGCTCGGCGTCATCATCGGCGTGCTACCTGGTCTCGGCGGGGCAAATGGCGTCGCCATCCTGCTGCCGCTGACCTTCTCGATGTCGCCGACCTCGGCGATCATCATGCTGTCCTGCATCTACTGGGGTGCGTTGTTCGGCGGCGCCATCACCTCAGTGCTGTTCAATATTCCAGGCGAGCCGTGGTCGGTGGCGACCACCTTCGACGGCCATCCCATGGCGCAACAGGGCAGGGCCGGCGAGGCCTTGACCGCCGCCTTCACGTCGTCCTTCGTGGGCGCGCTGTTCGCGGTGATCATGATCACGCTGGTTGCGCCGCTCGTCGCCAAGTTTGCGCTTCAGTTCGGGCCGGCGGAAAAGTTCGGCGTCTACTTTCTCGCCTTTTGCAGCTTCATCGGCATGAGTAAGGAGCCACCGTTCAAGACCGTGGCTGCGATGATGATCGGCTTTGCGCTGGCTGCCGTCGGCCTCGACAGCATCACCGGCCAGCTGCGATTGACCTTCGGCTACACCGAACTTCTCACCGGCTTCGACTTCCTCATCGCGGTGATCGGCCTGTTCGGCATCGGCGAGATCCTGGTTTCCATCGAGGAAGGGCTGACCTTCAAGGGGGGCGGCGCCGGGATCAATCCGAAGGTGGTGTTCCAGACCTGGGCGCAGTTGCCGCGTTACTGGATGACGTCGCTGCGTTCTTGCGTGATCGGCTGCTGGATGGGCATCAGCCCCGCCGGCGCCACGCCGGCCTCATTCATGAGCTACGGCATAGCCAAGCGGGTGTCGAAGAACGGCGATAGGTTCGGCCGCGGCGAGATCGAAGGCGTGGTGGCGCCGGAAACCGCCGCGCACGCCGCCGGAACCGCTGCGTTGTTGCCGATGCTGTCGCTCGGCGTTCCCGGCTCGCCGACCGCAGCGGTGCTGCTCGGCGGTCTCCTGATCTGGGGTTTGCAGCCCGGACCGCTGTTGTTCGTCGAGCAGAAGGAATTCGTCTGGGGTCTCATTGCCTCGATGTATCTCGGCAATGTTGTCGGGCTCATCGTGGTGCTGACCTGCGTGCCGCTGTTCGCCGCCATCCTGCGCATTCCGTTCAGCATCATTGCGCCGATCATACTGGTCCTGTGCGCGATCGGCGCCTACACCGTCCACAACTCGACCTTCGACGTCGTGCTGATGCTGGTCTTCGGTGTCGTCGGCTACCTTCTGAAGAAGTGCGGCTATCCGCTGGCGCCAATGGTTCTGGCGATCGTGCTGGGCGACAAGGCGGAGGAAGCGTTCCGGCAGTCGTTGCTCGCCTCGCAGGGCGGGCTCGGCATCTTCTTTTCCAACGGGCTGGTCAGCACGATCATGGGGCTCGGGCTCGTCGCCCTGTTCTGGCCGTTGATCTCGAACGTGCTGATGCGACTGCGGCCACGGGCAGCGCTTTGACCAGTTTCACAGGCTGCCCACCGCCCCGGTGGGCCAGCTACCATGCCATCCGGGCGGGCAAACCTCGAGCGCCACATTGCAGGCAGGCGACATTCTGGAATATTGAATACCAGCTATGAGCAATGGTGACCGCACTCCTGCCAAGGCCCGCGTCACGGCGCAGCTCCGCTCCGCGGGAGCAGCGGTGTCGCCGCGGGTGGAGCCGATGGCCACCCCGGAAAGCTTCAAGAGCCGAGCCTATTCCGCGCTCAGGGACGCCATCGTCTCGATGGACGTCTACCGCAGCCGTGACGATATCCGGCTAGACGAACGGCGACTGGCGCTCGATTTCGGCATCAGCCGCACGCCGGTGCGTGAGGCCATGGCGCAACTCGAGCGCGAAGGCTTCGTGCGCGCCGTTCCCCGGCGCGGGATATATGTCGTTCGCAAGACCAGGCGCGAGGTGATCGAGATGATCACGGCCTGGGCCGCGCTGGAAAGTATGGCGGCGCGCCTGATCACGGAGAACGCGAGCGCGGAGGAGATCGCCGCTCTGCGCAGCATGTTCACGAAATTCGAGAACGGCAGGCTGCACGCCAAGCTGGACGAATACTCCGAGGTGAACATCGAGTTTCACCAGACCATCATCCGCATGAGCCGCAACGGCGTGCTCATATCGCTGGCCGAGAATCTGTTCGCGCATATGCGCATGATCCGCCGGAAGACCATCGGCGAGCAGGACCGGGCCGATCGCTCGATCCGCGACCATATGACGATCATCGAGGCGCTCGAGGGGCGCGATACGGAGCGGGCTGAGGCACTCGTGCGCGACCACGCGCTGGGCCTCGCCGAGCACGTCGAGAAATACGCCGACTATTTGGACTGACACCGAAAAAGATTTCGAGGGAGATTCCCATGGCTGACGCAGCAGTGAAAACCAAGCCTGCGACTACCACCGCGGAAGACACGGAGCGGGAGCTGACGGACGGCTTTCATCTCGTCATAGACGCGCTCAAGCTCAACGGCATCAACACGATCTACGGTGTGCCCGGCATCCCGATCACGGACCTGGGCCGTATGATGCAGGGTGCAGGCATTCGCGTCATCTCGTTCCGCCACGAGCAGAACGCCGGCAATGCGGCGGCGATCGCCGGCTTCCTGACCAAAAAGCCCGGTATCTGCCTCACGGTATCGGCGCCCGGCTTTCTCAACGGCCTCACTGCGCTGGCCAACGCCACCACCAACTGCTTCCCGATGATCCTGATCAGCGGCTCGTCCGAGCGCGAAATCGTCGATCTGCAGCAGGGCGACTACGAAGAAATGGACCAACTCGCCATTGCCAAACCGCTCTGCAAGGCGGCCTTCCGTGTGCTGCATGCCGCAGACATCGGCATTGGCGTGGCCCGCGCGATCCGCGCGGCTGTCTCGGGGCGTCCCGGCGGCGTCTATCTCGATCTGCCGGCCAAGCTGTTCTCTCAGGTCATGGACGCGGATGCCGGAGCGAAGTCGCTCGTGAAGGTCATCGACCCGGCACCGGCTCAGATTCCGGCTCCCGCCGCCGTCAAGCGTGCGCTCGATGTCCTCAAGGGTGCCAAGCGCCCCCTGATCATCCTGGGCAAGGGCGCGGCCTACGCGCAGGCCGATGACGATATCCGCGCGCTGGTCGAGCGGAGCGGCATTCCGTTCCTGCCGATGAGCATGGGCAAGGGGTTGCTGCCCGACACGCATCCGCAGTGTGCGGGCGCTGCGCGCTCGACGGTGCTGAAAGACTCCGACGTCGTCATGCTGATCGGCGCGCGCCTGAACTGGCTTCTGTCGCACGGCAAAGGCAAGGCGTGGGGCGAGCCGCATTCGAAGAAATTCATTCAGATCGATATCGAGCCGAAGGAGATGGACAGCAACGTCGAGATTGTTGCTCCGGTGGTCGGCGACATCGGCTCCTGCGTGTCGGCTCTCCTTGCTGGTATGGACGGCAAATGGCCGGCACCACCGGCGGACTGGATCAGCGCCGTGAATTCGAAGAGGGAAGATAACATCGCCAAGATGGCGCCGAGGCTGATGAAGAATTCGGCGCCGATGGACTACCACGGCGCGCTTGGCGCGCTGCGAACCATCATCAAAGAACGGCCGGATGCCATCCTCGTCAACGAAGGCGCCAACACGCTCGATCTCGCGCGCGGCATCATCGACATGTATCAGCCGCGCAAGCGCCTGGATGTCGGCACCTGGGGCGTCATGGGAATCGGGATGGGCTTTGCCATCGCGGCCGCAATCGAGACCGGGAAACCCGTGCTCGCGGTCGAAGGCGACAGCGCCTTTGGTTTCTCCGGCATGGAGGTCGAGACGATCTGCCGCTACAGCCTGCCGGTCTGTGTCGTCGTCTTCAACAACAACGGAATCTATCGCGGAACCGACGTCAATCCCTCGGGCGGTTCCGACGTTGCGACGACTGTCTTCGTCAAAGGTTCGCGCTACGACAAGATGATGGAGGCGTTCGGCGGTGTCGGCGTCAATGCGACGACACCCGACGAACTGAAACGCGCCGTGAACGAGGCCATGGACTCGGGAAAGCCGACCCTCATCAATGCGGTGATCGACCCGGCAGCCGGCAGCGAGAGCGGTCGCATCGGCAACCTCAACCCGCAAAGCGCGCTTCGCAAGAAATAAGTCGGCCACATCGATTAAACTCTTAGAGGAACGGCAATGGCAAAGCGCAAGAAGGCGAAAGCGAAGACGAAAGCTAAGCCCAAGTCCAAGGCGACGGCGAAGAAGGTTGTGAAGCTGAAGGCAAAAAAACCCGCGGCGAAGAAGGCCGCCGCGAACGGTCTGCCGAAGCCGTCGAGCAAACCATTCGGCCAGGCCGGCAAGGCACTCGACGGCGTGCGCATTCTCGATTTCACTCACGTGCAATCGGGCCCGACCTGCACGCAATTGCTCGCCTATATGGGCGCTGACGTGATCAAGGTCGAGCGGCCCGGCATCGGCGACATTACGCGGGGTCAATTGCGCGATGTGAAGGGCGCCGACAGCCTCTATTTCACGATGCTCAATGGCAACAAGCGCTCGATCACGATCGATTCCAAGCATCCCAAGGGCAAGGAAATCCTCGAGCGGTTGATCAGACACTGCGACGTGCTGGTGGAGAATTTCGCCCCTGGCGCGCTCGACCGTATGGGTCTGACCTGGGAGCATATCCACAAGACCAACCCCCGCATGATCGTAGCCTCGGTGAAGGGGTTCGGTCCCGGCCCGTACGAGGATTGCAAGGTCTATGAGAACGTCGCGCAGTGCGCCGGCGGCTCCGCCTCCACCACCGGCTTCCGCGATGGCCCGCCGCTCGTCACCGGCGCGCAGATCGGCGATTCCGGCACCGGGCTGCATCTCGCGTTCGGGATCGTGAGCGCGCTCTACCAGCGCATCCGCACCGGCCGCGGCCAGCGCGTGCTCGCCGCCATGCAGGACGGCGTGCTCAACCTCGCCCGGGTCAAGCTGCGCGATCAGCAGCGCCTCAAGCATGGCCCGCTCACCGAGTACAGCCAGTACGGCGAAAGCGTCCCGTTCGGGCAGGCGGTGCCGCGCGCCGGCAACGATTCCGGCGGCGGTCAGCCCGGCTGGATCCTGAAGTGCAAGGGCTGGGAGACCGATCCCGACGCGTATATCTATTTCATCACCCAGGCGCCGGTGTGGGGGCCGATCTGCGACCTCATCGGCAAGCCGGAGTGGAAAACCGATCCTGATTATGCCACGCCGCCCGCGCGGCTGCCGCGACTGCGGCATATCTTCGATACCGTCGAGCAGTGGACCATGACCAAGACCAAGTTCGAGGTCATGGACATCTGCAACGCCGTTGATATTCCGGTCGGTCCGATTCTTTCGATGAAGGAGATCGCCGAGGAGCCGTCGCTGCGCAAGACCGGCACCGTGGTCGAGGTCGATCATCCCACCCGTGGCAAGTATCTGACCGTCGGCAATCCGGTCAAAATGTCGGATTCGGTCACCGAAGTGAAACGCTCGCCGCTGCTGGGCGAGCATACCGATGAGATCCTCCGCAAGGAGCTCGGATACACCGAGCAGGACATTGCCGAGATCAAGGCTTCGGGCGCGATCACTGCACCGGAGAAAGGCGCGCGCGCCGAGGCGGCGTGAAACATTCCTCTCTCCATGCGACGG
>Ga0208989_10000720_pt1 | contig 10192 bp, 12 predicted proteins | sample MedBloCAOM3_M1_FD_187852 | JGI IMG/M metagenome (GOLD analysis project Ga0208989, IMG submission 187852) | Forest soil microbial communities from El Dorado National Forest, California, USA - Mediterranean Blodgett CA OM3_M1 (SPAdes) (version 2) | ecosystem: Environmental > Terrestrial > Soil >...
GCCCGGGAACAACTAGCGCATGATCCCGAAAAGTTGACAGACTTTTCGGACAAGATCATGCGCAAAAACAAGAAGATCGAGAGCAAGATCGCTTCAATCCGAAGCGATCTTGCTCTAGGCGCGCCGCCGCACGCATTCGCGCTCAAGTCCGCGTGAAGGGCGCTGCGGGCAGGGACCGGACTTGCTAGATTGGGCGCATGACGGACCATGGATTCACGCTTTTTGATACCGCGATCGGCCGCTGCGGCATCGCGTGGAACGGGCGCGGCATCGTGGCGGCCCAGCTGCCGGGAACGGACGAACCCAAGATGCGGGCGCGGCTGCTGCGGCGATGTCCGCAGGCGCGCGAGGCGCCGCCGCCGCCGGCCGTGCGGCACGTGATCGACCGCATCGTGGCATTGCTCGCCGGCGAGGCGGCCGATCTGTCGGACGTCGCGCTCGACATGGAAGGCGTGCCGCCGTTCAATCGCCGCGTCTATGAGATTGCCCGCACCATTCCGCCGGGCCAGACCCTCACCTATGGCGAGATCGCGGCGCGGCTCGGCGCGCCCGAGGAGGCGCGGGCGGTCGGACAGGCGCTCGGAGAAAACCCGTTTCCGCCCGTGGTGCCGTGCCATCGGGTGGTGGCGGCCGGCGGCAGGACCGGTGGCTTCTCGGCACCGGGCGGCGTCGACACCAAGCTGCGCCTGCTCGCGATCGAAGGCGCGTGGGTCGGCGGCGATTGTCCGCTGTTCGATCGGCCCGGTGGCGAGGCCTTGCCGATGCAGGTGCGGCCGCGACGGGCCGCGCGTTAACCAGCCCTCAGGTCACGCCGCCACCACCTCGTCGCCTTCGTCGCGCTCGCGCGCGCGCCGGCGTCGTGGCCGGCAGCGCGGCACGAAGCGGCACAGGTCGTCGAGCAAGCCGACCCAGCGCGCGCCGCGCGCAAGCTCGCGGTCGAGCACCGCCATGGTGCGGGCGTGGGTTTCGTCGTCGTCATCCACGAAGGTGCGCAGCGCCCGCGCGAACAACAGCGCGAGCCCCTGCGCCCGCACCAGGCCGCGCGGGCCGGAGGACGGAATGTCGGCGGCGGCGAGCATCCATTGCTGCGAGCGCACCGCCATGGCGTTGAGCGCGAGCGCGAGGCCGGGATCGCGCATCGCCGAGCGCAGGAGCGAGCGCAGCGCCTCCTTGTAGGGCGTCAATGCCTCGATCCGGCGCATCAGCACGTCGAACAGGCGCTCGCGCGGCGGCTCCTCGGTCATGTCGCCTTCGCCGCCGTCGAGCACCTGGCGGTCGATGGTCTTGGTGTGGGCGCCGAGGATCGCGAGCGTGGAGGAGAATTCGCCGCGCAGGGCGCCGAGCGACACGCCGGCATCCGTCGCGATCTCGGAAAAACCGATCTCCTCGAACGGTTTCTCGGCGAGCAGCCGCATGAAGGTGGCGATGATGCGCTCGCGGTCGCTGCCGGACGGACGGGCGGGCGTGCTTGCTTTCGGGCGGCTGGGCTTCTTGGCCATGACGGCCTCCTGTCGGGTCGTCGCGCGGACCTGGGTCCGCGACTTGCTCCCCGACCTGGATGTAACCCACCCAAGCGGGCGGTTCCAGGGCGGTCAGCCGGCCAGCTCGCGCGAGCGCCGGGTGGCGGCCGCGATCGCCTTCGTCATCACCGGGTCGAGGCCGTCCTTGCCGGCCAGCACGTCGAGCGCCGCCGCGGTGGTGCCGCCCGGCGAGGTGACGTTCTGGCGCAGCGTCGCCGGGTCGAGCGGCGAGCGGTGCATGAGCTCGCCCGCGCCCGCCACGGTCGCGCGCGCGAGCCGCGCCGCGAGGGCGGGCGGCAGGCCGGCCGCGACGCCCGCGCGCGCCAGGCTCTCGGCGAGCAGGAACACATAGGCCGGGCCCGAGCCCGACACCGCGGTCACCGCGTCCATCAGCGCCTCGTCGGCGACCCATTCGGTCGCGCCGGCGGCCGCCAGCAGCTTGTCGGCGAGGTCGCGCTGCGCGCCGCTGACCCGCGCGTTCGGCACCGCGACCGTGATGCCGCGGCCGATCGCGGCCGGCATGTTGGGCATGGCGCGCACCAGCGCGGTGCCGGCCGGCAGCGCCTTTTCGAGAAACGCCAGCGTGCGCCCGGCCATGATCGAGATGACGACGGTGTCCCGGCCGATCAGCGGCGCGAGCGTGGCCGACAGTTGAGGCGCGACCTGCGGCTTCACCGCGATCACGATGGCGCTCGCCGCGAAGGTGTCGAGCGCCGGGTTGATGCGCAGCCCGCGCTGCCCGAGGGTGATGATCTCGGGCGACGGCTGCGGCTCGATCAGCACGATATTGTCGAAACGCAAGCCGAGCCGGTGCCAGCCCTCGAGCATGGCGCCGCCCATTTTGCCCGCCCCGATCAGCAGGAGCGTGCCGTCGAAATCGCCCAGCGATGTCTTGTGGTCCATCGCGCTTGCCTTCGGTTGATGATGCAACAAATGCCGAATGCACCCCGCGTCCACGGGGTGCAGCCGGGCCAATATATCTGAATATCCGAAGTGGAAAGGCCTCAGGCCTCGCCGGAGGTCTCGAACATGGTGGCATCGAGCGCTTCGGTCGCGCTCTTGCCGGCCCAGACCACGAACTGGAACGCCTGGAAATAGCGTTCGCAGGTGTCGAGCGCGGTCCCGAGCGCCGACTCGCATTGCGCGCGCGAGGCGGCGATCCCGCCGGTGAGCAGCAGCGCATGGCGGAACATCACCAGACCGTCCTTGAACCACAGATCGAAATGGCCGATCCAGAGCTGCTCGTTCACCTTGCCGACCAGCTCGACCACCTCGTTGCGCCGCGGCTGCGGCACCTTGAGGTCGAAAGCGCAGGCCAGATGCAGCGCCTCGATGTCGCCCATCCAGGTGAAGGAGATCTGGTAGTCGGTCCATTTGCCGGCGACGACGAGCGTGACCTCGTCCTCGCTCGCGCGCGCGAATGACCAGTCATGGGTCGCCGCCATGCGCTCGACCACGTCGACCGGATTGACCTCGTGGTGTTCCGAAAAATCGATCAGCGCCATGCCGTTTCCACTCTGCTGCCGCTTGATAGCGGGATGCCGACGCATCCGACGCTCACGCGACGCAACGGCGCGCCCGCCTCGAGCGAAGGCACGAAAGCCGGGCTACTTTGACGCGGGTCCCACGCCTGCCGGCACATTGACCAGCGAGGGCCGAATCACCTAGCCGACTGAATATAGACGCTTCGGACTCTCGTCGCCAAAACGCTTGACACGGGAGTGATCGAGGATTCGAGTGAATCGCGCAACGCACCGCGTGCGGCCATCCACAAGCATTCCTGCGGCAAGTTGACTCGGGAGAGGGTTGCTGTCCGCCGGCCTTCAGTCGAACAGGCTGGAGACCGACTCTTCGGCCGCCGTGCGGGCGATCGCCTCGCCGATCAGGCTCGCGATCGAGAGCACCCGGATATTGGAGGCGGTCCGCACCGCCTCGGTGGGCTGGATCGAATCGGTGATGACCAGTTCGTTGAGGCGGGAGGCGGCAATCCGCGCCACCGCCCCGCCGGAGAGCACGCCATGCGTGATATAGGCGGAGACGTCGGTCGCGCCCTGCTCCAGGAGCGCGTCGGCGGCGTTCACCAGGGTACCGCCGGAATCCACGATGTCGTCGACCAGGATGCAGGTGCGGCCCTCGACCTCGCCGATCACGTTCATGACCTCGGAGTCGCCCGCCCGCTCGCGCCGCTTGTCGATGATGGCGAGCGGGGCGTTGATGCGCTTGGCCAGTCCGCGGGCGCGCACCACGCCGCCGACGTCGGGCGAGACCACCATCACCTTGGAGACATCGAAGCGCGCGCGGATGTCGCGCACCATGACCGGGGAGGCGTAGAGATTGTCGGTCGGTATATCGAAGAAGCCCTGGATCTGGCCGGCGTGAAGGTCGAGGGTGAGCACCCGGTCGGCGCCCGCGTTGGTGATGAGGTTGGCGACCAGCTTGGCCGAGATCGGCGTGCGGGGCCCCGGCTTGCGGTCCTGCCGGGCATAGCCGAAATACGGCACCACCGCCGTGATGCGCCGGGCCGAGGAGCGCCTGAGCGCATCGATGATGATCAGGAGCTCCATCATGTGGTCGTTCGCCGGATAGGACGTGGACTGCACCACGAACACGTCGGCGCCGCGCACATTCTCGAGAATCTCGACGAAAATCTCCATGTCGGCGAAACGGCGCACGACCGCTTTGGCCAGCGGGATTTTCAGGTGGGTCGCCATGGCTTCGGCGAGGCGCGGATTCGAGTTGCCGGCGACGAGCTTGATCGCTCCGTTCTTGCCCGCCATTCCCACCTCCCCACCCGCGGCAGCAGGACGCGCTGCCGGGCGGCGCCGTGATATCAAGGAGCCCATGCGACTGGCAATACGAGCGAAATCATTGTCCCGGGAGTTTTTCGCGTGCCGTCCGCCGACCCGGCCGATGGCCTAACGGTCATTGCTCGAAAAGGCCAGGGTGGCCGCACTGCCGGTCGGGCGCGGTGACGGCGCGGCGGCGCCGGGTGAGGCGTCCTCGGCGCGCGCCCCGGTTGCGGCCGTGACGATGCGCGAGATCTTGTCGGAATCGGGCGTGACGTCATCTCCGGCCGCCACGACCGGGCCGCGCTCCTGCGGGATGGCCGGCGGCTCGGTTCCGGGCGCCGCCAAAAAGGCCGCGAGCCGGTCGATGCCGCTCTTTGCGATCCGGCGCAGCAGCGCATCGTCGGCGGCCGCCCAGGTGCCGCGACCGGAAGCGCCGGCCGGCTCCTCGCCGGTGAGGCGGATGGCCCGCCGCTGGTCGGCATCGTAGACGTCCCACACCCAGGCGATGACGGTGCGCCGGCGCTTCTCGACCAGCGCCGCAACGTAACCGCGCACGCGGAACTGCGCCGGCGCGTCGCGCGACACCACCGCGACCTGCCGGGCCGTGGCCTCGTCGTTCAGGTCCTGCACCAGCTGACGGAAAATGCTTTCGGGCGGGCCGTCGATCGACTCGAAGGCGACCGTCGGGCCGCGCACCATCGCGACCGGGGTCGCGCCCTGCGGCGCAGTGGTGCAGCCGGCCGCGCCCAGGCCGAACAGTCCCGCCACCAGAAGCCCGACCCGGACCCGCTGCAAAACGTTGCGCGACGCGCCTGCGCGCCCGCCTCCCGTCATCCCCATTCACACCCCCGCGGCGGCAGCCCTTCTGTGTCGGAACGCGTGTCGTATCAGTGGTATTTGGCTGCTCGGCCGACGTGGATTTCGTAACCCCAATTGGCGCCGAGGTCCAGCGCGTAAACCAATCGTTAGCCATGCGGTTGGATTGCGATTACGAGAGCGCAATCGCGTTGACGTGGCGTCCGTAATCAGGCTCGCCCCGATGGGTCGTGCGCCGGTAGCTGAAGAAGCGCTCCGGGTCCGCATAGGTGCAGCGGGCCAGATCCTCGATGGTTGCGACGCCGGCGCCGGCCAAGCGTGACGCGATGTAGCCGGGGAGGTCGAATAAAGCGTGGCCGGCCCTGGGCGAGGGCCGGAAAAAGCGGCGATTGGCCGGGTCGGCGGCATCGAACCGGTCGACCAGATCGGCGCCGACCTCGTAGCTCGCCTGATGGATCATCGGACCGAGCGCCGCGACGATGCGCTTGCGCTCGGCGCCGAGACGTTCCATCGCCGCGATGGTCGCGTCGGTGACGCCCGCGAGCGCGCCGCGCCAGCCCGCATGGGCGGCGCCGATGACGCCCGCCTGCGCGTCGGCGAAGAGCACCGGACCGCAGTCGGCGGTCGAGATGCCGATCGCGAGCCTGGCTACGCGCGTCACGATCGCGTCGGCGCGCGGGCGCGCGTCAGGCCCCCAGGGCCGCTCGGCCACCACCACGTCGGGGGAGTGAATCTGGTAGGCGCTCAGCAGCCCCTCCGGGGCGACGCCGAGCGCGGCCGCCATGCGGGCGCGATTCTCGGCCACGTGCTCGCGCGCGTCGGCCGATCCGACCCCGCCGTTGAGGCTCGCATAGATGCCCTGCGAGACGCCGCCTTCGCGGGTGAAGAAAGCGTGGCGAATGCCGGGCAGGGCGGCGAGCGATTTGGCTTGCAGGATTCCGGGCGGCATCAGGCGTCAAATCCCGGCAGGCTCGCGAGCTGCGGCGCCGACAGGCCGATCGCCTTGAACATGGTGCCCATGCCGGTCCTGCCGCCGGCGGTGAGCCGGGCGAGCGCGAGGTCGACGGACGCGGCCTTGTCGGGCGGCGCGACCTTCTTGAGATTGGCGGCGCGCTTCTCGATGCCGAGGCGGCGCAACAGCGTCGCCTGGTCGATCGGGCCGTGGACGCGCGCCCCCATGCCCTCCGCCACTTGGGCGAGCGCCTGGAAGTCGACATGGCCGGTCACGTCGGCAAAGCCGGGCGCCGCCAGCGGATGGGACCTGCGCCGCGCGCGCATCGCCTGGAAGGTGTCGCCGACCATGCTCTCGATGTGGCCGTAGTCGATGATGAGCGCGCCGCCGCCGCCGCGCACGACGCGGCGCGCGACCTCGAGCGTATAGCCGTCGCCGCGCCACTCGTAGATCGAGCCGACCTCGGCGGTGCGCGCCTGCGGCGGCAAGGTCTGCTCGAAAAACTTCACCGGCTCGGGACTGACCGCGAAGGCGAGATGGCCCTGGTGGTCGACCTCGACGACGCGCTCGTGCCAGCCATCCTCCAGCCTGACGGTCTGGTTGAGGGGCAGCGCGTCGAAGAATTCATTGGCGATGATGATGGCCGGGCCGTCCGGAACCTCGGTGAGCGCCTCGTGCCACACGATCGGCATGTCGACCTTGCCCAAGGTCTCTTTCTGGCGCTGCAGCAGGGCCGGGCTGGTCTCGACCAGATGGACGGCGGCCGCCTTGCGAAAATCCGGCATCACATGGGCGGCGCGCAGCATGTCGAGCATCATGGTGCCGCGGCCGGGCCCGAGCTCGATGAGGCGGACTTGCGGCGGCGCGCCCATCTGGTGCCACACCGCCGCCGCCCACAGGCCGAGCAGCTCGCCGAACATCTGGCTGATTTCCGGCGCGGTGATGAAATCGCCCTCGCTGCCGAGCGGGTCATGGGTGGTGTAGTAGCCATGCACCGGATGGCAGAGGCAGAGGGACATGAATTGCGACACCGGCATCGGTCCGGCAAGTTCGATCAGCCGGCGGATCTCTGTTTCGAGCGGGGCGGCCGGCCCGGCCATCAGGTGCTGCCCAGGGGTTGGCGTCGCAGCGCGAAGGCGACCAGACAGATGCCCGCGATCAACAGCGGCACGGAGAGCAGCATCCCCATGGTCATGCCGCCCCACAGAAAGCCGAGCTGGGCGTCGGGCTCGCGGAAAAGCTCGCAGACGGAGCGCGCGACGGCGTAGCCGATCGCGAAGGCGCCGAGGATGAGGCCGGGCCGTTTCAGGGCGCCGGCGCGCACCAGCAACGCCAGGACACAGAACAGCACCAGGCCCTCAAGCGCCGCTTCGTAGAGCTGGCTCGGATGGCGCGGCCATGGCCCGGCCTCGGGGCTCGGGAACACCATGGCCCAGGGCACGTCGGTCGGGCGGCCCCATAATTCGCCGTTCACGAAATTGGCGAGGCGGCCGAAGAAGAGCCCGATCGGCGCAACCGCGCAGGTGATGTCGCCGAGCGACAGGATGGAGATCTTGCGTTTGAGCCCGAACAGCACGACGGCGAGCACGCAGCCGAGGAAGCCGCCATGGAACGACATGCCGCCCTTCCACACCTGCAGGATCTCGAGCGGATGGGCGATGAAGAAATCGAAATTGTAGAACAGCACATAGCCGGCGCGTCCGCCCAGGATGATGCCGAGCGTCACCCACAAGACGAAGTCGTCGAAGTCGGTGGCCGTGAAGGGCGCGGGCCCGCCCCACAGACGCTGGTTGGCGATGATCGTGCGGGCATAGAGCCATCCCAGCAGGATGCCGCAAATATAGGCCAGCGCGTACCAGCGGATGGCGAACGGGCCAATGCTCACCAGCACGGGATCGATAGCGGGAAACGGCAGGACCGAGATCGGCATGGATGGAATGAATCCGCGGAAGCAGCCGCTGCGGTGATGCGGGAAGGCCGTCGTTGCGTCAAGGGAGCACCGTCAATCAGTTCCGATCCGCGCCATCGGCGCCAGTGCGCCCCAAACGGCGCCTTGCAGTGGCGCGCCGGCAGCGCCATTGTCGGGGGCGGCGAGCTTGCGGCCTGCGGAGAAAGCGATGACCCAGACCTCCAACCGGTTCTTCGACGAGATCGCGCGGCTGATGAACGACGCCGCCGGCGTCGCTTCCGGCGTACGGCGCGAGTTCGACACGCTGTTTCGCGCCCAGGCCGAGCGCATGCTGCGCGAGCTCGATCTGGTCCAGCGCGAGGAGTTCGAGGCCGTCAAGGAGATGGCGCGGCTCGCGCGCGAGGAAAACGAGGCGCTGCGGGCGCGCGTGAGCGCGCTGGAGGCCAGGCTCGCGGGGGGCGGCGGGTCGCAGCCCTCGCCCGAGGGATCGCTGTAAAATACATTGATTTCAGATACTTGGTGCGATCCGGCGGGGGCCGGCCGGCGCGCCGGCTGCCGGCTCGTCGGCGGCAAAGCTGTTTTCTTGTCAGCGCGCGCCCGCGGGGCTATAAGCCCGCGGTCCGTGGCTCCGACACCCCTGGAGGCACGCCGCGGGCATTCCACCAGCGCAAAACTCGAAGGATTTCAGCCATGGCGACCGTCAATGAATTGAAGGCGACGCCACGTCCGCGGGCCGGCAAGGGGGCCGCCCGGGCCGTGCGTCGCGAGGGCCGCGTGCCCGGCGTTATCTACGGCGACAACCAGCCGCCGCTCGCGATCTCGCTCGACTATGACGAATTGAAGCACCGCATCCATGCGGGGCGCTTCCTCACCTCCATCTGCAACGTCGAGGTCGACGGCAAGAAGCACCGCACGATTCCGCGCGACTTCCAGGTCGATCCGGTGCGCGACAACCCGATCCATGTCGATTTTCTCCGGCTCGGCGAAGGCGCCACGATCCGGGTGCGCATCCCGGTGCATGTGAAGAATGCCGAAGAGTCGCCGGGCGTGAAGCGCGGCGGCGCCGTGAACATCGTGACCCACTATGTCGAGGTCGTCTGCTCGGCGGACGCGATCCCGGAGTCGATCGACGTCGACATCGCGGGCCTCGAGATCAGCCATTCGAAGCATCTGAGCGACGTGACCCTGCCGCCCAATGTGCGGGTGCTGATGCACGACGACGCCACCCTGGTGACCATCGTGCCGCCGTCCGGCTACGCCGAAGAAATGAAGGCGGCGGCGGAAGCGGCAGCGGCGGCGGCAGCGGCCGCGGCAGCCGCGGCGGCAGCGCCGCCGGCTCCCACGGGTGCGCCGGGCGCCACCCCGGTCGCGCCTGCGGCCGGGGCTCCGGGTGCGGCGGGTGCGGCCGCGGGCGGCGACAAGGCGGACAAGAAGTAACCCGCCGCGGAGGCTTCCCCGATGCGCCTCGTGGTCGGGCTCGGCAATCCGGGCACGCAGCACGTCGGCAACCGGCACAATATCGGCTTCATGGCGGTCCAGGAAATCGCCCGCCGCCACGGCATCGGCCCGTGGCGGCGGCGTTTCCAGGGCGTCGCAACAGAAGGGCTGATCGGAGCGGAGCGCGTCCTGTTGCTGCTGCCGGGCACCTATATGAACGAGTCCGGCCGCGCCGTCGGGGAAGCGGCGCATTTCTACAAGCTCGCGCTCTCCGACATCGTGGTGCTGCACGACGAGGTCGACCTGCCGCCCGGCAAGGTCCGGGTGAAGGCGGGCGGGGGCATCGCGGGCCATAACGGGTTGCGATCGATCTCGGCTCATGTCGGCAACGATTATCGCCGCGTGCGCATCGGCATCGGGCATCCGGGCGCCAAGGAGATGGTGCACGGCCACGTGCTGGGGGATTTCAGCAAGGCCGAGCGCGAATGGGTCGATGCGCTCGCGGGCGTGATCGCCGACAACGCCGGGCTGCTGGCGAAGGGCGAGGACGCGACCTTCCAGAACAAGGTGCATCTCGCGATGCAGGCGAAGGGTTTTTTGGAGCAGAAGACGACCGACGAGTCGGACGACTAGAGCATGATCACGTCAAATCGAACCACGCACTCCGTCATGCCCGGGCATAGCCGTTCGAAGAACGGCGTCGCTTCGCTCGCCTATGTCCCGGGCATCCACGTCTTCATGCATCAGCAAGAACAAAGACGTGGATGGG
>Ga0208989_10000721_pt1 | contig 10191 bp, 10 predicted proteins | sample MedBloCAOM3_M1_FD_187852 | JGI IMG/M metagenome (GOLD analysis project Ga0208989, IMG submission 187852) | Forest soil microbial communities from El Dorado National Forest, California, USA - Mediterranean Blodgett CA OM3_M1 (SPAdes) (version 2) | ecosystem: Environmental > Terrestrial > Soil >...
GAGCTTGAGCAGTTCGTCCGGCAGTCCGACGTAGCTCACGTAGTCAGGTCCGGTGCGGCCGCTGGCGCGGGTCGCGGTCACGCGCATCCCGAAAGCGTGGGCGCGCCGGGCGACTTCGGTGCCGATACCGCCCAGGCCCACGACCAGCACCGTCTTGCCCTCCAGGTCCGCCAGGTGCGGTGCGTCGTCCTTCACCCAATGAGCCTGTTGCTGTTCCTTCAGGAAGTAGTCCAGGTGACGACTCAACATGAGCATCATCCCCAGCACGTGCTCGGCCATGCTCGGGCCCATGGTGCGCTGCAGGTTGGTCAGCAGAGGATGACGCTCGCGCATCAGGGGCTGCTGCACACAGCGCTCGACGCCGGCGGCCGGCCACTGGATCCACTGCAGCTGCTTCGCCTGCGCCAGCACCTCGGCCGAGCACACGCCGATGGTCGCGTCCGCGGCGGCAATCTCGCGGGGCGTTGCCGCGGAGATGTCGACGAGCTTCACGCGCGGGGCAGCTTGCTGCAGCAGCGGCAGCTCGTCATGCAGCTGCTCGCTCACCAGCACGATGCGCGGCGGCCGCCAGCCGGGGCGCTCGCGCGCCGGCTGCGCCGCGACGTGCAGGCCGAGCTTCTCGATCAACTGGGCGGTGGATGCCTCGTCCGCGGCCACGTTCGCGGCGAGCGCGCGCGTGGGGACAATCAGCGCATACAGGCTCAACGTGACTGCCGCCGTGAGGAGGTGGGGCCTGATCAGCATGACGAGCTCTCCCTGCGGGGGACGTGCAGTCTACGCCATGCCGCCGCTCACCGAGATGATCTGTGCGGTCACGTAGGAAGCGTCCTCCGACACCAGAAACGACACGACGCCGGCAATCTCCTCGGGGGCCCCTAAGCGGTTCATGGGTACCAGCCGCTCGATGGCCCGGGCGTCGAACAGTCCGGCCGTCATCGGGGTCTCGACGATGCCGGGGGCCACGGCGTTCACCGTGACGCCGCGGGTCGCTACTTCGAGCGCGAGCGCCTTGGTGGCGGAGTTGAGGGCTCCCTTGGCGGCGGCATAGTTGACCTGGCCCTTGTTGCCGATCAGCGCGGCGATGGATGACACGTTGACGATCCGGCCCCAGCGGGTGCGGATCATCGGCAGCAGCAGCGGTTGCGTGGCGTTGAAGAAGCCGTTGACCGACACGTCGATCACCCGGTGCCATGCTTCCGGGGTCATGCCCGGCAACACCGCGTCATCGTGCACCCCCGCGTTGTTGACCAGGATCTGGATGGGACCTGCCTCGAGCACCGCCTCGAGGGCGGCGCGTGTAGCGGCGGTATCGGTGATGTCGAAGTTGATGGCGCTGGCGTGACCACCCCCCGCGACGATGTCCCGCACCAGCGCTTCGGCCACCGCCACGCCCCGATGCGAGTGCACGTACACGTGGTGGCCATCACGCGCCAGGCGGCGGCACAGCGCACCACCGATGCCACCGCTGCCGCCCGTCACCAGGGCGCGCCGGGGAGCGGCGCTCATGCGTGGGTGCCGGCGTCGAACACGATGCTGGCGCGCCCGCTCACGAGCGGCTGCTGCGCGCTCCACACCGAGAACTCATACAGCACCGTGCGTGCGTCGCCGGTGATCCGCTCGGCGGCGGCGATGAGATCCGCCTGCAGATCGTCCAGGCGCACGACGTGCAGCGAGACGTTACGCACGCTCGCCAGGTAGCCGACGCTCGCGCCGATGCTGCCGCGCACGCTGGTGGAAACGGTGCTGGCGAGCGGCGCGCTGGCGGCCACCAGTGCGCCATGCACCGCCATGGCCTGCGCGGCGTACTCGATGCCGCAGGCGGCGCCCAGGCGCCCGTGCTGGCGCAGCGGATTATCGGGGCTGCGATGCGTCGCGCTGCGGCAGCGAATGCGCGTGGCGTCCCAGGACAACACCTCATCGAGCAGGCACATGCGGCCCTTGTGCGGGATGTGCTGCTCGATCCACTGGCGGTCTAACGGCATGCGCTCACGTCCACCGCCAGGCGCCTGCCAGCGAGGTAGTCGAGGACCACGCGGCCGCTGCTGTGCCGCGCCAGGTGTGCGAGCAGCGGCAGGCTGCGCGCGGCGGGAATCGACAGGCGCAGCGCATCGAGCGCAGTCTCCGCCATGCCATCCGCCGGGGCATCGCTGAGTGCGGCGCTCAGGCGCGCCTGCGACGCCGCGCCCGCCGCCGGCGCCAGCACCAGGGCCACACCGAAGGCGTCCGCAATGGGGCGGTGGCGGTCCAGGGGTTCGGGGTAACCCGCGTCATAGGCGATGAGCAGTACGGCGGTTCTTTCAACAGCCACCTGAGTCAGGGCCTCCAGCAGTCCCGCGGCGAAGCTCGCATCATAGGCGCACAGCGCATTACAGGCGGGAGTCGCGCCGGTCGCAATTCCCCAGTAGCCGGCGGCGGCGTTGTGCACCGAGTTATGAAAGCGGGTGGGCGACAGGTGCCGCTCTGGCGAAGCCAGCACCTGGCAGATCTCGTGACAGTTCTGACCGTCGCCGCCGGAGGAAGTGAATACCGCTGCCAGGGCCGCGGGATCGGCGCCGGCGCGTGCGGTCGCTTCCAGCCCGACCGCCAGCGCCAGGCGCACAACGGTGCCGGTGCGCCGACGCTCAGCGCTCGGCAGGCACTCAGGCACGGGCAGCACCGTCGGTGCGCGCACCCAGGCCGTCTCGCCGGCGAGCAGGCGTGCCCCGGCGGGCCAGTCGCCGATGCCCGGTCCAAGGAGCCCGATGCCCTCCACGTATGCCGCGAGCGCCGCCATCGCGCTCACCCGGCCCGGCCGAAGATCAGGCTGCAGTTGGAGCCGCCGAAGCCGAAGGAGTTGCTCATGACGCGCGACAGGCGCACGGCGCGGTTATCGCGCAGGTAGTGCACGGCGAGCGCCGGATCGACCTCGGTGGTGTTGACGCCCGCCGGCATCACCCCATGCTGCAGGGCGAGCGCGCAGATCACCGCCTCGAGCGCACCGGCGGCGCCGAGCGTGTGACCGGTTGCGCCCTTGGTCGAGCTGCCGGGGACCTGCGTCCCGAGCACGCCCGTCACCGCGCCGGCTTCGGCTTGGTCGTTGCTCGGCGTGCCGGTACCGTGAAAGTTGATGTATTCGATGTCACCCGGGGCGAGTGCGGCGGTCTGCAGCGCCTGCAGCATGGCGGCGCGTGCGCCACGGCCTTGCGGATGCGGGGCGGACATGTGGTGCGCGTCGCTCGATTCGCCCACCCCGAGCAGCAGCACCGCATTCGCATCCAGGCTTTCTCCGGGGCGCTCGAGCAGCGCAAATGCGGCGGCTTCGCCGATGGAAATGCCGTCGCGCGCGACATCGAACGGCCGGCAGGGCGTGCGCGACACCAGCTGCAGGGAGTGAAAGCCGTAGAGCGTGGTGAGGCACAGCGAGTCGACCCCGCCGACGACCGCGGCATCGATCAGCCCCGCTTCGATGGCGCGCCGCGCCGAGGCGAACACCTTGGCGCTCGAGGAGCACGCACACGAGATCACCACGGCCGGGCCCGACAGCTGCAGGGCCTGCTGCGCAAAAGCGGCGAGCGAAAACGAGTTGTGCGCGCCGCGGTAGCGAAAGTGCGCCGGCAGCGCGCCGCTCACCGGGTCGCGCTGCCGGTAAGCGAGCTCGGTCTCGAGGATGCCCGAAGTACTGGTGCCGAGAAACACCCCGACGCGCTCGCGCCCGTGGCGGGAGGCAGCGCGCTTCACGGCCTCGGCAAAACCGTCCTGCGCGAGGCCGAGGAGCGCCAGGCGATTGTTGCGGCACTCGAACTCGCGCAGCGTCGCCGGCAGCGGCGCCTCATCGACGCCCGCTACTTCGCCCACGCAGATGTCCAGGGTGACCGTCTCGAAGGCGCAGCGGGCAAGTCCGGTGTGCCGGGCGCGCAGCGTGGCGAGCGTGTCGGCAACACCGCGGCCGATGCAGCTGGTGGCCGTGAAGCTCGTGAGCGCGAGCGGATCCATGCGCCGCTAGTCTACGTCATGAGCGTTGCCCGGCACGATCCGCGGCCGCGCGCAGCGTGATGGGAGTGAGGCGCGCGGCGGCCACCGCCGCCAGGAGCGGCGGCAGCACCTCCAGGATCACCGCGCCGCCGGCGGCGGTGCGCGCGGCGTGTCCATCGTGCAGCAGCAGGATGTCGCCGTCGTCGAGATGGCGTGTGAGCCTGCCGAGCACGCGAGTGGCGCTGCCGCTCACGGTGTCAAAGCCGCGCCGGGTCCAGCTCACGAGACGCAGATTGGCGCGCGCCAGTACCGGCTCGAGGAAGGGGTTGCGCAAGCCCGCGGGCGCACGAAAGAACTGCGCGACCTCGCCGGTCGCGGCCGCGATGGTCTGCTGGGCGCGCCCGATCTCATCCGCCAGGGCGCGTGGCCCGAGCAGCGAAAAGCGGTGCAGATGGCGTTGACTGTGATTTTCAATGGCGTGGCCGCGTTGCACGATCTCGCGGGCCAGGGCCGGGTGTCGGGCCACCCGCTCGCCGATGCAGAAGAACGTGGCCCTGGCACCGTGCGCCTCCAGAAGCGCGAGCACGCGCGGGGTGATCTGCGGGTCGGGTCCATCGTCGATGGTGATAGCGATCGCGGGCGCGCCCCGCGCGCCGGCCGCCGCCGGCAGACGGGTCCAGTTCGGGCCCAATACGCGGCTCTTCGGCCACAGGCCTGCCGCGATCAGCAGCAGATGATCGGCCACCACCGCCGACAGCGCCCACGGCCACAGCCGCGGGCGCGCGAGCACCACGCCCACGCCCGCCAGGTGCAGCGCCAGCGAGCCGCGGATGAGCGCGGACGGCCGCCAGGATTGCTGCGCGGGCCGCTCAGGCATGCGAAGCACCCACGAACCGGGCATCGAGAAAATTCTCCCAGAGCCTGTACCAGGTGGGCCAGTCGTGGCCGCCGGGCACGATGTCGACGCTGCCCGGGGCGAGCGCGGACGCCAGCAGCCGATGCCGCGACGCGAAGCGATCCTCGCGCCCGAGCCCCAGATGGATCGGCAGCGCGCGCGAGCCCTGCGTCTGGATGAAACGCCAGATGCGCCGCTCTGCGTCATCCTCGGCAATTTCTCCCGGGCGCCAGGAGTGCAGGCCGTCGGCGCGGGCAATCTCACCCGTGACGATGTGACTGCCCAGGTAGGGGGCGAACAGGCACAGGCCGTCAATCTCCTGCGGGTAGCGCTCCGCGCCGCACAGCGCAACGTAACCCCCGAGCGAGATCCCGCCCAGCCAGATCGAGCAACCCTGCGCCCGCGCCGGCAGGATGAGCTCCTGGTGCAGGCGCGTCAGCACCGTGCGGTCGGTGAGGTGTTGCAGCTCGAGCCCGGCGAACACCAGATCGACCTCCAGGTGGCGCCGGCGCACTGCCCCGATAAATCCTGCGCGCACGAAATCTTCAGGTCCGCTGTAGGCGGCGGGCAACATGAGCAGACGCGTGGGCGCGCTGCGCTCGGCGTGCGCGGCGTCCGCGAGGGTCTGCATCATGAGGCACCCGTGGGCGCCGCGGCCGGTGGCGCCGGCGGCGGGCGCGCCAGCAGCGCCGAAAACAACAGCGCCAGCAGCGTACCGGGCGCCACGGTGGAACCCAGGTCCGCGAGCACCGTGACTCTTGAGCAGGCCAGCACGCTGAAGGTCAGCACGGTGGCGATGTTGGCGATCAACAGCGAAGCGAGCGTCAGCGGCACGGAACCCTGACTCGGCTGTGCGCTGCGGTCGAAGAACAGCGCGTAGTTCGAGCCCACGGCAACGATCAGCAACATGCCGACGACGTGCAGAATGGTCAGCCGCTCACCGAGCGCCACCAGCAGCCCCGCGACCGCCAGCACCGACAGCGCGAGCGGCGCCACCACACGCGTGACGCGTGCGAACGAGCGCAGCGCAACCGACAGCAACAACACGATGGCACAGAAGCCGGTGATCGCCAGCTGCACGGCCTCTGACAGATAACCCGAATAGAGCCGGTTGGCCTCGCCCTGCAGATCAAGGAGCACGGCATGCACGCTCGTCTCCCGCGCCAGCGCGGCGCGCACCCGTGCGACGGCGCTTGCCGACAGGTCTGCGGAGGCCACCGCGTACACCGGCAGCAGCGCCGCCCAGCCGCCGGCGCTCCTGACCAGCAGGCCTTCCACTGCGGCGGCGAGGGAGGTGCCCTCGAGGTCGGTGCTCGTCAGTGGTGGCGCGGTGCGCGCCCGCTCGACGTCCAGGAGAAACGGCTGCAGCCGCGCCGCGCTCACCGGCAGCCCCGCGACCGCCTGCTGCAGCCGCGCGCTCAATTCGGGCGGCGCCGGGAGACTGCTCTGGCGTGCCCGCTGGACTGCCAGCGGCGGCAGGTAGCGGGCCGGGGACTCGAAGCCCCCGATCACGCCCTGATCGATGAGCGGCGTGAGAAGCGCCCCCAATGTGTGCGCGTCGGCCAGGGCGGACTCACGCTCAGGCGCGGAGGCCACGATCACGTAGCGCACATCCGGGGCGCCGGCCTCTGCACGCAGCCGTTCATCGAGCGCCTGGTCCGCCGCGGGAATCGGGTTCAGCGCCGACAATTCGCGATTCCAGAGCGTGCCGCGATGCACATACAGGGCAGCCCCGGCCAGCAGCGGCACCAGCACGAGTGCGCCGCGGACTCTGCGCAGCTGCTGCAACGCGCGCGCCAGGCGCTCTCCGGGCGCGCTCAAGTCGCGGATCGCCAAGCTGCGCGGCAACCACCCCGGGAGCACGAAGCGCGTGACCAGCGCCGCCGCCACGAGGCCGGTGACGGAATACAAGCCCAGCTGTGCCAGTCCCGGAAAGGCGGACGGCAAGAGCGCCGCGAACCCACAGATCGACGTGAGCACGCCTAAGCGGATCGTCGGCCACACCGAGTGCCGCCAGTGCGCGGCGCTCTGGACGAAGAGATAGATGGAGTAGTCGACCGCCTCGCCGATCAGCGTGATGCCAAAGCCGAGCGTGATGCCGTGCACGGCATCAAAGCCCAGCGCCACGGCGGCGACGCCGGCGAGGGCTCCCGAGGCGACCGGCACGAGCGTGAGCAGCAACGCCGGCAGCGAGCGATACACGGAGAGCAGCAGCAGCGCGACGAGTGCGGCACTCACGCCCGAGAGGCGCATCACCTCGCCCTTGATCAGGGCGCGCGAGGCCACCGCGAACACCGGGGGTCCGCTCATCAGCAAGGCCGTGCCGCGGCGGTCCGCGGCCGGGATCGCGGCCAGGCTCGCGGTGAACGCCCGCCGGATGGCCTCGCACGCCGCCTGTTGTGCGTCGGTGTCGGAGCCGGCGGCGCGGGTTTGCGCGATGAGCAGCGCCTGAGCACCATCGCGCGAGCTCCACACCCCTTCGGTAGTGCGCGGACCCCGAGCCGGTCCGAGAGCCTCGAGAATCCCCAGCATCTCGCCGGTCGGATCGCGCGTGAACAGCGGTTTGAGCAGAGCGCCTTCGGGCGAGGTGAGCAGGTCGAGCGAGTCGGCGATCGCCGCGTGCAGCCCTGCCACCGTGAAGCGCTGCGGTGTGACGGTCTCGCTCAGCAGGTAGCGATGGCGAAAGAGAAACTCCCGATCCCGCTCCAGGCTCGCGGCGTCGCCGTTGTTGACGGCGATGAAGCGCGGGTCGGACCTGAGCTCTCGGGCGAGCTGCACCGACAGCCGCGCGCGCGTGCGCGCATCCGCGCCCTCGAGCGCCACGAGGATGAGGCGTGCGGCGGGGCCGGCGCGCAACTGCTCGATCAGGAGCCTCTGGGTCGCGCTGGGGCTGCGGGGCAGAAACGCCGACAGGTCGGCAGTGTAGGTGGCGCGCGCGGCGATGCCGGCGGCGATGATCACCAGCAGCGCCCAGATCAGGCCCGCGGCACCCGGCCGGGTCATCGGGGGACTTCGGGACCGATGCTGAGCAGCGAGCGATCCCCGTCGCTCTGGCGGATCTCCACCGTCCGGATCGCATCGCGCTCGCCTTCGATGCGGATGTCCTTCACAGCGCCCGCGAGGGTGGCGTCCACGGGCACCAGCAGCAGCGTCCAGGCAGCAAGCGTGCCGTCGAACTGAACGCGGAAGAAACGCTCGAGCGCCGCGCGATCCCCGGCGAGCGTGGCGCGGATGCTCTCGATGAACGGCACCACCTGCGGATAGTCGCGCAGTTCCATGACGTGGGTGCGGCGTCCGCGGCGCGCCGTCAGGACGTCATGCTCCAGAATCAGGGTCTGCGCCTGGGGTCTGAGCGTGCGCTTCTCCAGCCGGTCGGGCGCCTCGTACAGCAGCTCGCCGGATGATTGCAGCGGGCGATCGAGCATCGCCAGCTGCTGCACCTCGGTGAAAGTGACGTGGCCATGGCGGCGCGCCGCGAGCAGCTTGAGAACCTCATCGAACGCCGGCGGGGCGGTGGTCTGCTCGGCCGCGGCGCAGGCAGCGGCGAGCACCAGGGTCAGGACTCCGACACCCCAGCGCCGCCGCCTCACGCGCCCGCTCCCGGCGCTGACTCGGCCGGGGCGTCGGCGCCGTGCCAGAAGTCGTAGAAGTTGAACCAGTTGTAAGGATCGCTGCGGCAGTACTCCTCCAGCAGTTCGACGTAGCGCCCGATCGCATCACGCACCGCCGCCTCGCGGCCGGCGGGGGCGGGCTGTGAGAAATCGGCGATCTGCCGGAACACCACGTGGTAGCGATTGCCGCCGCGGTACAGGCCGGTCATGAAGATCACCGGGCGCCTGAGGGCGGCGGCGGCGCGCAGGGGGCCCGAGGGAAACAGCGCCGCACGTCCGAGGAAGCTCAGGATCTGCGCTGGCGCATCCGCGATGGTGCGGTCGGCGAGCATCCCGACGAACTTGCCCTGATCCAGACAGGTGCGGATCCGCAGCATCGCCTCGAGGTGCCCGAGCGCAATGATCTCCGGCGCGCTGGCCGGGTTGCCGGCGGCCTTGAAAAACGCGGCGAGCCGGCTGGCGTTTTGCTCGTACATCGCCATCGCCACGCGCAGCCCCGGGCGACGCCGGCCGAGCGCGCTCACGATCTCGAAGCTCCCCAGGTGCGCACCGAGCAGGAACGCCCCGCTGCCACGTGCGACCGTGTCGTGCATGAGTTCCTCGCCCTCGGTCGAGATCTCGAACAGGCCGTAGCGCTCCCGCACCAGGTAGAGTCGATCGAGAATGGTCGCGGCAAAGGCAAACACCTGCCGGTAGCGGTCGACGCCACCGGGCTCGCGCCCGAGTGCCCGTCGCAGATACTCGCGCGCGCTGCGGCGCGCGCCGGGCGCGAACGCGAAGAAGTAGGCCGCGATGACATGCAGGATGCGGTGCGCCACGGGGCGGCCGCACCGCAGCGCCAGGCAGATCATGATTTTGAGGAGGGTCGCGCTGCCGCGCTCGGGTGCGCCCGCCCATTGCGCCCCGCTCGCCCGCGGGCCCGCGGAAGTCTCAACCGGCTTGGCCGTCATCATGCGGCTCGTCGGGCGCGCTCGCAGGCACGAGTACGCCGTGGGCGACGGGTTGTCCGGCACTCGAGATGCTGAAGCGGATCGAGCCATTGGGCAGGGGCTCGTGCTCGAGGGTCAGCGTTTCACCCGGGCGCACCGGCTTCACGAACTTCGCCGCGCCGATCCGCCAGCGTGTGCCGGGCTGCGAGCGATCCTGCTCCACCGCGCACACCATCTCATCGAGCAGCAGCACGCCGGGCAGAATCGGCGCGCCGGGAAAGTGTCCGGCGAGCGCCGGGTGCTCGGCGGGGACGGTGACAGTGACGGCGCCCATCGCAGGGGTGTCACGCGGACTTCAGGTGCGCCGCCGCCAGGGACCGCAGGGCCTGCTGCGGGAGCTTGCCGGTGGTGTTGCGCGGCAGACGCGCCACGAACAGCAGCGGGCGCGGCAGGAAGACCGCATCGATCCGCTGGCGCAGCTCCTGCAGCACCCGGGCCGCATCCAGGTCCGGGGCGACCACGCAGGCAGCGACGCGCGCGACGCCGGCGTGGGAGGCACGCGAGTCATCGACGTGGAAGAACGCGCCGTCGATGACGCCGGGAATGGAATTCAACTGGTGGTTGAGGTAGGCGAGCGAGCTGCGCTTGCCGGCGATGTTGACGAGATCCGCCACACGCCCGTGCAGCAGGAAGCGCTCGGCGCCCGTCACCTCCAGCACGTCGCACATGCGCGTCGGCTGCTCGATGTGACCGCCCTGCGCCCAGGTCTCCCCGTCCCTCTCCGACAGCCTGACGCCCGGCCACA
>Ga0208989_10000722_pt1 | contig 10189 bp, 9 predicted proteins | sample MedBloCAOM3_M1_FD_187852 | JGI IMG/M metagenome (GOLD analysis project Ga0208989, IMG submission 187852) | Forest soil microbial communities from El Dorado National Forest, California, USA - Mediterranean Blodgett CA OM3_M1 (SPAdes) (version 2) | ecosystem: Environmental > Terrestrial > Soil >...
GATCGCCTGATTGGCGGCAACGCCGCCGGCGGCGACCAGCGCCTGCGGCGGGCCGAACTGTTCGTGAAACAGTCTCAAGCCGACACTAAGACGATCCGCCGTCGATTCCAGCACCGCGGCCTGAAAACTGGCGCAGAGGTCGCTGACGTCCTGCGGTTCCAGCGGCGTCCGCTGACTGGCCTCGTTGCGCACCGCGGTCTTCAATCCCGACAAGGAGAAATTGGCGTCGGAGCGCCCCAGCATCGGCCGCGGAAATGCGAACCGCTGTGGATCGCCGGTGGCCGCGGCGCGCTCGACTTCCGGTCCGCCCGGGTAGGGCAGCCCCAGCATTTTTGCCACTTTATCGAAAGCTTCGCCCATGGCGTCGTCGACGGTGGTGCCGAGACGGACATAGTTCCCAACCCCGACAACGGCGACGATCTGGGTGTGACCGCCCGAGGCGAGAAAAAGGCAATACGGAAAGTCGAGCGTGCCCGTCAGCCGCGGCGTCAGCGCGTGGGCCTCGAGATGGTTCACGGCGATCAGCGGCGTATCATGCACCATCGCGATTGCCTTCGCGGTGGTCAGGCCGACGATCACGCCGCCGATCAGCCCGGGGCCGGCAGCGGCGGCGACCGCTGCAAGCTGCGCAAAGCCAACTCCGGATTCTTTCATCGCATGGGCGACGATGCCGTCGAGCCGGTCGACATGGGCGCGCGCCGCGATCTCCGGCACCACGCCACCAAAAGCGGCATGTTCTTCGGTTTGTGAGTGGACAATATTGGCCAAAATACGCCCGGTCCCGTCGCTTTGGCGCTCGACCACGGCGGCGGCAGTTTCATCGCAGGTGGTTTCGATCCCGAGAACCAGACTTTGCATCAGCATCGGCGTGTCGTTATCCAATTTGAGCCCTTGTGCTATCGGCCAAAGCGGCGTTTCCGTGTGCGCCCGGCGCATCTGCGAGCCCGGCGCGCCCTGGACTTGATCCGGGGTGGCTACCGGTTCAGTTAAGGTAAACGCGTCAAAGCGAAAAAAGATGAGCACCTCGGTTCTGGTCCAGCGAGAACCGTTCAGGCTCTAGCATTGCGAGGTCTCAAAGTGCAATCGTCCGTTGCTGCAGGAATGCTTTTGCCAAGGACTTGACGCATGGCTGTTCTCGTCACCCGCCCGCATCCCGACGCCGAGGCCACAGCCTCCGCGTTGCGCGCTAAGGGCCTTGAGGTTCTGCTGGCGCCGATGCTGCGGTTTGAACCGGTCGCGTTCCACGACGACCAGGATGCGCGCTATGGCGCGGTCATCGTCACCAGTGCCAATGCGTTGCGTGGCATCGAGCCTCACCTCGCCGGCAGCCGGCTGCTTAAGCTGCCGCTGTTCGCCGTGGGAGCGCACACCGCATCGGCCGCGCAAAGCGCCGGATTTGACAACGTGATTCCCGCAAGTGGCGACGCGGCAAGCTTGCGCGATTTCGTGCTCGCCAGCGTGAGGGCGAAGGAGCTGAAAAAGGCCAGCACGCTGCTTTATCTGGCGGGGGCCGACCTGGCGCGCGATCTGGCCGGCGAACTCGGCGAACGCGGTTTTACCGTCGTCACCCACACCACCTACCGGATGATTCCGGTTCCCAATTTGCCGCGCGAAGCCTGCGATGCCTTCGCTGCCAGCCGGATCGAAGCGGTGCTGCATTATTCACGGCGCAGTGCGCGTGCATTTCTGGAAGCGGCGCGGGCCGGCGGCGTCGAAATTTCGGCATTGGCGATTCCGCAATGTTGCATCTCCGGCGCGGTGGCCTCGGTGGTCCGCGATGCCGGGGCCGCACAGGTCGTGGTAGCGGCTTCGCCCGATGAAATTGCGTTGTTTGAGGTGCTGGACCGTGCGTTGCGCGCGGTACCGCGCTAGAAAGCGTTTTCGAGCAAAGCATGCCATCGGCTTGATCCGGGGTGGACGCCGGTTCGCGTAGGGAAAACGCGTCGAAACATGGGATTGGGGTATCGCTTCTGTTCTAATCAGTACTGATACTCTAAGAGGACGTGCCGAATCTGGTAGGTTTGGTCACAGCAACTTGAGGAACCGACGCGATGGCCGAGGACATGCCTGGAGACGAAGGACCCGCGCTGGACTCGGGCCGCGCCAAACGCGCGCCACCCACCATCGACCTTGAAGCGTCAGAGGTATCCGGCGAGACCCGGAAGGCGGGCGGTGACGCGCAGCCGGAACGCATTTCCGAGAAGCACTCCTTCGAGGAGCCGTCGTCCCGGGAGCCTCCGGCGGCGGCGGTTTCGGCTTGGGTCATCGCGGTCGTTTCCGGCGCCGTCGCTGCCGTGCTGGTGATCGGTGTGGGCTGGATGCTGGGATGGCCCGCGGTGCCGGCCGCGCCAGCCGCGACCGAAATCAATGCCGCCGTGATCGGCGATCTCGGCGCGCGCGTCGCCGCCGTCGAATCCAAAGCCAACAAGCCCGCAACGTCTGCGCCCGACCCGGCATCTGCCGCGCGCATCGAGGCGCTGGAGAAATCCATTGCATCGCTGCGCGGCGACGTCGCCGGCGCGCGCGCCCAGTCCGAAAAACTGGCGGCCGCGCTCAATGACGTCGGAGCAGCGCCGCGCGATTCCTCTGTGCCGCTGGATCTTGCTGACATCAACGCGCGCATTGCCGGGCTGGAACGCGCCACCCGCGAGCAGAGCGCCGAGGCCGTGCAGCAGAACGCAAAACCGGCAGATGACGTGCCGCTGCGCCGTGTCGTGGCGTCAGCCCTGCTCGATGTTCTGGTTCGGATCGGCGAACCATATCCGGTGGCGCTGGCGGCGGCGAAATCGCTGGCACCTGGTCCGGATGCGTTGAAGCCGCTCGATGGTTTCGCGGCCAAGGGCGTGCCGAGTCCGGCGGGTCTCAGCCGCGAATTGCTCACGCTGGTGCCAAAACTGTCGCCGCCGCCGGCGCCGGAGAATGCGACCACCGGTTCGGGTCTCGTCGAGCGTCTGCAGGCAGGTGCGGCAAAACTGGTTCGCATCGAGCGCACCGATACGGTCGGCAACGGTCGCGGCGCCGTGGTCGCGCGGGCTACCGCGGCGGCGCTGCGCAATGAATTCAATGAAGCGAGGCGTGAGTTGAATACGCTGGCGCCTGCCGATCGTGCCGCCGCGCAAGCCTGGCTCGACAAATGCGATGCGCGCGACGCGGCGCTGGCGGCGTCGCGTCAATTCGCGGCCGAGGCCATGGCGGCGCTCGCCAAACCGGCGCCTTAGGAATCCGATGATCCGGATCATTCTGTTTCTGGTGCTGATTGCGCTCGTCGCGGCGGGCGCGGCGTGGGTAGCCGATCAGACCGGCGACGTCGTGCTGTCGTCGGGCGGCTGGCGTATCGAAACCACGCTGCCGGTCTTCGCGCTGGCGCTCGGCGTCATCATCGTTGCGGCCGTGCTGGCGTGGGGCTCCTTGCGCGCGCTCTGGCGCGCACCGCACCGGATCAGGCACGCCCGTCGCGAACGCCGTCACGCGCGCGGCCGCCACGCCATCACCCACGGGCTGCTCGCGATCGGCCACGGCGATTCCACGGCGGCCCGCCTGCATGCCGATGTCGCGCGCCGCCATGCCGCGAACGATCCGCTGGCGCTGTTGCTGCACGCGCAGTCGGCGCAGCTCGACGGTGACCGCGAGGGCGCGCAACGCGCGTTTCGCGCGATGGCCGAACGCGAGGACACCAGGCTATTGGGCCTGCGCGGATTGTTCATCGAGGCGCAGCGCGCCGACGATCCGGTCGCCGCCGTCATGATCGCGGAAGAGGCGCTGAAACTTGCGCCGGCATCGACCTGGGCGTCGCACGCCGTGCTGGGATTTCGCTGCGCCAAGGGCGACTGGAGCGGGGCGCTGACGATCCTCGAGAACAATCTCGCATCGGGGCTGATCGACAAGGCGGCCTATCGGCGTCAGCGTGGCGTGCTGCTGACGGCGCGCGCGCTGGAACTGGAAAATGTCGACCGCGACCTGTCGCGCGAAAGCGTGATGGAAGCGATAAAACTGGCGCCGACTTTGGTGCCGGCCGCGGTGCTGGCCAGCAAATATCAGAGCGAGGCGCATCAGGTGCGGCGCTCGATGCGGATCGTAGAGACCGCGTGGCTTAAGCATCCGCATCCCGATCTTGCGGACGCCTATGCGCACGTCAAGCTCGGCGATTCCGCCCGGCAGCGGCTGGTCCGTATCGAGACGCTCGCCGCCAAGGCGCCGGGTCATCTCGAAAGCGCGCTGGCGATCGCGCGCGCCGCCATCGACGCCACTGAATTTACCCGCGCGCGCGAGGCGCTGGCGCCGTTCACGGAAACACCCACCCAGCGGGTGGCGATGCTGATGGCGGAAATCGAGCGCACCGAACACGGCGACAGCGGCCGGGCGCGGGCCTGGACCTTGCGCGCGGTACGGGCGCTGCACGATCCGGTGTGGACCGCGGACGGGTATGCCAGCGATCGCTGGCGGCCGGTGTCGCCGGTGACCGGCCGGCTGGATGCCTTTCAATGGCAGCGCCCGCTGGCGGCACTGCCGTCGGACAAAAACGCCGCGATCGAGGCGAAGGAATTCAATGAAGCGATAGCAGCACCGCGCCGCGTCGAGCCGCCGGGCGACGCCGCGATCGATCTGGCGCCCGCGGCGCAGGACAATTCACCGGTGTTGGATGCCACCGTCGAGCCGGCTCCCGTCGCCGTCCCCGCGCCGCCGCAACCCGAATCTCCGCCGACGGCGGCTGCGCCGCCACCGCCGGCAGCCGAAAGCCCAGCTGTGACGGCGGCGCCGCTGTTCCGCGCGCGCCAGGATATCCCCAAGGATCACCCCAGGAGTGTCCCGCCCAGCATTCTGCCGGTAATTCCCATTATCCGGGCGCCGGACGATCCCGGCATCGACGACGAGGCCGGACGCGATGAATTCGCGGAACAAATCGGTCCGGCGCCGGGCCAGGCCGGCGGCTGGCGCGGCTTTCTGTCCCGCTGGGGCGGGTGATTCGTGAGGTCGCGGGGCAGCGTTTTTCTTGCCAAGACGGCCAGTGCCCGATATCAGGTGCGAGCGTTTTCAGCCCCGTTGCCGAACGCAAGCCGCTTGGTCCGCCGCAATAGCTCAGCTGGTAGAGCACGTCATTCGTAATGACGGGGTCACAGGTTCGAATCCTGTTTGCGGCACCAGTTAAATCAAATACTTGGGCCCAACGCCCGATTATCGAGACTGCTGGTAGGTACGCATAGGTACATGGCAGGTGCGAAATGGATCGGTTCGAATCCCTGGCTGGCGCGTTGCGCAAGTTGGCAATGGACCCCAGCCTCGACGAGTACAAGCGCCTGCTTGGAGCAGAGCGGGCAATCAAGGACTACATCCATTTCTACCAGGGCACGGACCGGCAATCGGCTCTTGAGCGCCTGCGCGAGGCCGCCCGCACCAAGGCGGCGAAGCGGCCCGCCGAAAGTGATTTTTGGACTTCGGTGGAGGACATCGCCTCCCAATTTTCCAAGCCTTAACTACCGACAAGGGCCAAGGGCCGCGCGAGGCCTCGCGTTGTATGGCTAACCATTGGGATGAGGCCGTCGAGTGGGATCACGAGCAGTGCCGCTGGCACCAGCTATCCCATCTGGCGGAACCAGTCCCGGAGGCCAAGGTGGAGCCTCAGCACTTCGTCAGGAGCGAGCGGCTTACAATGAGCAAGTGGTGAACGCAGTGTATTTAGACTACCTAAAATCTTTTGAACGGCGGAAATATCTCTCAGCGTATCGCCGAATATTGTCCAGTTCGCCTTGAGGATCTCCCCAAGCTCTCCAAAGTTGGAATAGTCAACCACGGCGTCCATCTTAACCTCTCAAAAGATGCTCTTTCAACGACTTGAAGATTGCATTGAAGACGTCAGGGTTGGTGGTTTCGGGAAGGTTTGGATTTATTGTGTAGCCAACTTTTAACTCAACGTTGCCGGCTGACTCGGCAGCCCTCGGCGCTTCTTGTGGTGAAGCCCGCGCCTCTTGGTTGATCACGACGGGCTCTTGCCTAGGTGCGCTGCAAGTTGTTCGAGCACGACGACCCGGTTTCAGCCGATCCCGCCGGCGATTGGTTTACCTTTGAAAAAGGGGCCACCTTCGTCCGCGCTCCGGCGGCCGTCCTTGCGGTTGTTGCCCCCGCCTGAACGAAAGTTAGGACTTACGCACGATCTCGTTGAGGTTGATTCCCGGGTTACACGTTGCCGGTTCGAGCCTACCACCTGTCGTCGTGCCAGTCGTCGAATGGCGGGCGCTCCCAGCCATCCTCGATCCAGCCATCGCAGTGACGCCGTGGGCGGGGGCGGCACCATCCAGGTCGGCACCATCTGTCGGGTCGCGGCCAACTGACCCTGATGGTAGGACACACATCGGGACGACAGAAGCGACCGGCGTCCCATCTATCCTGGCAGCATCGGGGGCGGTCAGGACGTATTTCGGTAATCGTCGTCTGAGAACGCGGAGAACAGGGTTCAGTCTTGGTTGTTGTTGTGGTCGTTCGATCTCCGACCTTGATGGACGTTGTTGTGCTCCGAACACATGGCTGAGCGGGGGACGGAGAAGGCGGCGACGCAGGGTAGAGGATGTTCACACGGGCGATGTCGCCCGCGCTCAGATGGTCTCTCTGCCCGGGCTCAATGTGGCTCCCTGCCGTTTGCCGTTGCTGGTCCAACTTCTCCTGGTTCGGGAGGAACGCCAGACAGTCCTGTTTTCCATCGTAGGTCACTTTCTTACAGCCCGGCGATCGCTTGGCGGCTTGGGTGGGAGCATAGTGCATGATCGAATCATAATCATAAGCAGTGTTTGCTAATGTCTGCTGCTCCCAGATCACTCGACAAAACTGTTTCGGGCCGTCGATATTGCTCCAAAGGATCGTGATGTAATCATCCCTATCGCCTCTCGAATGTTCGTGCCCGAGCCCTAATACGTGCCCGATCTCGTGGGCGATACGGCCCCAATTTTGGCCGCACCCAGCGACCTCCACTACATTGATGTTGTCCTCCTCATTGACCTTGCCGGACAGCCTGTCTTTGATGCCCAGGCTGTTGCTGCTGCACTGATTTTTCTGGCCAGAGAATTTGACGTAGTTCTCACCTTTCCAATCTCTTGCACCGGATAGCTGTCTAAACCTGACATTCGTGGCGCGCTGCCAAGCCATTATCGCTTGTTGAATCACGGCGCGGTCGGAGACGGTGACTGAAGCGTCAATAGCATAGGGCACGAGATTACTTTCCCATCGCTTTGGCTCGCCGCGAACGTAGTCCGGTATGACGTAATTTGCACCTCCGTTCAGAACATCCGTGGCTTGCCCGAGGACGATGTCTCCCTCCACAACAGCTTGATCGTCGACCACTTCAAACGGCAGGGAATAGCGTTTACCCTCGGCCTCATACGTGAAGCTGTTCTTGCCGCGACAAATTTCGACCTCTTCATTGCTGGAAGTGTCTTGTTGAGCTTTGCTGGAAGTGTCTTGTTGAGCTTTAGAAAATTGACGGGCGCCAATGATCGTGCAGACAATCAAGACCGCAGCCAAGATACCGCGCCACATTCCGTCCCTACCACTCTGCGTATTGGCGCAAACTACTCGCCCTGGTGGTGATCGCCCAGTTCTATCCCCTTCGAGCAAGGGCCATCACCGCATATAGTATTAACTACCTATCGCCGAAACGGTTCAAGGATTTCTGGCGCGAGTTTCGGAAATTTTACAATTTTTGCGGGGGCAATACCGCGAGCGATCGGCCGAGCGAATTTTTGGCCCCCCACCCCCCAGACGGAAGCGCCGCGGAATTGCGTTGGCCTCGCGCTACTGCAAGGCCCGCCAGATCGTCGCCTCGCCGCACGAGTACTCGCGGGCAAGCTCCGCCATGGTCTCGCCCTGGGCGTAGCGCTCGGCAATGCGTCTGCGCTGGCCGGCCGTCGAGAGCGGAGGGCCGGCCGAACTTGGTGCCCTCCGCTTAGCCCGGGCGATGCCTTCCTCGCAGCGTTTGCGGATCAGGCCGCGTTCAAACTCGGCGATGCCGCCCATGATCGTGAGCTTGAGCCGGCCGACTTCGGTGGTGGTGTCGCACCAAGCTTCGCCGAGAGAAACGCAATTGCCGGCTCCGCATCGCGGTCGCTTGCATGCAAGTTATGCCGATGGCACAGGGACAATTTGCAATGCCGAGCACTGCCGTGCACCGGCCTGCGGCCCCCTGCGGCGCACCCCGGACGTCATTCGTAATGACGGGGTCACCGGTTCGAATCCTGTTTGCGGCACCAGCTTTTCTTGAATCTGAAACGGAGATTTGGAGCGTCGCCGAGCGCACTTTGCGCCGTCCAAATCGCCCTTCGTGATCCTTCTCACATAACGGCAATTTGGACCGGTCTAGTCTCCCTCTCGAACAACGGGAGACTTCACATGCGCAAGCTCATCCTGGTCGCGGCGTTGGTTCTGGTCTCGGCGTCGGCCCAGGCTGGGGGCACGAGAAGCCTGACGCTGGCATCGAGCGATCAAACGGCGACCGCTCAGCAGCCCAACGCTCAGCAGCCCAACGCCGCCGAGGCGCCGCAAGCTGTCGCAAGGCCGTCGCTACGACAACGGAACAGCCAAGGGTTGCAGCAGAGCCAAAGGATGCAGCAAAGCCAAGGGCTGCAACAAGGCCAAAGGATGCAGCGGCCAGGGCCCATCACCGCCGCGAAATACGCTGTGGCCATGAAGGTCGAACAGCTGAAGCGCCAGGGTGCATCGACACTGGCGCACGTCAGATACGCCCTGCATCGGCACGGCATCTATTGGTGAGGCGGCGCTTTGTAACGCGTGCGTCGTTCCCGGCCAAAGCAGTCTGCCTTGCGCAGACTGCTTGAACTTTGCCCGCTATGCCGGGCATCCACGTGTTGATGCCCTGGCAACAGGCAAGACCTCCTTGCCAGGAGAAACTTGCCATGACGAACAGTCGACGGCGCGCCGCTTTCGGAATCTGACGGCGCTACTGCGAAACCGTCTGCACCACGCTGCCGAGCGCGCGCGTGCTCGCGACCGGGACCTTCATGTCCTTGACCAGCGCCTCGTCATATTCGGCCAGCGTCTGCATTGGCGCCTTGGCTTTCATCTGCACGACCTTGTACCCGCTGGCCTTCAGCCGGCCGAGCAGCGTCGGCAGGGCTTCCGCCGTGTGCTTCTGGAAATCATGCATCAGGATGATGCCCTTGCCCTGCTTGTCCAGCTTGGTCATGACGGTATTGACGATCTGCGCGGCGTCCTTCGCCCTGAAGTCAAAGGAATCAAGGTCGCATGAAAGGATCGCGACGTTGCGGGTCCCGAGATAGGCCATCGCCGCGGGACCATGCTGCAGCTCCGGAAAGCGAAAGAACGCCGAGGGCGCCGCGCCCAGGGCCAGCTTCACCGCGCTGAAACCCTTTTCGATCTCGTCCTTGGCCAGCTGCTCGGTCATCTTCTTGCTGTTCAGGTTGGCGTGCGACCAGGTATGGGCGCCGACGGTATGGCCGGCAGCGGCCACCTGCCTAAGAATTTCCGGATGGTAGGTAGCGTGCTTGCCGATCGGAAAAAACACCGCCTTGGTGCATTCGTCCGCCAGCGCCTTGAGAACCGCGGGCGTATTCGCAGGCCACGGACCATCGTCGAAGGTCAGCACGACTTCCTTGTCTGCGAGAAAGTCGAACTGCTTGAAATGCTCGAAGCCGAAACCCGGCCCACCCGTGGTGTCGATCTCCACCACGCGGCTGACGCCAAGCGCATCCGGATTGGCGCACGCAGTTTTCGGCTGCGTAGCAGCGGCAGGCTTCAGAGCAGCGGCAGGTTGGGCCGAAATAGCCGCCGTGATCGCAACATCCTCGAACGCCGGCGCTGGCTTGGCGGATGCGATCGCGGGAAATCGCTCGGCTTGCCGGGCGCTGACAGTGTCGGGTGCTGCCAGAACAGCGCGCGGTGAATATGTGCAAAACCATACGGCAGCAGCGATGACAACAACCGAAGCAACACTCGCCAATATCAGACCTGCCGCATTTCGCATCGCACGCTTCTCCACAAAAACAGATGTCGTTGGGCCCCGGGCATTAATGCGAATGAGGTCTTAACGTTGGGACAACGCGGCTTTGTTCATCCAATAAATTTAAATTTTGCCGGCACGGACTGGTCGAAAATCCACCAACAAGCTGAAAACGATTCGCTTTTCGTCATGGCAGGGAAAAAACTGCAGGCGTGTCGTCGCGCTGGG
>Ga0208989_10000724_pt1 | contig 10168 bp, 12 predicted proteins | sample MedBloCAOM3_M1_FD_187852 | JGI IMG/M metagenome (GOLD analysis project Ga0208989, IMG submission 187852) | Forest soil microbial communities from El Dorado National Forest, California, USA - Mediterranean Blodgett CA OM3_M1 (SPAdes) (version 2) | ecosystem: Environmental > Terrestrial > Soil >...
TCGCCGAATTGGCCGGCCGCCACTCCTTGATCGTCAGCATGCATTTGGGACAGAGCATCGTCGAGCTGGATCGCGTTCGTGAGCGTGCCGGCAAGACTTCGACGGAGGTACTCGAAGACGTCGGGCTACTGAATCCCCGCTTGATGGGTGGGCATTGCATTTATCTGACTGATTCCGACATTGCCCGGATGGCGCGGAGCGGTGCTCACGTCGTACATATCCCGAAATGCAACGCTTCTTCCGGCCGGTTTGCCCCCACCCCGAAGTTAAAGCGAGCCGGAATCAATATAGCACTGGCTACCGATACACAGCACGGCGACATGGTGGAGCTCATGCGCTGGGCGCTTGTGACCGCGCGCGTGCAAACCGGGGGCGTGGACAATGAATGGCAACCGCATCACGTCTTCCACATGGCGACGCTCGGCGGAGCCAAGGCACTCGGCATGGCCGACTCGATCGGCAGTATTGAAGTCGGAAAACGCGCCGACCTCGTCGTATTTGATTTCCAGCGGCCCCATCTGACGCCTCAGGTCAACCCGCTTGGCAACCTGGTGCACACGGGCCAGGGACGAGATGTCGCGATGGTGCTGGTCGATGGCGAAATCTTGGTCGAGGACGGGCGGCCCACGCGCGTCGACATGGATGTCATCTGCCGCGAGGCCGAGAAAGCCGCGCGCGAGGTTTGGAGCGATGTAGGCCGTCCGTACTGGGCGGCGTTATGACGTGTTGCTTGTTTCATGCGCTGCCATGAAGGCCGAATGAGAACATGACAGTTACGCTTCTGAAGCGCCATTTCCACGGCGACAGCATCTTCGAATGCACTCAATTCTGATTGAACCGGAAGATGTACGACACAGAGGCTGATACACTCATCGCAGATAAAGGCGGACGGCCCTGCGACCAGCTGACTGACCTGAGCCAGGGTCTTGCCGGCCTCAGTGTGTAGCCCGCGCCCATCCCTGGGTGCACAGTAGCGCGCGGAAGGACGTGCCGCTCTGTCAACCTTTCCGTGCACGCGACGCTACCTTGGTGCCCCGCGCACGGTTTGGCGGCCCATCTGGCGGCGATGGAGCGAATAGTTCCGCGACACTGCCCGTCCGAAAAAATTCCCGGGAAATTTTTTTGGCTGGTCCCATCTGGAAGTGGCGGCGCGTTGAGACCGAGGCAGTACAGATAGGAGAACACCGCATGCCGATCTCGGCCCCCACCCCCCGTCACCTCCTTTTTTGATTCGGGGCCGATTACGCGGCGGGCTGCAGCGCCCGCCAGACCGTTGCCTCGCCGACCGAGTACGCGCGCGCCAGCTCGGCCATCGTCTCGCCGGATGCATAGCGTTCGGCAATGCGGCGGCGCTCGCCATCATCAAGCACGGCCTTGCGGCCGAAGCGTGTACCCTTGGCCTTCGCTCGGTCGATGCCTTCCTGACATCGCTTGCGGATCAAGCTGCGCTCGAACTGGGCGATGCCGCCCATGATCGTCATCATCAGTCGGCCGATATCGGATCGCGTATCGCACCAGCTTTCGCCGATCGAGACAAAGCCGCTGCCCTTCAGCTCAAGCTCATGAAGGATGTTATGCAGATCACGGCTCGAACGGGCCAGACGATCCAACCTCGTCACCGTCACCGTGTCGCCTGGCAGTAACGCCCGCATGAGCTTGTCGAACTCACGTCGGCTGCTGGTCGACTTGCCAGATGCCTTCTCGCTGAAAATTTTATCGCACCCTGCCGCCTTCAACGCCTCAACCTGCGAAGTGTAGTCCTGGGTGTCCGAACTGACTCGCGCATAACCGTACCGCATTGCCCTTGCCCCATTTTGAAAGTCTGACTTTCGGAATCTTGAACTGCCCATGAAACAAGGACAAGCCTTATCTTCCACATGGTATAGTTTATGAAAGAAACCAGCGCGGGCCTTTCCAGTTGCGCGTGGTGTTGCCGTCGACAGTGGGTTGGATGGGAAGGTCGCCTACCCCATCCACACTGTTGTGTCGTCTTTTCAGCGGCAGCAGCTTCGACGGCAAAGTTATCAGCCTGATAAGTTTGAACCCCAAAGCTCTATATGAACTCGCCGCGCCATCGACGCCGCCCGAGGTTCAGGCCGAGGTCGAGCGCCGGGTCGCCGCTGGCGAGCCAGCATCAGCAGCCGCCTTCTCCCTTGCGGCACGCCGGTGTTCGATCCAGTGCAGCGCGCTGGCGCATTGGTGGCCGACGCCCCTAAAGTACGGCGGCGGCCTGGGCGACGCTCGGCGCGCCAGCGCCTTCAACAGCTGAGAGATGGCGGGCGGATAGTTCAGCGCATACAGAACGTTCCTGGCTTCGCGGATATCCTCACGCCACATGTCGGTCGCGCGAACCACCAGCTCGACCATGTTGAGCGTCTCCGTCTGATCGGCCCCGATAGAGCGCTCGCTGTAGATCATGTATCCGATGATCTCGGCGGTCGTGCGCAGCGTATGTTCAACGTCATCCAGCGACAGCGCCTCGCCGGCCGCTCTCAGCTCGGCGACCTCAGCGGCGGCGACCGGCATGGGCGTGCTCGATGGTTTTCTGCTTGGGCATTTGCTGGGGCTCGTTGCCGAGCAATTCAACGGCAGTCCGAAACCGCTCCGCAAAGGAGGCGGCGTCCACGGTGGTGGCCAGGTTGATGTCGATGTCGCGCGGCAACAAGTTCGAGATGATCCGGCAGAACTGCGACGGGTCTTCCGTCGCGCAGCGACGCAACGCCTCTTTGCCGTGCTCGTTCCAGGCATCGCGCAGGTCTTCAAGGAATGCCTCGCCGAGCTTCGATCTAGCGCCCGGTGGCCTTCCCGGTCCGGGTTTGCCGCCGATAACAAACCTTCCGCCTCGGTCTCTGCGTTCGTCGGTTGCGGCGGTCTCAGTGATGTCGCTCATGGCTCCGCAAGATACCCCAACGCGTCGCAAGAGTGAAGACTGACTCGCTTGCCGCGAAGAAGTGAGATCAACAGGGTCGAGCCCCTTCAGGGGCGATGATCCCCTGTTGATCATCACAGGGGGTTATAGGGGGTGACACACAGGGGATCGACAGGTGATAGACAGGCGATGGACAGCATGTTCGACACGCGCCGCAGACGCTTGTGGCACAACGGTTACCTGTGAAGTTCAGATGCACCTGTGGCCGGAAACTCACGTTTCTATTGATGCATCACGATCTACAGCCAGGCCTCGTATCAAAAACACCACATCCCCTGAGCGAACCGCTGCCGTTGCTGCACGCGGGTGTTTTGGAATATCAGTTGCTCGACGCGGACGGGGATTGCAAACCCGACAAGGGCAAGCCCGCATCGCCTTCCGTGTTTCAACTTGCGGGCGATGCGAAGGCGCGAATGGCCAAATCAAGTAAGACCAAGAATCCGTCGCCCGTCGAAGCCCTACGACGGGATGAGCTGTTACTACTGAATGTGTACGCGGAATTCCTGCACCGCCACGGGCCCGAGACGACACGGCGCATGTTTGCCAACTACGCCAAAGCCCCAACCAAGGACCAGTTGAGGAACTACCGGGACCAAAAACTGCTTGCGCGCTACGACGCCATGCTCCCCCGGCCGAACGTATTGGGGCTCGCCAAAAAACTGGTCGACGAAAACAGGGCGTTGAGCAAGCCGTATCGTCATTTTCCGACGCTAGCTACGCTGAAGCGCCATCTTGATCGCATATTGGAGAAGCGGCGCAGCAAAAGGCCAACGAAGCAAAAGGCCGGTTCGGTGTCTTATCCGCTGTCGCGTGACGAGCCCGCCGCGTTTTTCCTGATCGACCTGCAGCAGGATCTCTCGAAGTTGAGCTGGGACATTTCGAATGAGGAACCGTCCTAGGACGTTTCCAATCTGAAACATCGAATGGTAGCCCATCCCGTTCCTCAATAGTGCTTTTCCTCGGTTAACAACTGAGGACGAACCGCATGCCGAACGACGACGACCTTACCGCCGTGCAGGCAAGGCTGGGCGTCCAACTCAAGGCGCGTTTTGAGAACTGGCGCCGCGCCCAGGACGAGATCCCCTCGATTTCCGACGCTCTGCGTTTGCTCCTTGAAGCGGGGCTCGACGCCGAACGCGCGGCACCCAAGAACAAGCAGCCCTAGTAACGCAGAAGCCGCACAGTCATGGGCGGTTCTTACGAAACCATGGCGAAAATCACACCTCACCCAAAGGAACACACGATGAAGAAACCCAAGCTCCGCAATGTCAATATGCTCACCCGGATGTCGGCGTCGCCGTTGCCCGACGGCTCGGTCTTTTGGCTCGCTGATGGCACGCGGTGTACGAACTGCGGAACCGTTCTGCCCTGCGACCCGGAATGGCTTGCCAACGGGACCAGCTTCCGCCTGATCTGCCCGTCCTGCCATTGTGACGCAATGCGCGTCGACTAGGCCATGAAGCTCGTGGCTGAGGCGTCCATGCTTACCAGTGCCCTGTCGTTGGCTGCGACGGCCGTGCGCGGGAACAGCAACCTGGCGCCGGTGCACGTGGTCGCAGAAAAGGGCGTGGTCTCCTTCACCTGCTCCGGGCCCGGCATCTCGATCAAGATCACCGCCATCGCCGACATCGCTGAGGCCGGCGAGGCTACTGTCGCCGCCAACCGCCTCGGCGGACTGATTGCTGCGTTCGCATCCGCCAGCTTGATCACTATCAACACCACCAAGAACACCATCCTGGTCTCCTGCGGCGACAGCCGTTTCTCCCTGCCGGTCCTCCCGGATATTCCGGCTCCGATCGACTTCGACACCGACAACAACGGCATCGAGGTGGCCGGCAACGATCTCCTCGCGCTGTTGGAGGTGCTGCCGGCCGCCAGCACCGAGGCGACGCGGTTCTTTCTGACCGGGCTCTACATGCACAGCGTTGGCGACGAGCTGGTTGCCGTCGCCACCGACGGCACCAAGCTGCTGCGCGCCAGCATCAAGGCGGACCACCTTTCGACGGATCGCAGGTTCATCGTGCCGTCGAGGGCCGCGACGGCCCTGATCAGGCTGGTCAAGCAGTCCAAGCCCGCCAGGATCACGCTGCGGCGTTCACACACGCGGTTCGCGGTGACCGGACCGGCCTTTGAATTTGTCACCGCGTTGATCGATGCAAAATATCCCGATTACGAGCGCCTGCTGCCGCGCTTGTCGATCAACGTGGCGCAGTGCAAGCGGTCGGATTTGATCGGCGCGCTCGCCAGGCTGGGTGCTGTGGCCGACGGCGAACTGCCGCTGCTGGCTTTGTCGTGGGTCGACGGCGAGCCGCTGCGCCTGTTCCTGCCGCGACAGCCCGGCGATGCCGAGGATCGTGTTCCGGCGGAAGCGCGGGGCAGCGCCCGGCTCGCAATGTCGCTGCCGCAGCTGACGGCGATGATCTCGAACTTCCCGTCCGAGCGCCTTCACCTCGAAGTCACCGATGCCGATGGGCCCCTGGTGCTGCGGGGTGAACGCAGCAAGCTCGGCATCCTGATGAGTTGCCGCTGGAATTTTGCGGAGGGCGAAAAGCCCGAAACCAAAAAACGGCCCGCGTTCGCCCGCTCGGGCGCGATGCCGAATGTGCAATAGCGGATCAGAAAACAGAAAGAGAAAGTCATGAATACAATTACGAAGCTCAAGACCGCCGACGAACGCCTCGAAGCTCTTGCCCGCTCGGCATCGAATGTCACGCTGCTGAAGTACAACAGCGGCAACTGGACAATCTCCGACAATCCGGTACCCGCCAACACGCGCTTCGTGCCGTACCCGGATCAGGTCACGCACTCCTGGACTCACTTCGAAGGCGGCAAGGCTGTGACCGAGATCACCGAGGTGGTCGCCGAGGACGAGAACGGCGACACCGAACTTCGGATCGTCAACGGCAAGGGTCGCAAGGACCTCGGCTTCGACGACGAATCGAAGTGGGAGATCGACTCCGCAGGGAAACGTCGCGATCCGTGGGTGTACGGCTTTGGCCTGCCCTTGATGAACATCGAGACCCGCGCGGTGGTCGTGTTCAAGATCGCGTCGCTCGGTGGCATGGGCGCAATCGCTGGGCTGGTTGCGAGCTTCACCCGGAACAGGCACCTTGGCTATCCCGTGGTGACGCTGTCGACCGGCAGCTACAGGAACAAGAAGCACGGCGGCTTCACCTCATTTCCGGTGTTCGTCAACGTCGGTTTTGACAAGCCGCCCGCGTCCGAAATCGCGAGCGGCGGCAACGGCGGCGATGGTGCCCGCGTAGTCGGCGCGAGCAAGGTTGCTGTTCTGCCCGACCGCGAGGTCGATGCCATGGATGACGATATCCCGTTCTAGGGGCCGTGATGATCACCTTGGCCCAGATCGCGCAGATGCTCGGCGGCGAGGTTGCCGCCGGGCAGGTGCGCGCGCCTGCGCCGGGCCATTCGCCTGCCGATCGCGGTATGTCCATCAAGCTCAGTGACGACGCGCCGGACGGCTTTCTGGTCAAGCTGTTCAATGGAGGCGACCCGATCGCCGCAAAGGATTATGTCCGCGACAGGCTGGGCATGCCGCGGTGGCGGCCGAATGGCAACGGCAGCAACGGGCACGTGTCGCCGGGCAAAGAGATGGCCATTGCAATCGCTGAACTGCGCAAGGCAAAGCCCGGATCTTCAGCAACATCACCGGCGGCCGAGCCTTCGGCGTCACTTGCACACCATGTCCCGCCGCGTGTCGTTGCCACATATCCCTACGTTAGCGTTGACGGTGAGGTTCTCTACGAGGTGCTCCGGATGGAGCCCAAGAGCTTCCGGCAACGTCGGTCCGTCCCGGGCGGCTATGCCTGGAACCTCGATAACGTGAGCCCTGTTCTCTACCGGCTGCCGGAGCTGCTCAAGTTTCCAAACGCGACAGTTTTTTTGTGCGAGGGCGAGAAAGACGCTGAGCGCGTCACCACGCTGGACCTGACCGCAACAACGATCTCCGGCAGCACCACCTGGACGCCGGAGCTGGCCGAACCATTGCGTGGCCGCGATGTCATCGTCCTGGTCGACAACGACGCACCCGGCGCTGCGAAGGCCGAGAAGGCGGCGCTGGCCTTGCACGGCGTCGCGGCGTCGGTGCGGCTGGTTTTGCTGCCGGACCTGCCGCCCGGCGGCGACATCTCGGATTATCTGGACGCCGGCAATAGCAAGGAGCAGTTGGAGAAGCTATGTCTTGGCGCGCCGCTGTTCGATCCGAAGGCTGCACCGCCGTCGCCGGTCCTGGATCCGCTGCCCTTCATCGATACGTCAACATGGCGCGTCAATGAAGGCGTGCCGCCACGGGAGTGGGGCGTACGCGATCTCTTCCCGCGCCGCAGTCCCTCGCTCTTGTCGGGAGAAGGCGCCACCGGCAAGACGCTGTTGTTGCTGCAGCTCGGCGTCGCCCATGTGCTCGACCGCGATTGGCTGGGCACGTTGCCTGAGCCGGGGCCGTTTCTGTATTTCGGCGCCGAGGACGACACCGACGAAATCCACCGCCGGCTTGCCGATATCCTGAAGCATTACGGTGCGGATTTTCCCGACCTGCAGGGCAACATCCACCTGCTGACGTTTGCAGGCGAGGATGCCGTGCTCGGCCACGCCGATCGCACCGGATTGGTGCAGTCGACCGCGCTGTTCGAGCGCCTGATGAAGGCCGCAATCGAGATCAAGCCAGTGCTGATCGGCATTGATACCTCGGCCGACGTATTTGCCGGAAACGAAAACGATCGCGCCCAGGTGAGACAGTTTGTCGGCATGCTGCGCAAGCTGGCGATGCAGGCGAACGCCTACATCATCATCAATTCGCATCCGAGCCTCACCGGCATCAATTCCGGCAGTGGCCTGTCCGGCTCGACCGGCTGGCACAACAGCGTGCGGGCGCGGGCCTACCTGACCACCGTCAAGACCGACAAGGACGATGAGCCCGATCCGAACCTGCGGAAGCTGGAATTCAAGAAAAATAACTACGGCCCGATCGCCAGGACCATCGAGCTGCGCTGGGAGCGCGGCGTCTATGTCCCCGTCGGCCGGATCGGCTCGGTCGACAAGATGGCGAAGGAGCATACCGGCGACCGGCTCTTTACGGCGCTGCTGGACCGCTTCAACAGCCAGGGCCGCAATGTCAGCGAGAAGGCCGCGTCGAAAAATTATGCCCCGACCATGTTCAGCAAGGAAGACGAGGCCAAGAAGTACGGCCTCAGGAAAGCGGACCTCGAAGGCGCCATGCGCCGGCTGTTCGAGGCCAGTCAGATAGTTGTCGTACCCTACGGCAGCCCCTATCGTGGCACCACCCGCTTGGTGACGACATGAACACGCGGCGGCATGCGCGCATTTGCTTTGAACGCGCCTATGCCCCACGAGGCCTGCGCCGCGAGGCCGCCGCCGATTGGGTCGGCATGTCCCCAACCAAGTTCGACGAACTGATCAAGGCGGGTCTCTTTCACAGGGGCAAAAAAGTGCATGGCTGTCGGGTTTGGGACCGCTATCAGCTTGACATCGAGTTCGAGAACCTGCCCGATGATGAGGACTCCCCAGCGCTGGCGCCGAAATCAGCCGCCGAGGCCTGGAGCGGAGTAAAATGATTGCGGGCAGCCCCGTGGCATCGATCGACCAGCGCTATTACTACGAAGACCGCGACCGCGACGGCAATTTGCGGCGGTATTTCCGGAAACGTATCGAAGGCACCCCTAAGTACCGCAAGGTACGTTTGCGCGAACCTACCGGCAGCGGAGAATTGCTCGAAGAGTTCGCCGCGGCGATGGTCGGCCGCCCCCATGTGCGCAAAGGCGAAACAGTCCGGCCGCCGCCGCCGCGCGTCGTAGAGCAATCGCTGCGCTGGCTGGTGGAAAAATACTATCGCGAGAGCATTGAGTTTCGTGGCTATGACGAAGAGACCAAAAAGACCCGACGCCGGATCTTCAAGGCGATCTGCAAAGAGCCTGTAAGCGTCGAAGACCGGCGCGAGATCGGCGACCTGCCTTGCGACATTCCAGAGGACAAGATCATCGTCCTCATCAATCGCAAGGCGTTGACCTCGATCGACAGCGCCAATGCCTGGCTGAAGGCGTTGCGCAAGCTGTCGGAATGGGCGGTCGGCACCAAGCCAAAACTGATGACCGCCAACGTCGCAAAGGATGTGCCGCTACTGCAGCGGATCAATAGCGGCGGTTGGCACACATGGACGCTAGAGGAAATCGACCGCTATGTGATGCGTCACCCGGTCGGCACCAAGGCTCACCTGGCGCTGATGCTGTTCATTCTGCTGGGCCAGCGCATCTCCGATATCACGCGCGTCGGCAGGCAACACATAAGGCGGCCGGAGCATATCGGCGAGGCGCTGCGCAGGATCCATACCGGCCGCTGGCTGGCCTTCCGCCAGCACAAGAACCGGAACAAGAGCCCGGTCGACCTCGTGATCCCTATCCTGCCGCAACTCGAGGCGGTCCTCGCGGCCTCGCCGGGCGGCCGCCTCACCTTCCTCGAAACAGCATTCAAGAAGCCCTACACCACCAAGGGGCTCGGCAACTGGTTCGAGCGTCGCTGCATCGAGGCTAAGGTACCTGGCCGTGCCCACGGACTCCGCAAGGCCGGCGCAACCATAGCCGCGGAGAACGGTGCCACCCCGCATCAACTGATGGCGATCTTCGGATGGAAAACGCTGGAGCAGGCTGAACTCTATACCAAGGCGGTCCGGCAGCAACTGCTCGCGGGCGGCGCTATGAATCTCATCGTGTTTGCACCGCCGGCCGCCGCCGGAACAGAAAGCGATTGACCCGAATCAGTGGGTCACACCGCTACGGAAACCCCTGAAAACATGGGGGACGATCCGGCGACCCACCTTCCGCTAAGCCCTTGATTTCACCAGAATGGCAGGACCGCTAGGGAGCGCCATCGGCTTTCCTATCACTCTGTTTCTCCTTTCAATTTTACCGTTTTCCCCAAACGCTCAGGAGCGGTTTGGTCTACATCGATCTGGAGGCTCCAGTGCTTCCGAGCGGCATCCCGAAACCCGGCCCGCTTCAGATGCATCTGCCCGACGATCACATGCGATATGCGATTATCTGGTTTTCGCTGGCAGGCTTGCTGCTGATCGCTGCGCGGCCGTATGCCTGCCCCTTCCTGATGTCGGCTTCTGGGCACCTTTGAGACATGCCGGCCGCCCCTGAGAATGTCCGGTAACCGGGGTAGACCGGAAGTCGTCGGCGCGCGGTCAAAATGACGCGAATGACCCGA